>OHSM01000047.1_pt1 | contig 68573 bp, 54 predicted proteins | sample 1578671 | NCBI WGS metagenome assembly OHSM01 (sample SAMEA3879591, study PRJEB24766) | human gut metagenome | biome: human-associated habitat; feature: feces | place: USA | collected 1985/1987 | reverse complement strand
CCGGCGAAATATTCCTCGGCGAAATCGAGACTGCCCCAAGCGAAGTAATCCGCGTGCTTTCCGGAAAAATGAAGCCAGCCAAGAGCTACACTTACCAGCTCTTCGACACAGTAATGAAATGGGCGGACAAATACCGCAAGCTCGGCGTCCGCACAAATGCGGATACTCCCGCGCAGGCAAAAATGGCTGTCGAGCTCGGGGCAGAGGGCATTGGTCTTTGCCGTACGGAGCACATGTTCTTTGAGAACGAGAAGATCAAGGCCATGCGTGAAATGATTTTGGCAGATACAGTGGAAGGCCGTGAAAAGGCTCTTGAGAAACTGTTGCCATATCAGAAGCAGGATTTCTACGGCATACTGAAGGCAATGGACGGATATCCTGTAAACATACGTCTGCTTGATCCTCCTCTCCATGAGTTTGTGCCCCACGACCTTGCCGGACAGGAGGCCATGGCCAAAGAGATGGGCGTTTCCGTACAGGAAATCCAGCATCGAGTAAACAGTCTGAGCGAGCACAACCCGATGCTCGGCCACCGCGGATGCCGCCTTGGAAACACATATCCCGAGATTACGGCAATGCAGACTAAGGCAATACTTGGTGCCGCCATACAGTTGAAGAAGGAAGGCCACGACCCGCATCCTGAAATCATGGTGCCGCTGATTGGAATTGTCAATGAGTTCGATGCACAGGAGAAGGTGATACGCGATACAGCCAAGGCCCTGTTCAAGGAAGAGGGAGTGGAGATTCCGTTCCGCGTCGGTACGATGATTGAGATACCTCGTGCGGCACTGACCGCCGACAACATTGCAAAAAAGGCCGAATACTTCAGCTTTGGAACAAACGACCTCACGCAGATGACATTCGGTTACAGCCGCGACGACATTGCAAGCTTCTTGCCCGTTTACCTCGATAAGAAGATTCTTAATGTCGATCCGTTCCAGGTGCTCGACCAGAATGGCGTTGGACAGCTTATCAAGATGGCTGTCGACAAGGGCCGCAACACTCGTCCCAACCTCACATGCGGTATTTGCGGCGAGCATGGCGGTGAGCCTTCATCTGTCAAGTTCTGCCACAAGGTAGGCTTGAATTATGTTAGCTGCTCACCATTCCGCGTGCCCATAGCACGCTTGGCAGCGGCGCAGGCTGCTGTAGAGGAATAATAAGATAAGCCCTCGTAACTAACGAGTTAGGCGGTAAGTCTCTGATAATAAAGAGGCTTGCCGCCTAAATTGTTTTTGGTGGGTCTGCACGTTCTGCACACTAATCATGCAGAATTTGTAGGCTTTGCTTACAAAAACTGACACAAACTTTGGTGGTCGTGCTTACAAGTGCTTACAAACGATTTTTGATGAACAACAAAATAGAATTGAAATTATGGCTCTATTCAAAGCAACGGTAAGAACGCCACGAAAGGACGGCTTCTACCAAGTGTACATCCGGGTGATGCAGAACCGCAAACCCAGCTACATCAAGACAGACAAGGTTGTTACCAAGAAACAGCTTGATCGAGAAGGGAATATTACCGACCCATTTGTGACGGAATATTGCGCAAGGCGCATATTGAGGTTTAGTGAGCTGCTTAACAGGGTGGACTGCACAAGGTGGACGGTCAGGCAGATCATCGAGTATGTGACCAAGGAGGACGAGGACTTGTGCTTCTCTGACTATGCTGCACTTCACATAGACCGTATGATTGACAATGGACAGGTGCGGAACGCCAAGAACTACAAACTGGCGTTGCAGCACATGGAGAGGTTTGCAGGTACCAACAGGCTTATGTTCGGACAGCTGACATCGACATTCGTGAACCGATGGATAGCTACGTTGGAGCAGACGCACAGGGCAAAGGAAATGTACCCTGTGTGCATAAGGCAAGTGTTCAGAGCTGCTATCAAGGAATACAACGACTACGACAACGGCATCATCCGTATCAGGACGAACCCTTGGGGCAAGGTGAAGATACCACAGGCGGACCGCTCGACAAAGATTGCCATCAGCCCGGAGGAATGCCGACTATTCTTTGCTGCACCATTGCCGGAAACGAAGTTCATTGACCCGGTGCCAGAGATTGGGCGTGACGTGGCCAAGATGATACTTTGCCTTGCAGGTATCAACACGGTTGACCTGTTCGAAATGCCAAGTGACGGCTATCACAACGGAATATTATGCTACAACAGGGCGAAGACGAAGAAGGTACGCACGGATGATGCGTATATCGAGATGCGCGTGGAGCCGGTTATCCAGCCATTGGTGGAGAAGTACAAATCGCACGATCCAAACGACAAGTACTTTTTCAACTTCCATGAAAGGTTTTGTGACAGTGACTCTTTCTGTGCTTGTGTGAACAAAGGCATCAAGATGGTTTGTGAGAGTATGGGCATACCTAAAGCGAAGCAGTACAAGGCATACACGTTCCGGCACACATGGGGAACAGTGGCACAGAACGACTGCAAAGCATCCATTGACGAGGTTGCATTTGCCATGAACCACTCTCATGGGCGCACCATCACACGAGGTTATATCAAGTTGGATTTCACACCGGCATGGGAACTCAACGCAAAAGTGATTGACTTCATCTTCTTCAGCACACGCAGGAGCAAGCAGGGGATGGCGCGAGACGTTGACGAACGGAAGGACGCTATGTTCCGCATAGCACCGAAGTACATGATATATGCTCGGGCCTACTTCCGTGGTGAGGTGCTGGCCGAGGTGAGCGACATCGGCTTCAGCAACATTGACGAGATTATATCACGTCTGGCGGCGAAGCTACCGGACAGCATCCCGGACAGATGTGCAGTGCAGTTCAGAATTAAAAACGTTGACACGGAACGTGAGGCGGTGTATGAACGCACCAAAGGCAAGGGCTTTTAATTTGTGTCCGGCTTTGCAGTTGCAAGGTCGGACATTTTCATTTTGTAGTATCTCAGAAAGTAAAAAAGAACTTCAAACTCGAAGTCTTTTTGTCGTCGTTGTTGTCGTATTATACGACGTAAGGAGTATAATATATATCTATATTCCTTTATCCTTTATGTTTATATAACATTCGTTATATCTATACGCGCGCGCGAGGAAAACCCCATAGGGGATATTTTTAGTGTCGAGTTTTCTTCTTTTGAAAAACCCCTTAGGGGTTTCTGAAATAACCCCATAGGGGTTTTTGTTGAAGAGTTTGGAAATAAAAAACGACCCATCCTCACGGACAGGTCGAAGCCTAAAAAACTATGAGTAAACAAAATGAGTCGGTCTAAAAGTAGATGAAATAGACGGCTTAATCGTCCTCGTCGTCGTCGTCATCTTCTTCCTCGCCACAAAGGACGCGCAGTTTGTCTTCGATTGTGCGTACACTGACGTGTGCGTTCATGTCAACGTCGATAGCCTTCATCTTTGGTGTGTGGAACTCCAGCAAGCGCAGCTCTGCGTTTACACGATCGTCGGGTGCAAGCATCATCATGTCGCAATCGAAGTCTGACATTGTACGCTTCTTACCGTCGTCGCAAACCATTTCCTTGGGTTCGAAGTATGCCAAGGAATGTGTTTTGATGAACCCTTTTATCGGGTTCTCCTTATTTGGTGTGCCCTTTTTCCGGCCACCGGTCTTCATTCCCTTCATATTGATTATGTTTTGTGTTGCGCCGTTGGCGCAAAAGTTAAAAGTACCGGGCAAAGATACATTACTAATTTAGCGCACGAATTATAACTTTTGAAACATAAAACGATATGGGACTAATTGGTAGCATAGCAGGAGGCGCACTCGGAGCAGCCGGCAGCATCTTTGGCGGCATCAGCGCAAGCAAGGCGATGAGACGAGTGAAGAAAAACCTCCAAGCGCAGAAACAGGCCAACCAGAACTGGTATGACCGTCGTTACAATGAAGACGCAACGCAGAGGGCGGACGCTCAGCGCATACTTACCCAGACAGAGGAGAGCATCAGGAACCGCAACAGACAGGCGGCAGGTGCCCAAGCCGTGATGGGCGGTACTGACGAGAGCACAGCAGCAGCCAAAGCCGCGAACGCACAAGCATTGGCCGATGCAACGTCGCAGATAGCTGTCAATGCGGAGAACCGCAAAGACCAGATTGAGCAGACCTATCAGCAGCGCGACTCGCAGATCAACGAAGCGTTGAACAATTTGGAGATTAACAAGGCACAAGCCATCAGTCAAGCCGTGCAGGGCGTTGCCAAAGCAGGTGCAGGGATTGCTGGAGCCTTCTAAAAACATTCGACATGAGTAATTGGACAGAAGAACAGCAGGAACAGTACGAGCAGGGCAATGATGGTGGATATACCCCACCTAAAGGTTCGCTTGACTGGGCCGAGCAGCCTGCACAGCCAGAGCCAGCACCGAAAGGGACGGAGGCATGGACTGAGCAGAACAGCGGAGGCAATGCACCGGAGCCGTCGGAGTCGAAAGAACCACCAAAGACAGATGTGGCACCACCTGCCGACAAGCCAGCCGGTGTGTCGCCACACAACGACACGATGGGCTACGATCAGCAGATAGCAGCCTTGCAGGAAGCCGCTAACCGCGTGAAGCCGGAAACTGAGGAGGAACGCAAGAAGAGAGAACGTAGGGAGAAGTCAGCGAAGATTGTTTCAGCTGTCAGCGACGGTCTGCAAGCGTTGAGCAACCTTTTCTTCACTACTCGCGGTGCTCCTAACATGTATGACCACAAGGAGGCAAGCCAGCTCACGCCATTGCAGGAGAAACTGGAGAAGTTGAAAGCTGAACGACAAGCCAACGCGGACAAATACCTCCAGTATTCACTCAAAATCGGTGACGCACAGAATGAGCGTGCCAAGACCTTGCGAGAAATGGAAGCGCAGCAGGAACGTGCTAAGCTGGCGAGGGAGAAAGCACAGCGTGAACAAGAAGAGCACGGATGGCTTGCGGCATTGCAGCCCGACAAGCAGCGTGAGCAAGCTGGTAAGGCCACTAAAGCCGAGCAGGAGGCTGTTACAGCCAAGGCGGAAGCGGACAATGCTCCTGACCTCTACAAGGCAAAGGTTGATACCGAAAAGGCACGAGGTGAGGCACAGAGAGCGTCGGCTGCATCAAGCCGGGCAGCGGCCACAGACCATTATGCTTCGGCGAGAGCGCACGACCGCTCCAACAACGACGAGTTCAGTGCATGGGACGAGAATGGACGCGAGCACAAGTTCAGAACGGCAGCAGCTGCGGAGGCATTTGCCAAGCAACATGGTACGTTTGAGGAAACTGATGTTACCTCTACAAGCACGACTGACAGCGAGACCAACGGCAAGTCCACTACTACCTACAAGAAAAAAAGTGGTTATGCCAAGCGCGTAGTCCCCGATAATACGCCCCCAAGCAGAAGACGCGGAGGCAATAAAGATAATACACCACCAAGCAGAAGAAGATAATGGCACAAGTAAACGATAATGACGACATCAAGTGGCTCTACGGCAAACTGAAATCCAAGGGCTACAATATTGGCAGTGAAGCAGAGTTCAAGTCTTCGCTTGCCAACGGTGAAGACCGCAAGTGGTATTACGAGAAGGCCAAGGGCATGGGGCTTGACATGGGCAGCATGGACGACTTCGAGAGTATGTATGCACCAAAGGCGGCACCGGCACCCAAGAGGGAAACCCCATCTTCTGGACAGCAGAAGCCAGCAGTAACACCTGCGGCAAGTTCGGCACCTGCCAAGCAACAGCCGAAGAAAGACAAACCGCTTACCCCTGCACAACGTCAGGCGATGATTGACCAAGTGCAGCAGATGCAACAGCAGACGCAAGCCATGATAGCCGACACCAACGAGCGCATGAAGAACATGAAGGAGTATGGCGTTGGTCTTGGCTTTGGTCAGACAAAGAAAAGCGGTTACAAGGTCAATCCACGCACAGGCAAGTTGGAACAGACCTACATCACACCGACTGGCAACCGATACAACAACAAGGCGTTGGCTGATGCAGAGAGTTTCCACTATCGGCAGGAGGCAAGCAAACCTCTTGGTCTTAATATGAATGACCAACAGGTTGATGCGGCACAGAAGCCAGCCAATGCAGCCGTTGCAGCCTTATGGAAAGAGGCAGAGGCAAAGTATGCAGCTGACCGCAACAAGAATGCGGAGGATGTGTATGGCGGCAATCCGTGGCTTCATGCAGGGCGTGAGATGCACATTGTCGATGCTGCCACCAACTCACACAAGAATGAGGTGTCACACCTCACACGATTTGACTTGCAAAAGATGATGGATAATGCGTGGGGACGTGTGGGCAAGCAGATGACCGCATCATGCTATGCACAACTGAAAAAGCAGTACCCCACCGCAACCGAACAGCAGTTGCAGAACTCGGCTTCCGCTATGGCTCGCCAGTTGTCGGATAATGCCGTATATAAGTATGCTGTGGCAAAGAATACTCCTAAGAGTACGTTGGAGTTCTTCGCCAAGACAGCAGCTGACATGAACCTCTTGCGTACAATCAGCAAGGGATTGGCTCGGAGAGAGGCTGGTACGACTGGCGACTTGGCGGCATACGAGGCTGCAATGGGCGAATACGGCAAGAACCACCGTTTGGCGCAGATAGGCGGTACGGTGACGGGTATGTTGTTTGACCCCACTACTTATATATCTGGCGGTGTCGGCTCATTTACAGGTAAGACTGCACTCAATATAGGCGGTCGCATCGTGGCGAAAAAAACAGCCACCAATGTAGGCGCACGATTGTTTGGCAATACGCTGACTGGACGTGTCGTGGCTGGCATGGCAGGTGGTGCTGGCAACCTTGGCACATACGAGGGCATCAAGGAGGGCGAAAGCCAGTGGCTGCATGGCGGACACATCAACCCACAGACAGGCGAGAACGAGGGATATTCGGCAGATGATGTGCTGAAATCGTCCCTGCATGGCACTTTGCTCGGTTCAGTTACAGGCACGGCATCGCCATTGTTGGGTAATGTAGCGGATAAGTGGGTCAAGGCTACCTCGAACACGGCAGGAAAGGTAGGTATCCGTGCAGGAGAACTCGCGACCTCCACTGTTGCCGAAGGTACGATATTCTCCATACCAGAATGGATTAGCGGTGATGGCGATGCGATGGACGTGTGGACGGACAACATGGCGATGATGATAGGTTTCAAGGGGCAGCACATGATAAAGTCCGCCCCTCGTGTCATTGCAGGACTGCGACCTATTGAGAACCCACAGACCATGCAGGAGCGCAACCACAACCGCATGAGTTTCGTTGAGAGGTTGCGCAAGCAGGTGGACGCAAGTCCGCGCGACATGGCTTTCACCAAGGAGGAGCGTGAGGAGTTGCAGAAGTATGGTTATGGCGACCTTGCTACTCTCTTCACTCGCACACCAAAACAGCAGCCCAAGCCCAAGTCAAAGCCGACAACTAAGGACGGAAAGGTAATGTATCTTGACATTCCCGAAGCCAAGGTTGAGGATTTGGGCAAGCAGTGGCTCAAGCAGCACCCCGAGTTTGATGGATATGAGGCTATGGAACGCCTCATGCAAGACCCGAATGTGAGCCAAAGTGCGAGAGCCAAGGCTTATTATATCCTCACTGGTCGTCAGTTGCCTATGGGCAGTGTTACCGGGTACACCACGGAGCAGGACGAGAACGGCAATATCTTCGTTAAGTCCGTCACTGCCAATGGTGAGGTAGTGACGAGCAGACGCTTTGCAGACGAGACTTTAGCCAAGAAGGAGCAGGACAAAATCATGCGCCAAGCCGAACTCAACTCAGTAGATGTCGGTGAGCGTTACACAGAGGCGAAAGCCGACAATAAGGTATTTGAAGCAGCCGTTGAAGCAGTTGCGCCCGGTGCAGACCCCGAAACCGTCAAGCGCAACTACCAAGCTGCAAAGCAGGGAGACAAGGACGCAATCGCCAACTATGGGCAGATGGTCGATGCCATTGACAAGTTCATGGAAGAAAACAAGGGCATGGCAGACACGGAACGCCCAGAGGCAATCCGTGCAGCCATCAAGGAGGAGACTGGCGTAGATGTGGACGAGGCTATCAAGAAAGAGCCGAGCAAGCGTACTGAACCCGAAAAGGCAGCGGTGCAGGACTACATCGAGCGTCTGTTTCCCGAACAGAAAGCCGAGAACGAGCAGCCTATGTCCGATGACGAGGCAGGAGCGTCAGCCATTTACGACCAATCACGTCTGTTGTGGGAAAAGGTGGAGCAAGGCGATGCGGACGCGAAAGCTGATGTTGATGCCATCATCATTCGTATGCAGGAGGCATACAAGGAATGTGAGGACGCATTTGGCACGGACGCAGAAATGCGCATGGCAGAAATGGAAGATAATCCGTGGGCATTGGCCAACGACCCAGAACTGACAGACGACCAGAGGGACGCTGTGCTCTACTACATCAATGCCAAGGCTGCAATGGACGGTGTGCAGGACGCATCGAACGATGCCTTGGAAAACAAGCGTAGGGAGGTTGCCGCCAATGTGGAGCGACACACCCACAAGGACAACGGCATTGTGCAGCCAGCCACCATGAAAGTGGACGACAAGCCTGTCTATATCGTAAAGGGCAATATTGTTCCTCTCCCCGATGGTTCGGGCATTGACGTGCGCAATTCGGATCAGAGTATTGTTATATGTGATGCAGAGACTGGCGAGTATAAGTTTGCCAGCCCGGACCAGCTGTTCTCTCTTGGTGAGGCCATCGACCCTCAGACAGAACTCGATGAGGCATACGCAAACATTCAAGCCGAGCATGAAGCCATACTTGGTGGTACAGAGAATGGGGAAAGTGTACCAAATTTGGAGGAAAGCGTACCCGAAACGCCCGAAAATGTACAGAATGAGGGCGAGAATGTACAACAGCCCATGACTGACGAGCAGTTGCATCAGTATGCCCGAGGTGCTTTCGATGAAGCAACACAAGGCAAAAACGGTGTATCTCTTCCGCAAGAGCAGATTGAGCAGTTGCAACAGCACAACCAACAGATGTTGGAGCAGGAACAGCAACGCAAGGAAGAGGAGGCAAACCGCCAGCCTACCGCATTGGAGCGTGTACCCATCAACGAGGAAACCGGTGAACCTATGTTTGAGAAGGCAGACCGCGAGACAGCCCTTGACGCTCTCAACGAGGTTACCGGAGGCAATGATGAAAATACTACTGCCATCGTGAGAGCGCAAGTAGAACAGGCGACTAAGGCACTTGAAGCGTTGAAGAAGAAGGAACCCACTAAGAAAGCTCCTTCTCTGAAAGGTTCACCAATGGCAATGGTAAAGGCGCAGCAGGAAGCAGAGGCCAACTACAACACCGCCATGGAAGAGTATAACGCCCAAGTAGCCGCAGCCGAAGAGAATTTGAACGCATGGTCGCGCATCAACTCCCTTATGAATGACAGAAAGCGTGCTATCCGTGAGCAGCAGGAGGTAGAGCGCAAGGTTCGCGAGGAAAAGCTACACGCCGAAGCCGTTGCACGTCTGGAGGAAGACAAGCGCATTGCCGCTGAGAAAGCAGCCGAGCAAGAGGCCGTCGGCACTCATGCCGTGAACCCGAAGATAAAAGCAAAGTGGGACGGAGCCACCAAGGTTGAGGGCAATCCTAATGCTATCACCCTCGCAGACGGTTCTACAATCCGTGGTCACTACGTCCTCACTGAGGCAGGAGCAGCCACAGCCAGCCATGACGTGAACAATGCCTACGAGCCTACTGAAGGTTTCCCGGTTGATGAGAACGGTGAGAGCGTGAATGACCGCGACTACAAGCGTGACAAAGACGCGCAGCGCATTGTTAGGGATATGGCAGACAGCTACGACAGCAGAGCTTTGCAGACACCAGTCATTGTCAGCAAGGACGGCGTTGTGCTTTCGGGCAACAACCGCACTATGTCGGGCGAGATTGCAGCAAAGAACGGTACAGACAAGGCGTATGTGGACCACTTGCGCGAGTTTGGAGCCATGTTCGGTTTCACTCCCGAGCAGATAGACGGTATGCAGCATCCGCGTGTAGTCTTCGTTCCAGACGAGGAATTGCCATACGATGCCAGTACGTTTGCACGCTTCAACGCAGAACAGCAGAAGAAGCAGAGCAAACCTGAGCACGCCGTGAAACTTGGCAAGATTGTTCCTGACAATGTGTTCACAAGCATCACCAATGACATCAGCCGCTTTGACCGCATGTCTGACTACTATGCCGACGACAAATCAGTGGCTTCTGCCATCAGTCAGTTGTTGGATGCAGGAGTTATTAACGAAATGCAGTTACCAGAGCTTCGCACTGGCAATGCTTTGTCGGCAGCAGGTAAGGAACTTATCGAGAACACACTTATAGGCAAGGTCTTCCAGACTTCGCCCGATGCCGTGCGCCAGATTATCAGCACACCGACACTTCGTCAGTCCGTTGTTATGGGCTTGAACGAGATTGCCAACAACCGCACACTTGCCAAGAGCGGCTATGACCTTAGCAAGGAATTGGCAGCAGCCGTTGATCTTGTGAGTCGTGCCAAGTCTGACTCGCCCGAGATCTATAAGGAAGGTATGCCGGTATCTCCTTACGGCAGACAGCAGGGTCTGTTTGACGACGAATACGGAGACAGTCGTGTAACTGATGGCGTTACGTTGCTCCTTGCCGATCTGCTAAACAGCGGAAAGCCGAGCGACTTGCGCAAGGTTCTCTCTACATACAATAACGAGGCTGCATCACCTGCTGCAGGTCAGATAGACATGTTCAGCGGAGACGTGACCTCCAAGGAAGAAATTCTCAAAAACGTAAACGAATATTTCAGAAATGCTACACCAAAAGAACAACAAGCCCTCATCGACGCAGCCGTTGCAGAACGCAAACGGAGAGCAGAAGCCGCAGAGTCAGCTGGAGGAGACGAGGCAAGCGAACAAGCTACGGTTGTTGCTGGGAGCGATGCAGAGCCTCAACAGCCAGTCGTAGCCAGTGAAGAACCAGTTAAGGGAAACGAAGCCGATGCCGACGCATTGGCGAAGGAAGCAGAGGAGAAACTAAGCGAGCGCATCACCGATACAGAAGACGAGTGGACGGAGCCAAGCGAATATGGAGAAATCTACAAGCATCGTATGTTCGTTGATGGCAAGGAAGTTATCAAGGTTGACGCTCCTGACAAGAGCAAGAATTATCCCGGAACCTATTATGAGATTGACGGCAAACAGTTTGGCGACCTCTACGAAGTAGCCAACTATATTGACGGCAATGAGCAGCCGTTGTCTGCAAAGATTGAAGTAGCCTCAGCCGAAGTGAACACCGACCCCACCGAGGCACAAAAGGAAGCCGGCAACTATAAGAAGGGACATGTGCAAGTTGGTACGTTCGACATTACCATTGAGCAGCCGCAGGGCAGCGTGCGTAAAGGCACCGATGCTGACGGCAAGCAATGGGAAAGCAAGATGAACAACACTTACGGCTACATTCGTGGTGCCGTGGGTGTTGACGGCGACCACATTGACGTGTTCCTCTCCAATGATATTGACGGTTGGAACGGACGCAAGGTATTCGTAGTGGACCAGTACAATCCCGACGGCAGCTTTGACGAGCACAAGGTTATGCTTGGCTTCAATGATCAAGACGAGGCTAAGGGCGACTACCTTGCCAATTACGAGCAGGGCTGGGAGAATGGCCGCAGAATTGACATTACAGGCGTGAACCTTGAAGACTTTGAAAAGTGGATAGAGTCGAGCAAGAGGAAAACAAAGCCTTTTGGTGAGTACTCGTCGGTGAAGAAGGATGTTGTGGAAATCAACGCACCGGAAGAAGCCGGCTATTCCATCACTCCTTCAACCTACACCAATAAGAAGGGCAAGACGAGCGATGTTTCTCTACTTACCTTTGACCATGACTTGACAGCCGACCAAGAACGTGCCGTCAAGGAGTTTGCCAAAGAACGGACAGGTGAGGGACGCTTTGCCCCTGCACGCGGTTGGAAGGATCGTGAGAGCGGTGGCTGGATGTTCCGTAGTGAAGAGGACGCACGCAAGGCCGCTGAAATGGTTGGTAATGAGGAAGCTGTTGCAGACAACCAGCCAATGACAGCGCAGGAACTTCGCGATGCCGTGGAGCCGAAGAAGCCAACGACAAGTAAGAAGACCGCAAGCAAGAAACCTGCAAACCGCGTAGAGAGCGTGCCAACAGAAGAACCAATAGAGCCGGAGAAGCCTAAGTATGAGGTCAGTGACGAGGAAATGAACGGATTGATGAATGACATTCGTGATATTCTCGGTATTGGTGACGACGAGGGCGATGCCGGGTTTAAGTTCCGTGATCCGGACGAACTGACTGCAGAGCAGCGTCAGAAGCTCATGTCAGTCGGTCAGCGTCTGGCCATGGCCATGGTTGAGCGTGGCAATGAGTCGTTTGGCAACTATGCCTCCATGATGGTTAAGGCATTGGGCGACAAGGTACGCCCTTGGTTAAAGGCTTTCTATGGAGGACTGGAGTATGTTCCCGGCTATGACAAATATGCCCTCACTCCATACGAAGAGGTGAAAGCCTTTGACGTGGAGAATTTCGACAAGCCTACCAAGGACATAATGGCACAAGCCAACATGATAGTTGAGGAAGGCAAGGCACAAGTGGCCGCAGAAAAAGCAAACAATGAATTAAAGGCAACAAGAAATGAGCAACGAAAAGAAACCGAAAAGCAGACAGCAGCAAATACAGATGCTGTTGCAGCAGAAGCAAAGTCTGTTGCAAGCGAAGCAACGGCTCTCGCAGAAACTTCAAGCGACGAGCAAGCCCTCACCGGAGCAGCAGAGCGAGTAGATGAAACCCTCGACAAGGTAAATGAGCAGCTTGCCCTGCTTGGCTACTATGAGGCTGACGAGGTGGAGAAGGACTACAACGAGGCATACGGCTACATGCGTAATGCCGAGAAGAAGGCCGTCAAGGATGCGGCCAACCTTGCAAGCCAGTTGATTTTTGATTTGAACCTTAACCACTATGAGGCTTCTCACTCAAAGCAGACGGATAAGAAAGGCAATCGTAAGAAAAAGCCACTTGCAGTTTCCAACATTTCCCCTATTGGAGGTGATGTGTCTATACACCTGCCATTAGAAGAAGGACGCGAGCTGTATCTGACAATAGGCGTTGAGCCAAGAGCAGCCAAGGGTGTAGAAGGCTTTGGAGGCAGCGACCTTGAAGTTACTCACATCATGTTCCGTGTTGACCATCCTGAAGGCACCGGCAATGACCGCTACGGTAGGAATGTCTTCGTTGACAGCAATGTTACGTATTCTGACCTTCTGAAGCAGGTGCAGCGTGAAGCCTACAAATATCTTATAGGTAGTGGCGTGACCAATGAAGGAGAGTATGCAGCAGGTGACAAGGTGCAGTATTCAACCGATGGTGGCCGCACATGGACTGATGCAGTTGTAGTGCAGCCTAACGATGAGGGCGGCATCCGCATTGACACCGGCCTTGCTCCTGTCATGTGGGTTAATGCTCACCCGGACCAGTTGCGTCATAAGCCGAGCGAGTCAGTCGAGCCGAAGCATGAAGCCGTTGGCGACTTCTACGAGGATGGTATTAACGAGGATGCAGTTGCGGCATTGCCAGAAGACACTGCCATACAGCTCCATGTTGTTGACATTCTCAATCCGGGCATGACTGACCATTCAATGAAGTCGAAGATCGAGAGCCTCAACACATTGCTTCCTAAGATTTCAGACAAGAAATTGTCGGAACTCGACAAGGAGTATGGCGACGACAAGGATATGGGCACCCATATCAAGGCAGAGGTGGCGAGACGTGCCAAGGATGGCGGCGTTCAGCCAACATCATCAGAGAAACCAGCAGACAAGCCAAAGCCTGCATCCAAGAAAAAAGCAACTAAGAAAGTTAAACCAGAGCAGCCTGTAGGTGATTTGTTTGCCGGGCTGTTTGATAATACATCAGACAATGGATTACAAGGAAATGATGAAGCGGTACGCACCGAAACAGTGCCAGCCGACAATAGTGGACAACAGCAAGGACTACGAGAAAGCCAAGGAAGCCCTCGCAAAACAGCTGCACAAGAAGGTGGAAGACCTGACGGAGGACGAGGAGGACAAAGCACTGGCAAAGATAGGGCTGTGTCCGCTGGACTTCATGGACTGACCCAGCCGAAGAATACACGCAACAACCATTCAGAGCGTGGCGCAGACCATGCCCCTACTTCGGTGAATGGCAGAATAGAGGCCAATATCAAGGCTATTGAGTTGGCGCATGAATTACTTGAGAGCGGTGAGACTGCCACTCCTGAGCAGATGAGTGTGCTTAGACAATTCAGTGGTTGGGGTGGTCTTGGAGCCGCTTTCAGCGACGGAGGCTATGACTGGAAACAGCGTGAGCGTAACAAGAAAATACGTGAGTTGCTTGGAGAAGAAGCCTACGAGCAAGCCGTTATGAGTGCTAACAGTGCCTACTACACCCCTGCATACGTTGTTGATACACTTTGGGACATTGCAAATCAGCTTGGTTTCAAGGGTGGCAACATCTTGGAGGGTTCTGCAGGTATTGGCAACATTTTGGGACAGATGCCTACAACGGTAAGCGAGCGCAGTAACATTCACGCCATTGAGATAGACGGCACATCTGGCGGCATTCTCTCATTGCTCTATCCCGATGCCAAGGTGGAGATACAAGGTTTTGAGCAGACACGCATACCTAATGGCAGTGTGGATCTGGCTATTACCAATGTACCTTTCGTTACCGGGTTGCGTGTGAATGACACCACAGGCGACAGTGACCTTTCTAAGAAGTTCCACAATATCCACGACTTCTGTATAGCCAAGAATGTGCGTAAGTTGCATGAGGGTGGATTGGGTATCTTCATTTCTTCAAACGGCACACTCGATAACAGCAAGGCTTTGCGCGACTGGGTTGTGAACGAGGGAGGTTCGGACTTCATCGGAGCATTCCGCATGAATAACAAGACCTTTGGCGGTACAACCGTCACGTCGGACATCATCGTTATCCGCAAGCGAGTGAATGGTCAGAAGTCGGCACAAGCCATTGACGTGAGCAGCATCAGCGGTGAGCGCACGGCCGAATATGAAGAACCAGGCGCACGCAAGGCCAAACAACTCTCCATGGACTACAACAAGTATTTCATCGAGCACCCAGACCACATGGCCGGTGAAATGCGCTTTGCCTTTGAGGAAGGTGATACATTCAGACCTACGAGCAAGGGACTCTACCCGGTAAGCGGCAAAGACCAAGGCAAGATGCTGGTTGATTTCGTTAAATCGTTCACTGAAGAAGATAGCAACAAAGCGACCACTACAGATCACCACGATGTTTCACTTGTGCTTGATGTGTCAGCGGACGGCAAGAAACTTGGTGAAATGTATATGAAAGACGGCCAGATTGTTTTGGCCAGCTTTGGCGGTTACTATCCTCTTGAAGTGAACGACAAGAAGATAAAGGGACACACCAAGCAGGAGTGTTTCACTGCTTATGCTGCCATCAAAAGTGCATTGGCCGATGTTATGCAGTACCAGACAGAGAACGAGAGTGATGCAGGACTGAAACCATTGATTGCCAAACTCAACAAGGCATACGATGCCTTTGTCAATACCTACGGCCATTTCAACAAAAACAACCAATTAGCATGGTTGCGCAATGATGTGGACTATCCTAATGTGTTCTCATTGGAGACATATAAGGAGCAAGGAGACGGCAAGGGAGGCGTTGTCAAGACCTACGATAAGGCCGATGTGATGAAAGGCCGTGTCGTGGAAAAGGAAAGCGAGCCGCACCCTGAGAATGTCAAGGACGGTGTTGTGGTGAGCATGTTCAAGAACGGACGCATTGATGTTCCTTACATTGCAAGCCAGCTCGGAAAGAGTGAGACGGAAGTGAAGCGTGAAATCATTGACAGCGGACTCGGCTTTGAAGACCCTACGACACGACAGATGGAAGTGTCATACCAGTATCTGAGCGGTAACGTGAGAGAGAAGCTGAAACAAGCTGAGGCCAACAATGATAATGGCGAATACAGCAAGAATATCAAGGCATTGCAGGATGTGGTTCCTATGAATATTCCTGCACACTTGATAGACTTCACGCTCGGTTCGTCATGGCTTGACCCAAAACTATATGACGAGTATGTGAAAGAGCGTACCGACATAGACGTGCATTTCACAGCAGCTGGTGGAACATGGTTTATGAAAGCCCCGACCTATGGTGTGAACGTTGAGAAGAACCGCGCAATGGGTATTGTGAGCGAAATGCTTAAGAAAACAATAATGGGCCATGAACTCATTTCGGCCGCAATCCAGAACAAAAGCATTATCGTGTCACGTACGGAAAAGCATTATGACGGCACAACGGAAACCATCACAGACCGTGAGGCTACGGCAGCATGTGCAGCCAAGATAGACGAGATACGTCAGGACTTCAAGGACTGGGCGCGAGGAAAGATGCAGAGTGACGCGGACTTGTCAGCACGCATGGAGCAAGAGTATAACGACCGCTTCAACAACTATGTTCCTATGAGCATACCTGACGACTTTGTACCTGAATACTTCGGTGGCGCAACACACAAGTTCAAGATGCGCTCACACCAAGGTAAGGCCATTGTACGAGGTACAATGCAGCCGTTGTTGCTTGCCCATGAGGTTGGTACCGGCAAGACATTCACCCTTATCTCCACCGCAATGGAGATGCGCAGACTCGGTACGGCACGCAAGCCTATGATCGTGGTACAGAATGCCACCGTAGGACAATTTGCAGCTTCAGCTAAGGAACTCTATCCAAATGCCAAGATACTTACGCTTGAAGATAATGACCGCAATGCGGAAGGTAGAAAGAATTTCTATGCAAAAATCAAGTACAACGATTGGGATATGATAGTTGTACCTCAGAGTACCTTTGAGTTTATCCCCGACAGTGACGAGCGTCAGATGCAGTTCGTACAGGACAAGATAGACGAAAAGATGCTTGTTCTTGAACAGATGCGTGAGGCAGACTCCAGCGGCAGAGACCCTATAACAAGGCGTGCTGAAAAGGAATTGGCCGACCTCCAAGCAGAAATGGCAGCATTGTCAGAAGGTATCTCAAAGAAGCGCACAGCCAACAATGAAAAGAAAAAAGCCGTTGCCAAGCAGAACGCAGCTGTCAAGGCGCAGGAAATGCTCGATCGCCGCACGGATGATGTGGAGAACTTTGATGATATGGGAATTGATGCCCTGCTCATTGACGAGGCGCACGAATACAAACACCTCGGTTTTGCAACAGCCATGCAGCGCGGTGTGAAAGGCGTTGACCCATCATACAGTAAGAAGTCGCAAGGAGTGTACTTGAAGACGCAAGCCATATTGGAGAAGAATAACGGTCGCAATGTTATCTTCGCCACTGGTACGCCTATCAGTAATACAGCAGCAGAGATTTGGACTTTCATGCGTTATCTCATGCCAAAGGACACCATGAAGGAATATGGTATCTACTACTTTGACGACTTTGTGCGCAACTTCGGCAATATACAGCAGATGCCAGAGTTCAACACAAGCGGCAAGTTCAAGGAAGTGAACCGCTTTGCCGGATATGTGAACCTGCCCGAATGGGTTCGTATATGGTCAGGGGTAGCAGACACCGTGCTGACCAAAGACCAAACGGAACTTGTGAAGAAGATACCAGAAATGGAGGGCGGCAAGGCGCAGGACATCTATCTACCACAGACACGCGCTCTTCGCAGTGTGATGAAATATGTGCGTGAAGAACTTGAACGCTTTGACCAAATGAGCGGCAAGGAGAAGAAGGAAAACAGCAGCATACCTCTCACTATGTATGGTATTGCTCAAGGAGCAGCTGTTGATGCCCGACTTGTGGAAATGCACGCAGAGGATGATCCGAGGAGTAAGACTAACGAGGCCGTACGCCAAACCTTGCGTTCGTTGAAAGAGACTGACGACTACAAGGGTACTGTAGCCATCTTTGCCGACCACTACCAGAATAAGCGCAGCGGTTTCAACTTGTACGAAGACATCAAGAAGAAACTCATCCAGCAGGGTGTTCCCGAAAGCGAGGTTATCGTAATGAAGCCCGGCATGACCATCAAGAAGAAGTTGGAAATCTTCGACAAGGTTAACCGAGGCGAGGTGCGTGTTATTCTCGGTAGTACTGCAACCCTTGGTACTGGTGTAAACATACAGGAACGTCTGCATACCCTTATACACCTTGATGCGCCAAACCGTCCGATGGACTACACGCAACGCAACGGCCGCATCTTGCGACAGGGCAATCTGCACAAGCAATGGAATAAACCAGTCCGTGTGCTTCGTTTTGGCGTGGAAGATAGTCTTGACGTAACTGCATATCAGCGATTGAAGACCAAAGGTGCGATTGCTGATAGTGTTATGGAGGGTGACCGACTGATGCAGGACAGCATGAATAACCGTGTGCTTGAAGAGGAAGAAGATGTGTTCGGCGACACTGTTGCTCAACTCTCAGGTAGTGAATACGCCCTGCTGAAAAACAATGCGGAGAAGAATGTGCGCAAGTACGAAAGCCGCAAAAAGCAGTGGGAAGCCGACCAAACCTATATTCACAATGCCAAGCCAAAGTTGGAGGGACAGATAAAGGCTGCAGAGCAACGAGCAGAGGAAGCTAACGCCCAGCTGCTTGCAGTGAAAAAAGCATTCCCCGATGGTAAGTTCACAGAGATAACTGTTGGCAAACTGAAATTTGCTTCGGTTGATGCCATGGCTGACTTCATCAAGGAACACAACAAGAAAATCCTCGATGCAGTAAAGGCGATGAAAGAGAACCCCGGCAATAACGTCCAGACAAATGCTCTTACTTTGTCATTGGGAGGTTACGACTTTGTTGTCAAGACAGAGATGTCGCGAGAGACTGTGAACAATGGCGGACTGTTGTTTGCCGAGATACATCGTAGAATGAGCTACTCATGCCCTGAACTTGGTCTGAATAATGTTCCTGTAAAGCAGTCGCTATTGCGCAATGCCGTTGAGGACATCACCGAGAATGTAATCACAGGTAGGGACTTTGCCGAGCGGTTCGACATTGCTACACGTATGGTACAGCACGGCAAATCAGAGTTAGAACAACTAAAGCAGCGTGAAGGTAAGCCGTTTGAGTTTGGAAAGGAACTCGAAGAAGCCAAGCGTCAGTTTGAGGAATATTCCGAGGCCATGAAGGTAGAAATGGCAGAAAAGGAGAAGAAGTATGCCGAAATGGACGCAAGTGTTGACGCAGCTACTGATGTCGTTGCAGACGATGAGGATGAGGCCGCAGAAGACAAGACCAAGTTTCGTTTGCTTGATGCTGACGACCCTAAGGCAATGGAGCTGGAGTCTTTGCCGGAGAGTGAGTTGGTTCCTGTTTACCGTAATGTGCAAGCCTTTGAGGATGATGCACTGGGTTCACCTATGGCATTTACCGATGCAGAGACAGGCGAGCGCAGAACATTGGAAGGCAGACGTTGGAACTATTCTGCACCTCCAAAGGTGGAACTCACCGAGGAGCAGCAGCGCAAGCTGGACGAACTCAACAAGTCTGGCTACATCATGGTTGACGGCAAAAAGAGTACAGAGTTGCAGATTAATGACGGTTTGAAATTCGTGAAGCCTAAGACCAAGGAGGCACAGTTGCAGTACTTCCTGAAGAAGAACCCCGAAGACAAGGGCTTGTGGGCAGCATACGACCCATACGACCATGCCATCGAAACACCTTTGAACACGCAGTTTGGCGAGGCATACAAGAGGCCTAACCTTGTTGTGGTACGCAGCCTCATCCCGAAATCGGAGATAGATGAGCCGTTCCACGCAGACTATGCTCTGTTGCCTACAGGTGCCCATCAGTGGAACAATGGCCGCACGCTGTATCTTTCACGCTGGAGCAAGATAGACAAAGTGCTCACTCGTGAGGAGGAAGCTAAGCTCATTGACGAGTACTGGAAGAAGCATCCGGGAAAGCGTGAGGAGCTGAAGACCCACCGTGACTACAACCGCTTTGTGCCACAAGTGCGCAGAGAGTTGGAGAAGATGGGGTACCGCTTTGAACTTGACGGCAAGGAGTTGACACCGGAGGAGAGTCTTGCACTCGACAAGCAGAACTGGGAGAGCCGCGATATTATCCCCGGACGCGAAGGACACACGCCATTCGTCAGCAACGAAGACATAGCACGCATCAATGCGAAGATGGCCGGCAAGTGGGTAGGCGAACCGAAGGAAGCAATGGAAAGTGCGATGAGCGAGAGAGTGACCGAACTGTCCGAACGTCTGCATACTCCAGTGCGCATCATCCGTACAGAGGAAGAAGTGGCTGCATTACCTTCCGTGCGCCAGCGCAGAATGAAGGGTAGCTTCAATCCTATGACCGGCGAGGTGACTATTGTTGTTCCCAACAATGCTAACATGGCAGACGTTGAGAATACGTTTGTGCATGAGGTTGTGGGTCACGATGGTTTGCGCGTGCTGTTCCCTGATGAAGCTAAGCTGAACAATGCCCTTGATGAACTCTATCGTGTGTCTAAGGACGAGATATGCGGTACCATTGACCGCATGGCGCAGAAGATGTACGATGCCGAGGTGGACCGCATACGCGAGAAGAAACGCAAGGAGCATGTAGCCAATGGTGAGGATGCCAACGCTTCATACTATGCAGATATGGCAGCAGCACATGCCGAGGCAGGAAAGAAACGTGAGCAGTTCAAGCGTGATGCAACAGAGGAATATGGTGCCGACCTTGCCGGACGTATCGGTGAGAAAGGCTTCGAGAAGATGAGTGCCGAAGAACTTACGTTCTGGGGCAAACTGAAAGCCATGCTCCAAAAGGCTCTACAAAAATTGTTGGACGGATTGAAAATCCCCGGCAAGAGGAAGTGGGGTGATAAGGACTGGGCGTTTGTTCTGCATGAGGCATACAAGCGTAAGAAGAATGGTGGTAAGCCTACCGTGTTCGATGCCGCTGATACTGAGGTTATGCGCAGGAAGACAGGTTTCGGTGATACTAAGTTCAGTGATGGTAAGAATAAAACCAGTGAGCCAAAGCCAATAGGACACAGTACATTCGGAAGCGTGTACAACCAGTTCAAGGGCAAAGTTCTTCAAGCCGTGAAATTCTTGGTCAATCACGAAAGCGGAGATTTGCTTGGTGTTTTCCATAGAAATGATGTAGGAGATATTGATATGGTTTGGGGTAATGAAGGTGGCGGACTCTGCCATATTCTGAACAAGCATATCAACGACAAGGACTTTCCTACTGTTAAGGATTTGGTATCTCGCATAGAAGACATCATAAACAAAGGAGAGGTTGACGAACGACATTCTAATGCCGACAAACTTGTATTGGTGAAGGATGGTTACCTTGTTACGATACGTCGTAACGTAAGAGAAAAGGGCATAAAAATAGCCGACAAGAACTGGGTTCTGACGGCTTATAATAAAGATGCACCTGCCACCACCAAGGCTCCCGTTAATGGCACTTATGGGAGCACGGCTGTCGCTCCCGGTACATCTTCGGATGCAAAGTTAGCAACAAAGTCTGAGATTAACGAATTTTCAGACAATAATGTTGCAGATGAGGGCATTATGTTCCGCGACGGTGATATGGGACTTGAAGAAACCATCACTAAGATGAAGGTTGAGGCAAGCCAAGCCAATGCCGACAACTGGCAAGCCAAGCAGGATGCAATGAGAGCCATCGGTGGCAATCTTAACAAGTTGCGTCAGGCAATGGCACGTCAGAGAGCGTATGACCTATCAACTGTCAAGAGCATAACAGACCTTGCCAAGGTGTTGCTTGAAAACGGATTTCTCGATGATTTGAGTAAGTATGAGACAAAGCGCATCCTCTCAGCCGTGAACAATGTACATGGCAAGCAGGACGTAAGTGATTACGTTCAGAAAGTTATGGACATCATGGTTGACAACCAACTACGCATGGGAGCTAACCAGCTGGGCAAACTCCTTTCCATCCGTGGAAGCCGCGTTGACGCGCGAGGTATTGAGGTGCAAGGACAGCTTGACCCGGAAGGCCAGCGTATAGCGCAGGTGGTTAGGAAAGCCACTTCCTTACCAAAGGAGAACATAGAGGAGCGTATTGCAGACTGCACCAATCGTATGAGTAGTGACGACAATGCCGTAGCCGAGGAAGCAGCCATCGAGTACAGCGGTTTGTTGCTTGCCCATCAGTTTGTAGAGGACATTACCGAAAGCAAGGCTGAGGAAAAGGCTCTTCGTGAAAGCATTAAGGAAGCCAAGGCCGACTTGGATGCCGGAACGATGGAAGCCGATGCTTACCGTGAATACGTGGAGTCAACCAACGATGCCATCCGTCAGAATAAGATAGAGCGAGCCGAAGCCTACCGCAGCATAGTGGAGCAAGTAGGCGGTGTTCTTGGTGGCAGCGTTGAGCGAGCCAAGGCATGGCGTGAGGCAGAGAAGCAGCGCGTTGAGACCATCCATCACAATGCCAACTCCGACATGACCGGCAGACCTAACGATGAGCATCACAAGGAAAGCAAGGCACAGAAGATAGCCAATAACAGTATAGTGCGCTTTGTTCTTGCACCTTTAGGCACGTTCGACCAAATGCTGAGAATGTTCGGTAAGAAAAGCGTGAACGGTGAGGGCTACTTGTGGAACCGCTATATGCGTGGATGGGTTGAGGCTACCGAAAAGGAGTACACCGGTTATCAAAACGCTTTGAAGACGCTCGACGAGAAGGTTAGCGAAGTATTCGACAAGAAGATGAAATGGGGCGACCTATTCTCTTTGGAGCGCAACCTTCCAAAAGCGACCATTACCTTCTGGGACGGTGGCGAGCAGAAGGCACACGAACTGACACAAGGCAACCTTCTGTATATCTACATGGTTGACAAGATGGCAGACGGCCGCATGAAGTTGCGCCGTATGGGTATCACAGAGGAAGACGTGGAGAACATAAAAGAATTTGTTGATCCTCGTTTCTTGGAACTTGCCGACTGGATGCAGGACGAGTTCCTTGTGGAAAAACGTAACGAGTACAACGAGGTGCATAAGCGCATGTTCGGTGCTTCAATGGCAGCGATTGAGAACTACTTCCCTTTGAAGATACTTGCCAATGCGAGAATTGAAGAAGTGGACGTAGCCGACGATACAACCGACACCGCATTGCCAGCGACCTCAACCGGTAGCATCATCAAGCGCAGACGCAACAATCTTGCCCTTGACGTGATGGGTGCAGACGCATTCAGCGTTATACTCGACCACATTCAGCAGATGGAACGTTGGGCATCCTTTGCAGAGTTCAACCGCGACTTGAACACCTTGCTGTCATACAAGCGTTTCCGCAATCAAGTTATGAACATGACGAGTGTTTATGGTGGTGGCAAGACTCTGTGGAAGAATTTCCGCAATGTGTGTAGTATGGCCGCAGGAGCCTATCGCCCACCAATCGCAGCCCTTGACAAGGCCGCAGTGAATGTGGCGAAGGGCGTAACGGCAGCCAAGGTTAGTTTCAGAGTGTTCACTGCATTAAAGCAGTTCCTCTCTATGCCAGCTTATCTTTCTGACAGCAGCCCTGTATATCTTGCAGGAAACATTGCCAATCCGATAGGAGCTTGGAAGTGGTCAATGGAAAACCTTCCACTCTTCGAGAAGCGTTGGAAGAGCCGCATGGCAGGAGACCCAAGACTGATGAAGAGTGAAATGGACTGGAAGATGTGGCAGAACCGCGCTGTTGAAATAGCCTCACGTATCGGTATGTCTCCTAATGCCTTTGTCGATGCACTGACAGTTGCCATAGGTGCACACTCTATGTATCAGACCAAGAAGAAGAAATATCTTCGTTACGGCTATGATGAAGAGACGGCAGAGAAGCGAGCCAAGCAAGACGCTACTATTCTGTTCAACCAGACACAGCAGTCGAGTGAAAGCGCGTTTCTCTCTACGATGCAGACCGACCGTTCATGGTTGAGTGTTCTGTTCACTGTGTTCAGAAACTCTTCGATGTCGTACACACGTCAGCTGTATGATGCACTCCGTAACCTCAAACACCGTTTTGAACCCGGTTACAAAGGACTCACAGAGGAGTATCTTGCCAAGCAGATGCGCAGAGACGGCATAGACCCCGACAAGGCCGACCAGAACGCCAAGAGCGAGTATAGAAGAAGCCTGATGCGTGATATAGTCCGCGTAGGCGTGTTCGGCTATCTGTTGCAGTTTGCTTGGAACTTGGGAGCCTATCTGCCCTATCTCCTCTTAGGTGACGACAAGGACGAGAAGAGCGACATGTGGCATGACATCTTCTGCCATACCATGTTCGGCAGTATAGAAGGCTTGACTGGAGGTGACGTGATGAGTGCTGTAGGTAATGGCTTTGCTAAAGGCGAAGGTTTGAACCTATTCTCCGCTTCAAAGGATATGCCTCTTAGTTCAGACTTGCAGAACATTGTAAACAAATGGAACAAAGACAAGGTTGCCGCCATGAACGATGTGACCAACTTGATGGTTCAGTCTGGTATAGGTGTCAATCCTCAATCGCTGACAGATGCAGTGGTTGCCATCATGGACTACTGTGGTGACGACGCAAACACCTCTCGCGAGTGTGCCCTGCTTATCACGCGCATCATCAACTGCCCACAAAGTCAGATCGACAAGATTTACTTTGACGAGCTTAACGCAACGGCAGCAGAGGCGCAAGGCATGACCCCGGCAGAGATAGCCGAGCGATATGCCCGATATAAGATGCACAGAGGCGCACCGTTGACCGGATTGGCGTACACTGATGAAGCTCGCGACTCCGTAATGACTGCCCAGCAGAACCGAGTGCTTACGAAAGCCAAGGAGAAGTTGAACAGCAGAATGGAGACTGAGGAAACCAAACAGTTGCTCAGTGATTACGATGCTGTTGCCAAGCAAGAGACCGCATTGTCGAAGATAAAGAAGACGGACCGTGCAGCCTACCGCGAGGGAATGAAGCAGCTACGCCAGTCGAACGACATGCGCCAGCACATGCGCTTGAAGCGATACAAGCATGACATGAATGAACTCACGTCGAAGTATCTACGCTGCAAGAGTGCAGAGGAACGAGACTCGATTGTCAGCACGATGTTCAGTACACGTGCGAAGATGCTTGAAGACATCGACAGATTGAAGCAACAATAGTTAAACAACAAAGGACGGTGCAAGAAATTACCTTTGCACCGTCCCAAATTATAAAATTATGGCAAGAAGAAAATTACATAAGGCGAGTGCTGTCATGCCTCATGAAGGAATGGACAGCGTAGCTACAGCCAAGCACACGTTGGGCGGTAACCGTGCATTTGAGGTATTGTGGCAAGCCCAGCAGTATTGGCTTGCTATGGATACGTTCCGCAGAGACCGTGAACGTAACAAGAACTACACCTACGGACGGCAGTGGGATGACTACGTTTGTGTGAATGGTCGGAAAATACGCGAAGAGGAACTCATCAAGAAGCAAGGTAATGTACCCTTGAAGAACAACCTCATTCGTCGTATGGTACAAGCTGTACTTGGTATATACCGCAGTCAAGCCAAGGAACCAACTTGTACGGCACGAGACCGCGACGAGCAGCGTTATGGCGAGACGATGAGTACCGTGTTGCAATGCAACATGCAGCTGAACCGCATGACAGAAATAAACGCACGATGTATGGAGGAGTTCCTTATATCGGGCTTTGTCGTGCAGCGTAAGTGGTATGGCTGGCGAGAAAACAAACTGGACTGTTGGACCGACTATGTACAGCCCAACAACTTCTTCATCGATAACAACATGAGGGATTTCCGAGGTTGGGATTGCAGTTGTGTGGGCGAGGTGCATGACATATCGTTTGAGGAACTGTGCGGACGCTTTGCCAAGGACGGAAACGATTACAACCGTCTGGCCGAGATATACAAGTTTGCCAAAGACAAATCGTATCTCAGTGCTACGTTTAATCATTTTGGCCATCCTTTGCAGGGCAACTTTGATTTTTTTGTTCCGTATGATGTGACACGTTGTCGTGTAATAGAAGTGTGGAGGAAGGAAAGCAAACCACGTGTCCGCTGCCATGACGTAAACAACGGCGATGTGTTCAAGATAGACATTGAGGATTTCCAAGCCATTGTAACAGACGAAAACAACAAGCGTTTACAAGAGGCCCGTGAGCTTGGTATGGACGAGAGCGATGTGCCGCTTATCCGTTGGGAGTGGTTTATGGATAGCTACTGGTATTATTACATGCTCACTCCGTTTGGTGACATTCTGGAAGAAGGCGAAACCCCATACGAGCACAAGAGCCATCCGTATGTGTTCAAAGCATATCCGTTCATCGACGGTGAGATACATAGCTTTGTCAGCAATGTAATAGACCAGCAGCGATACACAAACCGTTTGATTACGATGTACGACTGGATTATGCGAGCTTCGGCAAAAGGTGTGTTGTTGTTCCCGGAAGGCTGCTTACCGAAGGGAATGTCAATGGACGACGTTGCCGACGAATGGGCACGCTTCAACGGCATCATCATGATCAGGACACCGAAGCCCGGAACGCCATTGCCTCAGCAGATAGCCAACAACTGCACACAGATAGGTATCTCAGAGTTGCTGAGCATGCAGTTGAAGTTCTTCGAAGACATATCCGGCGTTAACGGCGCATTGCAAGGCAAGCCCGGTTATTCGGGTATGTCGGCCAGTCTGTACAATCAACAGGCACAGAACGCCTCAACGTCTCTACTTGATTTGCTCGACACGTTCTCTTCTTTCGTAAAAGAAGGTGCGTATAAGGACGTGAAGAACATTCAGCAGTTTTACGACACGCCACGTGTATTCAACATTGCAGGAAAGAACTCTACCATTGTGGAGTACGACCCGAAGAAGATACGCGACGTAGAGTTTGACCTTTCGATTGTGGAGAGCACAGCAACCCCAGCATACCGCGCTCTAACCAACGACATGCTTATGCAGTTGTGGGAAAAGAACGCTATCAGCGTGGAGCAGCTGTTGGAACACGGCGACTTTCCATTTGCCGACGAGTTGCTGCAGAGCATCAAGTCACAAAGGGAACAGCTGGAACAAGGCAAGGTGCCGGACGGCATTTCTCCGGAACTTGCGCAGCAGGTTCAGCAAAACGCAAACGCATCTGCCATGCAACAGGCACAGCAGATGTTACAAGCGTCTTAATAAAACTATCAGATGGAAGCCTCGGAAACGGGGCTTCTGTCTTTTCTAAGTGTACGGTTAACAATAGGAACCCATTCAGGCATATCCATTTCCCGGAAGCAGATATGCAGACCTATTGCACGTGTCATAAGCAAGTCGTCATGTTTGCCAGTAATAGCACCATACGCACCGTTCTGTTTTCGCTCATAGGTGTTGTATTCATCCAGGCAGCGTTTGTCGCGCTCGATATAGAGTCGGTCGCGTACCACCTTGATGAGGGTAGAGATAATCATCGGCTTTGTTGACACATTGGTATGGAAGCCATATTTACGCGGTGCGCCCTCCCTTATTTCATCCTCCGACTGCTTGCGTGCATACAAGTTCGGGTATATGTCTGAAATCTGATTGAGTATATATTGCGACTGGTCGCCACCTTCCACCTGACGCTCCTTGTCGTGAGTCTCCAACGTGTTAGACTCAATGACCAGAAGAGAATTGTCGTAGAACGCCGCTATCTGTGCTGCACGCCAAGCGAGTTGGTCTATGTCGCAATGTCCGTACCACTGAGCCACCACAGACGGCGGCTCGCTACCATCAATCATACTAAGCCTGTCGAATACCACGATAACAGACCAGTCAGCTTTATTGGAACGTCCACCCACATCGACAACGGTAAGATAACGGTTGACAACTTCGTAGCCTTCGAATGTTTCCGGCATTGCCCATATAGAAAGCAATCCTTGCCTGTCTGCACGGAAACGGAGATTGGAAAGTGCATCCTCTCCTTCGTCTCCATCAGCATATACCTCACCGATATACTGAGGCTGCTTGCAGAACCGCTCGAACTTCTTGACACGGTATTTGTCGAACACCATAGAACCAGAATGAACGAAAGCCTCCACATCATCAGAAGGGAACTCGGAAGCCATTACAGCAAAGTCGTCCTTACCTGCACGCTCCTCTATGTACCAGTTGATAGCCTCCAGTGTAGCCCCTTTCTCCCATAACGACCAAAGGTAGCGTCCGGACTCCTCACGATTTGACGGCACATAGGCATTCTCTCTATTCTCATACAGCCATTGTGCAAATTCACGCATTTCGTCAGCAGAAGCGAACTGCTTGGAATACTGCTCAATCTGAAACCACGATATAAAAAGAGCTTCATATTGTGATTTGATTGTAGGATCTGCAGCAGCCGTATATTCTGTGTGGAAGAAGTTTCCTGTTCCATTCGGTGTACTCTCCATTACGATCATCGTGAATGGTTCCAAAAGAATACCCGAACATGCCGAACGCACGATGTCCTGCGGTGACTTACCTTCTGTCTTTTGCCACAAACCGACCTCTGACAAATGCACAAGAGAATAGGCACCGCCACGGCATCCATTAGGACGCTCTGCAGTGCCAACCTTAATCTTGCAATTGCGTTGTGGTACGCGATGAGTGGAGCCAGACTTACCTACACCAACCAACTTTGGCTCGTTCTCGGAATATGCCTCACCCAGTTTGTGCAGGAACTCTACCGGGTATCTGTCAATCATGAGGTCGAACATATCCTTGATTTCGTCAGAAGCGGCTCCTTGATGTGCAATGATAAGTGAATTTAGTCCCTTTCGATGGTTGAACTGAAGCCATGCCATGTAGAGCTGTGTTGTAGTAGAACCACCCCACTGTCGAGCCTTCAACAATATTAGTCGTATAGGGAGACGAGCTTTTCTCTTCGCCTCAAAACGAGACACCAAAATACGCTGCGGATAGTAAAGCCGGAACAACACGTCCTTACCAGCCTTCTTGTTGTGGATATAGACGAGCGTAGCCGCCCAGAAAGGGAAGTCGTGTTTGAAGCGTAGTCGTATGAACTTACGCGAGACCTTGATGTAATCATCATCGTTTGGCTCAACATGGAGAACAGACGAAAGAAACTTGTCGATAGACCCAGCCTTGACAAGTTTCTTCACCATTTGTATTTTCATCATCTCTACAGGGAGCCATTGGACGGGTATGGCAAAGTCAGAGATACACACTCGCACACGTTCCCCTATGGACCCTTCACCCGTGACCGGGTCGAAGTGAGCGAACATCACCTCATTTCGCCGGTCGTTTTCAGCGAGTAAGCGTGCAATCTCTGTATCTATCATATTGGTTGTCATACCATCCATTCTTTATTCGGTAAATAAATTCGCCCACTGTACGAGGCGTGAGATAGAATTTCGGTGCAGGTTGATTTACTATTTTCGTCACAAGTTCGTACACCGATTTGTCGGGCTGTTTCTCACGTAGTATAACGAACCTTCGGTAAATCTCCTCAAACATTTCACGCTTGTTGCTCCTCATCCTTGGCATCGGTTTTCCAGCTGCCATTGCTGAAATGACAATAGCAGCCCTCTCCTCGCTCACCCAAAAGCGAGAAGCCGGAGACTGAGCGACAAGTTCGAAGATGACCGGCATCACGATGATGGATGCCTCTGCGAGTTTCTCCCGATATGCCCTCATGAGGTCGTTATTACGTTCGCGTGTAAATTCAAGAATGCTGCCAAAGTATTTCATAAAAGTGCTCGATTGTTTCCTCAAAGTTACAGAAACGAGGTCACAAAAGTTAAAAGTCAGTCCACATCTTATATAGGTATTTTTGCAAATGAATATGACACATTCTAAAGATTTTGAAGATAATGGCTGATAACAACGGAGTTAAGAGCAGACGCGACCAACAGTTGGAACGGCTGCGAAAGAAATATCCCGACAAGAAGTTCGAGGATGATGAGGAGATTTACGGTCAGATTTACGACGATTACGACCAATACGAGCAGGATCTTAGCGGCTACAAGGACAGGGAAAAGGCCATGTCCGACATGTTTGCCGCTGACCCGAGAAGTGCACAGTTCCTTGCTGATATGCACAATGGTAACGACCCCTACGTCGGGCTTGTAAAAAACTTCGGCATAGAAATACAGGACGTACTTGACGATCCTGAAATGCAGGAGAAGATAGCCGAGGCCAACAAGGACTATGTGGAGCGTGTAGCCAAGTCAAGACAGCTTGACGAGGAATATGAGAAGAACATGGACGCAAGTCTTGAAACCCTTCGTCAGTTCCAAGAAGAGCGTGGCATGAGCGACGAACAGATTGACGCTGTAGTTGATGCCGTTTTGACCGTGGTTCGTGACGGTGTAATGGGCAAGTTCTCGAAAGAGACTCTTGCAATGTTCGTGAATGCCATCAACCATGACAGTGATGTAGCCTCAGCAAGTGAAGAGGGACGTGTTGCCGGACGCAATGACAAGATTGTGGAAGGCTTGCGCAAGCGAGACAAAGGCGACGGCACATCACCACTGAACGGCAAGAATGGCGGTGCGCCCAAGAACAAGAGAAACATGGACATCTTTGACTTTGCAAATGCTGCAAAATAATACGTCATGAGCATTAGTGTAGAATTTCCAAATACAAAGCCACGTGAACCCTCACAAGGAAGTGCAGGATTGCGAACACATATCGGTGGTGCCTGTACCACTGTAAGTGCGTTAATGGAAGCAAGCAAAGCTATACATAACGAAGGCTTTGTGAAGAAAAGCATTGTCAAGGTACCGGCAAAAACGAAACATAACAATAACAAATAAAAAAAATTAAAATGAGCGTAGAAGTAACAACAACCCAGCAACAGAACTCTGGCAGTGCAAACACGCCAGATAGTCCTGAACTTACTCCAAGTGCTGGTTCCGCTGGTCTTCAGACACAGTTAGGTGGTGCGCCTACTACCGTCAGTGGAGTAGAGAACGCATCAGGAGGTATGGGCGAACTTGTAATGCCCGAAGTTGACAAACGAATTTTCATGTTTGAACGTGATCAGAACTCTTTGATGCAGCTTATGCTGATGGCAAAGTCCGTGAACGTTCATAGCATGGAAGTGAAACACTATGCAATTGACCAAGGCACACCAATCGTTACGGTTGCATCTGTTAATGGCAATACTATCACGTTGGTAAATGCCGACCAGAAGAAAGTTCGAGCATACGACACTCTTATGGTCAAGGGAGTCAAAGGCTACGACTTTATCGGTGGTACCAATGTCAAGAGCCGTCGTCCCCTCCAGCTCTTTGTAAAGAGCGTGAACAACGACGACACAATCACCTGTATAGCAACCAACGGTGTTAAGCAGGCTGCGACAGACCAGTATGGCAGTCTTCCAACAGCAACCTCTCCAACAGCAAGCAATACCAATATCATAACAGCAGGTACGAAGTTAGTACGTATGGCTAATGCCATGTATGAGACTCAGAAGTGGGTTGACCCCAATACTGTCATTCCTTCTCCAGACGACTTGTACTTGCAGAAGCGAGGTATGACAAGCATCGTATCAAAGTATCTTGCCGACCAGAACATGGAGATACCTTACGATGAGGCTGTCAAGGCAGAGGCTCAGTTGCGTGAGTTCAAGGCTGCCGGCAACCGTACGCTTCTCATTTCTCAGCAGAACAAGATGCTTGTACGTTCAAGCATGGGTGACGACCAGTGGGACTATACAACCAATGGTGTTCGTTGGCAGGTGAAGCGTGAGGTGAAGCATCGTGGCAAGTGGACATTTGAGGATGTAATGTCTCTCATCAAGCTATACTACGGTGGTGCAGACAAGCCTAAGTCCGGTCTCTTCCTCGTTGGTAACAATCTTGGTCAGAGCTTGCAGCTCATTGACTGGAGCAAGCATACAGAGGTCAAGATGGAGCCTTACACAAATGAGAGACTTGGCTGGAAGGTGACACGCCTTTCCTGCATCTTCGGTGAGCTTCAGATTAAGATTGAGCCGACGTTCAATGATTGCGGCTACGAGAACAGCGGTCTAATTGTTGGTGAAGACCGTTTGGTTCACTATGTACGTCGTGGTGAGAGCAGCTACACTGAGGACGTTGAAGGTGAAGAGGCTACACGCAATGGTGTTCTCGTCAGTGACGCTCTTGGCTTGAAGGGCAACTGTCACATCTGGGTTGATGGTGACGATGATGATGACGACACCGCTCCTGCAGCAGACGAGTTCCGCTTGTGGAGTAGTGACACAGCTCCAACCGAAGCTGATCTCGAAGATGGCGTAATTTACGTGTTCGCTTATGGCATGAACATCAAGTCTGGCACAGCAACTATTACTGTGAGTGCAGGAGACGCATTCAAGTACAATGCGACAGGCGAGAACGAGAAGAAGTGGGTTCGTTTCTACGGCCCTATTTCAGCTGAGTAACTTTTTAGTCAACGCTAATTATGGGGGTGGATGCGCTTTAAGTCAATCCGTCCCCATTTTTAATAAAAAATATAACATGGAAATTAAAACATACGGAGTATATGGTCTCACGGAATGGCACGGTAAAGTTAAGGCCGGCACCATTGAGGCGAACTTATCGTTCGTTGGTGGCACGTCTTCTCCAACTGGTTCGCAACCTGCATACATGGTGACCAAAGACCCAATTACACAGTTTGTAATTGAGAACTCAAAGGAATACAAGAGTGGTTTTATCAGACTCGTAATGCGTCAAGTACTGCCCGGTACTCACATGCGAATTGCTACCCACAAGTCTATTCCTGACAGTGACGAACAGGTGAATGAGCATTTGTCTGAAGAAATAAAGACAGAAACAGTGAAGCCGACTGTGGAAGTAGAAACGCCTACACCAGAGACAGGCATCGAGCCTATAGAGGACGAACGTGTTCTTACTGAAGTTGAGTTCAGTACCAACCAAGAAGCCAAGGACTATCTTACAAAGACGTTTGGTGTGAAGAGTGGTACGATGAGAACTCGTGCAGAAATTATAGCTGTAGGTGAAACCCATGGCGTTAAAATCACTTTTGTAACCGAGTAATCACAGCGACGGTATGGTGTACAAAATCGAAGTCGTGGAGCGTGACGTACGCATTGCCATTGACGAGAACAAGACAAGCGAGCAGCTCATCAGCGATGAGGACATTGACACCTTATCGTTGAATGACATCATCCGCTCAAAGATAGTGGAAGCCGTTCGGCGTGTAGAGTCGTCCGCTCCCGTTCACTACTTGGAAGAAGGTCACGTATTTGGTGATGCCATCTACTGGGAGGAGAACGGAAGCGGTTGGACTCTGCTGCCCGATGATTTCATGCGTCTTGTTGCCTTTCGCATGAGCGACTGGGAACGCACCTGCTATATGGCCATATCAGCAGACAACCCATTGTATGACCTGCAATCGTCAAGATACAAGGGTATTCGTGGCAATGTCCAGAAGCCGGTGTGTGCCGTAGTGAACCGTGCCGAGGGCAAGGTGTTGGAGTTCTACAGTTGCAACAGTGAAGAAGCCTACGTGAAACGTGCCTCATACATTCCTTATCCGAGCATAGACGAGGAGGACGGCATAGACATCAGCGAGCGTTGTTACACAGCCGTGGTCTATACTACGGCTGCATTAGTATTAACCGCCTATGGTGCGAGCGAGCAAGCAGCCGCAATGAACACCTTGGCAAAAAGCATTTTTGAATAATGGGTTCAATACCAACAAAACAGATAGATGGTGACGTTGCGGTTAGTCGTGACGTTAACATCGGCGGCAAGGCCACCATACGCGGTTCGGCAAAGGTCGGCCACAATCTGACCGTTGACGGCTGGCTTGAAGCCAAGAACATAAAAGGCCCGAACAAAGGCCTGTTCAAAACGGCGGCACAGCTACGCGAGGCTTACCCTAATCCTCATGAAGGATGGTGGGCGTTGGTGACCGTAGAAGGCAGTGCAGCGTCAGATCATCTTGGCCAGCTCTATGTAGCTGACGGTGGTACATGGGTAGCGCAAGTTGACAGCAACGGTAATCCGCTGCTGAAGGGTAATCCTACGGTTGATAGCACCGAGTACATGGAAGCCGTGGAGGGAATGACAGCCGACCTCGAAACCGTGAAGGTGGACGTTAACCAGAACAAGGAAGACGTGCGCAGCCTACGTTCTACACAGACCACGCAAGGCGAGAGCATCAACACCCTCAACACAAAGATGGGCACAGTTCAGAGCGACATCAACACACTGAAGAAGACTGTAAGCGACAACAAGACTGAACTTGCGAGCAGCATCAGCGGTGTGCAGAAAGACCTCACATCATTCAAGAACACCAAAGGACAGCCCAACGGACTTGCGCCGTTGGACGAACAGAACCAGATACCTTCGCAGTATCTTCCCGACTATGTGGACGATGTGCTTGAGTTCAACGGCAGCTTCAATGACATTACTTCGCAGATGATGTCGTTAAACAAGTACTCAACGGACGAGAACTGTAGCGTTGTTTTCAGCAGAGACGCTGGTGCTTTTGTGCTGAAATACACGCAGCCATCGAAAACGGAAGGTGACTTGCGCCCGACCATCACTTACTACAACAACTGGATAGACGGTGACCTTTACGGTGAGGGCACTATGAAAGGCCGTGTGCCACACAGCGGCAAGATTTACATAGACGTTACAGCCAACAAGACTTATCGTTGGGGAGGCAGCACGCTTGTTGCAATAGGTTCGGACTTGGCATTGGGCCATACCAGTGGCACTGCATATCCCGGTGACGAGGGAGCCGAGCTAAATAGCACACTCCAGACAGCGAACATACGCATTGAGGGTATAAACATTCTTCGCTTTGATGGAGTGTGGGACGGTACCGGCAAGGCACCGAGTCGTGGTTTGTGGTATGCTCCAAGTTTGGACTACGAAGGAGAGTGGTGCTTCCGTAAGTTCGGAGGTGTTAGTACAGAGACATACGGTTATCCGGAAGAAATGTATAACACCGACAGCGTAGGACGTGCGGACCATATCTATTGTTGTGCAGACGAGTTGTTCCGTATCGTTGACAAGAAGATGCAGAGGATTGGCGGCAGCGGCAGCTCTGCCAGCATTTACAACCCGACGGTGGAGCAGGGAGGACACTACTATGTGTTGTGTGATACCGACGATACGGCCAATTCAGCTGTTCACGCAGCGAAGGAAAACGGCAAGGCAGCAGTAGGCCTGATGATAACCTTCGCATTGAAGAAAGGCACTTGGAAGACTTACCAGTATATCGGAGTCAATACGGATGATAATAACTGGTACGACACAGAGAACTGGAAAGACTTCGGTTCGATGGTGCAGGGTTCAGAGTCGATGATAGACATTGACATCATAGCCCCTCTACCTACAGGCTTCTACACCCTTGGCACCGCACTTGCAGCTCTGAAAACCTATCAAGAGACAACAAGTGTGAACTATCAGAAACGCGGTTTGGTGATAAGTTACACGACGGAAGCCAATAAGGTAGAGACCAAACAGTATCAGGGCGACTCCATTGCGGACTTCTACGAGGCCGGGCTTTGGCAGGACTTCGGCGGTGGCAGCAAACTTGTGGCGAACGACACGATGGAAGACAATGGCAAAGACGCTTTCTCTACAGGAGGAGCGTATAAGGTCGTACCTACGGAGATAGAGGCTACAGAGGAAGAAGGCAGCGTATCACTGAAGCTAAAAAACAAGGCTGGCGACACCCTGTCTGAAGCCCAGTTCAGTGTGGGCACCGGTACTGGAGGTGGCGGTGGAACTACACTTGCCATCAACTTTGAAAACGACCCCTTCTATGTCCGTGCAGGAGGCACAGCCATACTGAAAGCCGCCATCCGCAGTGTGACCCAGCTATCCGATGGATCATCGCAGGACAACAAGATACAGAGTGTGGTGTTTATCAATCGCACGACCAAGACCACCGTAGCCTCATTCAAGCCCAATCAGGCAAGCAGTTCGTCGTTGAAGTCGTACACCTTCGAGTTTGACCTAAGCACCATTGCAGCCAGTGCTGGTAGCGTAGAGCTGCAAGCCGTAGCCACCGATGCCACCGGCAAGACAGCCACGAGAAACGTGGAAATGATAGCCGTTGATGTGACCGTAGAGAGCAGCCAGACACTGAGCTATACGAAGAGCACCACATTGCAGGTTGGCGGTCAGAAGGTAAGCATCCCCATGTATCGTTTCCCTAATAATGCCTCAGACAAGGGTATCCGGACGAAGATAGAGATATACCGCAACAACGCTTGGGAGACACTGGAGAACGTCTTGGTGAAGGACACCTATACCCATAACGTGACCATTGACCCACAAGGCATGGGACACGGTGCATATCCCCTACGCATACAAGGACAAGACGTAGCGTCAGGACTGGAAGGCAACACGCTGCATACCGCAGTCATGGTGATAGAACAGCGCGAGAGCGTGAGCGACTACACGAAGCCCATCATTGTGGCACGATGGTATGACGACAGCGACGGCAAGACAAAGCTGTTCAAGACCGTTAGTTTTGACATAGCCTGTTATCAGCGAGACAACGCCAACCCGAATGTAGAGGTGAAGGTGAAGAATGAGACCACTGACGAGACAGAAACGATTGCCAACAAGGTTATGAACCGCAGCAGTTACTACTCGATAGAGAAACGCATTGTGGGCTATAACGACGGCGACACATTGATCTTCGACGCAACGTGTGGCGAGGTACATCTGGCGGAGCAACTAAAAGTTGTTATTGACGGCAGTATGCTTGCCATCAGCGAGACCGAAGGCGCATACTACAAATTGAACTTTGCCGGCAGAAGTAACGACGACATCGACAAGAGTATCAAAGCCACCTGCTCAGATGGCAGCATGGTGGAAGTGAAGGTAAACGGCAGCAACTGGTCGAGCAACGGTTTTGTCACAGACAACTTCGGTACAGAAAAAGCAGACGGCAGAATGGCACTACGTGTAGCCGAGAACGTGACGGCAACATGCAGCGACACACCATTGGCAAGCAAGGACATACCAACCAACGGTATGGCACTAAGCTTTACATTCAAGGTTAAGAACATTGCCAAACGTAATGCAAAGATTATGTGGTGTATGGGCGAGCGATTGGGTTTTGTGCTTACCGGAGAGAAATTCATCGTGACCACCGCCGGAGACAGCGATGAAGCTCTGAAAGACGTTCAGACAACCGCCGCCACCTCCTACCTTGACGACACCGTATATCGCATAGACATCGTTATAGAGCCACAAGCCCGAGCACCCTATAATGGTGTGATGTTGTGTAAGGTGTTCCAGAACGGTGATGCTGCAGCGTGTGTTCCCATCAGCACCGTCAGCGGCTTCCCCAACATTGCGGACATGATACATTTCGACGGTACAGATGCCGACCTCTACTTGTATGAGGTGGTACGCTGGAACACCTACTATGACTTCATCCAAGCATTCAACAACTACATCGTGAACCTAACAGATACGACTGCCATGCTGACCGAGTATGAGCAGAACCAAGTGATGAGCGATGTTACAGCCGAGGGAACGACGAAACCACGCCCCGACATGCAAAAGTTGTTAGACCGCGGTATCATGGTTGTGGCCATGACGCGCACTTCGGACAAGAACCTTAGCAAATACGGTGGCGCGGTAACGGACAGCGAGATATATTATCCTGACTACATCGAAGGTTTGAAGGATAAGAAGACATCTGTTCTGATGGACTGGTATATTTATTTCCCCGATCGTCCATGGGCAAACTGCATTATTGAAGCAGTTCCGACTACCAACCAAGGAACCTCTACGCTTGCCTACGGTGTCAAGAACAAGAAGGGCAAGTTCAAGAAGGCGAAGAGGATTAGAATGCTCTACACAAGAGAGCAGATCAGCGAGATGTACAATGGTGATGAGACTATTCTTGCCAAGTATGATGATGCTGCAGCTCTTGCAAAGAAGAAGATGATCCGCGTGAAGGAAGGCGGTACGCCTATTCAGACAGGCACAATCAAGGTGGACTACAGTGACTCTGCCGGTGCCAACAACTGTGCCCTGATGGAGCTTATGAACGACACGCAGATAGCCCTTGGCAGTGACTATATGACCCCTGCCCAGCGACACAACACCGACAAGAGCGAAGAACTGCATACAAGCATTGACGGTGTGACGTGTGCCCTCTTCCGTACCGACTACCGCATAGGTCAAGACAAGGGGACACAGGCCGCTACACTTCCTGAGAACGCCTACTTCCACTCGAAGGCAAACTTCAATGCCGACAAGGGTAATCCCCACTTCTTCGGTTTTGAGGACGTTAAGGGATATAATTACGGTTGCGTGAACTATGGCGACTTCAAGGAAATGGTAGCTCCGAGAGATACCACCATTGATACCTACAAGGCCAGTGTTCTTTCAGACACAAGCTCATTGATACCGGGCACGCTGTATATGCTGAGTGAGTTCTGTGGTCCGGAAACACGCTTCATTGAGAACGATGGTACTGGAACCATGACAGAGATAGGTGAGGTGGCCGTGGAAGACAGTCATGTGCTTGACAAGACCCTCTCCGAGGTACAGGCAGACAACGTCAAGAACTACGACTGGGGAACAGCCTACAAGACATCTGACGGAAAGTATGTGCAGTATAAAGGAGGAGCATGGAAGGACACCACAGGCACCATGACTTATGACAATGCCACTAAGAAATGGAGCGTGCAAGGCCGCGTGCTGAACCCTGTGGAGTGCTACGAGTACAGACAATATCAAGAGTTCTGTTGGCAGCAGGGCGTGAACAGTGTGGACGATATGCAGAAGACGCTGCACACCGACGATGGCGACGTTCCTGTGTGGAGCACTTATTACGAAATGCGCTACCCTGACGACGACGACTTGAACGCCCTGTATGCGTCGGGCAAGAAAGTTCCGTACCAGCTGTATAGAGAGTTGGCCTTCTGTCAGCAGTGTAACCAGAACTTGACAGACAATGCCGAAGAGAACGCCGCCACCAATGCCGACGGCAGCGAGAAGGTGTTCAACGGTGCCGGAGCAAGCACAACCATTACCCTTGGCGGCAAGACCGTTGCCGGCACAAAGGAGAACCGCAGGAAGAAATGGCAGCAGGAAATGCATAAGTATTTCTCTCCATATTCAACTCACTGCTATGTTGTAGCGAGCGACTATAAAGCCACCGTGGACCAGCGAGCCAAGAACATGATGATAGCTGTTTACTTGGAGACCGACGGCAGCATGCGCTATTACTTCAACCACTGGTATGACGGTGACTCATGTGACGAGGCAGACAACGACTGCTACCTGACCATCCCTTGGGATATGGACGGAGCAGCGAGCCATCTGTATCAAGGATGGGACGGCGTAATGTTCCAACAGAGCTATGCCTTGTTTGATAGAGGCGAAGGCGTATGGCTTAATGATGCAGGTACGGAGACGCTGACTCTTCATGACACGGCGGCAAAGATGCGTGCTACAAAGACCAAGGCCGGCCTTGAAATCTTCTCTACCGATGGCTGCTACCGCTATTGGATGATAGACCGTATCTTGAAATGGCCAAAGGTAGTAAGCTCATTTGACGGAGAGCGCAAGTATATAGAAACAGCTACCGCTGCCGACAACCACTATCCTGCCTTGCATGGTCTGCGACTGGAGAGTCTGCCGGCCTTCCAACGCAAGCGTTTCGCATACAGAGACGGCTACTTCCAGACTGGTGATCTGTTCCGCCATTTCTTCCAAGACCGTGTTATGGGACCCATCACGGTGAAGATAACGGCAGCACAGGACGGTTACTTCGCCATGGGCGTGGACTCCACCTCGTCAGCCAAGTACAGTTGCTATCTAAAGGAAGGTGAGAGTCACACCTTTACAGAGGTTGCAGCAGGAGAAGGCGGCAAGCTCATCTACATCTTCGGTGCAGACAAGATAAGCGAGCTTGACATCAGCGGCTGTTCTCCTAAAAATTCAAACTGGATGCTTAGCGAGTGCACCTTACTGCGCAAGCTTGTCATTGGCGGTGAAGGATATACTCCAGCCTATACCACCGACATACTGAGCACGCTGAACTTAGGACAGATGCCTTTCTTGGAAGAGATAGACATCAGAAACACGATGATAACCGATGTGAATGCCTCGCTGTGTCCTCGCCTAAGAAAGGTGTTGGCAGAAGGCAGTCTGTTGAAGTCAATCACACTTGCAGAGAGTTCGCCTATTGATACGCTGCACCTCCCCGGTACTATGACGACTCTGTACTTCAAGAACCTTCCTAATCTGACCTATCCCGGTGGTTTGACCATTGACGGAATGGCTAAGGTGACGAAGCTGTTTTTGGACGGAAGCCCGAAGATAGATGCCATGACGCTGCTGCGAGAGGTAACCACGGCCAGTGCGCTGAAGAGTGTACGCATAGCCGGCCTTGCTGCTACGGAAAGCGTTGAGCTGCTGCGAGCCATCAAGAACCATGGAGCCGTAGGCATAGACGCGAACGGAGCAGACTATGATGAGAGCGGCCAGTGTAGCGGACTGATAGGCAGATGGATCCTAACCCTACTTTCAGAGGAGAGTGAGATTGCGGAGCTGAAGCGTTACTTCCCGAACCTTGAAGTTATAAACTCGCAATTCTCTGTCATAAAGATAGACGATGTGGTGAGCGGTGATTTCTGCGAGAAGTACAGCAACCCCGAGAACCAGACAGGAGCTGATTACGATAAGACCTTTGTGGCAAGCGGCCATACGCTTAAGATATTGCAGGACACCCATGCTTACAAGTGTACGTACAACTCCAAACTGAAACAGATGGAGGGTGTGCAATTGAGCGATGCAGACTTCAATAAACTTGCCAATGGTGAGAGCTTCGATGTAGGCGACAGCGCAGGTGAAGGCTTTGACATCTTCCACCACTTGCCTCATTTTTGGTACAAGGGCGTGAACGACTACAAGAACCAAGCAAAGTATATCATTCACTCAATTACAGATAATGAGCCATTATCGACTGTAAACAACCGCAAGGAGGCATTGCTTTCAGAGCTGCTCTATGCAGAAAATACAGGCGTGTATGCAGATGAGGCAACAGTTGGCGAGACAGTTGGCGATAATATTATTGCCACAGCAGCCAATGCGAATGCCTACCGTATGGACGTTGAGGGCATGAAGCAGGTAAGATGGCCGGGACTTAACCACGCTCGTCTTGGTGCCGTCTTTACGGATGCAAACGGCAAGATAGTGGGCAAGTTCATTATGATGGTGAGTCACGCTTACTTCGACTTCTCAATCGGTAACTATGTGTTCTGCGATGTGCCAAACGGTGCTAAGTGGATATACTTCACTTCGTATCGTGACATTGGCGACATAAAGTGTCTTGCTGTTGACAGCGAGCATATAGAGGCAATAGAACCAGAATGGACTGAGCACACCGTTGGTGAGTTCGACAGTCTTGTGGGAACATACCCCATCACTATTGACGGACTGAAACGACCTCGAAGCATATCGGGTTCAGTACGTTCAAAGAAAGGTGACGGCACTTCACAGACCTCGTCAGAATGGGCATACGACACGGACGGTAACCCGACCGAAATGCCGACCGGGACAATGCACTACACTGACAAGGATTTCCAGAACAGTGCGCACATGCGCGGAGAGGGCTACCAACTCCAAGACTATGAGCAGCACAAGGAAATCAGCAACCTATGGTGGGCGACCCATGGAACGACCAATGAGCAGTCTGTTGTTGGCAATGGTGCACATGACAGTACGCTGAACAGTCGTGACGACATCGGCATGGCGGACACATCGTATGTGGGCAACTCCATGAACTCAATCATGGGACTCAAACACTATGTGGGCTGTGATAGTGAGTGGATGGACTACATTGCAGGAAATGTGAAGAGCTACGAGACGTTCTACAAGAACCGTTGCGTGGAGACGAACGAAGATCCTGTAGATTATGTGTTCCACATCTACGACCCAGTGAAGAAGACGGAGCGAACTGTGCAGAGTGTGAACAGCGGAGGTAACTGCGTTGTGAGAGTGGTGCATGGTGCCAAGTGTGACATCTTGCCGAGCAAGGTGCATCAGACTGACACCAGCAAATACACCACACACTATGCAGCAGGAGTATGGTTCCCGGGCAGTAGAGGCCGCTGTGTTCTGCGGTCTGGCTACTACTCGAATGCGTTCAGCGGTCTCGCTTATGCGCTCGCGAACCACGCTTCTTCGTACTCGCTCACGCTCTGCGGCGGTCGGCTGGCCTTCCGCGGAAAATTCGTGATTGTTGACTAAGCGGAAAGCGAAAGCACGAAAAAAGCGTCAGAGGGAGAGCCGACGAAAGGAGGCTGCTCCCTCTCCCTTTTTATCTCGCGTCAGCGAGATTTTTTTTAGGCTCTGCAAAATAAAAGCAAAAGTTGTATGATATATCAACTTTTTGTATTACCTTTGCACCATGAACTCAGAACGGAGAATACTGGTTTACAAAGATTATTTCCTCACGTTCTACCGCACCTTGGAAGCAGGAGCACAGAAGAAGATAGACTATGTGCTTGATGTGCTGAAGATGCAGGACAGAGTGAGCGAGAAATTTGTAAAGTACATAAAGGATGGTCTCTATGAAATAAGAGCCTCCTACAATGGTAATATATATCGAGCGTTCTTCATTTTCGACGAGGGCAACATCGTGATGCTCTTCAACGGCTTTCAGAAGAAAACCCAGAAGACACCCTCCAAGGAGATAGACAGAGCACTTGAACTTAAAAAGGAATATTATGCAGGAAAGAAATGACATTAGCAGTTTTGATGCCATTCTTGACGCCAAGTATGGAGCAGTAGGAACTGCGGAAAGAGAGGCTTTCAGAAAGGAAGCCACCAACTATTGCGTGGGACAGATTATCTATGATGCCCGAAAGCAGGAACACATGACCCAATCAGACCTCGCAAAGAAAGTCGGTACGGACAAGACCTACATATCACGCATAGAGAAAGGTGTGATAGAACCTGGTGTGGGAATGTTTTTCCGCATCATTGACGCTTTGGGATTGAAAGTGGACATTGTGCGTCCGATAGTATAACAAGAAACAAAAGGCAGAAAATCCCACGCGCCGCTGTGTTCTGCGGTCTGGCAACAACTCGAATGCGAACAGCGGTCTCGCTTATGCGAACGCGAACAACGCTTCTTCGAACTCGAACACGAACTACGGCGGTCGGCTGAAATTCTTAGTGGTACTTAATCGGGGGACTCTGACGTGGCACGAGGATTGCCGCAAACAAACTCCGAGGGATTAGAGCCTCGGCAACAGCATGATAAACGAATTATGGAAAGCCGGAACACGACATTAACCACATGTGGGGAGTGCATCAACTCCCCACAGGACAGGAAGGCTGTCAATCAACAGGAAGACTTATTAGGACAGGTAGAAGCACCAACTTCTATCTGTTTTCCTTTATATAACCTCATCCCGGAAATCATTTCGGACGAAAACATGGAACGCTCGTTCAAGCGTGTTATGTCGAACCTTCATAACGCCGACACGCGAAGCGGAATAAAATGGAGGGAGAAGGTTGTTATAGATGGTGTGGAATGTACTCCACGCATGGTGCGCTATATGAAGCGCAAGAAAGAAATTATTGCCGAGCTGAAAGAACAAATAGGCAATGGCACATTTCGTGTTGAGCGTCTGTCTTCGTTTGAGGTGGACGATGGTCCGAAGAGAAGAATGGTTCAAGCGCCTCCTGTAGTGAAACGTATAGGCTGCAATGCCATCATGGAGATTGTGGAGAAACACCTTTCGCCATTGCTAATAGAAAACACGGCAGCTTCGATAGAAGGACGCGGCCCACACGGACTATTCCACAAGATGCAGGAAGTGAGAGCCGAGAACCCCGACCTTATATATTATTATCAAAGCGACTATAAAGGTTATTATGACCACATACTGCACGACAAGATGATTGACATCATCAAGCAGTATATAGCCGACCCGATATTACTCCCCATACTAATAGACTTCGTTAAGGTATTGCACCCGGATGGCAACGAAGGCATCAGTAAGGGACTACGCTCCTCACAGTTTTTCGGCAACCTGTATCACAATGACATTGACCATGCCATGATAGAGGAGTGTGGAAAGGATAACTACAACCGCTTTTGTGACGACATATACATACTTGGAGACGACAAAAAAGAGTTGTGGAAACACAGGGATACACTGCACAGACTAAGTAAACCCTACAATCTGATAATCAAGCCGAGCGAGAAGGTAGCTCCAGTGAGCGCAGGAATGGATGCACTGGGGTATATTGATTATGGTGACCACTCACGAATACGCAAGCGTACAAAGGTGAACGCTGCGAGAAAACTCGCCAAGATAAAATCAAGAAAGCGAAGACAACAAATTATAGGCTCGTTCAAAGGAATGGCATGTCATGCAGACTGCCAGCATTTATATTATACATTAACAGGTAGAAACATGAAGAAATTTTCAGAAATGGGCGTGACCTATACCCCTGCAGACGGCAAGAAGCGTTTTCCGGGCAAGGTTACACGCTTGGGAGACATCGTGAACATCCCGGTAGAAATTCACGACTACGAGACACTGAACACGAAGTTTGGCGAAGACCGCTACTTAGTGTCGTTCAAGAACCCTGCGACACAGGAATGGGGCAAGTTCTTCACCGCTTCGGACGAGATGAAAGGCATCCTTGATCAGATAAGCGACATCGAGGATGGCTTTCCGTTTGAGACCGTCATCAAGTGCGAACAGTTTGACGGCAGCAAGCGAAAGTATAACTTCACATAAAGCGACTCACTAAAGATAAAAGCGTGAATTGGACTGCATACTATATCTTTGCCTCAACAAAATCATAGCGACAATGGAAAAGATATACGGCACAACCAAACGTCAGGACGGACTGCAACGAGTAGGCAAGAATAAATGGCTGCTCTATTTCGGTCTGTATGAAACAGAGAGCGGTACATACGAATACCGCCATACGTTCACGCACAAGCCCACGCTTGACGAGATAAAGAAACTTGTTTGGGCTACGATAGATGCAGAGACCAAAGACAAGATTGTTAATCAGTTTGAGTATGAGGGCATCAAGGTTTGGCTCACAGACGAGAAGCAGCGTAACTTTGCCTCTATTGAGAACAACGAAAGTGTTACATTCCCACTTACGTTGAAGCTCAATGAGAAAGCCGACGCTACACCAATCTATCATACCTTCCAGACGCGAGACGAGTTCAAGAAGTTCAGCGAGGCCGCTGCATGTTTCATTCTTGAAACCATCAGGAACGGATGGAAGGAGAAGGACAATGTAGATTGGGACGTGTTTGACATGTAATCACAACATTATCAATAAGAGGAACAGGAGAAATCTTGCTCCTCTTTTTTTGTGCTACAATAGTTAAAACGACGCTCACCGGTTAAGTCGCTAAATTTGCCAAGAACATAAAATCATAATGGCAATGAAAAAGATTATTACATGGTTAAAATCCAGCAACCGCGGCAGACATATCGTAGGCGGCGTTCTCATCGGCTTGGGAGCTGATGATACCTACTGTGCGCTGTATGCCGGAGCTGGTGTAGCCGGAGCCTTGGAACTTAAAGACAAGTTGTATGGCGGCAAATGGGATTGGGTTGACTTCGGTTGTACGATGGCCGGAGTAGTTGTAGGACGCTTGATAAGAGTAACACTGACAGGGAAATGAACGATGTAAGTCAAATTACGCAGGTAGCTAAAGGTATTAGCGACTATGGCATGATGGCAATAACAGCAGCCTTTTTCCTTCTCCTTTCCGCAGCTATGATGGTGGCCCTCTTCCGTTGGTTCAAGAGCATCATCGAACAGATGATGCAAGACCAGAAGGACAGTATGCACAACCTTGCCGAAGAGACACGTAAGCAGAACGACATGCTGCAAGACATATCAGAGGGTCTTCGCCCGGAGACATTGTTACGCATCCGCAACCTTACAGGTTTTGCTTTCGACCTCAGCATTGAGCAGGTGTGCCGACTTATCAAGCGTGTAAGAGAAGAGAACCACATCATAGACCACGAAGCGACAGCAGCGAAGATACGCAAGTCGTTGCTCGTTATACACAACGACCGCAACTCGCGCTTCGACTCTTTCACATATCGAGGTAAATCCATTTCAGAGTTTTGCAGTTCGGAATGGGTGGAGGACGTGGCGAAGATTGTTGAAGGTGAGATTTATAATGAAGATGGCGCAAACAATGCTCGTGCTTATACTAACATAAAACTTGCGTATGATAATATCAAGACAGACTTTTACCAAAGGTTGAACGCATAAATACAACTTTTGCGTAAAATTATATACAGATTTCTACAACTTTCTAAGCAAATTATATATTATGATTAAAATTCTAATCGACAATGGGCATGGAGTGAACACTAAAGGCAAGCAATCGCCTGATGGTCGTTTGCGTGAATATGCCTATGCAAGAGAGATTGCAACCCGAGTTATGACCGAGCTTCGCGGCATGGGCTACAATGCAGAGCGTGTTGTGGAAGAGGAGCAGGACGTTGCACTGTCTGTACGCTGCAAGCGTGTGAACGACATCTGCAAGAAAGTAGGCACCAAGAACGTACTGCTTGTCTCGATCCACAACAATGCAGCAGGAGGTGACGGCAAATGGCATGAGGCGCGAGGCTTTTCTGCCCATGTAGGCATGAACGCATCCGCAAAGAGCAAGGCCTTGGCGCAGTATCTTTGGAACGAAGCAATACTTCAAGGACTGAAGGGCAACCGTTGTGTGCCCTATGCCAAGTACATCGCCCAGAACCTTGCTATCTGTAGAGACACGAACTGCCCTGCAGTGTTGACGGAGAACCTTTTCCAAGACAACAAAGAAGACGTTGACCTGCTGTTGAGTGAGGAAGGCAAGGAGAAGGTGACAGCCGTGCATGTTAGCGCTATTGTTGAATTTATCAAAGACTATTATGGATAAGAAGATTTTAGGCTTTTTGTGGGCAATGTTAGGTGTGGTTGTTGGCATCGTCTGTCTGGTTGGCATCGTGCATTGCGGAGGCTACAGCAAAGATCGTGAACCTGCAGAAGTGGTGCGTGACACTGTGATTGACACCATACCTTACTATAAGCCGGTACCCAAGGACAGTTTGGTGTTGACGTACAAGACCGTGACTCTTCCCAAGAGTGACAAGGCGCAGCCATCTATCCGTGCGGACACACAACCGGCAGAAAGCTGTACACAAAACGATGTGGCAGATGTGCGTGACAGTACGGAGGTTACTATCCCTATCATCCAAAAGATGTATAAAAGCAGTGACTATACGGCATGGGTGAGCGGATATGACGTGCAGCTTGACAGCATCTATGTATATCCCAAGCATGAGTATGTAACGCGCAAGATTAAGCAGCCTCCTAAGAAATGGCATATCGGTGTGACGGCAGGTTACGGCTTCGGCAAACAAGGTATGCAGCCATATATAGGCATCGGACTAACGTATTCACTAATCTCATTCTGACATGGAGACAATCACCGTACAGATATTCAAGGACGACGTGTATGAAGAGGTGGCAAAGGCTACCGACTATACAGGCGCGAAGCTGATAGACGGCGACGAGGGAGCGCGAGACCGCATCCTCGCCACGGACAGCGACCTTTCAGACCTCGGCAGGTTTTGGGAGGAGTCGGTGCTTGCCACAAATGAGAGGCTGAAAGAGATGATCGTGAGTGGAGTTACGAAGCAGATACTTGTAACGATAACTCCTATTCCATCCATACAACAACCTAAAGATGTGGAGGCGCAGAGCATCGTTGTTCCGTCGCTTGCGACGAGGACAGGCTACGAAGCCGTGCTGGAGGTGAGCAAGTCGTTTGACAAAGGGATGAAGGACAATGTACAGTCGGCCCTTCGCAACTTCTTCATTGCCTCAATCATCGCCCAGTGGTTCAAGCTGGCCAACAAGGGCGAAGCCGCTGACTACTTCAACCAAGCTGGAGAAATGATGGACGGTGCGGAACGTCTGCTATACAGCCGCAAGAGACCGCCCCGTCCGAGTGACTAACAAATAATATTTTATTGACATGGAAGGACAAGAAAAGACATTAGGTGCCAAGAAGAGCGTGACGGCAACCATCAAAATTTCGTGGCTTCTCTTCGACATTATGAACGAGACCTTCTTACGTGGCCGTACTATCCAGAACAAGGACAACCACAAGGAGGTGGCGAGCATGTTTGCCTCTGAGGACGAAGAAAACCGCGAGAAGATACTTCGCTCTATCAAGAAAGGCTTTGCCGAGGTGAAGACAGAATTGTCAGACTACCTCAACGAGGACGGCACAACCACAGACAACAGCCACTATGACGGCAGCACAGACCTGACGCTTAACCTCACAATGCCGAGCAACTTCAACGAGGCTGCAACCACCGGTGTAGGCGAGGCTATCCACGACTACCTGAAGAACTCTGCCATCGCCGAGTGGTACATGGTGACAAACAAGGCAGACGCTGAACAGTACATCGCCCTTGCACAGAGAAGTTTGCTGAGCATCCAACAGGCAGTGAGCAAGCGTAGCCGCCCGAAGCGTCCAACAGACTAAGGAGGAACGCTTATGAGTTGCTGCATAGAGAATGAGGGAGCGAAGCTAAAGGTGACGCTTACCTTCGGGCGAGAACAGCTGCTCTATGACATCAAGAACAATGCCTATGTGGAGAGCCATGTAATGGCCCCGGAAACCGAGCACGCCAAGCACATGGTGGCTGACGTTGGCGAGGAGGGCAATGTGGACCGGGTGACAAGAGTGCTGGATTTGGGTATCTCCATGTGCCGGGAAATGCTTTACCCTTGGTCAAAGAAGGAAATCGTCAAGACAGAGTTTGACGACAAGCTAAAGGAGAGGGAGCAATATCATATAAACATGAGTGTGCCCAACACTATTTCGCAAACCACGCTAACCTATGTGGAAAGGCTGATACATGAATACCTTGTGTGCCGAGGCGTGGCCGACTGGCTAAGCATAACTAATCCGTCGAAGTCGGAGACGTGGCTTGCCAAGGCTGCTGAGGCAGAGCAAGAAATACGCACATCCATCCATTCAAGAATGGAGAGGAAGCGTATCAGGCAACATTGGTTAGGATAATAAAGACAAGAGCCGAGGTGCATCACGCATCCCGGCTCTTTTGTTACCTAAAACAATCTAACCTTAATAAATAACTAAACCTAATAATATCTTCTTTATCTCGGCTTGTTGGTTTGTCGAGGTGTGAACTCGACTGATGCGCCGTAGATGTTCTCGTCTGGTGAGAGTGTGGCTACACCGGCAATTCGGAAATACTTGTAAGGGGAGCCACGGAAGCCCTGTAGATAGTGGTCTTTACTTGACCATACAAGGTGCCAGTCCTGCAAGTCGCGCGAACCGTAGAGGGCTGTAGAAACGTTACCTTTGCGGAACAGGCCACGCTGTATGACACAGGCGACAGTCTTCAATACGTTTGCCGCTTCGAGTTTGAGAGGGCGTGTGACATATAGGCATTTGACGGTATCTGTTACTGGTACCGAGAAATTGAGCACAGCATTTTTAGTGTCCATGGCCAGTGCATCCGGATATGAATTGAGGTGTGAGGCAATGTTGGAGAACATCATTCCCCACTGATTTGTCTTCAGCGAGAATACATAGGCGTATGTGATACCGGGAGCATAGACAATGACTCGCTGATGAACATAGTCGTATAGCATCCGGCACTGCTTCAAGAACTTGGTGAAGGACAGCGTAGGCAAGCACTTGTCTGTTGCAGGTTCATGTCCGAGCATGGTGTGCAGTTTGTCGAAGCCAGGAAGCCGGAGTGCATCGAACGGATATTCGGAGTTGATGGCTTCGGATATGCACTGCGTCTGCGAGCCGCTGATCAGCATTATACCGCGGTCTGTTGGGAAGAGAACAGCGGAGTCAAGCTGTGTGATGCCGTCGGGGTTGATGCACACGTCGCGCGTGATGGGCTGCTTTGCAGAATAGGTGCCAGTGGACGAAACCTCTAACGCCCATACACCATCAGAGGTGAAGGCATAGAGAGGGAACTGACCGAACTGTCCTTCTGAGAGAGCCTTTGCTGCAGAACAGATACCCTTAATCTCTCCCGTGCCAACGGTGTTGATGCCAAGTACCGGGAAGTAGAAGGGGTTGTTGACCTCGGAAGTGTAGATTTTGTTGGCAATCTCAATGGGGAAGTTGTTGTCTTCGTGTGACGGATAGACAGACGGCAGCGAAGTGAAGTTCTTTTCACGTACCTGCTCGTAGTCGAGGACAGCAAAGGCACCATTCAGGAACTCATGCTGTTTGAGGTCGATGGCATAACATGCAGCACTGAAATTATAGATAACCATTTTGTAGGCATTCGGGTTTGGGTAGAAAACATAACACCCCCACGAATGCTTACTCTTTTTCGTCGTTTGCGTTGAACCGCTGGTAGATACCATTTCAGAGCTACAGAATAACTGCATACCCATTCCATAAAAACGGTCGTCGGAAGCCACAGCATATTCCTGTCCGTTTTCTTTGATGTAAACCATAATGGAATAATCATCAGTAGAGAATGCCGCCATTGATATGTTTAGTGTGGAACCGTTTGGTTGCCAGTTGTAACGTCCATTGCAATATGCGAACATAGACTGGGCCAAATAGCCGGTGAATGGCTTGCGTTTGAGTCCGGACAAGTTGAGGCGACTATTATAGACGAATGAGTAATCAGCATGCAGCTGGTCATGCGTCAGATAGTCATCGGTCATAACCTCGCGCGTAACAAGAGACTGTAGATATTCATCATCAACGATAATGTCCTTTCGCTTGTTGTCGGCAATGGCATCTGCAATTTCAAGTGAACACAACTTGTAAAACGTTGAAGTGTTCTTGATAGACTCTGACACCTTTCCTTCAGTGAACTCCGGCATGTGGAAAGCCGTAGAAGGATAAGAGCGGTCAGACGAATAGTACATAGCGTAGATCTTAGAATACTCCCACTCACAGTAGTAGTCAAGAAATTCCTTAGAAGAGAACTGCCAGAGTATTTTGTCTTCTGCCTTTGTCGATGTTACGGTGTTCTTATTGTCGGCATACAGACGGCCAATAAACTTTGTATTGTAGTTGTCAACATCTGACATGGAAGAAATCTTTCCTTCTTGGTCGTATGTGTATATAGGCTTGGATATGAACACATCAATACTCTTGATAATGTCGGACCAGTCATTAAGATCGTACGAGTCGTCATTCCGTACAACCTTATAGTCGAGCGATGCGGCCATAAGCATGATGTCACAGACAGCCTCTGTATAGCTATTCTTTCCCTTTGCCCTGTTCCACCATACAATGGGAGCTGCCTTAGTAGATGGGTTCATGAGAATGGGTGCGGAATGATAAACAAGTGAACCGTCGTATAGACGCAAGGCATAACGGACAAAGAACGGAAAGCAGAACCGTCCTTTGTTGACAGTCTCCTGAGCAACGAACTTGTTGACTTTCGCCATTATCTGTTCTGTGATACGAGTCTTGTTGTTTTCTGTGAACTCGTTGTAGAGTGATCCCTCGGAAATACCATCAAAGTAAATGGTGAACGTACTCTTGCTATCATCGGAAAGACTGAACAAACGAGGATGGCCGACAAGACCGAACGACACTTCAACATCCGGGATATGGTCGCCCAGTTTGACGTATTTGCCAGACTTCCACAAGTAATAGTAGAAGCTGCCGGACGTAAAGACGAGCAATGTATTACCTACAGCATTGAAATGAGAAACACTATATAGTGAGCCTACCTCTACGCGTTCTGTTGTGTCCTTGTCTATTGAGGCTATTTTTCCACTCTTCACAGAATATACGATGTAGTGAGTGAAAGAGGAAGTCTTGTGTATAAACTTGACGACCTCACCATCTTGAAGCTGCATAACTTCTGATGGCGCGAGGATAGGCTTCAAGGCACCGTCTTCTGGCAGCAGGTTGATGGACACGGCAAGAGAACCGTCGGAACATTCGTAGTCGGACGGCACTGCGGAGAAGCCACTATATTTTATTTCTTGGTTCATAACGGATGCTTAAATATTATTGGTAAAACTGTTTCGCCGTCGCGTTTCTCTGCTTGGCCTATCATGAATGAGGCACGCTGCTCTTTTATGCCGCAGTTGTCGAGCATGAGCCGTGCGAGGAGGACGGAAGACGCACAGTAGTTGTTGGAACCTTTCTTTGTCGGGTGACACTGTGCGACATGCCGTCCTATTGCATTTTGGTGCCGGACAGCAAGCAGGTAGCACTCGCCAAGGTGGAAGGCTACATTGATACTGTCGCCCGGCTGGAGCGAGAGTAGCCGCACGACTCTTGCCGTAATGGAAATGCGGCCATTACGGGAGAATGTTATGTCGGGGCGGCGTGTTCGCTGCAAGAGTTTAATCATAATGCAAAGATATAGGGTTGTTGATGAAAGATGGTTTTAAGTTTAGAGGGACGTTCAATCCATCATGTGATGATGAATTGAACGTAGAAGTGAAACTCCCGGCACAACCTTGGTATTTGTGGGTAGTGCTTTGGATCCTCATTGTAGGGGAGGTATATGCACCGCTCCTTGGTGTTGCAGTGAATACCTCTCCTACGTAGCTTGTAGAGCATGTTAGCCCTGCGTTTGGGATGGCGCATTGTTGCTCTGCTTCAAGTCATCAATACGTGCGTCAAGCACATCAAAGTATGCTTTCATAGCCATGCGTTGAGAGATAAGCATGGCTGCCTGTTTGTAACCAACCTTTTCTGCCACATGGTCAAAACCTCTTGAAAGAAATTCGTCAAGACTGTCAAGGCGTTCTGCCAATTCACTGAACTCTATCTGCAAGCGGTCGATGAAGCTGTCGGCACACTTGTAGGCTTGCTCAAAGACAGACTTAGGCGACCAAGAGTCGTAGGTGCTGCCGTCCGGATTGGTGTACTGCACGTGATAACCTTCACGCCATTCGTGGTTGTCCTCGTTCTTGCGAGCGTAACCTTTCTCTACTGCGGCCAATTCGTTCATAGGTTCGGCCTTAACCTGTTTTGTTCCGATGTAAGTTTTCATTGTTTTGTTGATTAAAAATTATTCCAAAGGTAATATTTTCTTGGATGTCTAACGGGAAGTACTACCTTGTACGCTATTGGCTTTGTCGGTATCGGTGCATACCTTTTCTCATATTTGTATGCGATATTAAGAGCATGCTGCAAGCGTGGGTTCTTGCATGCGAAGAACGAACAAATAGTAAACCCCTTGTAACCGTTCCAATAGTTCGGCTTGAATGAATAGAAAGCATTGAATATTTTTCTTGCAATTCTTCTTTTCATATTGTTTTGTTATTTTTTTAGCCCAAGGGCTTTGTTAATTTCATCTACGCGTTGTCTAACACGTTTCTCTCTTAGTTCAAGATGTACAGTCAGGTCGCTTCCATTATGAGGCGTGATATTTCTGGGCGTGAGTCTTCACTCTCCAAAACACACTCTCGGAAGTCGGCTACTCCATGGTTGAAGAAAATCTCGTAGTAGTGGTCGCCTACATGAGGATAGTGATAGAAGCGTCCGCTGTCTTCCCATGTGATACGATGGTCGCGAAGCGCATTGCGATAGTCGGCTATATCCTTGTCTGTTGCGAGACGGAAGTGATAATCGCGTACTTCGCCACTCGGATGAGTTTTTTCTAATTTGCAGCCTAATGTGCACTGGGAAAAATCGGAGTCGTGCAAATCATCATAAGGCGAATAAGCTCCCCAATTGGCAAGGAACATGTTGTCCTTTGGTCTTATTCCATGCCAGAAGAAGATTTCTCGTCCTGCAATTCCGTCTCTTGTTTGTACTACAAGGTCGTTATGATTGAACCATGGACCACGAAGGATGAACAGTTTTCCGTCCTGCTCGCGGTATTGAGTGCAGCCGTTCTTTTGGTTGGCATAGTAAGAATTGATACGGTTCTCACCGTACCATTCAAAGGTGGCTTCTACGAATGCTTGGTCTTTCTTTTCTCCGCAGTCGAAGGCCTTGACTTCACAAAGACGGCCTTTACCGTTAACTACATGGAATGGTATGCCTTTAGCCTTGTATGTCTCATATCGTTTCTTAGAGAAACGTTCTATAATGATGATGTCGTCGTTCATATAAATTTGTTTCTTTGATGACTCGGTTTATAATAGAATGGCTTAATCTTGCCGTTCGCTACGCCATTCCAATAGTAGCGGAGAGCCTTTTTAATTTGCGGTTGACGGTATGTTGCACACCACTGGAGAGCACGATCGAACCATTTGCTGTTCATGCGGTCGATTGGGGTGAACATTGTCATGAGGACTATTTTCCGGGCTTGTCGTGAGCGCATTTTTATACTTCTTCTCCTTTGTTTTGAAATGGTTTATCTGGAAGCAAACACCAATATTTCCACTTGTGTTCAGTTTTGTTTGGTACAGGCAATCCCATATCGTTATACATAGGTGGCGGATTGTCAATGTTGGCAATTCGCTTACAAGCATTGCGTAACAAGATTTGTAATTTATCTGAAACTTCTTTTGTCCGGCGGAATGATAAACGAGTGAAACCACGATCGCTAAGAAGTACTATCTCTTTGTTGAACGGTGGCAATTCGTCTGAAAGTTTAATCCATTTCATACTGCTTGTTATTTGAACTTGATTATAATTACGTCTTTATCTATAGGTGCTCCCATCTTCTCGTTTCCTTTGTCAATGTCTATATCAGTTATTTGAAACTCCATAGTTGGCGCATCCTTTTTGTAGCCGAGACGAAATTGAACATGTGTATAATCCTTAGGTGTCAATCCTACATCGCCGAAGCTATACTTTGCAATCATCGGACTTTGAACATCAAACAATCGCTTCAACCAGTATTCTTTGATTTCGCGATATTCTTCTCGCTTGGCACCAATCGCAATGAGATTGTACCATTTTCTTTTGAGGGTTAGCTTCAATACTTTTTTCTTCATATTTTTATTATTTGTAGCTTTATGTCTATTTGGGAAGAGGGAGAGTGATTAAACGTTTGATTTCTGTACTATATACATTGTCGATGAATACTTTTGCGAGTTTTCGACTTGCTTTTATATAGTGTGCTTCTTTTGTCGATTTTGCCAATTGCAGGAATATCTTTTCCACGTCTTCATCACCTTCGTCGTCTTCGCGTTGACAACAGAAGCCCTTATGACTGAAGTCAAGAGCATCGTAGCATCCGTTCTTTTTGTAATATCCGAGGAAAAACGTTGGTTTTTCACGATGCTCAAACTTAAGAATAAACGTACACAGAAAATAGCCATCCCGTACAGGTGGCAGGAGGTTCAATATCCTTTTGGTAGGTGTGTACCAGCGTACAAAATTCGCAGATGTTTGAAGGACTTTTCTTATGTTGTCGAACTCTTTAGTCCATCTTCTGATTTCAAAATCGTAAATTTCCATAATTTATCTTCTACTTTTTCCCTGTAAAGGAATTACGTTGTATGTTTTGAAGCGATCCACAAGTCGGCCGTAGCCGTCATTGCGCTTGAACCGCTTTTCAAGCTCCTTGTTGTCAAGGTTTGTAGTCAGGTGGGCGAACTTGCCGAACTGTGTCCAAATCTCATTGCGAGCGTGAAGGAACTCATCAGTGAGCAACCCGGTGTCCATGCCGAAGAACGTGCGGTCCTGTATGCCGATGTCGTTGAGGCACACATTTTCGGGCTTGCACTGGAAGCCCTTACTTTCCTCCTCAAAGTAAGTGAAGCGGTCAAGGTTGTTGTGGATGGTGTAGTAGTTGACCATCTGTGTGACCGACACGTTGTGAAAGAAGCGAGGGTTCTTAGTGCGCCGTAGATACTCGCTGAATATCTGCATGAGGAGCGTCTTGCCAACACCTACGCCGCCCTGTATAAGGAGGTTCTTGTGTAGCTTGTAGCCACGTTCGGGGAATACTTCTTCAGCCAGAGGGCAGTTATTGAAGTAGAGCAAGAGGAAGCGTAGCACCTGCTTGTTGTCGTCATCAACGATGAACTTGCGGCGTTGAGGAGCCAGCACAACAGAGTTGGCGATATAGACAAGGAAGCTGCAGTGGGCATTATATACGTTATGGTCGGCAAGGTTGTACGCCTGTGCTCTCGCCTTTTCGCTCTCTCGCCGTAGGTTGAGTGCGCATTGGTGCAGGGTGAGCCACGGTGCATCCTTCTCGCGTTCGTTCTTGCGAAGAACGGAAAGGACGGCAGCGTCCCAGTCTTTGTTGCCGGTAGGCTGACGGCCATACTTGGCAAGTTCTGCGATTAGGCATTGTGGATATTGAGCCATAGTTTCAGAGATTAAAGGTTAAACATCTTGCCCACCGAAGCCGCCATTGAACTCGTATGACGGAGGTGGCAGCTCTTGTGCGTCTTCCGGCTCGGCATGTGAAGTGTACGCCTTGCGCATCCACGAACAGAAGTGACGTTTGGCATCATTGATATTGTCGTGAGGTTTACCCTCATACTCGCAACGGCAGTGGTTGAGGAAGGAGTCGAGGCGTTTGCCAAGCTCGTCCTCGCGTATGTGGAACTGCATACATACCGGTTCGTTCCAAGAACGATCGGCACGCATTTCTTCAATCTCCTGTTCCAGCGTGAGCGTGTAGCCGGGCGTGACGTTGGGCTTGTCAGAAATGGCAGACGAGACAGCTCTATCCTTAGCAGGGCGACCGCCAAGTTTGCCGAATTTCTTGCCCTTCTTGCCGCCCTCAGAGCGTGCGTTGTTGGCATCCATCACTGGCTTGATAAGGATAAAGACACCCTTGGCAATGTCGGATAGTCCTTTAGGCTCCTTTCCGTTAAGGGCATACTCCACGATAGCCGGGTATATCTCGGCCTGTACCTCGGAGGGCATACACTTGATAGCCTCAAGGAAACTGCGATAGAATATAAAACTGTCTCGTGCCATATAAATCAAACCTCTTTAATGCGGATGCCATGCACATGCAGCATGAGTTTCCGCTTGATGATATACTCCTTTGTTCTGACTCCCTTTGTGTCTTCCACGACGGTCTGCCCGGTAGCCTTGTCGGTATAAACGAAATCGGCTACATAAGAGCAAGGACGTTCGAGAAGAACACGTGTAGGACGATTTTTGAAATCTTTGCCACACTCGCCATATTGTGCAGGTATCAACAGATATGACACCTGCTCCCGAAGGTCGGAGATAAGTCCGGCACGCTGCATCATGCGTAGTTCGCCAGCTCGGTAGTGCTCTTTCTTGGATGCGTGGGAGCCTACGCGCTTGTTGCCGTACTTATTCCGGCCTTGGAAGGCAAAGGATGAAAACTTAGCCATTACTGCTTGTAGTATTAACCATGTAGCGGAACAAGTCCATTATTTTAGTTTCGTCAAGCGTGGCAATCTCGTAGTCAACGAATGAGGTTTTCATGTGTTGAACAACCACCGTGTGGGCATTGTTGATGTCGGAAGCCTTTACAATGAAGTAAACCGCCTGTTTCTTTTCCTTGGCTGTTTTCTCGTCATAGGTTACGAACATCAACTTTGCCTTGAACCACTTGTCGGCAGAGTCAGCACCATTCTCGACAATCTCTGAGTAGTTGGTGCGCTTGATAGTGACCACATCGAAATCGCCCGAAATGTACGGCTCCATTTCCTTTGTGATGCGTCCCTCTGCTTCGGCAAACGAGCAAGCATCAACAAGGTACAACTCTGTGACTTTCTTAGACATTCCATTCGGCATAGTACGCTCGTAGCGTATGCCACATTCGTAGAGCATCATAGTGTGGCCTCCTTTCCTTCGTTGATCGCCTTTACCAGTTCCTTGCTTGCACAGAGCTTGACAGACGTGTGTGCCGGGATAACCATAGGCTTGCCGGTCTTGAAGTTGCGTGCTGTGCGCTCGGCTACCTCAACCGGGGTGAAGGTGCCGAAGCCACGGATAACAACCACTTCACCCTTGGCGAGTGCTTCCTTGATAACTCTGAGTGTGCCGTCGATGGCTTTCACTGTTGTTGAGAGGTGCAGTTTCTCTGATACTGATACCTCACGTGCCAATTCATTCTTTGTCATGATAGATAAAATTGAGTTTATAATGTTTTTGCTAAATTGTTTTCGCCTGTCATAGGTATGCGCAGGTCGAGAACGTCTTTGTCTGTTGCGAGTCGCCACCGGCACTCTGTCAATTCATTCTTCTGTTCGTCGATGAATTTTTCGCTTACCTCCACCTTCAGCGCATGGATGAATGGGAAGATCTTGATGATGGCGTAACGCCCGGTTAGATTTTGGCTTATAACCTGTCTCATTTTATTTTCTTTTTTAATTTTTGGGTGAGTTGTCTAATACACCATGCACGGCATGAATTGCGCAGACCGTGCTGTTTATCGTAGAGAGCGGCCGCATCATCGAGATACTTGATAATGCGCTGCAGGTCGGTCTTACATAGGTCAGCCATCGGCGTCCGGATTGAGGAAGAGTGACGTAAGCTGGTCGAAGTACATTTCATTCTGTGGAATGTCGTCGTCGGTAGCCATTATCTGGTTGGCGATGGACTTCTTTTTGTGGATGATGGCATAGAGGGTGCGGTCGATGGTTCCACGGCCAAGGAGGTAGTAGCACGTCACGTTGTCCTTTTGTCCTATACGGTGTGCGCGGTCTTCGCATTGACAGCAGTCGGCATAAGTCCATGGGAACTCAACGAAAGCCACGTTTGACGATGCCGTGAGTGTTAGACCCACACCAGCTGCCTTTATGGAGCAGACAATTAGCTGTGCTTTCCCGGACTGGAACGCATCGACGGCAGCTTGTTTCATCATCATGGAGTCGCGCCCGGTAACAGATACAGCCTTTGGAAACGCCTTTTTTATCTCGTCCACAATCTCATGCAGAGAGCAGAAGAGAATGAGTGGCTTTCCGTTGGCGAGGAATGTGCGCGTGAAGTCGATGGCTTGTTTCACCTTGCCTTTGGCAGAGAGCGAGCGCAGCGTCATGAACTTGACAAGAGCCTCCATGCGCATCTTGCGTCGTATGTCGATGTCGTCACACTCGGTATATGTGCGCAGGTATTCTGCAAGGTCGGCTTCTGCAAGCATATATTCGTCGCGGTTGCTGATGTCAACGATTAGGTCGGTGCGCGTCTTGTCTGGTAGTTGGGTGAGCACTTTAGCCTTTTCGCGACGGATCATGCAGCGTGCATAGAGTTCTGCAGAGAGCCGGTCGAGGTTGCGCGGTGCGTCGTCCTCATCATTCCCTCGTCTCTCTTTGGAGATTTCGCCACCGCCGTACTCGGCAAGGAACTTCGAGCGACCACCGAACTCAGGCAAACGTCCCATGATGGAAAGCTGTGCTATGAGGTCGGCAGGACGGTTTACAACCGGTGTGCCTGACAGCAAAATGCGATACTCCTTGCCCTCAGCAATGCCACGTGCGAAGATGGTTTGCTGGGCTGATGGGTCTTTAACGCGGTGACTCTCGTCTATGATGATGGACTTGAATATATTGATGTCGGGTGTGAAGACAACATCTTTCAGTCGGAACCCACCACGTGAGCCTCCCTTGATGTCCCACACGAAGTATTTGCGCAGAGACTCGTAGTTGACGACCGCCACCTGCTGCATGCCCATTCGGAGAAGATAAGGCCATGTGGTAAGCACGGAATTGTCGAGCACAAGGGCTTTCTTGTTTGTGAATTTCTCGAACTCGCGCTGCCAGTTGATTTTGAGCGAGGACGGACAGACCACAAGGCAAGGGTAAGCATTGGCACAGTCAACGACACCGATGCTTTGCAGCGTCTTTCCCAAGCCCGGCTCATCGCCGATTAAAAATCGGTGCCAGCGCAGCCCGGCAAGTATGCCCTCCTTCTGATAGTCGTAAGGTTCGACGCGAAGGTTATGTTTCAGAGTTTCAGCCATAAGCATTGATTGTGTGTTTTGAAATCGTTATGTCGTAGCCATGTATGTATGCTTGCTTGCGTAAGTCGGCGCATGAGAGCATGCAATGGCGAGCTTCTTTTGAGCGAGCGGCCATGCCTGAAGAAGAACGTACCCCCCCAACCATGCCACCGCATGTATATCCGTAAGAGCCAGAGAACACAGCGAACAGACACATACGTCTGAGGCGTTTGAGCAGTTGGATTTGTGCTGTCTGTGATAATTTCTTTTTCATACTTTGTCTGTTACATGAGGTTGAAAGCCCAATATTGGAAGGCAAGTTCTTCGTACTTCTCGCGTCCGCGATTGTAGATGTCGTCGCCACGGTTGATGAACTTCTTGAAAATGTTGCAGTTCTTTTTGCTGATTGCGTAGATAAAGTCGCGGTCGGAATGGGCGATGTCCATGTACCACGCCCTGCTACGGTCCCAATCGAAGAAATCTACAGCATTGTCGAACTCCGCTTGTGTTGAGGCGAATGTCGTTTTCAGATCGCCGCCGAAGTTGGCCATTGGCAACCACCAGTCCCATTTGCAGCGTGTGTCCAGATGGAAGGTAAATCCACCATTGCAGAACTCCTGCTGCTTGTTGACCATGAAGCGTTGTGTATCGGCATGTTCGAGAACCTTAGCGAGGAATTGGTCTCGTCGTGCTTCTGCACGCAGTGCACGCTGCATTTCGCGAGCGTGGAGGAACTCCTCCTCAGAACATTGTTCGCCGTCGATGGTCATGTGCAGGAAGTCAACACGCGAGGGTTCGGTGATGATGGCATCGACGATAGACCCGAAGCGGAAAGCAGCCTCCTTGTCACCGAACTGCATGTGAGGGTGCAGCAGGTTCTTCAGTTCGGTGAGGTCAGAATTACTAACCTCACTTCTCTGATAGTATTCGTCCGGGTTGTTAATCTTCGTCATAATCGTCGTAATCAGGTTCATATTCAACTTCGCCCTCATCGTCGCACACCTCGCAGGTTTCCTTTTCGCCCTTGATACAGTACTTGTGCTGGGCAATGGCCTCTTCTTCCGTTTCGGGAAGCATATTCCATACTTCTTCGGAACATTCTGTTTCACAGTCTGCCTCAAAGTCGTAGGCGTACCAATGATAGCCCTTGCCGCCACATGCAGCACATTCGACCATCGTAGGTTCTCGTTCATTCCAAGGTGCGCGTGGGTCAGACTCCGCACCGGCAGGATAATAACCACTCTCGTACATAACTGTTTATTTAGCTTTTACTTCCTCATCATAGGAAACTGATGTTGAACTGATAAACTCCGGGTGGTCCTTGTCGTTAGCCACCTTCTCGCAGAACGTGATCTGCTTCTTGAATATCTTGGCGAGGTCCTCGACCGACATAAACTGTCCCTCCTTGGACCACCACATAGATACAGCAGCGAGAACGCCCTGTGCGTCGTGGAAGTGTATGCGCTTCTTGACAGAGGTCTTAGGTTGGTAGCCAGCCGGAGAAACAACCGCTTGCTGACCGAACAGGTTGCCAATCTCGGAAGCCTCGGCTTGCATCTTCTTCTTGGCTGCTTCCTCTTCCTCTTTGCGCTTGCGCTCTGCCTCGATACGTGCGGCTTCGGCTTGCTCACGTGCTTTCAGTTCAGCAGCCATGCGTGCCTTCTCTTCCTCGTTTGCCTTCTGCATACGTTCCAGCTCTGCTTTCTTTGATGGCAGCATGTCGATGATGGAGTCACGATATTCGGCCACCTCGAACTGAAATTGCTCACGGAACTGTTGCATGAGCTTGGCAAGGATGGAAGAACGAATGCCCGGCAGCTGGTCTCTCATGTCGGCAATTTCAGCCGGGATAAAGACAGTAGAGGTCAGTGTGTTTCCATATTCAGCAGGAAGAGTGACAGGATATTCACGGATAGTCTTGCACTGTGCTTCGTAGTTTTCGAGGGTCAGACCGCTGTTGAGCTTTGTCAGCTCGTTTGTGGCATTGGTCGTATATACATTGAACTGATGCTTGAAGTCGTCCTCCACGTCCTGCTTGTAGCGGCAGAGAGCCTGTTCGCGCTGCTGACGGATAATCTCTTCACGGCGGCGGCGTTCTTCCTCTTCACGCTTACGTGCTGCATAGGCATTGCGCTCCTGCTGGATTTGATAAGGGATAGAACCGGTCTTGTTAGGATCGACAGAATTTTCCATGCCGGTGAACTCGGAACGTATCTGGTCGAATATTTTGGTGATGGCTGAACGGTTGGTGTTCATCTTCTTCACCGTGTTGCGAGCCTTGTTGATGTAGTTGGCGCACTGCATATCCAGTTCATCGTTCATGCCGTTGGCCTTGATTTGTGCAAGGAGTTTCTGGCCATACTCGGTACAACGCTCGGACGAGGTTGTGTTGTCCTTGTAAATCTGTGGCGCGGATTGCGCTATCATCTGTACGTTTTCCTTGCGTACGATGGTGAGGTCTGTTGTCTGTTCACTCATTGTTGTAAGTATTATAGGGTTAGAATGTGTCGTCGTCGTTGTTGGCGGCAGGGTCAACGGTTACTCCTGCAGACGTGTCGGTCTGAGGTGCGAAGTCCTGCTTCTCTTGGATAATCTCGCCAGTGGAGGTGTCAACCTTCTCGCCATCACCGGTAACGCCGTAGATGGCGTCAGTGATTTCTGTCTCGTCAACCTGCTGTGACTCCAACTGCGTAGCACGACCGACACGTGCCTTCGGATAGGTCTTGAAGGCGTGCTTGATGCACTTGGCAACGAGGAAGCCGGGGTCAATCTGTCCGCCTTGTGCAACGTAGAGCGCATTGGGTTTGCCGTTCTCCCACGTCTTGGTCTGATAATTGTACTTGCCGTTCTGACGAGCGGAGTAGTTGGAGAGTCGTGTCCAGTCTTCAGGCAGCATGACAGCATAGTCGATAGAACCATCGGCGCGTGTGATCTTCATGAAGCAAGCAACGATACGGCCGGTGGTGTGGGGAAGACGGCATGTGTAGTTGACGAATTTTTGTCCGTCGCGTTCGCCATACTCGAAGCTGTCCTCTTCGTACACGATAACCGGGTTGTCGGCGTGGCGTATCTGGCCGCAGCGTGCACGAAGCACCAGCTCGCCATATCCGGACACGGTGAGCATGCAGTGTGTCTCGTACTTGTTTTTCTTCTGTCCGTTGTCATAGTAGCTGTCAACGGCGACGGAGCGAGCGAGGAGGTAGGCTTGCGCCTTGGTGCCGGGGTCGAGGGTGAGTCCGGAAATTGCCACGTCGAGGAAAGCTGTGAAGAGCGAGAACTTTGTGCACGTTTTGCGCACGTCCTCTTTCTCAGAAAGCAGACGGTTGAAGTTGCGTGACTCGCGCTCGTAGGTTGCTTCGCCTGATGTTCCGGTGGATGGTGTCCACATTGCCTCGTAAATCTGGATGAACTTGTCGCGTACATTGTCATTGCGAACAATCGCAGTAGGTTCCATTGCGTTGATTTGCTCAACTGTAAGTCCTATCTTACTCATAGTGTTAAAAATTAAAAGATGAATATTATTTGTTTGTCTGTGAGCCGCAGGTGGGAGTCGAACCACACTAATGCACTCCGTGAGCATATTTGAGCCTTGTACTTCGGCTGTAACATGCCTTCTGTGGTTCCCGTTGCGCCGGGTGCCCTTTCCGATTAAGCATTCTATCTGCGGCAGTTGAGGCTACTTGTCAAGGTAGTCTTGTTGTATCCTCTGCAACAGCCGCAGGTCGGCTGTACGGTATTCGACTTTGCCCGGACGCTTGTAGGCAAGGACTTTGCCCTGCTTGCGCCACCGCTCCACATTGCCACGACCGAACATCTGAAACGCTTTGTTCTGGCTGATGAACTCTGGATCGTTGGCATCCTGCTTAATCATGTGGACCACCTTTGCGGCCACATCATTGAGGAAGGTGGAGTAGCGTACGCACTTGTCGGGGAAGTTGAGGAAGTCCATTATAGTTCGCCCTCCTGTCGGCTCATTGGGTTTGGGGTCTCGTCGGCTTCATCGCACAGCTTGTCGAAGAACTGAAGCAACCAGTCATGCTTGCGCCACTTGTTGAAGAGAAAGATGGTGAGAGCAAGCAGCAGGAAACCGAGGACCTTGTCGAGGATAAGGTGGAAGAGGTACGCGAAGAAACTGTTGTCTTGCTCCTCTCCGAAAAGGAAGAGTGCTCCTGCGCATCCGATGATAAGTAGGATGCAAACGCGGATGATAGAATATGCTTTATTCATTTTTTGTTGTTATTAGTGGTTGCACATGGTGGTGTCTTTGCGTACTCAACGTAACGGTTGAGGAACATGCAGAAACAGCCGTTGAGAGCATTGAAGGACTGTTTGCAGGAGGTGCAGAACTTATTAGACATTAGTTGTAGAGGTTTATGCCCAACTTGTTGAACGCCTCTTCTTCTGCAACGGAACCGCGCCAAGCGTCGAGATAATCGTTGATGGCTTTCTCGTTGTTGGCATCTGCCTTTTCGTTGTAGCCGAAGTCCTTGCAGAAGGCTGACCAGCTGATGCGGTCGAGTTCTTCGTTAGACAATTGGGTTGAGGTGTTGCAACTGATGAGGCTTGCAACAAGGAGTGTTGAGGTGATGATTAACTTTTTCATGATGGAGTGGGTTTAATGTTACGAAATTCGGGTTGCTGTGATTGTGCGTTGCTCGCGGTTGGTCGTGGTGGTAAACTTTTTGTCCCACTGGAGTCCAAAGCTGACGCAAATCGACTTCAAGTAGCTTGAACGGCTAACCGATACTGTCAACTCTTCGCCGACTTCAAGGGCGTTCAACTGGCCCAAGAGCGATTTTTTTCGCTGATTTTTAGATGTTTCTGTCATTATTTCGATATTTATTTATAACTTTATGCTGCAAAGTTAGACAATTGGGTTGATATAACAATACAATTGGGCAACTATTATTTGTAAATTAAGATATTTTAAGAATAGGTTTGCGTATGGAAACGATTAACGACCGAATGGAAATGCTTGTAAATCAAAGATTTAACGGCAATAAAGCAGCCTTTGCAAAGACAATTGGTTTGCCACCTACCGGATTGTCTAACTATCTGGGAACAAAGAGGCGAAGCAAACCATCTGTAGAAATGGTTACTAAAATTGTCTTGGCATTAGATGTTGATGCAAGATGGCTGCTCACTGGTGAGGAAACGCCACAACAGCAAAGCGTGAGTTCCAACATGAATGGCAATGTGACCGACAGTAATGTGGCAATTGGTAGCCACAACTCTGTTGGCAATGTGACAGTTGGTGCTGATGTTGTTTTGTCTGAGCGAGTAAAGAGTCTTGAAGCCCTGCTTGCGGAAAAGGAGCGACTCATAAAGGTTTACGAAAGGATGATGGAAGAAAAGTAATGGCACATATCGTTGCTTACATCATGCTTGACAATGAACGCTAAACGATGAATAAGACAGAAGCAATAGGCAATCTCGTTGTTATAATCTCTATGTTCTGTTTCCTTGGTAACGTATGGGATTGGATAAACGATTTGCAGTATCCATATTGGGCAAAGGGGATATTCGGACTTGTTTCTTTTGGATTGTGGTATTGTGGTATGGCCTATCTCTATTTTGCAGAAAAGGCTATGCGCAACAAAAAAAATAAATCATGAGCGAAGATAGGGAATTGACAAAACTAAATATGCTGATGAATGCTATCAGTGAAGAAGATATTGGTGAAGAAGAGGCTCCGGACTTCTACGCGGATCTAAAAGAGGCTGCATGGAATATCCTGCATGAAAACCCCGGTACAGATTTCGGGGATTGGCAGATGATGCTCATCGAGCAGTACCCGACGGAAGTAGTGGACGCATTGGGCACCAACCCTCCTGAAGTCTTTGCGGAACTTTCCGACTGGTGGGACTGCATGGACTACGACGACGGAGTGTTGGAGATACCGCACACGTTCCGGGAATGGGCAGAGTATTTCGCCACCGAACGCTCCGTGGAACTATACGACCTACTTGTTGAAGCGAAGCGAAGCGCAAATAAGGCGTTTTAAGCGTCCGTTTCCGTCAAGACAATAAAACCCTCATCCGAGCACATAAAGTTCGTCAGAGGGGTAAAATAACGGCTCAGGACGGCATTGTGATGCCGGAGTCAGAGTCGCACGAACAAATGAGATTAGCACGATAAGATTAGTTAATTCACCTCTTTTGATAGAGACGCTTACAAATTCTTCAAAAGTCCCTCATAATGAGAGGGTGAAATCAGCGGCGCAGGCCGCCGTCGAAGAATAATCGAAACGTGCTGAAAATTAGCTATATAAAGGGCATGTATCTGGGAAACAGGTACTTGCCCTTAGTTTTTTGTGCATATTCTGCCTGTTCCAAATGCAGAATAAGAGGCCAAAAACAGGGCAAATGTTTCCCAAAAATCAGGAGCGTGTTTCCCAAGCCATTCATTTGTTTCCCAAAAAACACTGGATGTTTCCCAAAAAAATCTCGGTGTTTCCCAGATTTTAGAACTCTGCAAACAGGTATTTTATCACAATTTGAATAACCCAAAATAACAATTTTCAGCATGGCAACATTAAAAGCAATTGTAAAGTCAAGGACAAGAAACGGAATGTACAATGTATATATCCGTATTACTCAAAACAGACAGTTCGCTTACGTTAGAACATCATGGATGGTAAACGATAAGGGATTAAGTGATGATAAGAAAGACATCATTGATCCCTTCGTAATACAGCAAACTTCAATCTTGATAGAAAAGTTTTATAATATGCTTAATCAAGTTGATGCTTCTACGTGGTCAGCAAACGAAGTACTCACTTATGTGACCGACTATGGAAAAGACCTTTCTTTCTCTGATTACGCAAGAGCGCATATCGAGAAATTGATTAAAAGAGGACAGGAACGCACTTCACGTAACTATAAGTGGTCTCTGCAACATATGGAAAGATTCGCAGGGACAGACAATATCATGTTTTCACGTCTTACTTCTGCTTTCCTTAACCGATGGATAGAATCCCTTTCCACCACAACTCGAAGCAAAGAACAATATCCAGTATGTATGAGGGAGGTGTACAAAGCTGCCAGAAGAGAATTCAATGACGAAGAACGAGGAATACTTAAACTGAAGAATCCTTGGAGTAATGTCGCTATCCCAAGAAGTGATGTGCCTGAGAAGCGTGCCATTCCTGCAAGCAAATTGCGTGCATTCTTCAATGTCGTTCCAGATAGAAGTAAATTTACTCACCCACTAATGGAAGTTGGTCAGGATGTGGCATTGATTTCATTCTGTATGTGCGGCTTAAATGCTGTGGACATCTTTAATGCGAAGAAGGATCAGTACGATGGGAACATCTTTCACTACGAACGACAGAAGACGAGGTCGACACGTTCTGACAGAGGTTACTTTGAAGTTCGTGTACCAGCATTCTTGAAACCAACATTTGAGAAGTATCTCACAAAAGATGAACGTTCTCCATGGTTGTTTAACTTCCACGATCGTTTATCAACATCTGATTCTTTCTGTGCAAACGTCAATACGGGCATTAAGCAGATTTGGGAAAAGGTAGAGCCAGGTTACAGAGCATCGCTCTATGCCTTTAGACACAGTTGGGCAACCATAGCCCAGAACGAATGTGGAGCAACAATGAATGATGTTGATTTTGGACTCAACCATTCTATCAACAGAATGGCAAAAGTATATGTCAAGATAGATTTCACTCCTGCGTGGATTCTTAACGAAAAGGTAATAGATTTTGTGTTCTTCACTGATCAAGAGTCAAAGTACATCGAAAAAGAGGATAAGTCATTTGAGAAAATATCAAAGTACAACTATGTCCGTGCAGAAGCCTATGTGATGGGAAAGCAGGTTTGTGCTATTGAAGATACAGGTTTTTCCAATGTTGATCAGGTAATGGACAAACTTGTGAATATCCTACCTAAGAATATTCACAATGCTCGAGTTCAGTTCAAGATAACCAATGTTGATAAAAACTTGACTCAGATGTATCAACGTCTGATTCCATAAAACAGTTTTCTCTTTTAACTGATACTTATACAAAAAACTCAGATACAGTATGGTGCTGCATCTGAGTTTTTTAATGTACTTCTCGAACCTGGCTACAGAATGTAATTCTGCTGAATGTTTGCGAGTTTCTGTAGATCTATCAACCTGTAGCGTTTCTTGCCTGGTGACACCCTACACGGCTTTAACTTACCATTCCTAATCCACCGTTCAACATCTGCCCTACCAAACATCTTGAACGCTTTGGCCTGGCTGATTTCAAGCTGACCTTTTTCTACTTGATGTATCTTCAATGCAATCCTTGTTGCAAGATCTGTGACAAACTGGTCGTAAGTGACCGTTTTATCCGAGAATATTATTTCTGTATTATTGTTCATTGTCTATGTGCTTATGATTACGTAAATGGAGAGGCTACCTCCGTATCTAAATCGATTCGATTGCAAAGGTAGCCCCTCAGAATCATAAGAATAATAATATCAACTATATAGGTACTGGAATATAGTTGTTATATCGTTGAACATATCATATTTGCTTATCTTTCTTGCATCTTAGATACTTTCTTTCAACTTCTTTACAAAAGCATTGCATGTGGCTTCAAAGCCAATATCTTCCATCTTGTTCAAGGAAGATTTTTCCTTTGCGAGTTTGACATTCTTTGCCTGTGACAACCCGCATCTGAGATGACTGGCACGAAGTGGCTGGTTATTGGCTGATGAGGAAATCAGCCTGTTCTCCTCAATAATCATCTGCCATGAGAAAGGCAATAAGCCATATTGCCTAAGAGCGCCGAAGAATAGTGCAACATGTCTATTGACATTTGCTTGCAATGGTGCGTTCAGTTTGCATTTGAATAGATTTGCCATGTCATTCTCTGAGACATCCTGTCTGAAGAGTTTTGTAGTGTTGACAAAATCCGTGAT
>OHSM01000046.1_pt1 | contig 68915 bp, 56 predicted proteins | sample 1578671 | NCBI WGS metagenome assembly OHSM01 (sample SAMEA3879591, study PRJEB24766) | human gut metagenome | biome: human-associated habitat; feature: feces | place: USA | collected 1985/1987 | reverse complement strand
ATAGCCATCGACCTGAAATCGTTCTTCGCTTCAGTGGAATGCGTAGAACGTGGTCTCGATCCGCTCACCACCAATCTTGTTGTGGCAGACGTGAGCAGGACAGAGAAGACCATCTGTCTGGCCGTTTCCCCTTCCCTCAAAGCCTACGGCATTGGAGGAAGGGCACGACTGTTTGAGGTTATGCAGCGGTTGCGTGAAGTTAACAATGAGCGAAGGTACAAGAGCCCTTTCCGTCGCCTGACTGGAAAGTCGTGGAAGGACGAGGAACTCAAAGTTCACGAAGATTGGGAAGTTGACTACATTGCTGCCCCTCCTCGCATGGCCAAATACATTGAATACAGCACACGTATCTATCAGATATACCTGAAATACGTCGCTCCAGAGGATATTCACGTATATTCCATCGACGAGGTCTTTATGGACGTGACGGCTTACCTTGACACATACAGGATGACGGCACATGAACTTGCCATGACCATGATACGTGATGTCCTGAAGAATACCGGGATAACGGCTACTGCCGGCATCGGCACAAACCTTTACCTCTGCAAGATAGCCATGGACATCATGGCAAAGAAGGCTCCTGCTGACAAGGACGGTGTGCGCATTGCGGAACTCAATGAGATGAGTTACCGGGAACAGCTGTGGGACTATACCCCAATCACCAAGTTCTGGCGTGTGGGCAAAGGCATAGCAGAGAAACTTGCTCAATATGGTATGTACACCATGGGCGATGTGGCTCTCTGTTCCGTAGAGCGTGAGGGACTGCTCTACAAACTCTTTGGTGTGAATGCGGAACTCCTTATCGACCATGCCTGGGGATGGGAACCTGTCACGATGGACTATGTGAAAGCCTATCGACCAGAGACCAATTCGCTGAGCAGCGGACAGGTGCTAACAGAACCCTACACATTCCAGAAAGCAAGGGTCGTTGTCCAGGAGATGGCGGATGCCGTTGCTCTCGACCTTGTGAGCAAACGGCTCGTTACAGACCAACTGGTGCTGACAGTAGGCTATGACATCGAGTCTTTGACGAACCCTAACATTCGTGACAACTACCATGGCGATGTCACAACAGACCACTATGGCCGCCAAGTGCCGAAGCACGCTCATGGGACAGCCAACTTGGACAAGCACACTTCATCTACCAGACAGATTATGAAGGCTGTAGCATCCCTCTACGACCGGATTGTCAACTCCAACCTGCTGATACGTCGCTTGACACTAACAACCAACCATGTCATCAGTGAAGAGAGTGCCAGAACAACGAGCTCCACTCCCATACAGTTAGACCTGTTCACCGACTATGAAGCATTGGAGGCACAACAGAAAGCCGAGGAAGAGGCACAGGCAAAGGAACGAAGGATGCAGGAGACACTGCTGAGTATCAAGAGCAAGTTCGGCAAGAACTCCATACTCCGGGGACTGAACCTTGAAGAAGGGGCTACAGCCATAGAACGCAATAAACAGATAGGAGGACACAAAGCATGACGGATAAATACGCCCATATCATTGACTTGCCCCACCACGTATCAAAGGTCAGACCGCAGATGACCATGTACCAGCGTGCAGCTCAGTTTGCCCCGTTTGCGGCTCTAACAGGGCATAGTGCAGCCATTAGTGAAACGGCAAGACTGACAGACAAGGTGATAGAACTCTCTGAGAGTGAGTGTGAAGTGCTCAACCAGAAAATCACATTACTTTTAGCGCACCTCGACGAACATCCGTATGTCTGCATTACATACTTTGTTCCTGACTTGCAGAAGGAAGGTGGCAAATATGAGACACATTCGGGTTCCATCAAGTCCTGGGATGAGTACGAACAAAGGATTACCTTCGACGACAACACGCAAGTCAAGGCAAATGAAATCATTGACATAAAAGGGGAATTGTTCGACAACAGAGCATTTTGAATGTCCATCACCGATTGAAGTGTAGCCACATAATGCACCTGTAGAAGCATCCAATAAGGCCGCCACTACAATTCTTAGTCATTACATGTAGAACTATGACTATCTATCCCGTCTGAAATCATTGCGCTCGTCCCCATGCCACCATGCTCCTAAGAAAGCGAACAGCACGCGGAAGACAACGACAATGACAACAATATCAAATATCTCATTCATAAGCGTTCTAATATAAGTTTGTAACAGAAATACCCATCTCTCTTGCCTTTCTTATGGTGTAATAAGTTCCTCCTCTTTCCCTACCATCATAATAGGCAATAATCTGTGCTGCATTGCATACCATAAACTCATCCCTGTCAAGGAAACACCTCGGATAATAATGTTCCGACAATACAATCACCTCGTCTGCTTTTTCTATAAGTTCATCGTAACACCTCCTGTCATGTGGTTTGAACCTGCCAGCCTGTCCTCTGAAAGGTATTGCGGCGGTGAGCACCATTCCTGGGTGAGAGAGCTTCAGAGACTGTACGGTCTGAGCTGCCATAATGTCTATGCCTGTGGCAAATCCCGAAATGAAGTTTCGGATGCCATTGTCGTATGCTTCGACAATGGCTCGTGACAGACGTTGCCTGATAATCTCTTTACGTGAGAAGTCATAGTAACGATGTCCTGTGAAGGCTGCTGATTTAGCCCTGTCAAATGAGTTGTTGTTTCTTTTTTTCATTGCTGTACATATTTATATGATGTCTTGCCGAGGAATATGCCATCTGTAACATGCGCCCCGACCTGTTCTAATTGATTACTATAAGCACAAAAGGAAGAGCCGGTTGTCACCACATCGTCCCAAATGCAGACTATCTTATTCTTGAAGAAATCTGCATCCACCTCAATGTTCATACCCTCCTGTAATCTCTTCGTGCGTAATTCTTTCTTTACTTTTGTTCCATGAACGGCAGTACGTTCCCCTTTTACTCTTACATGTGAAAAACCATCAATGGCACCCGATAGCCTGCATACAAGTTCGGAGAAATACTTGTTGCGAGCCTCGTTTCGTTCCTGGCTGCTTGCAGGAACACAAGAGAAGACTACCTTGCCTATCTTGCGTCCATACTTCTTCACCAATATCTTTGCAACACATTTGGCTACTTCTGCATGGTTGTGACCATCCTTGAAGTCATAGATGATTTGTCTGTCAAAAACAGCATCAAACAACCAGAAGTGCAAAGGAAAGTAGATATACTGAGAAATATAGGGACCTCCATACAAGTCGAACAAGGTCAACTACTCGTCAGCCTCTTTTGTGACAGCTATTGTCAGCGGGACTCGCAGATTCAGACTCGCATTGTTGAGGATATCTTCGCTCCTGAATCCACGGAATCACCGCAATATGCGGATTATAACTATGACTTTCTGGAACAAGAGCCATCCCAGAGTCTCATCAATGGAAATGGAATAAAAAGCGAATGCACGTTTTATCGGGAACACAAAACCCGCTCACATGAACCCTTTATACCTTGTGAGACATGCCATGGATCAGGCAGGATAAAATGTACGGCCTGCGGTGGCTCCGGCCGTGAAAAGTTTGTGGATGGTTATTTCGCTTCGGGCAAAAAACGCATCAAGACAGGGTCTTGTTCGGAATGCCACGGCAGTGGTTCTGTCCCTTGCCAGGAATGTCACGGGCTGGGGAAAATCGAAATATTTGCGCCGAATTACTCGGTCGAAAAATATGTTGACGAGGTTATTAAACAAGTGCCGAGTATTGCTTACGCCTCTCCGTGGATGGATAACTTTACTACATATGGGAATAGTCACAGGTACATGATCTATAAACAAATAGAAACAGAAATTCAACATGCTGTGTGGAATGAAGAATATGTCAGTCTGAAGATGAAGAACAGCAAGGAAAAAGCAAAAGACACCACACAGGAGATAGAGGCACAGTTCAAGCAAATCGGGCTCCTGGACATATATAAAAAGAACCAGGAATGCGTGCAAATAGGAAAAGGCTTCATTTGCCGACAGGAGCGTCATTACGTTATACCCATTACGCGTTTGTGCATCACCTTTCGCCGTTTGTTCAAGCAAAGCGATGTTTCATATGACTTCTATATCATTCCTGACGACGTCGACACGTGCAAGGTTCTTGTAACCAAGCGTATGATTGGAGTTGGGAAATTTGAATATCTTATCACCAAACTCTTCAGGAAACCGCATTTGTAAAACAGATTCGAGCGAAACCAAATACTTCCGGCAGAGCAAACAACATGCTGCAGAAGTACGATGTGCAATGATGCATCTCAATTACAAGAAAATCAAGAAAACAGCATGATTCTGATCATCACCAACAAGGAGGACGCACATCCTACGCCGGTAATCGAGCGATTGTCGGCGCGGGGCGTGCCGGTCTTCCGGTTGAATACGGAGGCGCTGCTCACCGATTACGAGTTCGGCTGGCAGGTTGATGCCGTCGGTGAAATTACTTTCTGGATTCGTTGCCGGCTGAACGGATTGGAAACGACCGACAGGGAGATAACGGCCGTTTGGGACCGTCGCCCCGAAAAGCCCGAAAAGCTTTCCTACCCGAGCACTCCGGAGATTGACCGGCACAATCGCGAGGAGGCACTCGGTTTCCTGGTATTCCTACGCTACTGGCTCAAGGACATTCCCTCCATTGGCAGTATTGTTAACGATCGCCCGGCAGCATCCAAGATGCTGCAATATGCAATCGCCCGCGAAGTCGGATTCAAAATTCCGAGGAGCTGTTTCTCCAACGTCAAGGAACCGTTTCTGGACATGTCTCGGGAGTGCACCGACCTAATTCTAAAGCCGATTGGGGTGTGCGACATTTGGGATGAGAAGCAGGGTGTGGACTATGTTTTCTACGCACAGAAGACCCCGGCGGCCACTCTGCGGGAGGTTCCGGACGAAGCCTTCTCGCAAACAGTGAGTTTCGTCCAGGAGTACATCAAAAAGGCGTTCGAATTGCGGGTTACGGTGGTCGGAGAAGAGGTTTTTGCCTGCAAAATCGACTCGCAGGCGCAGCAGGAGGAGACTGGGCGCATCGACTGGCGCCAAGGGTATGAGCATGGGCTGAGACAGGAGGCGTATGTCTTGCCAGACACCGTCTCGTCGCAATGCGTGGCGTTTCTGCGTCGGATGGGCCTTAACTTCGGCTGTTTCGATTTCATTGTTACCCCCTCGGGTGAGTACGTCTTTCTCGAATGCAACCCCAATGGTCAATGGTTGTGGATTGAACTGGCTGTCGGATTAAGAATCTCGGAGGCTATTGCTGATTTCCTGCAGAATCCGTCCGTGGAACAATAAATTGTCGAATTATAAAAAGAAAAATGCTATGGTAGGTTGTTTAACCTTTATATTATTGGCTTTGAGCATCATTATCCTTATTGTCATCGATGTAATCATGTGGGGATTCTGGTGCTGGCAGGCGGGACTTGCCCCTGCATATTGCCTCTAATTGGGTTCTTGATCGCGTATAAGTACAGCGTCGAAATGAGCATTGCCCCACGGGATTTTTGGGCCAATCCCAGTTGGGAGATCGCAAAGAAGAAACTCTGTTATGCATGGACTGTTGCCTGGGGTATCTACCTTTTCATGTTTGCAATCTATGGATTTGTGACCGAAAAGATCTTGTAGTATGTGCTTCATTATCCACTCCACTACAAAATAGTATCTGTCCCTATTTTTGCTTGTATTAAATGGAGTTTTCCATTATCTTTGTCGAAAGCATTGGGATGCAAACGAGTGCATGATGACCGCATCACAAGAGTGACCTTTGAGGGAAATACTTCACGTAATGCGCTGATTGTAAACGAGGAATATGCTTGGGTCGGAAATCCGTTTTCCGCTCCAGAAGAGGGAAGAAGCCGAAAGGTTCTTCCCTCTTTTCGTATGCCGGTGCATGAGTGGACTCGGCACAAGCGACCTCAAAACGCCCCTTCCAGGGGCCGGGGGTGTCTGCAAGGATTCGCGAATCGCTCGCGCGCAGCGCGAGTGCGCGTCCCGTTTTCCGCTCCAAGGCAAAAGGGAGAATCTTTAGGGATTCTCCTTTTTTGTTTTTGTATGCCGGTGCATGAGGGGACTCGGCACCTGCGACCTTAAAACGCCCCTACCATGGGCCGGGGGGATGTATCCAAAAAGTGGAGGGGGGCTCTGGTATTCCGACTGCGCATCCTCCTGAGCGGAAGGGCGGATGGACAAAGCATTGAATCTTCGTCATCCGCCCCCCCCCTCATTTCGTTTTCCCTTTCTTGCCCTTTCCCTTGCCCCGTATTTCGGTTCCGTCGTCTCGTTGTGCGAGGCGCAGGGCCGGGGTCGGACCCTGCTTCGATTCTGCAGAGAACAGCTTTTTGTCTGGGGGTGCTTCGGAGTCTCTGCGGTCCTGGGTCCCGGGATTACTCCTCGTCCGAAAATTCGTGAACGAAGATGCCCGTTCCGTCGTAGGAATAGAAGTATTTGCCGATTTCGTCGCAGTAGGTGTTGAAGTCGCTGCCGTTGAGCCGTTCGACGTCGTACTCCTCCGAGAGTTTGATTTCAACCTGTTTGTTCTCCAGCTTTTTGAGCTTGTTGCCGTTGCAGAAGAACTGCTCCAATGCGATGCACGGCGTCAAATCGACCCGTCTCAGGGCATTTTGGGTGAGATTCATGTACCAGCATTGCGATAGATTCGTGAGCGTGATGTCCTCAAGTTCGTTGTCCTGGAAGCTGAGCTCCTGGATTTTCCCGTTGTGACTCAGGTCCATGGACGTCAGGCGGTTGAAGTCGCAGCGCAGCATCTCGAGATTGGTCAGTGTCGAGACGTCGAGCTTGTCGAAATTGTTCGAGTCGATGCGCAGACTCTTGAGTCTGGTGCAGTTCGCCAGTCCGGTCAGTGCGGAGGAGTTCATGCCGCAGTTTTCGATGCTCAGGTCCTCGAGTCGGGTCAATCCGGTCAGGTCAAGCTCCTTGAATCCCGTATTCCCGATGTTGAGGAAGGTGAGTGTCGATGCGTATTTCGACAGCTCCATTCGGGTCAGGTTTCCGTTCGTATGCACGGCAAGAATCGAGAGGGGTGCTCCGTCGGGCAGAATCAGTTTGTCGTCCGAGAGCGAATTGTAGGAGCAGACCAGCTCTTCGAGAGCCGTGCATCCCGTCAGGTCGAGCGATTCGAGATTGTTGTTGTTGCAGCTCAGGCTGCGCAGTTTGTTCAACCCTGCGACCTTCAGTCCGTCGGGCTTGCAGGCCGAGTTGGCCATGATGTGGGCCTCCTCGAGATTCTTGAGCGGGGTAAGGTCGAACTCGGTGCAGCTGCTGAACATTATCCACAGATACTCGAGTTTGGTGAGCTGGAGAATCTCCTCCATGGAGGAGAACGAGGTAATTTCGCTGCACTTGAGCCGCTTCAGAGAGGTGAAATACCGGATGCCCTCGATGTTCGAGATACCCGTTTCGGAGTTGATGTCAAACTCGCCATCATAGGCGGCCGCATCGGTGATGGAGTAGAAACCGCTTCCGCCGGCGAGCTTCTCGTTGAGCCACTCTCTGAAGGCTGCATCGGGAATGAACTCTTCGGTGAGCAGGTTGTCCGGCCCGAACTCCGAGAGGTCGACCTGCGCCTCGTCGCTGAAAGCGCCTCGTCCCGCCTCGTTCTCTCCGGCAACCTTGTAGATGCCGTTTTCACTGACCGTGCATTGCGGTTGTTCGGTCGTTTCGAACAGAGCACCGTCCTTGAACCATACGTAGCGCAGCGCATCGTCGAGCGGAGCGATGGAGAGCAGGGCCGTCTGCCGGTCATCCTGCACGGTTACGGTTATCTGCCCGGGCCTGGACGGCTTCATGGCAGGGTCGGAATCCGATTCGGAGCAGTTGACGCACAAAAGCATGGAGGTCAACGCAATTGTCGAGAGAAGTCTGTGTACTGTGATGATTGTAGGGATTTGTTTTTCCAATGCTAATTAAGTCAAAACCCTCCGAAACCCAATCGCCCGGAGGAGTGAACTCCCGTTTTGGAAGGATGAACTCCGATATTTGCGGAGTGAATCCGAATATGAAGACGAAGATTTTGTCCGATTGGGAAATGATTTTTATCTTTACGTTGCAAACGCAGGAATGTTTATGCGGAGACTTGACGGGAAATCCCTCCTTGTCGGAACAGGAGTCGGCATACTCTTCGACATCATCCTTCAGCTGTTCTACAACCTGGTGCGTCACAACGAACTGCTGCCCTACGATTCGCCGGGAGCCTGCCTGTCGGACCTGCTGTACAACATGGTCCCGTGCCTGTTGATTCTGTTGTCGAACTACCTCGTGATTTTCACGTTGTGGAGCCGGTTCCGGAGGAAGCCGGCACTATGGCTGAAGATGACGGTCGACGCCGTGCTGTCGTTCCTGCTGCTCTTCATCATCAACAGGCTGTTTCTTGTCGTGGCGCGGATTTTCCAACCCGAGACGACGGTCGATGTGCCCGGGACGATACTCTACAACATCGTTATTTTCATGTGTGTCGAGGTTGCCTATCATGTGGCTGCGGCCTATGAGCTGCGCCACAGGCAGGATGTCGCCCGCCAGGAGCTGCTGGCCTACAAGTACAATCTGCTCAACGCCCAGGTCAATCCCCACTTCCTGTTCAATTCGCTCAACAACCTGCTCTACCTCATCCGCAGCAATCCCGACGGGGCGTGTGAATTCACCCGCAATTTGTCCCGTCTGTACCGCCATGTCCTCGAGGTGCGCGACAAATCGACGGTTCCGCTCTCCGAGGAGCTCGATTTCATGTGGCATTACGTGTCGATTCTCTCGATTCGCTACAACAACGCGCTGAATGTCGATTTCCAGGGGCGGGAGCATGTCGGCGGGCATCGGATTCTGCTGCTCGTGCTGCAGATGCTCATCGAGAACATCGCCAAGCACAACGAAATATCGCTCCGGAAGCCGATGACCGTTTCCGTCAGGGTCGAAGCGGAGCGAATCGTCGTCTCGAATCCGATACACCCCCGAAGCAACGTCGCTTCGAGTTCGTTCGGACTCGGCTACATCCGCGAATGCTACAGGCTCCAGGGCGGTACGATGACCTACGGAGGCGACGGAGCGTGTTTCCGGGTCGAACTCTCATACCTTGACCGATGAATATGATGAATTACATAATCATAGAAGATGAACAGTTCGGAGCCCGGATGCTTGCCGAGGCGATAGGCCGGCTCCGCCCCTCTTACAGGTTGCTGTGCATACTCGGCACGGTGCGTGAGAGCGTGGATTATTTTCGCCGGCATCCCGATGACGACTCTCTGGTTTTTATGGACGTAGAGCTCTCCGACGGCCAGTGTTTCGAAATCTTCAACCAGTGCCGCGTGGGCAATCCCATCATCTTCACCACCTCGCACGACGAATGGGCCATCCGGGCATTCCGCGTAAACAGCATCGATTATCTGCTCAAGCCCATTGAGGACGGGGATTTGCTGCGCGCCGTCGAAAAGCACGAATATCAGGTCGGCGTTGCGGAGGCGAATGTCCGGAGGTATGTCAGTCTGCTCGCGGCGGTCGGGGGCAGGCGGACCAGTCAGAACCGGCTGCTGGTCAGCTGCGGAAACCGTTATGTGGCGGTCGAGGTGGAGGAGATGGCGCTCTTTGATGCGGACGACAAGTATGTTACGCTCCACACATTCTCCGGGCAGGAGTATCTGGTGGATTACAAACTCAAGGAGTTGGTCGAGCTGTTGCCGCCGGAGCTTTTCCACCGGGTTTCCCGGAGCTGCATCGTCAATCGGAACGTCATCCGGGAGGTCCGCAAGTTCGACCAGGGGAGGCTGAAGATAAGGTTCAGGAGCCCCTGTCAGGAGCGTGAGGAGCTTGTCAGCGCCTCGCAGCGCGACTCCTTCCTGGAGTGGTTCGGACGATAGTTCCCGCTCCGCTTCAAAAGCGACAAACCCCTGCCGACCTGTGCGGCAGGGGTTTGTCGTGATGTCGAGCCGGGGGCTTCCGGCCTTGTGCCTGTCGGGACGGGGCCGGACCCCTTCCGCTACTTCCGCTTGCCGGCGGGACGGGCGCTCCGTTTGTCGGCGAGCAGGCGCCATACCCCGGCGCTGAGCGCCGCACCGACCAGCGGCGCCACGATGAAGAGCCACAGCTGCGAGAGCGCCGTGCCCCCCTCGAAGAGGGCCGGGCCAATCGAGCGGGCCGGATTGACCGACGTCCCCGTAATCGGGATGCAGACGATGTGTACCAGCACCAGCGTCAGACCGATGGCCAGACCCGCCAGGTTGCCGGCGCCCTGCTTGGCGTCGGTGGCCCCCAGCACCACCAGCACGAAGATGAAGGTGAAGACCGCCTCGGCGATGAAGGCCTGGAGCATCATGCCGTCGGCAAAGCTGTTGGCGCCCGTTGCGGTGGGGCCGCCGTGGCTGCCGCTCGCCGTCAGCGCATAGAGGATTGCCGAACCGACGATGGCGCCGATGACCTGGGCAACCATGTATGCGGCCGCCTCACGGCCGCTCATGCGCCCCGAGAGGAAGACTCCGAAGGTGATGGCGGGGTTGATGTGGCACCCCGAGACGTTGCCAATCGTATAGGCCATGGCAACGACCGAGAGACCGAAGGCCAGCGCCACTCCGATTGTTCCGACGCCGGCGCCCACACCGCCGGCCACACTCCCTGCGAATACGGCGCTGCCGCATCCCATCAGGACGAGGACCATCGTCCCGACCATTTCCGCTAAGTACTTTTTCATTGGTTCACGGGTTTTAGGTTGTACGGTTGAGCTAAAGTTACGGATAAAAACGGGATAACCAAAACCCGAGGGTGCGGGAACGGTTGCGCGGCGCGGCTTTCTCCGCCCCGGGCGGCGCTTTGTCGCGAAAAAATGGCTACCTTTGCCCTCCCACCCGTTTCAAGATATTCGATATGGAAGAACTGACACTCACGACGCCGGCGCTGCTTTTCCCGGCCATCTCCCTCATCCTGCTGGCCTACACCAACCGTTTCCTCTCCTACGCGCAGCTGGTGCGTTCGCTCCACGAGCAGCACCGGCAGCAGCCCTCGCGGGTGACGCGGGCGCAAATCGAGAACCTGCGCCGCCGGCTGCGCCTGACCCGTACGATGCAGGCGCTCGGCGTGGCGAGCCTCTTCCTCTGCGTGGTGACCATGCTGCTGATTTACGTCGGCCTCCAGAGCCTCTCGGCCTATGTCTTCGGCGTGGCGCTGCTCTGCCTCATCGGCTCGCTCGGCGTCTCGCTCCACGAGGTGCGCATCTCGGTGCGGGCCCTCGAAATCCACCTCCACGACATGGAGGAGTAGCGCATCTGCTGCCGCCGCCCCTTCGCAGAAACAACCCGAGGCCGTTGTCTCCCCGTCGGGGTGCAGCGGCCTCTCCAAATCCGGTGTATGAAGAAAAGCAGATTTCCCGTTCACGAAGGGAGCGGCAGGGCCTCGGGCCGGGCGTTCCCGCGGGTGAAACCGGAAAAGAGCTTCAAGGTGTGTGTTCCGGTACCTTGCTCCTTTCACCGACAAAGAAAGCGCGGCGCTGTTGCATCCCGATGTCGGCCGTGTGACATTGCGGCTACAAAAAAGGGCCCCTGCTCGTGGCGGGGGCCCTTGCGGTGTTGCGGCGGGGGAGGGGTCTCCCCGGCGCCGTGCTACTTCTTGTGTTCGAGGAAGTAGCTCTGCGACTTGAGCAGGTTGCGCGCCTGCAGCACCATGGTCTTCGTCTCGTTGAGCACCGTCAGGTAGAGCACGCTCGAACGCGTGCCGGTGCTCTCGTCGTCGTGGATGCGGCGCAGCTGGCTCTTGACCGCCCCGACGATGGTCTCGAAGAGCCGGTCGCGCATCTCCAGCACCTTGTCCAGCTCCGAGAAGTCCTTCGAGCGGAGCATCTCGTTGATTTTGACGAATATGGCCTCCACGTCATCGTTCACCCGCATCAGGTCGACAATCTGCTCCTTCGAGAGCCCCTCGTGGTTGTTGTCGATGTGTTCGAAGGCCGGGCGCGTGATGTGGATGAGCGCCTTGGTCACCTCCGAGAGGTAGTCGACTACCTGGACGTAGAAGTGTCCCGTGTCGATGTCGCTGTTGCGCAGGCGGCGCAGCGTCGGCATGATGCCGTACTTGCGGGCGCGGGCCTCCTCGAAGAGCCGGTTCGAGGCCTGCACCATCTCCTTGAGCACCTTGCGGTTCTCCTTGAAGACGGCCACCAGCGTGCGGTTGTAGATGCGCGTCACCTGCTCCATGGTGGTGCAGACCTCCTCGATGCAGGTGTAGAGCACGTCGTCGGCCGTTTCGGCCTGCTCGATGCGGGACTTCTCGGCCTCCTCCTTCAGCTCGGGCGTCTTGCGGTGGCTGCGGATGAGCAGCCAGGCGCAGATGGCCGTGAGTGCCACGGCGGCAATCCATCCGCCCCAGAGCAGCAGCAGCGTGACGCCCAGCGCGATGACGAATCCGCCCAGCGCGGTGATGAACCATCCCGAGATGACGGCCATCACGCCCGTGATGCGGTAGACGGCGCTCTCGCGGCCCCACGAGCGGTCGGCCAGCGACGAACCCATGGCCACCATGAAGACCACGTAGGTGGTCGAGAGCGGCAGCTTGTAGGAGGTGGCCACGGCGATGAGAATCGAGGCGGCCGTGAGGTTCACCACGGCGCGAATCATGTCGTAGGGGGCCGACGAGCGCTCCTCGACGGGCAGCGGCTCGAAGCGGCGGTCGATGGCCGCCTGCAGGCGTGCGGGGATGAGGCCCGACCAGAAGTTGTTGAGCATGAGCGTTGCGCGGACCAGCACGCGCGAGGCGAGCGTCGAGCCGAAGCGCTCGTCACCCTCGTGCTGCGAGGCGAGCGAGAGCTCGGTTTCGGTGACGTGGCGCGACTTCTTGGAGAAGAAGAGCGTCAGCACCATGATGACGCCGGCGGCGACCAGCAGCAGGAAGTTGGCCTGTGCGGGGTTCATCAGCTGTCCCATGGTGAGCTGCTCGGTGCCGGCCTCGAGGGCGATGCGGTAGGAATCGTATCCGGCCAGGGGCACGCCGATGAAGTTGACCAGGTCGTTGCCGGCGAAGGCGAGCGCCAGCGAGAAGGTGCCGGCCAGGATGGTGACGCGCATGATGTTGAGCCGCTTGCGCTGCAGCAGCCACAGCACCACGGAGGCGGCGGCCCACAGCACCAGCAGCGTCAGCAGGGTGTGCTCGGCGACGTATTCGTTGATGTAGGGGGGAATGAGCCCCGAGCTCTTGAGCCCCTTGAAGAGGGCGAAGTAGATGATGCCGGCGAAGGAGATGCCGCACCATACGGCGCCGTAGCGGCGGAAGGCGGGGGCGTAGCGGAACGAGAAGATGAGGCGCGAGATGTACATGAAAAGGATGCCCGCGCCGAAGGCGAGCGCCACCGAGACCAGAATCGCCGCGATGATGACCATCGCCTTGCCCGAGTTGATGAACTGCGAGAGGTTGGAGAGCTCGAAGGCCGGGTCGACCCAGATGCGGTGCAGCGCTGCGGCGACGGCGGCGCCCAGCAGTCCGAAGACCATCGATACGGTGGTCGAGGTGGGCAGTCCGAGCGTGTTGAAGAGGTCGAGCAGCAGCACGTTGCCCAGCATCATGCCCAGGAAGAGCATCATCACCTCCGGGAAGGTGAACTCCGAGGGGTAGAAGACGCCGCTGCGGGCGACCTCCATCATGCCGCTCGAGGTGAGCGTGCCGATGAGGATGCCGGCCGAGGCGACCCACAGAATCGTGCGTCGCGGCGCGACTTTCGACCCGAGGGCCGAGTTGAGGAAGTTGACCGCGTCGTTGGCCACGCCGACGACGATGCCCAGTACGGCCAGCACGGCCAGTACGATGACGATGAAGGTGAATAGAGGTGACATACTCCGGTTGGTAAGGTTTCGTTGCTCTTTGACGGGTGCCGCATGCGCGTGATGCGACGCTGCAAAGGAACGAAACAATTGTTACAGAACCGTTACAACCGGATTTCGTCTCGGTGACGGATGCCCTCAGGAGTGCTTTCGGAGCGTGAAGATGAATTCGAGGCCCCCCTGCGGGCGGTTGTGCGCCGTGATTGTGCCGCCGTGGATGGCGATGGCGTTGCGGACAATCGACAGGCCGAGCCCCGTGCCGCCCATCTTGCGCGAACGCCCCTTGTCGATGCGGTAGAAGCGTTCGAAGATGTGGGGCAGGTGCTCCTCTTCGATGCCGATGCCGTTGTCGGCGAAGGAGATGGTGCACGACTCCTCGTCGTCGGCCAGCAGGCGGATGAAGATGTCGCGTCCCGAAGAGTAGGCCGTGGCGTTGTCCGTCAGGTTGCGGAAGACGGAGGTGAGCAGCGAGGGGCTGCCGCAGACTTCGACCGGCCCCGGGAAGTCGCAGTGGACGCGCAGCCGGCGTTCGGGCGGCAGCAGCTGGACGTCGGCCGCCACCTCGGCGATGATGTCGTTGAGCACGACGGGCTCCTTGCTGATGAGCTGGCTCCCCTCGTCCATGCGCGTGATGATGGAGACATCGGTGAGCAGCTGTCGGAGGCGGCCCGTCTGGGCCAGGCTCTTCTCGAGGAAGGCGCGTTGCCGTGCGGCGTCGATGCCGGGGTTGGCCAGCAGCGTCTCCAGGTAGCCCTGGATGGCCGCCACGGGGGTCTTCAGCTCGTGGTTGATGTTGTTGGTAAGCTGCTTCTTGATGCGGATTTTCTCCTGCTCCTCGTGCAGCATGAGCTCGTGCTGGCGGTCGCGTTCGGCGGTCGCCTTCTGCAGCTGGGCGTAGAGGCGGATGATGTTGTTCGAGATGTCGCCCAGCTCGTCGTGGGGGAAGGGCTCGCTCTCGGCGATGACCTCGCCGCGCTCGGCCCGCTCGGCGAAGTCGCGCAGGCGGACGATGTTGTGGCCCAGGCGGCGCGTGGCGAAGTAGCCCGCCACGCTCATCAGCAGCGTGACGCCCAGCATGAACCAGAGAAAGCCCCGGTCGGCGGCCAGCACCTCGCTCAGTTCGAGGTTGTAGGGGAGCGCCGAGCGGACGATGAGGCTGTCGCCCCGCATGGCCGAGTAGAAGTAGTGTCCGTGGGTGCTCTCCGAGAGGCGCTCGAGCGTATATCCCGAGCCGTTGATGAGCGCCGCGCGCACCTCGGGACGGTTGAGGTGGTTGGCCAGTCGGGTCGTGTCGCTGCGCGAGTCGTAGTGGACGCGCCCCTTGTGGTCGAGAATCGTCAGCCGCAGCCCCGGGAAGCGGCCGGCATTCCCGGCCATGAGCGAGTCGGGCCGCACGCCGGCGGCCAGCTCGTCGAGCAGGCGGAGGTTGAGCAGCTGGAGCCGGGCGTCGAGCCGCTCGATTTTGAAGTACTTCTCGCGGCCGTACTGGTAGGCGACGAAGCAGCCCACGAGCACCCACGAGATGCCGAGCAGCAGCAGGAAGAGCCGCCGGTGGTAGGAGAGCCTACATTTCGAAACCGTAGCCATAGCCCGGGCGGGTGACGATGTGTTCGCCGCAGGCGCCGATTTTGCGGCGCAGGCGGGTGATGTTGACGTCGATGGTGCGGTCCAGGACAATCACCTCGTCGCTCCAGACGCGGTGGAGAATCTCCTCGCGCGAGAAGATGACGCCCGGATGGCTCAGCAGCAGGGCCAGAATCTCGAACTCCTTCTTGGTCAGGCGCAGCTCCTCGCCCTCGAGCGTGCTGGTCTTGCTGCGCAGGTCCATGTGCAGGGGGCCGTAGTCGAGCGTCTCGGGCTCCTCCTCGCGCTGGGCCGTGCGGCGCAGCACGCTCTTGACGCGGGCCAGCACCTCGCGGATGGAGACGGGCTTGGTGATGTAGTCGTCGGCGCCGAGGTTGAGCCCCGCCACCGTGTCGTCCTCGCTGTCCTTGGCCGTGCAGAAGATAATCGGCACGCCGGCCGTGGCGGGGTTGGCCTTGAGCTGCTGGGCCATGCGGAAGCCGCTCATCTCGCCCATCATCACGTCGAGCAGGATGAGCGAGTAGCGCTCGGGATGCATCGTAAGGGCCTGTTCGGCGCTGTAGGCCACGTCGGCCTCGTAGCCCTCGACCTCGAGGTTGAACTGCAGGATTTCGCAGAGCGACTCTTCGTCGTCCACCACCAGAATCTTTTGTTTTGCCATAGCTGCGTTTTTGCGGTAGTCCGTGGGGTGCCGGCCGTTGTGCGGGGGCATCCGGACTCCGATTCCGCCTCAAAATTACGAAACCGTTTCGGGAATGGCGCTCTGCGGCGACACTTTTCATGCAAATGTAACACTTCGGGGCGCAGGAAGCTGCGGCAGCGGAGGTCGGGTGGAGTTTTTCCGCCCGGAAGGCAAATTTTTCCAGGAGGCGGGGAGGAAGGAGCGCAGCGCGGCCGGGAGTGCAGGGCGGGGAACGGCGGAGCCGGGGCGGAGTTGCGGAGTGTGGCGACGGCGACCGACGTGTGTGGAGAGAAGGGTGCGGGCGGTTGCCGGCGGGCATGACGAATCCGGGAGGCGTCGGCGGCGCGGAGCGTGCAGTGTGTAGTTGGGTCGGCGGCGGTGCGGTGCGGGTCGGTGACCGGTGTGTGTCGGGTTGGCCCGGCGGTATTGGCGCGTGAAAGGTGCGGGACGCGGCCGGGTTGGCCGGATTGGCCGGATGTCGGCGTCGGTCGGTCGTCCGGACTCAGGCGTCGGGGAACGTCACCGCTTCGCTTCGTCCTCGGGCAGCGAGAGCTGCTGGCGCACCGACTCCTCGTGGATAGCCTGCAGCACGCTGCGCATGAACTCGGGAGCCATCCCCAGCGCAGCGGCCTCGGCCGTGCGGCGGGCGAGCAGCTCCTCGTAGCGGCGCGACTGGAGCACCGGCATCGCATGCTCGCGCTTGTAGCGGCCGATGCGGCGCGAGACGGCCATGCGGCGGTCGAGCAGCTCGACCAACTGGTCGTCGAGGCGGTCAATCTCGAGGCGCATCTCGGCCAGCCCGTCGCCCGCGTCGGCAACGCGGCGCAGCTCCAGATGCGCCGCGAGCTCCTTCAGCTCGTCGGGGGTGAGCTGCTGCCCGGCGTCGCTCCACGCCCGTGCGGGGTCGCAGTGCACCTCGACCATCACCCCGTCGAAGCCCAGCTCCATCGCCTGGCGGGCCAGCGGAGCGACCAGCTCGCGCCGTCCTCCGATATGGCTCGGGTCGCAGAGCAGCGGCAGCGAGGGCATGCGGCGGCGCAGCTCGATGGGGATGGCCCACTGCGGCGGATTGCGGTAGCCGCCGCGGTCGGCGGCGCCGAAGCCCCGGTGGACGGCCCCCAGCCGTCCGATGCCGGCGTTGAGCAGCCGCTCGATGCCGCCGACCCAGAGGTCGATGTCGGGACTCACGGGGTTCTTCACCAGCACGGGGATGTCGTGTCCCCGCAGTGCGTCGGCAACCTCCTGCACGGCAAAGGGGTTCGAGACGGTGCGGGCCCCCAGCCACAGCAGGTCGATGCCGGCATCGAGTGCCGCCGCGACGTGCTCGCGCGTGGCGACCTCGGTGGCCACGCGCATCCCCGTCTCGCGCCGCACGCGCTCCATCCAGACGAGCCCCGCCGCGCCTACACCCTCGAAGCCGCCCGGCTTGGTGCGGGGCTTCCAGAGTCCGGCGCGGAAGATGCGCAGCCCCTGTGCGGCCAGCGCGCGGGCGGTGGTCAGGAGCTGCTCTTCGGTCTCGGCGCTGCAGGGGCCGGCGATGAGCAGCGGGCGTCGAGGGTCGAGGTCGGGAAAGAGGGGGCGGAGTTGTGTCATGGTCGTGCGATGCGGCGGCGCGCTGTGCGGCGCCCTTCCGCAGATGGGTTTTCGGGGACAAAGATAGCGTTTTGTCGCCACAATGCCGCGCCGGGGGCGCCCCGCCGTGCATTTTTTCGCCGCCGCGGGCCCTGCGGCCACCTTGCTGCGCACTCTTCCTGCTGCACCCTCTTCCCGCCGCGGCGCTGTTCCGTTATCCCGCCCCTGTATTCCGCCGACACGGCTCGTCCCTGCACCCCTTTCTTTCGCCGCGGGCACGAAAAAACCGCGCATCCTTGTGCGATGCGCGGTTTTCCGCGGATGGCCTCCGGGAGCACTCTGCGGCCCGGAGCCCTTGTTGTGCGGAGATTAGTCCTCGAGTTCGGCGCCCCAGGCAACCTCGGTCCCCTCGGGGAAGGTCAAATCGCGGCCGTTGCCCGACGAATCCTTGAGCGTCGTGCCCTCGCCCTCGTCGAGTTTCCAGTAGGCGTACATCTCATCCTTCGACGGATTCTCGACCGTGCGCAGGTGCGAGCGAATCTCCTCCTGCGTGAGGCAGTCCTTCCACATGCGGATTTCGCCAATCAGGCCGTTGAAGTAGTAGCCGCTCGAGGCGTAGCCGAACTGGAAGCCCGTAAGCGTGTAGCCCACCTGGAAGCGCTGGCTCGACGTGGGGCCGAAACGCTTCGTGGGAGCAGCCTCGGCAATCAGCTCGCCGTCCAGATAGTAGCGGTAGGCAACCTCCTGGCGCTGGCCGGTCTGCGTGCCGTCGCACGTAATCGAAATCGTGTGCCACGTGCCGGTCGAGATGGTCTTGCCCTGCGAGGCGAGCGTCAGGTCGCACTGGCGGTTGCCGATGTTGCTGTTACCCTCCTCGCCCGTGACGCGGATTTCGCAGCCGCTGAAGGCCTCGTTGTTGTTGCCCGTATCCTGGCCGCGCCACGTGCCGATGTAGTTCGTGCCGCTGTGCCAGCCGTAGCAGAAGATGCGCATCTCGAAGGTGTGGGTATTGCCCTCGATGGTCACCACCTCGTTGTTGGGTATCGAGAGGGTGCGGTACATGGCGCTCGAGTAGTTCTGCATCGAGAGGCCCGGGGTGTAAATCAGCTCGCGGTCAACATCCAGAGCGATGTAGTGGGCCACGTCGCTGCAGTCGACCTTGTCGGCAATCGTCTCGTCGATGACGGCCGTGATGGGGAGCAGGTAGGTCGTACCCTTCTGCAGCCCGTAGAGCGAACCGGTGAACTCGACCGTCAGGGCGTTGGACTCCGTCTGGCCGGCGGCGATGACGAAGTTGTCGTAGGGAATCCGGTAGATGTTCTCCGGCATGAGGACATACGCAGTGCCGTGCTCGGCGTTGTAGGTGTCGACCAGAGCGGGGTCGACCTTGATGTCGCCCATGGCGGTGACGGCGGCCGGCTCGTCGAGCGTCAGCGTGAAGGAGTGGCTGTAGTTGCCCGCCAGCACCTCGTCGCAGGTGACGGCCACGGGGGTCTGACTCCCCGCCTCGGGCAGCGAGACGTTGGGCCGTACGGCCGTCGTCTCATCGTCCGAGCAGGAGACCGACGCCAGAGCGAATACTCCGGCGGTGCAGAGCGTCAGAAGATTCTTTATGTTCTTTTTCATGGTTTGTGTCGGGTTGGAGGTTATTCAACGCATTTGTTGTAGTCGTCGTCGGTCCACTGGATGGTGATGCCGTTCGTGTAGGCGATGTCGCGCTTGTTGGGCGAGAGGTCGTAGAAGGTGGTGCCTTCACCCTCGTTCATGCGCCAGTAGGAGACCAGACCCTCGGTCGAGGGGTCGACGCCGCAGATGCTGGCCTTGATTTCGCGGGCCGAGAGGGCGCGCGTCCACAGACGCATCTCGTTCAGACGGCCGTAGAAGAGCTGCGAGGACTGGTAGCCGGCCGACGGCATGCCAATCTGTACGCCGTAGAGCGCATACTCGTAGGGAGCCACCGTAATCGAGTTGTCCTTCTCGCCGTCGATGTAGAGCGTCAGCGTGCTGCCGTCGTTAACCAGCGCCACGGCATACCAGCGGTTGGTCGCGAAGCGCGTGTTGGAGGACATCTTGCCCTGCTTGGTGGTCACGTGCAGCTGGTTTGGGTCGTCCGTACCCTCGCCGAAGCGGAGCAGGTTCTGGTCGCACTTGAAGCCGCCGTCGTCGATGGCACCGCCCTCGACCGAGGTCTCGTTGCCGCCGAACGAGCAGACACGCGTCGTACCCGAGGCGCCCAGCTCACGGAAGCGGTCGGCGTAGATTTTCACCTCCCACGTGTAGACCGGAAGCGACGGAATGGGGTCGGGCAGCAGGAACTGGTAGGCCATGGCGGCATTGCCTACATAGGGCGCCTTGAAGTGAATCGTACGCGATACCTTGAGGTAAATCGTACGGCTGGCCTCGATGACCGGGAAGTTGGCGTTCTTGATGGTTACGGGAATCACGTAGACGCGGCCCGTGACGAACTCGCTGTCGTCGACAATCATCACCTCGGCCGAGCTCGATACGGCCTGGCCTTCGGGGATGGTCACCTCGTCGGTCGAGAGCGTGTAGGCCCCGTCGGGGATGGGGTAGTAGTTGGTGCCCATCTTGGCGTTGTAGGCCTCGACGAGCGAGGGGTCGACGGCCACCTGTGCCGTCACCGGCGAACTGACCAGGGTCGTCGAGGAGACGGTCACCGAGTAGGCCGAGGGCAGTGCGTCGATGGCGAACGAGACCATCGGGTCGGAGGAGGTGCCCGTCATCAGGACGGCGTCTCCGTATTCGTCGGCCTCCTGGCAGGAGCCCAGACCGGCGGTCAGGAGCAGCAGCACGGCTGCCGCACGCAATATTCTGTTGGTCTTTTTCATCGGATTAGCTTGTTAGGAGGGGTTATTTGTTTGCGGGATTCTGTTCCTGGATGCCGCGGCGAATCGAGTAGTAGGGAATCGACTTCTGCTCGATGTCGCCCAGCGTGGCATTGGCCGGACGCGTGGTGTTGTACTCATACTCGAAGTAGTAGCCGCCGAAGCCGCCCTTGCGCCCCTGCTCGGGGTTCCAGCGGGCCATGCCGATGACCGATTTCGAGACCATCAACCTGCGCACCGACCGCACCTGGCCGACCACCTTCTTCGCACCGCGCCTGACGGGCCACGGACCCTTCCGCGACGTCTACTCGGTGATGAACGCCTGGGGCGCCAACCACGGAGCCATCAGCTACGGCCACGTGGGACAGGAGATGGCGACGCTCGCTTCGATGCTCCGCATTCCGGTGGCGATGCACAACCTCGACGCCGACGACCTCTTCCGTCCGTCGGCCTGGGGAGCCTTCGGCTCCGAACCCGAGGGTGCCGACTACCGCGCCTGCCGCAACTACGGACCCCTTTACCGATAGCGTGCCATGCGCTCCGCGATTCGACACCTGCTGCTCTGCCTCTGGCTGCTGGCGCTCCCGCTTGCGGGGGCTGCCCGGCTGCAGGCCGACCCGCCGTTGCGCTTCGACGAGCTGCGCCACGACTTCGGAACGATTCGCGAGGAGGCGGGCCCCGTCAGCCATACCTTCCGCTTCCGCAACGTCTCGGGGCGGCCGCTCGTCATCGAGCGGGTGCTCACCACGTGCGGCTGCACGGTGGCGGCCTACGACCGGCGTCCCGTGCTGCCGGGCGACGAGGGGGAGCTAACCGTCCGCTTCGACCCGCGGGGGCTTACCGACACCTTCCACAAGAGCGTGCGCGTGGTCACCGACCGCGGACGGAGCGTCACGTCGCTCTTCGTGAGCGGGACGATTCTGCTGGCCGAGACGCCGCCCGAGCACCTCTACGAGATTGCCGACGAGGTCTACCTCGACCGCCTCACCCTGCCGCTCGGGGTGGTGCGCCACGGCGCCTCGCCCGCCTCGCAGCGGGTGACGCTGCTCAACCGTTCGAAGCGTGAGGTGCACCTCACGGCCCGGGTCGAGGGGGGCGACGACTGCCTCGGGGTGACGCTTCCGGCCCGTGTGGCGGCCGGTGCCGAGGCCCAGGTGGTGGTGACCACGATTGACCGCGCCGACTACTACGGCTCGCTCGCCGGACGCGTGCGGCTCTCGGTCGACGGCGTGGAGAGCCCGTCGGCCATCTCGGTCTACGGCTATCTGGTCGACGCCGTGGCACGCGGCGTGCGGGTGGCCGGCGCCCCCGTCTGCCGCGTGGAGGAGGGTGGCTACCTCAATCTGGGCGAGAAGCCGCGCGGCACCCGCCTCGAGCACCGCATCGTGCTCCGCAACGAGGGCCGTCTGCCGCTGATTGTGCGCAAGGTCGAGACGCCCCCCTTCGTTGGGAGCGACTTCAGGGGCGAGCGGCGGCTGCAGCCGGGCGAGCGCCTTGTCGTGAAGCTCAGCCTCGAGCTGCGTCAGGCGGGTGCGGTCGATGCCGACATCTGCGTGATATCGAACGACGCCCGGACGCCGGTCAAGCGCCTCAAGATTGAGGGCGAGGTGCGCTGATTACTCCCTCCGGAGGCAGAGGAAGAGCGCAAAGCAAGGAGAAAAATAGAGAATAAGGCAAGATAAAAGACCGTAACATAGGCTTCGGTCGTCCCGTCCTCTCCCACATGGAGGCGGGGACCGGCCGTGGGAACCTCCACCTGCGAGGCCGCATGACCCGTGGTGAGGGAAAAATTTGGGTTACGACCGTCGCGGAGGTTCCCCGCCCGGTATTTCCAGGTTGGAGTGCGCCGGCTTCCGGAAGCCGGCGTTCCCCGTATGATTGTTGAAGAACCACTACACAACCCATCGATGAAACGTCTGTTGCTACTTCTTTTTTGTGCGGCATGCTGCCTGGCGGCATGCGGCAAGGCACCCGCCGAGGCGGTGCCTGACCTCATTCCCCGACCCGCCTCGCTGCAGCCCGGCTCGGGATGCTTCCGCCTGCCCGCGACGCTGGAGCTCGCCTGTGCCGACAGCACCTGGCTCCCCGCGGCGGAGTTCCTGCGGCGCTCGCTGCCCGACGGGGTCACCGTCGAGGCCGCCTGCGCCGCGAAGGCCCCCTTCACGGTGGTGCGCAGCGAGGGGCTCGACACCATCGGCGGCTACCGCCTCAGCGTGACGCGGCGCGGCATCCGCCTCGAGGCGGGGAGCTACGGCGGCGTCATCGCCGGCATGGCCACGCTGCGCCAGCTGCTCCGCAGCGACGGCACCATCCCGGCGGTCGAAATCGAGGATGCGCCGCGCTTTGCCTGGCGGGGCTTCATGCTCGACGTGGCGCGCCACTTCTTCACCAAGGAGGAGGTCATGGCGCTGCTCGACCGCCTGGCGCAGTACAAGTTCAACAAGTTCCACTGGCACCTGACCGACGACCAGGGGTGGCGCATCGAAATCAAGCGCTACCCCGAGCTGACGGCGCGCGGCGCCTAGCGTGACCCCTCCACCCACAACCACGACATCCGCTGCAGCGAGCTGGCCCGCGAGCTGTGCGACGCAAGCTACCGTCTGCCCGAGCAGAACCTGCGCCGCGACGAGGAGGGGCGCCTGCTCTACGGCGGCTACTATACGCAGGAGGATATCCGCGAGGTGGTGGCCTACGCCGCCTCGCTGGGCATCGACGTGATTCCCGAGCTCGACATGCCGGGCCACTCGCTCCGAGCCGTCGCCTGCTACCCCGAACTTTCGTGCACGGGGCGCGCCGAGTGGGGCAAGACCTTCTCGACGCCCCTCTGTCTGGGCAACGACGCGACGCTCGACTTCTGCAAGGGGGTCTACGAGGAGGTGTTCGACCTCTTCCCCTACGCATACGTCCATCTGGGGGCCGACGAGGTCGAGAAGCGCAACTGGGAGCACTGTCCCAAGTGTCAGCAGCGCATCGCCCGCGAGGGGCTGACCGACGAGAAGGGGCTCCAGGCGTGGTTCGTGCGCGAGATGGAGCACTTCTTCAACGAACACGGACGCCACCTGGTGGGGTGGGACGAGATTACCGACGGCGGACTGTCGCCCACGGCCGTCGTGCAGTGGTGGCGCAGCTGGCTGCCCCAGACGCTCGATGAGGCGCTCGCGAACGGCAACAGCGTGGTGCTCAGCCCCGTCGAGTTCTCCTACCTGAGCGCCCAGAACAGCCGCAGTCTGGCCAAGGTCTACGGCTTCGAGCCCCTTGCCGGCATTCCGGAGGAGGCCTCCCGCGTGCTGGGCGTCTACGCCAACCTCTGGACCGAGTTCGTTCCCACGTTCGAGCGGGCCTGCTTCCACATCTTCCCGCGCCTCTTCGCGCTGAGCGAAATCGCCTGGTGCGGCAGCGGGCAGGATGAGTTCGAGTCGTTCCGGAGCCGGGTCAACAGCCACCTGAAGCGCTTCGACGAGGAGGGGTGGAACTTCCGCGTTCCCGACCCCGACGGCCTCTGCGACCGCAACGAGTTCGTCGACTCGGCCCGTGTCGAGCTCCGCATGCCCTTTGAGGGGCTGACGGTGCGCTATACGACCGACGGCTCGATGCCCGACTCCGCCTCGACGCGCTACGAGGGTCCCTTCACCCTGCGCGAAGAGTGTACGCTGCGGCTGTGCGCCTTCACGGCGGCGGGCAATGCCGGCGAGGTGATGACGGCCCGCTACGTGCACCATCCGCTGCGTGAGGCTGAGGAGGTATTCGGAGCGCTGGCCGACGGGTTGACGGCGACGTGGTACGACTATCGGGGCACCGACTGCGCCGGCATCGACGCGGCGCCGCTCAAGGGTCGCTACGAGGTGGCCGACGTGCGGATTCCCGAGGGCGTGTCGGGCAACATCGGGCTGCTCTTGGAGGGGTGGCTCGACATTCCCGAGGATGGTATCTACTCGTTCTATACCTATACGGACGACGGCTCGGTGGTGAAGGTCGACGGCGAGACGGTGGTCGACAACGACGGCGCCCACTCGCGCATCGAGCGGAGCGGTCAGGCGGCCCTCCGTAAGGGGCTGCACCGGCTGGAAATCCGCTATTTCGACTCGAACGGAGGCATTCTCGAGGCGGGCCTCATCGACTCGGCGGGCGTGCGGCGCCCCTTCGCTGCAGGGATGCTCAAGCATCGCCGCGACGCATAGCCGAAGCGGCCGTCTTGGTCCCGACTCTGGTCCCCGACCCTCGATTCCGGCACCCGGCCTCCGGCATCCGGCCTCCGGCCCCCGGCCCCCGGCATTTGGCACCTGGCCTCCGGTCTCCGACTTGGCATCCGGTCTCCAGACGCCCGGTCGGTTGATGCAGCACCGATAAGTGAGCGGTGGAAGATTCAACTCTTCCGCCGCTCTTTTTTTGTACCCCTCCCCGTGCCCCCGCCAGCCGCATTCATGCTCTGCTTCTGTGCATCGCCTTCCGCGCCCGCCCGTCCTTTCAGCCCTCTTTTGCCTCCCTTCCTTCCGGTACTTCACCTCCTCCCTTGTCCGTGCAGCACGACGCCCTCTGCGTGCTGCCTCCTGCCGCCTCGCTCTCCTTATCGCATGTCGCCGCGCCCTTTTTTCCACCTCGTGTCGCCACCTCGTGTCGCCGTCGTTTTGCGCCTCCGTGCCGCCGTCGTTTTGCGCCTCCGTGCAGCTGTCTCCGGACGCTTTCTTTCCTCTCTTCCTCGGGGCATCCCCTCTTCCCCGGACGAACACTCCCCGATACGTCATCCCTCGAAAGGGGCGCAGGCTGTTCCGTTCGGGGCCTGCCCATAAAACAAAAAAGCCCAAAATCTGCTCTTTGGTCGTCATTTATAGCCCGTTCAGGTTAAATATATGTTAAAAAAGGTGACGAAGTGAACAATCGGAGTAAAAAAAAGCTATATTGGGGAACCTGGAATCTGATGAACGGGATTGAGTTTCCGGGTTCGATGTGGCATAGTCATAGAAAAAAAGAAAACCGATGAAACGAGTGTTGCTGTTGATTATCTTCGGCATGCTGTGCAGCGTGCCGATTTGTGCGCAGGAGGTAGCAGACTCCGTGAGTCTCTATTATCGGGTGGGATACCGTTTTGTCGACCCCGATTACCGGAACAACCGGGCCGCGCTCGCGCACTTTACGGAGGCCATCCGCGAGGCGCTCGAGCAGGGTACGCTGAACCGGGTCGTCATCCGCGCCGGAGCCTCGCCCGACGGCTCGCAGCAGGCCAACGAGCGGCTGTCGCAGTACCGCGTCGACTCGCTGGCCGCCTATCTGATGCGTACGACCGGCATCCCCGCTGGGATGCTCGTCAAGGAGTCGGTGGGCATCCAGTGGGAGCGGCTGCGCGAGCTGGTGGCTGCCTCGACGATGCCCTCCCGCGACGAGGTGCTGCTAATCCTCGACCGCGAACCCGTCTGGAGCTTCGATGCGCAGGGCCGGGTCGTGGGGAGCCGCAAGCAGTCGCTCATGCAGCTGCACGGCGGACGCCCCTACAACTACATGCTGCAGCACTTCTTCCCCGAGCTGCGCAACAGCGCCTCGGCCTTGCTCTATACGCGGCCGACCGAGCCCGAGCCCGAACCGGCACCGGCACCCGAACCCGAGCCGGCGTCCGCTCCCGAGCCTGCCCCCGCACCGGCTCCGCTGCCCGACGTGAACCGTGAGGAGGTTCCCGCCCCCTCGGACGCGTGGAGCCCCGCCATCCACATCAAGACCAACGCCATCGGCTGGGGCATGATGATGGCCAACGTGGCCGTCGAGATTGACCTCTCGCCCCGCATCTCCTTCAGCGTGCCCGTCTACTACTCGGCGTGCGACTACTTCACCTCGACGGTCAAGTTCCGCATGCTGGGCACGCAGCCCGAGCTGCGCTTCTGGCCCCTGCGCGAGCACCGCTTCTTCGCGGCGCTCCACTTCGGGGTGGCCTCCTACAACCTGGCGCTTGGCGGCTACTGGCGCATCCAGGACCACAACGGAAACTCTCCGGCCATTGGCGGAGGCGTCAACCTCGGCTACCGGATTCCGCTGGGCCGCAGCGGACGCTGGAACGTCGAGTTCTCGCTCGGCGCCGGCGTCTACAAGGCCTACTATGACAAGTTCCGCAACGAACGGAACGGCGTCCGCTCCTCGACCGTCCGCAAGACGTTCATCGGGCTGGACAACGCCGCCGTCTCGTTTTCCTACATGTTTGACCTGAAAAAAACTCGGAAATAATGAAAAGGAGCGTGTTGAAAAGGCTGTTTCTGAGTGGTCTGCCGCTGGCTTTCCTGCTCGTGTCGTGCGACGTGCACGAGTTTCCGGGCCCGACCGAACCCGCGAAGTATCCCGTCGTTCTGGATTTGACCTTCGATACCGAACTGCCCGTGTATCAGACGGTCGACGTGAAGACCCGCGTCTCGGACGACCCGCAGGCGTACAATCTGCGCTATACGGTCTGCATCTACCGGGCCGATGCCGAGGGCGCCTTCGGCCGGGAGGAGGAGCGCCGTATGGTGGTGACGAAGTCCGTGACGGCGCAGCCCGACCTGCGCATCGAGACGCAGCTCGAAGAGGGCGCCTACCGCTTCATCGTCTGGACCGACTTTGTCGATGCCGGAACGCAGGAGCACAAGTTCTTCCGTACGGATGATTTTTCGGAGGTCGCCCTCCTCACCTCCGAATATGCGGGCAGCACCGAGTTCCGCGATGCCTTCCGCGGCCGGGCCGACGCCGCCATTGCGAAACCGGCACAGGAGGGCCCCATCGTGGTGCCCGTCCCGATGACGCGTCCGCAGGCGCGCTACAGCTTCGTGTCGACCGACCTGACCGAATTCATGACCCGCGTGCAGGCGCTCTGCGAAAGCCGTGAACACAGCGCCTCACAGGATGCCGGCGCCTCGCAGGATGCAGACCCCGCCGACGAGCCGACGCGGAGCATCGACCTGGATGATTTCCGCGTGGTGGTTCACTATGCGGGCTACGTGCCTTCGTCGTTCAACCTCTTCACGGACCAGACGGCCGACGCCTCTACCGGCGTGCAGTTCGAGAGCCGCATCACGCGGACGAGCGACTCGGAGGCGAGCCTCGGCTTCGACTACGTGCTGGTCAACGAGGGCGAGGCCTCCGTCAAGGTCTCCCTCGAGGTCTACGACCGCGACGGAACGCAGTTGTCGGCCACGAACCCCTTCGATATACCCCTCATGCGGGGCCGGCATACCATCGTGCGCGGCAATTTCCTCACGTCGGAGGCCTCGGGCGGAATCGGCATTGACCCGGGCTTCGACGGCGACTGGAACTACCCCGTGCAGTAGACCGTGCAGTAGACAGTAAAGTAATAAACAATAATAGAAAACCTCTTGTTAATCCTTGATGAAATTATGAAACGATTGTTTCTCTTTTTGGCGGTTGCCGGTCTGATGGCGACGACTGCCTGCTCCCGGGACGAGATGGAATCTGCCGGGATGAACGGGGACGGCGTGGTGACCTTCAGCGCACGCCTTCCCGAGCAGCTTCAGACCCGCAGCATGGGTGACGGCCAGACGGCCCGCAAGCTGACCTACGCCGTATATGCGGCCGGTGAGCAGACCCCGCTGCTGACGAGCGAGAGCGAGGGTGCCCCCGCGGTCGAGTTCACCGACCTGAAGGCCCAGCTGACGCTCCGCCTGACGACGGGCAAGAGCTACGACGTGCTCTTCTGGGCCGACGCCTACGGCCAGAAGGACGAGTCGAACCCCTATAAGGTCGACTACCAGGCGCAGACGGTTACGGTGGACTACGCGGCAGCAGAGTCGAACGACGAGAGCCGCGACGCCTTCTTCGGCTCGGTTACCGGCATGAAGGTAACGGGAGCGATGAGCCAGGATGTGACGCTGGTGCGCCCCTTCGCGCAGGTGAACGTGGGAACGGATGACCTGGAGGAGGCCGTCGCAGGCGGACTCCAGAGCGCAGCGCTTGCCACCTCGATGAGCGCAACGAACGTGCCGACGACGCTGAACCTGCTCAACGGCACGACGACGGGCAGCACGAGCGTAGACTTCGCCTCGCACGCAGTGCCGACCGAGTCGCTGGTCGTATCGGGCCGTACGTACACCTATCTGGCGATGAACTACCTGCTGATGGGCGCCGACAAGACGACGACCAACATCGCCTTCGCGTTCACGGACGGCGCGACGACGGGCAATCTGACCTTCAGCAACGTTCCCGTGCAGCGCAACTACCGCACGAACATCATCGGTTCGGTGCTGACGGGCGACGTTGACTTCGACATCGACATCGACCCGGGCTTCGGCGAGCCGGACCACAACCTCTCGCAGCTGCTCTTTGCGGCCGAGAACGGCGGTACGGTGGAGCTTGAGGAGAACATGACCCTCGAGCAGGAGATTACCGTTGCCGAGGGCAAGAAGATGGAGCTCAACCTGAACGGCCATGACATCGTCTTTGACAGCGAGGAGCTCTACACCGCCTTCAACGTCAACGGCGACATGGTCATCAACGGCCCCGGCAACATCTCCTACAAGAACGGCGGCATTCTGATTGTCAACAAGAACGGTTCGCTCGTCATCAACGGCGGCGATTTCAGCTCCGATGTCAACTGCATCCAGGTCTACGGCGGTTCGCTGGCCATCAACGGCGGCCACTTCTCCGTAACGCAGATGGTGGATGGACACTGGTACCTGCTCAACCAGCTCGACTCCGACCCCGGAACGGTCGCCATCAAGGGCGGTACGTTCGTCAACTACGACCCAGCAACGGGTGACCCCGGACGCGGCGGCGACTTCCTGGTTGAGGGCTATTCGTCGGTCAAGGTGAGCGACGACCCGGCAACCTATGAGGTCATCGAGGGCGCCGGTGCAGCAACGGCCGACGAGCTGAAAGCTGCCATCGCCGAGGGTGAGCCGGTCATCACGCTGGTCGGCGACATCGCGCTGAGCGAGGTGCTCTCCTTCCCGAAGGATGTGACGCTGACGGCCCAGGGCGACGTGACGCTGACGGGTGCTCCGGTCTACTTCAACGGTGAGAACACGGTGGTGCGCGGCATCCACTTTGCCAACGGCACCAGCAGTTCGGGCCAGGCTTCGGCGGTCTACGTCACGAGCCAGAAGTGCCGGACGCTGGTCTTCGACAACTGCACCTTCTCCAACGCGCAGTGGGATGCCATCCAGCTGACGGACAAGGATGTGGAGTCGATTGAGATTACCAACTGCACCTTCCGCAACACGGTCGAGGGCGGCTACCGCTACATCCACCTCGAGCTGCGGAACGGCAGCGACTACTACGCCAACGCCCAGGCCAAGGTGACCGTTACGGGCTGCACGTTCGAGAACGTATCGAGCGCCTACTGCAAGGACAGCGCCGTGACCATCTGCGGCTTCATGCACGACAACCTGACCATCGCGGACAACGTGGTGAAGGGCGCCGGTGCCGACAACATCACCAACATGATGTTCTGGATTTGCGACGGCACGAACTTCGGCAAGCTCTTCTCGACGGAGGAGCTCAAGACGATGTTCCGCAACGAATAGCGGCAATCCGAGATGCTGACAGCAAGGCGCCGGACGGTGTATTCCGTCCGGCGCCTCTCTTTTTTTGCCTGTGGGCGTGCGGAGGCGGGAACTTTCTCCCGCTCTTTTGCCGTTGTCCGATGAGGAGGAATACAACAAAAAAAGCTGTAAACAAGTCGTTTACAGCTTTCAGGCCTGCTTTCGGCCTCGTTTGGTGGAGAATACGAGATTCGAACTCGTGACCTCTTGCATGCCATGCAAGCGCTCTAGCCAGCTGAGCTAATCCCCCGATTGTGGTTGCAAAGGTAATACGAATTTCCGAAAATCCAAATCGTCGGGCCGTTTTTTCCGCATTTTCTGCCGGAGCGACTCCATTGCCTGCTGCCGCCCGGCGTCAGAAGGGATAGCCCACGCCGAAGTTGAGCGCCGTGTTGCTCCAGCGGAAGTTGTGAATCCACCGCTCTCCGGCCGGGTTGTTGGGGTTGTGGAGCTGGATGCCCCAGTCCAGACGCAGCACCACGAACTTGATGTCGAGGCGCAGGCCGAGACCGGTGTTGAAGCCCAGCTGCTTGTAGAAGGTGTCGAAGTGGAAGAGCGCCGCCTCGGGAATCGAGCCGTCGGTCTGGCGCACATACCAGATGTTGCCCAAATCGAAGAAGGTGGCCCCGTGGAAGATGCCCCAAATCGGGAAGCGCAGCTCGAGGTTGGCCTCCAGCTTCATGTCACCCAGCTGCGTGGGGTAGCTTGTGTCGCTGGGCTTGGGCACGGAGCCCGGGCCGAGCGTACGCGGCGTCCAGCCGCGCATGCCGCCGCTGCCGCCCGCATAGAAGAGCCGGTCGAAGGGGATGGTCACCCCCTTCGAGTTGCCGTAGGCCATGCCCACACCGCCGTAGAGGCGCCCCGCCAGCGCGACCTTGTCGCCCAGCATCACGGTGCGGCTCACACTCAGGTCCGTGCGGAAGTACTGGGCGTAGCGCAGCCCGAAGATGTGGTAGTAGTCGGTCCCCGAAACCGGGCGCGAGAAGAGGTGTTCGAGGCCGTCGATGAGGTTGCCCGCCGTCTCGAAGTTGAAGCGTATGAGTGTGCTGTTGCCGCCCAGATTCTTGAGCTGGCCGTTGTAGGTGTAGCTGAAGTTCAGGCCGCCGATGAACTGCGACTCGTAACTCTTCTTCAGGTACTCGTTCTCCGTATCCTCGAGGAACTGCGCGTCGAGGTAGCTCACGTCGACCACGTTGATGTCGATGGGGCGCAGCGCGAAGGAGGAGTAGCGCTTGTTGCTCCACAGGTAGGAGAGGCTGGCGCTCGAGAGCGTGCGGCGGTAGAAGGGGCGGTCCTGGTAGTTGACCGAGACCTCGAGCTTGGTCTTGGGCTGGTTGATGTTCTGGAAGCGGGAGGCGCTCCACGGCACGAGGAAGCGCGGGAAGAGGAGGCTCGTGGTGACGCCGAACTCCTTGGCGGTCTTCTTGCGGGCGTCGGGCGCCTTCATGAACTCGTAACCGGCCGTGACGGAGACGTCGAACGACTCGGCGCCGCGGAAGATGTTGCGGTTCTGGTAGCCGACGGTGGCCTTCAGTCCGTAGAAGCTCGAGGTGGTGCTCCCCTCGACGTCGGCCTTGAAGCTCTGCTTGAGGGCCGGCGTGCAGAGGATGTGGCAGGCGAGGTACTCCTCGCGCGTGTAGCGGTTGGAGGTCGAGTCGGCCAGGGCGCCGATGTAGGAGACGTAGCTCTGCGTCGAGTCGGCCGTCAGCCGGGGCATCTCGGTGAAGGCGATGCGGGCGCTCTTGAAGTAGCCCAGTCCGATGAGGTCCGAGTAGGCGCGGTTGACCTGCGAGGCGTTGTAGAGGTAGTTGGGGTAGATGGGGATGGCCTGCCGCAGCACCACGGGGCGCAGATGGGGCCGACCCTCGTAGACGATGCGCAGCCCCTCGTAGAGCGTCGTGTCGAGCCGCTCGAGGAGCGACGAGTCGACACGGACGGCCGCCGCGTCGTATTCGGGGTAGACGTTCACCCGCCCGATGCGGTAGACCTTGTGGTTCTCGAAGATGGGTTCGCCCTGGGCGTTGTAGCCCGCAAGGTAGGGCTTGATGACCATCGTCACCCCGACGCGGTGTCCGCCGCCGAGCGTGTCGGCTACGTATTCGATGCTGCTCGGCGAGAAGTTGTAGTAGCCCCGCTGCTTGAGGTAAGTGGCGATGCGCGTCCGCTCGGCGTCGAGCTGCGTGATGTCGAAGATGTCGCCCGCATGGATGAGCGAGTGGGCCGTATCGGCCAGAATCAGCGGCCGGAGAAATTGGTCGCGGAAGTCGTAGGCGATGGTGTCGATGCGGTAGGGCGCCCCCTGCCGGATGCGGTAGGTGATGCTCGCCTTGCGCGGGTGGCGCGTCGTGTCGAGCTCGTAGGAGGCCTCCGAGGCGTAGAATCCCTTAGAGTCGAGGTAGATTTTGAAGTTCTGCACCGAGCGCTCCGTGAGGTTCATGTCGAGCAGCACGGGGGCCTCGCCGATTTTGCGCTTCCAGTTGTTCCAGCGGTTGTGCTTCGCCGTATCGGCCTGTTCGTAGAGCCAGACGTAGAAGTAGGTCCCCAGAAAGCGCTTGTTGGGGCTCTGGCGGATGTACTTCTCGAGCTCCGACGAGGTGATTCGCTCCGAACGCGGAGCCTCATGGTCGGTCTCCACCGAGACCTTCGTCAGCAGGTAGGAGCCCTGGGGAATGTGGCGCGTGACGCTACAGGCCGAGCCCAGAAGACTCAGCAGTGCGATGGCCAGCGTGCGCACTCCCCTTGTTCCCATCGGTGTCTCGGCGTCGGTTGTCGACCCGGTTCGGTCAGTTGTTGAAAAATCCCTTTTCGCGCAGCAGGGCGAAGTAGGCCTTCGACACGGCGATGTTGTCCTCGCGGCGGTAGCGGTTGCGCGTGAAAATCTGGGCCAGGTTGGGCAGCTTGTTCTCCTCGAGCAGCTGCTTGGTCTGGGCCGACTCCTCGCGCTCGGCCCACAGCTCGTCGATTTCGGCGGCCGTGTAGTCGGTGTACTTCTCGTAGTGGACCACCGCCTCGAGCGGCAGCCGGTCGGTCAGCTCGGGCGATTCGTCGGGGTAGCCCATCACGACGGTCGTCAGCGGGATGACCCCCTTGGGCAGCTCGAGGATGCGGGCGATGTCGCCCGCCGTGTAGAGCGTCGTGCCGAGGATGCAGATGCCCAGTCCGTGCGACTCGGCCTCGATGCAGAGGTTTTGCGTCGCCAGCAGGGCGTCGGTGGCGGCGTTGAGGAACCACTCGAAGTTGTCGTAGGCGGGGTCGGCGTCGCGCTGCTCGCACCACATCGAGAAGCGGTGCACGTCGGCGCAGACGGTCACCAGACAGGGGGCCTGGCGCACCATCGGCTGGTTGAAGTGGCAGGGCGCGAGCTCGTTGCGCAGCGCCTCGTCGCGCGTTACGATGAGCGAATAGAGCTGCATGTTGCCGCACGTCGAGGCGCGCGTGGCGGCCTCGAGGATTTCGCGCAGCGTTTCGACGGGTATCGGGCGGGACTTGAACTTGCGGATGGAGCGGTGCTTGAAGAGCTGACTTTTCATGATGTTGTGTCAATTAACAATTCCTTTGCCACACGCGGCGCGCCGGGCGGCGGGTGCGGAACGGGGGAGACAATTTTTTACAAAAGTAGTAAAACTTTTAGAAGTTTTATTATTTTTGTGAGTATATAACACCGCTGCACATGCTGCTCAAGTTTGCCAAATACGAGGGTGCGGGCAACGACTTCATCCTGCTCGACGACCGTGAGGAGCGCTTCACGCCCGACCCCGCGCGTATTGCGCGGCTCTGCGACCGCCACTTCGGCATCGGGGCCGACGGGCTGATGACGCTGCGGCGCAGCTCCGAGCTCGACTGCTCGATGCGCTACTACAACGCCGACGGCTCCGAGGGCGAGATGTGCGGCAACGGCGCCCGCTGCTTCACGCTCTTTGCCGAGCACCTCGGTGTCGGCGGCGAGGTGAAGTTCTTCGACGCGGCCGACGGGCTGCACATGGCGCGGATTCTGCGCACGCGAGGGCTCGCCGGCGACATCGAGGTGGGGATGCTCAACGTCTCGGAGATTCGCGACGGCGGCTCGTGGTGGGCCCTCGACACGGGAGTGCCCCACTTCGTGGAGTTCGTCCCCGATGTCTCGGCCGTCGACGTGGTGGGCCGCGGCCGTACGATTCGCCACGACGCCCGCTTCCCGCGCGGAACGAACGTCGACTTTGTTGAGGAGCTGGGCGAAGGGCATCTGCGCGTGCGGACCTACGAGCGCGGCGTCGAGAACGAGACGCTGGCCTGCGGTACGGGGGTCACGGCGGCGGCCATTGTCACTTCGTACGTGCGTCAGCCCGCCGTGCACCGCTTCCGCATCGAGGTGCCGGGCGGCGAGCTGGAGGTGCGCTTCCGCCACGAGGCCGGGACGCAGCACTATACCGACATCCGGCTCACGGGCCCTGCCCGCCGGGTCTTCGAGGGTGAATTCGATACCGAAAACTTCTGATTCTGCGTATATTCAATTCAGTACAACATCTTTTTTCCTTATCTTTTCCATCCATCCATGAAAACATCCAAGGGGGGCCGTGCGCACGACACGGACGAGCTTCGCAAGGCGAAGCGCCTCGAACCGCTGCACAAGAGCGGCAAGGAGCGTCATACGCTCTACCGTCATCTGGACGACGAGGAGGATGAAACGTACGAGGTACGCCCCAAGCGGGAGTCGGCCCTCGACTATTTCGACGACGAAGAGGAGTAATCTTGACGGAAAATGACCGAAAAATTCATCATGGCGGGGCCGGTTGCCCTGCATGTCTGCGACTCGGAGAAGGGTGAGCGCTGCGTCGTGCTGCTGCACGGCTATCTGGAATCGATGCTCGTCTGGGACGACTTCGTGCCGCTGCTCTACAAAGAGGTGCGCGTGGTGACGCTCGACCTGCCGGGCCACGGCATCTCGGTCGTCACGGGCGAGGAGCACTCGATGGAGTTCCTGGCCGACGTGGTGGCCGACGGACTGCGTGCGCTGGGCATTGCGCGCTGCACGCTGGTGGGCCACTCGATGGGCGGCTACGTGGCGCTGGCCTTCTGTGAACGCCATCCCGAGATGCTCGACGGCGTGGTGCTGTTCAGCTCGACGCCCAATGCCGACACGCCCGAGAAGGTGGAGAACCGGCGGCGTGAAATCGCGCTGGTGCGCGCCGGCCGCAAGGAGCTGTTGGCGCATGTGGCCCCCGAGGCGGGCTTCGCCCCCGAGAACCGGGCGCGGATGAAGGATGCCATCAAGGACCTCACCGAGCAGGTCTTCGTCACGGAGGATGAGGGCATCGTGGCGCTGCTCAACGGCATGCTGGCGCGCAAGGACCGCAACGAGATGCTGCGCGCCTCGTCCGTGCCGCAGCTCTTCATCCTGGGACGCGAGGATGGCTACATCCCGGTCGAGAAGGCCGAGGCGATGGTGGCCGCCCATCCGCAGGCGCGGGTGGTGTGGCTCGAACACTCGGGTCACATGGGCTTCCTCGAGGAGCCCGAGAAGACGGCCCGTGCGCTGCTCGACTTCGTGCGCAGCACCGGCCCGGAGGGTGGCAGCGAACAGGGTGGCAACGAGCAAAGCAGCAGCGAGCAGAACGGCAGCGAACAGGGTGCCGTGCACGCGTAGCGGCCTGTATGAACGACAAGGCGTCGGACAACCGAGGTTGTCCGACGCCTTTTTTGTATCGTTGCGGAGCGGTCGGGAGGGCTCAGCTGCGCGTCGCCGCATCCTCGGCGCTCCACTTCGAGTCGCGGATGCGGAGCAGCCGCTTGTAGACCCAGGCGAAGGCCGGCACGAGGAAGGCGACGGCGAAGACCCACGCCGTCGGGTCGCCGAAGCAGACGGCGATGTAGCCCAGCGAGGGGACGGCCAGCAGACTCACCAGTATGCGGGCCACCATCTCCGAGACGCCCGAGAGCATCGCCAGATTGGTGTATCCGACCCCCTGAATCGTGTAGCGCAGTACGCAGAGCATGCCCAGCACCGGGAAGAACGAGACCGAAATGTGGAGGAAACGTACCGTATCGGCGAGAATCTCGTGCTCGGTGGGCTCCACGAAGAGCAGCGCGAAACTCTGCGACCAGAGCATCAGCATGACGAACGAGAAGGCCGAATAGATGAGCATCAGGAGCGTGCTGGCCTTCACGCCGGCCCAGACCCGTTCGGGCTTTCCGGCACCGTAGTTCTGGCCGCTGTAGGTGGCCATGGCGATGCCCAGACTCTCGAGCGGGCACATGAAGAACATCTTGATACGCATGGCGGCCGTGAAGGCGGCGACGCAGGCCGTGCCCAGCGCGTTGTTGGCGCTCTGGAGCATGATGCTGCCGATGGCCGTGATGGAGAACTGCAGCCCCATCGGGACGCCGATGGTGAGCAGCGTGCGGGCCAGACGGGGGCTGTACTGCCGCTCTTCGCGCGACTTGGGCTGGAGAATCTCGAAGTGGCGCATCATGTAGCGGTAGCAGAGCAGCGCCGAGATGCCCTGTGCGAGGACCGTGGCGATGCCGGCGCCGGCCACGCCCCAGTCGAGCACGAGGATGAAGAAGAGGTCGAGCACGATGTTGAGCAGGGTCGAGAAGAGCAGGAACCAGAAGGGGGTCCGGCTGTCGCCCAGCGCGCGGATGATGCTCGAGAGGAGGTTGTAGAAGAAGGTGCAGGGAATGCCGATGAAGGTGATGAGCAGGTAGACGTAGGCCCCCTGGAAGATGTTCTCCGGCGTGCGCATCCACTGCAGGATGTCGTGGCAAAGCAGCGAGGTGACGAGGGCGATGGAGAGCGACATGACGGTGGCCAGCCTCAGGCTGACAAAGACCAGCTGCCGCATGACGCCGTAGTCGCGCGCGCCGAACTTCTGGGCCACCGGAATGCCGAATCCACCGCAGCATCCGTTGCAGAAGCCGAGAATCAGAAAGACGACCGACGTGCTGGCTCCTACCGAGGCCAGAGCGTTGATGCCCAGAAACTTGCCCACGATGACCGCATCGACCAGCGAGTAGGTCTGCTGGAGTAGGTTGCCCAGCAGTAGGGGCAGCGTGAAACTCAGAATCTGGGGCAGCGGCCGCCCCGAGGTCATCTCCTTCGAAATCGCCATGTGTACTCGTTCTGTTCGATTTACGGTTGCAAAGATAGACGATATTCGGCGTGTTTGTATGCTCCGGGGCGCTTTTCGCCCGTTCGGGAGCGTTCCGTGGCGCTCCGTGGCACACTCCTTGCACCCTTGCGGGGTTGAATCAAAACCTGAGTTCCTATGCAAGATTCCCTGTTCCGTTACCTCGAAGGCTCGCGGCAGGCCGTCCGTTACTGGTGGCTGCTGCTTGCGGGAGGGGTCATTCTCTTCCTCATCGGCGTGGTCGTCTTCGCCTTCCCGGTGCAGAGCTACGTCGGCATGGCCGTGCTTTTCGGCTGGCTGATGCTCCTAACGGGGGTGGTCGAGACGATTGTTGCGGTGCGCAACACCCACTATGTGACCGGCCGCGGATGGATGCTCGCCTGGGGCGTCATCGAGATTGTCCTGGGCCTCATCCTGGTCTTCAACGTGGCCCTCTCCTCGGCGACGCTCCCCGTCGTCTTGGGCTTCTGGCTCCTCATGCGCGGCTTCAGCGCCGTGGGGCTGGGCGGCGACATGCGCGCCGTGGGCATCCGCGGCGCCGGATGGACCATCCTCTGCGGCATCCTGTTGCTGCTCTGCGCGCTGGGCATTCTCTTCCAGCCGCTGGTCTTCGGCTCGACGGCCGTCGTGGTCTGGGTGGGCCTTTCGCTGCTGCTGGCCGGCGCCTCGGCCGCACTGCTCGGCCTGCAGCTCCGCACGGCGCATCGTGTGGCCGACAAGCAGCTCTGACCGCAGCCTCTGTATGGCATGCAAAAACGGGACGGCCGCCCATCGTTGCATGGGCGGCCGTCCCGCTTGCGTATGCCGGAGCGCCGGTTATTCGAAGTCCTCGCGGAAGAGTCCGTACTTGCGAATCAGCCTCGAAATTTCGGGGTCGAGGTTGCCGCGGAACTTGAGGTTCTGCCTCAGCTCGACGGCCCGCAGGAAGTACTGCACGGCCTGCTCCTCGTCACCCAGCCGCGAGGCAACCACCGCCAGCATGTACTGCACGTCGGCAATCGAGTGGGCGTCGGGCACGTTGCGCAGGATGCGGTAGGCCGCCTCGTTGTAGCCCAGCGAGAGGTAGGCCAGCGCCGTGTTGCGGTCCTCGTAGGGGCGCAGAATCGTCAGCGCCGCCTCGTAGTTGCGCCGCTTGAGCAGCTCCATGCCGCGCATGTAGTTCGAATCGACCTCGGTCGTGTAGACCGTATCTTGCCGCATGCCGCGGCGGTGGAGGTTGAAGCGGAAATCGACGGCGCGCATCTGCGGGTAGAGCACCTTGCGCAGACGGTCGTACTCGCGCGGATACTTGAGCCGGAGGCGCCACTCGCGGCTGTCGGGCGCGATGTCGGAGTCGATGACCGCAAGCAGCTCCTCCTTGCGCGTGAGCAGCGTGTCGGCCACCACCAGCCGCCGCAGCTCGGCCCAGTCTTCGGCCAGCGACTGTGTGCGCAGCAGGTTGGGCAGGTCGGGCAGCCCGTCGTCGGCCTGCTCGGCCACGACGCGTCCCCGCTCGTCGAGCGTATAGTTGGCCGCCACCTTGAGCGAGTCGTAGAGCGTGCGGAATTCGCCCACCAGCACCCGGCGCAGCGCCTCGGCGCGTTCGCGTGCCAGCCGCTCGTTGAGGCTCCACGAACCCTCGGGCGAGGAGGTGGCCCGCAGCGTGATGCTGTCGATGATGTAGACGGGGTCGGTCATCAGGTCGTGCGTGAGGCGGCGTACGGCGGCAATCTGCGTGCGGTTCTCCTCCTGCGAGCTGTCGAGCGTCGCCTTGCCCTGGGGGAAGGTGAAGAAGAAGCGGGCGTTGGCCTCGGCGTCGCGCGTGATGATGCGCTGCATGTAGCGCGTCGTCTCGTCGACGAAGGTGGTCATCGAGGCCACCGAGTAGGTCAGCGTGTCGGACTTGGGCAGCACATAGCGGCCGCCGCCCGTATCGTCAACCAGGCCGGTGAGGTAGAGGTAGAGTTTCGAGGTGTTTTCGTCGGCCTGCACCAGCTCGGTGTAGTGGTACTGCACCGAACCGTCCGGCTGGTGGATGACCGTGTCGAGCCGCGGCGAGGGGAGGTAGGGGTAGCGCACGCGGCGGGCAAAGACTTCGCCGCTGCGGGCGTCGAGCCGCTCGTTGCGCTCGATGCGCTCGCGGGGAATCGAGTTCAGCCGCATCTGGTTCGTGTCGAGGTTGTTGAGCCGTCCGAGCACCGCCCCGACGCGCTCCTGGCGCTGCTCATAGCGCCGCTCGACGGTGCTGTCCGACAGCTCGCGCAGCGTCGCCTCGGCCGTCGTGTTGCGCCGTCCCGTATAGTCGCGGCGCATCGCGGCGGCGTAGTAGAGCGACTCGTCGTCGGCATGGGCCAGGCAGGTGCCGAGCCGGTGCGGCGAGCGGGCCGCCTGCTGGAAGTAGCCTTCGCGCTGCTGCTCGCGCTGCTGCTCGTAGCGCCCCTCGACGCGGGTGAAGATGGCGCCGCCCGGCAGCGGGTCCTCCGTGGCGTAGCGGTAGCGCGGGGCGAAGTAGTCGTTCAGATGGTCGTACTCGTTCGTCGTGTCGCGGCGGTACGGCGTGTTGCGGGCCACGAAGCGGTCGGTCGAGCGGGCGTAGCGGCGCAGCTGGCGCATGCGGCCGCGGTAGTCGCCCGATGCCATCCAGCCCACCTGCGGGTCGGTCATCGCCTCCCGGGGCGAGAGCCCGTCGAGGCGCTCCTCGAAGGAGGTGTATCGCTCGCGGCTGCGGGCGACGCGCTGCATGTAGCGGTCGTAGGCGCGGTGGTTGCCGAAGGCCTCGAAGTAGTCGGCGCTGTCGACAATCCGCGCGCGGTAGGCGTCGTAGCGGGCGTAGCCGCGCTCCTGCATGGCGCGGAAGCGCTCACCCGTATAGACCAGCGGGTCGAGCTCCAGCGTGTCGGGTCCCTTCAGCAGCATCGGGTGGAGCTGCAGCCGCCAGTCCTTCTCCTGGAACGCCTCGGGCACCGTGACGACGAATTCGACGTTGATTTTGCCGTTGCGCTCGACCAGGTTGCGGCGGTTCGAGGCCGAGATGACCACCTCGTCGATGGCCACCGAAATCATCTTCTGGCCGGTGGCCGTGTCGACCTCCATCGGTGTGAGGTAAATCTGGGTTCCGTCCTGACGGCGGAAGGTGATGATGCGGTTGGCCGAACGGGCCGTGTCGACGGCCGGTGCGGCGTCGGGCACGGTGGCACGGGCCGGCAGGTTGAGCCCCACCTCCGGTTCGCTGCGGGCCAGGCGGCGCAGGCCGCTGCATGACGGGAGCATCGCCGCGACCAGGAGTGCGACCGCAAGTGCGCCGAGTGTCCGGCGCATCCTCTTTTCAAATCCGTAGTTCATATCCTGCAACCTTTAGGGACGTTCGACGGCTCCGTTGACATCGATGGTGGCGATGCGCTGCGAGCGGTCGGCCGAGGTCAGAATCTGGCGGATGACGAGCGTTGCCTGCTCCATCCACGGTTCATAGGGGACCTTCATCTCGTAGTGAATCGTCTCGTCGGTGCCGCGCACGGCCTCGATGGTGCGGTAGGGTTCGCGCTCCATCCAGCGGCGGCCGGTCAGCACGCGGCGGCGCTCACGCATGTGGCGCTGGTAGGGGCCTTCGATGAGGATATGGGGGAAGAGCTTGACCGACCGGCGGTCGGCGGTGCTCAGCTCGGGGATGATGACGAGGCTCTGCGAGCGGGTGACGGCGCGGTCGCGCACGCGGATTTCGAGCACCATGGTCAGTTCGCCGTCGCGGGCGCTGAGCTTCTTGCGCACCACGGAGATGTCTCCGACGAACTGTGCCCGGGCCGACCATGCGGCCAGGAGCAGAAGCAGCATAAGGCAGTATTTTTTCATGGTCGGAGGCTATTTTTTGGCGTTGAACAGATAGACGAGCGAGATGCCCAGCTCGGTGGGCATCGGAAGGTAGCGCACCCGGTTGAGGTTCGTGCTGGGTTTGGGACCGTTGACGGGCTCGGTGTGGTAGGCGATGCGCGCCACGCCCAGACCGGCCGAGAGCTCCAGATTGAGCCTCGGCGAGAGGTAGAAGGCGTAGCCGAAGCTCACGCCCGCCGCGGCGAACGAACCCTTGTAGTAGTTTCCGGGCAGCCCCGTGAGCAGCTTGTCGCCCAGCAGCGGCAGCTTGAAGCCGCCCACCTCGAAGCCTCCGCCCATGGCGTGCAGCCCCAGAAAGAAGCGCGTATAGGGAGCCGAGAACCAGTAGCGGTACTCGGGGCGTACGAACCAGTGCTGGATTTTGTTGTCCGAGCCGATGGTCCAGGGGTTCCAGTTGACGGTGGCTCCCAGTGTGGAGTGTTTGCCCAGCGCCACCTCAACTCCGATATTTGGAGTCGTTGCGGCCCAATAGAGCAGATTGGTCTTGGCGGCCCACCGCTGGGCCGAGGCTCCCAGACAGACGAACGCCGTCATCAGAACCGTCAGAATGATTCTCCTACTCATTGATTTCCTTAGATAACATGCACACAACTCATTCGCGGACGGGCGTCTGTTCCGTGAGGATGCCGACGTCGCAAATTTCGGCAAAAATGGGGTGTTTTCGGGAAATGCGCGGTATCATTTGCGATACGCGCGGGCAGGCTCGCCCCCGCGGCCTATCGGCTTTTGAGGCAGCATCTTCCGTTTCGGGAGTGCGGCGGCGGAGTCTGCCGCGGGGGTGCGTGCGGCGGCCGAGGGGCAAAATTCGCCGTTGCAGACCCCTCGCGCGGCGTTCGGCAGGGGCGGCGCGTTTGCGGCCGGAGGTTGCGGCGCATGCTGCGGCGAGAACGGAGGGCCTCGCGGAGTTGTGACCGGACGGCTCGAGGGAGACCCCCAAAAAAGTGGTGCTCCGGCGGCGAAATACCGCTGCACGGGGTTCTCTTTGTCCGAAATGTACTATCTTTGCGGGGAGGACGACGCGTGCGGAAGGGCTCCCTGCCGAGCCTCCCCTCGGGCGGTTGCCGGGCATCGGGCCCGGAGCTCCGGACCCGGGTCCTGCGCCGCGCTCTCCGAAAAACGCAATGCGATGAAAAGAGATACCTTTGGAGCCGTCGACATCGGCTCGAATGCCATCCGGCTGCTCATCAACTATGTCGAACGCTACGAGGACGGCCGCCTCGAGTACAAGAAGGCGGCCTTCGTGCGGGTGCCTATTCGTCTGGGTGACGACGTCTTCCTGCGGGGACATGTCAGTGCGGCGAAGGCCGGGGCGCTGTGTGACGCACTGCAGGGCTTCGCGGCGCTCTTCCGCGCCTTTGCCGTGCGTGACTACCGCGCCTGCGCCACCAGCGCCATGCGCGAGGCGGCCAACGGGGCGGAGGTCGTCGAGCTGATTCGGAACCGCAGCGGCATTTCGGTCGAAATCATCGACGGAGAACGCGAGGCCGACACCATCTTCGCCGCCGGCGGGCTCAAGGAGACGCTCGACCCCTCGAAGACCTATCTCTATGTCGACGTGGGCGGCGGCAGCACCGAGGTTGTCGTCTACGCCCGGGGAGGCAAGGTCGAGGCCCGTTCGTTCCGGCTCGGCACGGTGCGTATCTTCAGCGGCGCGGAGGAGCCCGAGGAGTGGGTGCGTTTCGAGGCGTGGCTGCGCGACATCGCCGCACGTTGGCATCCTTCGTCCATCATCGGCTCGGGCGGCAACATCAACAAGCTGCACAAGATGCTCGAGAAGAAGTCGCGCGAATGCATCCGCGCCAAGGAGCTCACGGGACTCTACAACCGGCTGCGCGCCATGTCGGTGGCGCAGCGTATGGAGCAGCTCTATCTGAACCAGAGCCGCGCGGAGGTTATCGTGCCGGCACTGCGGATTTTCACCGAGGTGATGTACCTCTGCGGCATCGATACGGTCTGCGTTCCGCGCATGGGACTGGCCGACGGCATCATCCACGAACTCTACCGTCAGTATGAATCGTCGGAACCGGAGCCGTCGGGAACCGGCTGCTCCGACTGACCCTGTCTGCTCCGACTGACTCTGTCTGCTCCGACTGACCCTGTCTGCTCCGACTGATTCTGCCTGCCCGGGGCACGCGGCCAGTCCGGTGCCTGTTCCGCTCCTGCCTCGTGCCTCCGCTCGTGCCTTCTGTTCCCGTGCCCTCGTTTCGGAGTTTGCCGGCCGCTCCCTCCACCTGCACCTCATTTCCCGCATCCGCCCGCCACGGATTGCTTCCTGCTCTTCCCACCCCCTGCGGAACGGCTCCGGCCGGCCTGTAGGGGGTGCCGATTTGCAGAATCAGGATAATGCCCTATCTTTGCAGCCGGGACATCTCCCGGGGAGCACCTCCGCAACACCGTTCCGACGACCGCTCCGCCTTCGTCGGGAAGCCTTCCGCCGGATGCTGCCGCGAGCCTGTCCCTCAAACGAACCATGAAGATAATGATGAAGATGATGAAAAGAGCCGTATGGATGATGCTGGGGCTTCAGACCTGCCTGCTGGCGGCCTGCTCCAGTGATTTGAACGACCCTGCCGCAGGAGGCGGCAATGACCTCCTTGAACTGAATTTCTCGATTGCCGCCACGCGCACCAGCCTCGATGACTCGGGAGCCGGCAGCTTCTCCGAAGGGGACCGCGTGGGGCTCTATATTGATAACGGAACGGAGGTGGCCTACCGCGAACTCACCCTTACGGGCGGGGAGTGGCAGCCGCGCTGCGCCGCAGCGACTTCGGGGCAGGGGAGCTGACCCTCGCGGCCTGCTCTCCGGTGCAGGGTGCCGGCGCGGGGAAGAGCCCGGTTGCGGAGTTCACCCTTGCCGCAGACCAGAGCGCCGAGGGTCTTGCGGCCGCAGACCTGCTCTTTGCGCAGCGGAGCCTGCCGGCGGGGAGCAACCGCGCCGAGTTGAGCTTCACGCATGCCATGCATCGGCTTCGAATCGAGTTCTCGGGCGACGAGCAGGTGCTCTCGGTCGAGCTCCGCAGCCGGATGAAGGGGAGCCTCGAGCTGCTTACGGGCGGGCTCACCCCGGCCGATGAGTTCGGGTGGATAACGCCGCGCCGGAATGCCGACGGCAGCTACGAGGCGGTCATCTTCCCCCAGTCGGTCGAGGCCTTCCGCAGCGACGAGGGGCTGCTGCGCATCACCACCTCGGAGCGTGAAATCATCTACAAGGCTCCCGAGCAGCTCGACGGTGCACCGCTCGAGCGCTTCGAGGCGGGCAAGCAGCTGACGCTCCGTCTGACGCTCCGCAAGCCGTCGGGCGGCGATTCCGAACTGGCCAACCGCTCGCTGTGGGTCTACGGCCTCTCGGTTCCCGAGGGGAATCTGCCCACCTACAACGTTGCCTTCGATGTGGGCGCATACCGGCCGGCGTCTGGTTCCGTCGAGACTTCACCGACATGGAGGTTGAAAACCTCACCTGGAGCGAAGGGTGCGGCTGGTTCGACTGCAACAAGTCGAACGATTACGCCGAGCAGGACGGCAGCCTCTGCTGGGCCGCCACGGCCTCGAACCTGCTGCTGTGGTGGATGACGCTGAACAAGGAGTATATCGCCGCCTACGATGCCGAGTATTACGGGTCGAAGACCCCGACGGTCGTTGCCCCCGAATCGGGCCGGACCTTCGAACGCCCGGCTCCCGAGTTCAAGCTCTTCCAGGACAGCGGCTCCTCAAACCGCTCGCCGGTCTTCGAGTTCTTCAAGTCGCTCTTCAGCAAGAGCGGCTGGGAGACCGACGGCGTCAACTGGTTCATCACGGGCGACATCGGCATGTTGCAGACCAACTCGAAGATGTGGGGCTTCCCCGGCTTCTTCTCCGAGGTGTTCAAGCAGTCGGACGTCATTGCCGAGGATTCTCGGCGTTATCCGACCGGCGAGGCCTTCAACAGCTTTGTCACCGAGGCGCTGCAGAATAAAAAGGCGCTCTCGATTTCGCCGACCGGCTACGGAGGCGACGTGGTGGGCAACCACGCCATGACGCTCTGGGGGGCCGAGTACGACGAGAACGGCATCATCTCGCACGTCTACTTCTGCGACAACAACCTGGGAGACCAGGATGCCAACGGGGCCGTCATCTCGCGTTACCAGATTGTCTACGACGCCGACATGTCGAAGGGCTACACCTACATGCAGCCCCTCTACCGCCCTACGGCCCGAATGACCGTCATGAGCGTCGGGGCCGTCGACCTGCGCCGGGACATCTGGGCCCGGAAATACCCCTCGGTGCAGCCCGAAAAGTAACGGGTTGCGGCCGGCAAACAATCAAACCGAAACAATCCATCGAACTCAAACGACATGAAACACATGAAAAGAATTGCAATATGCGGTGCGGCCGCCCTGACGGCCCTCTTCGCTGCAGCCTGCAGCAGCAAATCGAACGAGCCGACCCCTGCCGGGGAGCGCGTAATCACCTTTAAGACCGACATCGGGGCCTTCACGCGCGCCCCGCAGCTCGATGCCGACGGCAGCGGGTCGTTCACTCCGGGCGACAGCTTTACCCTTCTGGCCGGCAGCGGCAGCGCCTCGCGTACGCTCGAGTACACGCTCGGCACCACGACCCTCCGCTGGAGCGACCTGGATTTTGCCGCCGAGGGCGCGACGGTCGACTTTGCCGCCTGCTACCCGACCCGGACGCTCGATGGCGGCCGCTTCGACTTTACGGTGCGGCAGGATGCGTCGGGCGACCTGCTGATGGCCTCGGCCCGGGGCGTGAAGGTGGGCAGCGAGCTGCCCGTTGCGTTCCACTTCCGCCACGCCATGCACCGCCTGGTGGTGAAGTATACGGTCGAGGATGCCTCGGTCGATGCCTCCGCGATTGAGACCTCGTGCACGGCCCGCAACAGCTGCACGGTCGACCTGGCGGCCAACAGCCTCGAGTGCGGCTCGACGGAGGAGAGCTTCTCGGCCCGGGGCGGGCAGGTGACGCTGCTGCTCGTGCCGCAGGCGGCCGACGGTGTCGCGCTTGACATCCGTGCCGGCAGCCTCTCGAAGCAGTGCACCCTCTCGCAGCTCGACGCCTGCCCCGCAATGCTCGAAGGGGGCAAGGAGCTGACGGTGAACCTCACAATCCGTGACGGTGCGATTCTCTTCGACGGGCTGACCATCGAGGGGTGGGGCAGTCAGGGGACCATCGAGGACGAAATCTCCCTCTGAAGAGCCGGAACCGCCGGGGAGAAGCTCTTCGGATGAGGCTCCGCCCCGTGCATCGGACCGCTGCAACAACGGCGGGCAACCCACAAAAGGGTTGCCCGCCGTTTCGTATGGGGTGGTTCCGGGCGGTGTCGGGTGGAGGTGGTCGGCGCTCGGAGGTGGCAGCTGTCACCGTGGGCTACTGCTGGAAGTTGCGGCTGGCGCGCAGCATGTGGCGCAGCGCCGAGATGATTTCCTGGGACTCCTGCAGCACGTTCAGGTAGACCAGCGAGACGTTGATGCTGCCCTGCTCCTCCTGGATGCGGTTCAACTGGAGCTGCTGCAGTTCGGTGAGCTGCTCATTGACGGCGGCGCTCTCGCTCATCAGCTCCTCGACGTGCGAGTAGTCGTTGGTGCGAATCATCGCCTCGGCACGCAACAGCAGCCGCTTCACACGGTCGCGCACGGGGATGAATTCGGCGGCGCAGGAGGCGGGCAGCGGATTGAAGTTGTTGTCGACGTGTTCGCGGCAGAGGTCGCACATGCGCTTGAGCGCGTAGTGAAGCTGCACGCAGCAGTTGCTTCCCAGGTGGAACCACATGTTCTTCTCGATGGCCGTGTTGCGGTTCGTGCGACGCAGACCGATGAGCTCGCGGCGACGCACCTTGCGCAGCAGCTCCTTCTTGCGGTCGATGGTCTGGGCCACGCGGCGCAGCGTGCGGCGCTCCTCCTCGATGAAGCCGTCGGTGACTCCCGCATAGTTGTCGGCCGTGTAGGCGAGCATGCCGGCAAAGGTGCCGCTCACGTGGGTGCGCAGCAGCTCCCAGACGCGGTTCTTGTCCTTCTCGGCAAGGATTTGGCGGAAGAGGTTGTCCTCGTGTTCCGACTTGAGTTTGCGGCGGTAGCGGATGTTGCTGTGGATGAGCAGTGCGACGGCCAGCACAATCATGGCGGCCATGACCACCGCGCCGCCGTAGTACATCGCCAGCGCCACGAAGAAGCAGACGGTGAAGGCGACGCCGGCGGTGATGAACCATCCGCCGATGACCGACAGCACGCCCGTGATGCGGAAGACGGCGCTCTCGCGGCCCCAGGCGCGGTCGGCCAGCGACGTACCCATCGCCACCATGAAGGTGACGTAGGTGGTCGAGAGCGGCAGCTTGAGCGAGGTGCCCAGCGCGATGAGCAGGCTGGCCAGCAGCAGGTTGACCGAGGCGCGCACCAGGTCGAAGGCGGCGCCGTCGGCGATGACGGCATCCTCCTGCGAGAAGCGGGTGTCGAGCCACGCCTTGAGGCGCGGTGGGGTGATGCTCGCAACGGTGTTGGCCAGCGACATCGAGGTGCGGACGATGCTCCGCGCCACGGCCGACGAACCGAACATCTCCTCGCCCTCGTCCTGGCGCGAGAGGTCCACCGAGGTCTTGATGACCTTCTGCGCCTTTTTCGAGGTGCAGAGTGTCCAGACCATGATAAGGCCGGCGGCCGCAAGGAAGAGGAAGGGAGTGCGGGCCGGGGTGTTGAGCGCCCCCATGAGGTAGCTGTCGCTTCCGGCGCCGTTGGCCGCATAGTCCAGATAGGAGTCGTAGCCGGCCAGCGGCACGCCGATGAAGTTGACCAGGTCGTTGCCCGCGAAGGCCATCGCCAGCGCGAAGGTGCCCAGCAGGACGACAATCCGGAAGACGTTGACGTGCAGCCAGTGGAGCACCTGCATCACGACCGTGAAGCCGGCCAGGCAGGCGAGGAGCAGCGTGCCGCTGTTGGCGGCTATCCACTCCTTCGCCTCGGGGGTCATGAAGGCGGTCTGCTTGACCCCCTTGATGAGCATGAAGTAGACGATGGCCGTCGTGGCGATACCTCCGAAGAGTCCGATGCTCCACTTCAGATGCTCGCGGTAGCGGAAGGTGAAGAGCAGTCGGGCGAGCCACTGCACCACCATGCCGAAGAAGAAGGCGACGGCCACCGAGAGAAAGATGCCCATGATGACCGAGAGGGCCTTCTCGGTGTTGAGGTAGTCGGCGAAATGCATCCCCTCGGTGCCCGCCATCTTGACGAGCGTCAGGGCGAAGGTGCCGCCCAGCAGCTCGAAGACCATCGAGACGGTGGTCGAGGTGGGGAGTCCCAGCGTGTTGAAGACGTCGAGGATGATGACGTCGGTCACCATGACGGCCAGAAAGATGCAGAGCAGCTCCTGGAAGAAGAATTGCTCGGGACGGAAGATGCCGTGGCGGGCGATTTCCATCATGCCGTTCGACATGAGGGCGCCGCAGAGGATTCCCGTGGCGGCAATCCACATGATGACGCGGTAGGGGGCGACCTTTGCGCCGACGGCCGATGAGAGGAAGTTCACCGCGTCGTTGCTCACGCCGACCACCAGGTCGAAGACGGCGAGCATGAAGAGAAACAGAATGATTCCCAGATAGACGGTCTCCATTTTTGGACGGATTTGAATGTGCCCTCTTATTTTTTTCGGCGCAAAGATGCCGAACCGCTGTTTCGGACCCCTTTCGTCTCCGTTACAATTCGGTTGCAGCGTCGGATTTCACCGAATCTTAACCCTCCCGTCGCAAGACTGAAAGATGCGGAGCGCACATTTGCGGTGTCAAAACCGGATTTTCTGGAAGTCAATGACCGAATCGAAACATTACAGGACCCTTGTCATGTCCGACATCCACCTCGGCTCGAAGTGGTCGAAGGCCCGTGAGGCCAACCGTTTTCTGAAGTACCACACCTGCGACACGCTGATTCTCTGCGGCGATGTCATCGACGGCTGGGAGCTGCTGCGCGGCCGGCGCGAGAAGTGGAAGCGCCGCCACACCAACTTCATCCGCCGGCTGCTGGATATTCAGCACGACACGCACATCATCTACCTGCGCGGCAACCACGACGACTTTCTCGACCGCATCCTGCCGATGCGTTTCGCCAACATCACGCTGCTGCGCGACTATATCTACGTGAGCGGCGGGCGGCGCTACTACGTGCTCCACGGCGATGTCTTCGACCACGTTACCTCGTCGATGCGCTGGCTGGCCAAGGTGGGCGACGTGGGCTACTCGCTGCTCATGTGGTTCAACCGGCTCTACAACCGGCGGCGTCTCCGCCGCGGGCTGCCCTATTACTCCGTCTCGCAGCGCATCAAGCAGAAGGTCAAGGCGTCGGTCTCCTACATCAGCGATTTCGAGGAGCATCTGGTGCGCGTGGCGGCCCAGAAGGGGTGCTCGGGGGTCATCTGCGGCCACATCCACCAGGCCGACAAACGCATGGTGGGCGACATCCTCTACCTCAATTCTGGCGACTGGGTTGAATCGCTGACCGCCCTGGCCGAGGACTACGACGGCAACTGGTCGATTCTGCGCTACGACGCCGAAGAGCAGGAGAGGGGATGACCATGCGTTACCTCTTTTCCATACAGGGTGAGGGTCGGGGCCACCTCACGCAGGCCCTCTCGCTGGCCGCCATGCTGCGGCGCCACGGCCACCAGGTGGTGGGGGTGCTCGTTGGGCGGAGCTCCGTACGCCGTCTGCCCGACTTCTTCTTCGAGCGCATCGGGGCGCCGGTCACCGAGTTCGAGGCGCCGCGCTTCGCCTTCGATCACGCCAACCGGAGCGTCAGCATGCTGCGCACGCTCCTGCTCAACGCCGCACCGGCCCGTCTGGCGGCCTACGACCGCAGCATGCGGCTCATCTGTGACCGTATTGCCGAACTGAAGCCCGACCACATCGTCAACTTTTACGAATTGCTCACGGGCCTCGCCCTCAGGCGTTTCGCCATCCGGGTGCCGATGACGGGCGTCGCCCATCAGTTTCTGCTCAACCATGCGAACTATCCCTACGGCCGCGGCCGCGGTGTCGAGGGGTGGCTGCTGCGGCTCCACGCCCGCATGACGGCCTGGGGCTGCGACCGGCTGCTGGCCCTCTCGTTCCGACCCATGGAGGAGGATTGCCGACACCGCATCCGCGTCGTGCCGCCGCTGCTGCGCCGCGAGGCGCTCACGGGGAACTCCTCGGACGGGGGCTTCATTCTGGGCTACATGGTCAACAACGGCTTTGCCGACGAGCTGTGCCGCTGGAGCGACTGCCATCCCGACCAGCGGCTCCATGTCTTCTGGGACCGCCGCGACCGTCCCGAGACGTGGCAGTCGGGCGCCGGGCTGACGTTCCACCGGCTCGATGACCGGCTCTTTCTGGAGTGCATGCGCCGCTGCCGCGCATACGTCACCACGGCGGGTTTCGAGTCGGTCTGCGAGGCGATGTACCACCGCAAGCCGATGCTGCTCGTCCCGGCCCACATCGAGCAGCGTATCAATGCGGCCGATGCCGTCGCCTCGGGGGCCGGCATCGAGGCTGCGGGCTTCGACCTCGACCGGCTGGTCGACTACCTCGCCCGCCGCGGGGCCGCGACGGGCGACGACCGTTTCCGCGCCTGGGTCGATTCGGCCGAGGAGCGCTTCATCGAATTGCTGACACACTGATTCCACCAACGATGGGTAATATGGATTTCACATACAACAACCGCGAGCTGAGCTGGCTCGCCTTCAACGAACGGGTGCTGCAGGAGGCGCAGGACCGAAGCGTGCCGCTGCTTTCGCGGCTGCAGTTCCTCGGCATCTTCTCCAACAACCAGGACGAGTTCTTCAAGGTCCGCATCGCCAACCTCATGCGGCTCTGCCGCGCCCGGCGGCAGCAGCGTCTCACGGGCGGTTATACGCCGGCCGAGTTGCTGGCCGAGGTGAGCCGCCGCGCCGAGCGCGCCCAGGGGCTCTTCACGCAGACCTACCACGAGCTGCTGCACGAGATGGAGCAGCAGGGCATCTTCGTCGTCGACGAGCGACACCTCTCGCCCGAACAGCGGGAGTTCTGCCGCGACTACTTCGCCACGGTCGTCTCGCCGCGGCTCGTGCCGCTCATGCTCCGCAAGTCGGTCCGGATTCCCTTCCTGCCCGACGGCAACGCCTACCTGGGGGTCCGCATGTCCTCGAACGACGGCAAGGCGCCGCGCTACGCCGTGATTCGGATACCGGTCAGCTCGGCCTGCCCGCGCTTCGTGGTGCTTCCCGCGCGCGAGGGGCGGAGCGAGGTTATCTTCCTCGACGACATCATCCGGCTGATGATTGACGACGTCTTCTTCATGTTCACCTACGACCACATCTCGGTCCATACCTTCAAAATCATGCGCGACGCCGAGCTCTCGATTGACGATGACGTCTCGAAGAGCCTCTTCGAGCGGATTGCCGAGGGGGTCGAGAGCCGCCGCTACGGGTTGCCTATCCGGCTGATATACGACCGCGAGATGCCCGTCGACCTGCTCGACATGCTGGCCGGCAAGCTGAAGCTGACGGCTCCCGGAACGCTTGCACCGGGCGACCGCTACCACCTGATGAAAGACCTGATGCGCTTCCCGAAGGTGCGCCCCGACCTGCTGACGGTCAATCCGGCACCGCTGCAGCACTGCGACATCATCCCCTTCCAGAGCATCCTGAAGGTGGTGCGCAAGCGCGACATCTTCCTCAATTTCCCCTACCACTCGTTCCAGCACTTCATCGACTTCCTGCGCGAGGCGGCCATCGACCCCCGGGTCGAGCGGATTGCCATCACGCTCTACCGCACGGCCGAGCACTCGAAGGTCATCAACGCGCTGGTCAACGCCGCCAAAAACGGCAAGCAGGTCTCGGTGCTCGTCGAGCTGAAGGCGCGCTTCGACGAGGAGCAGAACATCGAGTACACCGACCTGCTGCAACGCGAGGGGGTCAAGGTCATCTATGCCATCGAGGACCTGAAGGTACACAGCAAAATCGTCCTGGTCGAGCGGCGCGAGAGCTCCGGCGTGCGGGGCTATGCCTACATCGGAACGGGCAACTTCAACGAGGATACGGCGCGCATCTACGGTGATTTCGGTCTGCTGACCTCCCACAAGGGCATCGTCGAGGATGTGCGCAACGTCTTCCAGTTCCTCTCCAACAGCCACAAGCAGTTCAAGTACAAGCACCTGCTCGTGTCGCCCTACTACATGCGCGAGGCCTTCGAGGAGCTTATCGACCGCGAGACGCGCAACGCCCGCAAGGGGCGCCGGGCCTACATCTACGCCAAGTGCAACTCGCTGACCGACGAACGGACTATCGAGCGGCTCTACCGGGCCGCACGCGAAGGGGTCGAAGTGCGCCTCATCGTGCGGGGCGCCTGCTGTCTGAGACCCTCGGTGCCGGGGATGAGCGACCGCATCCGGGCTATCAGCATCGTCGACAAGTACCTCGAGCACGCCCGGCTGTTCATCTTCTGCAACGACGGCGAGGAGCGCATCTACATCGGTTCGGCTGACTGGATGTCGCGCAACCTCGACCGGCGCGTGGAGGTTTGCACCCCGATTCTCGACCGACAGATTCAGAGGCTGCTGCGCCGGGTCTTCGATATCCAGTGGAGTGACAACGTCAAGGCGCGCGACCTTGCGGACCAGACGGGCAACTCCTACGTCAAGGCCCTGCCGGGCGAGGCACCGCTCCGCAGCCAGACGGCGCTCTACGACTACTATGCCGGCATGTTGAGCAGGTAGTGCGGCCGGCAATGCACCGGTAAAGGAGAGTTCCCCGGGAGTCCGACAATATCGGACTCCCGGGGAACTCTCTTCTCGCCCGTGCTTTTGCGCGTGCCGTCCGGCCCCTCGCCGCTCCTCCGGATAGGGCTTCGCTTCCGTTTCGGACTCCGCTTCTGCCGCGTCGCAGCCGCCCCTCTCCCGGGGTCGGACACAAAAAATGAAGGGAACCGGCTTCCGCCCCGGCTTCTCCGGGTGGAGCATGGCTCCCGTTTCCGCTCCGGCCGCAGCCGCCCCTCACCCGGGGGCCGGGCACAAAAAAATGAAGGGAACCGGCCCCCCGGTCCCCTTCTCCCATCAAAAATTAACCCTTAAAAAAATTATCCCTTACGATAAAGTTCCGTGAGGTAGTGATGCAGGTAATACAAATCAACATCACCTTGTATCACCTCCCTCATCATCAAATCCTCATCGTCCGAGATGGCGTTCGAAAAATCGGTTTTGTCAATCTCCTCCATAGGCAGCATCCTTTAGGCTTTACACTTAACTAACGCACCCCATGGGGAAATATTGCACGGATTTCAGCTTAAAACCAAATTTTTCTCCTTAATCATCCGACGCAGATTAATCAGCGCATATCGCATGCGTCCGAGCGCCGTGTTGATGCTCACGTTGGTCTGTTCGGCAATATCCTTGAAACTAAGTCCCGAGAAGTAGCGCATCATCACCACTTCGCGCTGTTCGCCGGGCAGCAGCTCGACCAGCGCACGGACGTCGCGTTCAATCTGCTCCGAAACCAGGGCGTCCTCGACGCTCCCTTCGGCCAGCCGCAGCGTGCCGAACATGTCGTACCCCGACTCCGACTCGTTGACCTCCTTCTCCTGCTTCTGGGCGCGGAAGTGGTCGATGACCTGGTTGTGTGCGATGCGCAACACCCACGAGAGAAACTTCCCGTTGTCGGTGTAGCGTCCGTCGTCGATGACGCGGACCGCCTTGATGAATGTCTCCTGAAATATGTCTTCGGCGACGTCCCGGTCCTTGACCATCATGTTGATGTAGTCACGAACCCGGCGGCTGTGGCGCTCTATCAGTTGCGATATCGCGCTCCGGTCCCCCGACAGGTAGTGATGAAGCAATGCCTGGTCACTCAATGCTTGAACGTTCATACTCTTCTTTCCGTTGGTTTAAAGAGTAGAATATTTTCCGATAGGCAATCCGTTTTTGGGTTTGTACTCAGTTTCAAATATCGGAAACGCGTCGGGGCGTCTACGATTCGGGTGCAAGATAGTCACTTTTCTCCGAATCTCCAAATCGCGCCGTGCGCACGGGCGGTCGGCGCCGTCCGCATTCTCCCCTTGCGCAGCGGTCAAAAACCGTGCCGTGGGCCCTGAGGGGGCGATTTTGGCAGTCGGCGTACGACGGATGGTGTGGTAGGCCGAGGGGTGAAACGACCGAAATGGCAGGTGAAACGCCCACCCGGCAGCCGGGGCATACAGGGGCGAAACGCCTGCATGCGGTTTCAAAACTACAAAAAAGCCGTCCTCCGCACTTGGAGGACGGCTTTTCGATGGGTATGGCGTGCGGTGTGTCGGCGCAGCGGGGAGCAGTCGGGTGCCGCATCGTCGGTTTTGTTCTGCAGGGTGTGGCGCGGTCGAATGCCGTGCGGTAGGAAGCCAGTTCTGCCCGTTCGGGGTGCGGTCGACAGCCTTGTTTCTCCCTGCCTTGGTTCGGGGACGGTACCCCGGGCCCCGGTCAGCGGGCGTCGCTGCAGGGGGTCGAGGCGTGGAGCGGCTCGACGTGGATGGCCACCATGGTCCCCTCGCCGAAGCGGGCGCGGAGCCGACGCTCGATGTCGCGCGTCAGTTCATGGGCATGCTCGACATCCATCCGCCCGTCGACGCGGATGTGCACCTCGATGGAGATGCACGAACCGATGCGGCGCGTGCGCAGGTTGTGGGGCTCGCGCACGGCGGGGTCGTGGGTGACGATTGAGAGGATTTCGGCTTCGGTGTCGGCCGGGAGCGACTTTTCGAGCAGCTCGCCGATGCCCGAGTGGAGCAGCTGAAGGGCAATGCGGAAGATGAAGAACGAGACTATGATGGCGGCAATCGGGTCGGCGATGCGCCACTTCTCACCCAGGAAGTAGGCGCAGCCGATGCCCGCAAGCGTGCCCATCGACGAGAAGGCGTCGCTGCGGTGGTGCCAGGCGTTGGCCACCACGCTGGGGCTCTCGAGCCGGCGTCCGGCCCGCACCGTATAGCGGTAGAGCAGCTCCTTGACCAGAATCGAGACGGCTGCCGCCGCCAGCGCGATGACGCCCGGGCGCGGAAGCTCCTCGCCCGCCACGACCATGCGGATGGAGCGGATGCTCTGCAGGAGGATGCCCACGCCGACGGCGACGAGCGCCAGTGAGATGAGAATCGAGGCCAGCGTCTCGTACTTGCCGTGGCCGTAGTCATGGCCGTCGTCGCGCGGCTTGGCCGAGATGCCGGCGAAGACAATCACCACGATGTCGGTGGCCATGTCCGAGAGCGAGTGGACGGCGTCGGCGACCATCGCTCCGCTTCGGCCCAGAATGCCGGCGGCGAACTTGGCGGCCGTCAGCAGCAGATTGGCCACGAAACCGACGAAGGTGACGCGGTAAATCTCACGTTTGCGGAATTCAGCGGAATCCATTGTTGTGCGTAGCTAAAAAGAAGAATCATTGCGGGAAACGCAGCGGGGTGCGGCTTTGGTATCCCGGCGTCGGATTTTTTTGCACGGCAGCGGGCACCCCGGGCGGGAAAAAGGGCGGAGCGGTGCATGGCTTCCCATGCATCCGTTCCGCCCGTAGTCCGGTGAGCGCTCCGGCCGAGCATCAATAGCTGCGGGCGAAGAGCACGCGGCGGTGCGACGGACGACCCGTGTAGATGCAGCGTCCCTCCTCCTCCGGTGCATCGAAGGGAATGCAGCGGATGGTTGCCTTCGTGGCATCCTTGATGGCCACCTCGGTCTCGACGGTGCCGTCCCAGTGGGCCAGCAGGAAGCCGCCCTTCGTATCGAGCACCTCCTTGAACTCCTCCCACGTGTCGACCTTCGTAATCATCGAGTCGCGGAAGGCCTTCGCCTTGAGGTAGATGTTCTTCTGGATGTCGGTCATCAGCTGCTCGATGTGGGCGACCAGACCCTCGAGCGGAAGGGTCTCCTTCTCGAGCGTGTCGCGGCGCATGAGCTCGATGGTGTTGTTCTCCATGTCGCGGGGACCCATCGCCAGACGCACGGGCACGCCCTTGAGCTCGTACTCGGCGAACTTGAAGCCCGAGCGGACGTTGTCGCGGTCGTCGATTTTCACGCTGATGCCCTTGGCGCGCAGCTCGGCGGCCAGCTTCTCGAAGCGGTTGCGGATTTCCACGAGCTGCTCTTCGCCCTTGTAGATGGGAATCATCACCACCTGGATGGGGGCCAGACGCGGCGGCAGCACCAGACCGTTGTTGTCCGAGTGGGCCATGATGAGGGCGCCCATCAGACGGGTCGAGACGCCCCACGAGGTGGCCCAGACGTATTCGAGCTTGCCCTCCTTGGTGACGTACTGCACGTCGAAGGCCTTGGCGAAGTTCTGACCCAAGAAGTGAGACGTACCGCTCTGCAGCGCCTTGCCGTCCTGCATCAGCGCCTCGATGGTGAGCGTATCCTCGGCGCCGGCGAAGCGCTCGTTGGGCGACTTGTGGCCCACGATGACCGGCAGCGACATCCAATCCTGGGCGAACGTCTCGTAGACGTGAATCATCTTCTCGGCCTCGGCGATGGCCTCCTCACGCGTGGCGTGGGCCGTGTGGCCCTCCTGCCAGAGGAATTCGGCCGTGCGCAGGAACAGACGCGTGCGCATCTCCCACCGTACGACGTTGGCCCACTGGTTGCAGAGAATCGGCAGGTCGCGGTAGGAGTGAATCCAGTTCTTGTAGGTGTTCCAGATGATGGTCTCCGACGTGGGGCGGACGATGAGCTCCTCTTCGAGTTTGGCGTCGGGGTCGACCACCACGCCCTTGCCCTCGGGGTCGTTCTTCAGGCGGTAGTGCGTCACCACGGCGCACTCCTTGGCAAAGCCCTCGACGTGGTGGGCCTCCTTCGAGAAGAAGGATTTGGGGATGAAGAGCGGAAAGTAGGCATTCTGGTGCCCGGTCTCCTTGAACATCTTGTCCAGCGCGTCGTGCATCTTCTCCCAGATGGCGTAGCCGTAGGGTTTGATGACCATGCATCCGCGGACGGCCGAGTTTTCGGCCAGCCCCGCCTTCACGACCAGGTCGTTGTACCACTGCGAGTAGTTCTCCTCCGACTTGGTCAGGTCTTTAAGTTCCTTTGCCATATATCTGTTGTCTATTTTGTGTTCGAATGGTTGTTCCGGAGCGCAAAATTAACGATTTTAATTTAATTTTCACCTCATTCCCCGCGTGAGAATCGCGCGGCGTGCAAAAAAGGCCCTCCGCCGGGGCGGAAGGCCTTCGAGTTTGCCTTGTCTGTACGGTGCCGAAGCGACGCCGAGATGGTGTCGGGATGGTGTCGGGATGATGTCGGAGCGAGGTCGGTCCGGAGCCGGGCGACTGCTCGGCCGTCGCCGTTCTTCCCGGCACGGGGCCGGGCGGCCCCCCCCCTTGCCGGCCCGCTCAGAAGCGGAAGGCGAGCGTCAGCGCCACGGCGTGACGCGCATAGTCGGTCTTGTAGAGGGCGCTGCTGTTCTGCTCCACGTTGGAACCCGTGTAGAGGTCGGCGTAGTAGAGCCAGTAGGCGTTCTGCTTGGTCTTCTGGTAGCTGTAGGCCACGTCGAGCGTCACCGTGCGCGAGAGGTTGATGCCCACGCCTGCGCCGTAGTAGATGATTTCACGGGCCAGCGGCGAGGAGTAGTCCGCATCTTCACCCGCGAGCCACGAGCCGCTGTAGCCGAAGCCGGCACGCAGGGCGAGGATGGGCAGCGGCTTGAACTCGGCACCGACGCGGAGGGTGTTCGACCCCTTGAAGCTGTTGCGGAAGAGCGCGTTGTAGTCGGCCGGAGCGTAGGCGAACGAGGGGGACTCCTTCACGCGGATGCCGTTGAACCAGGCCCGCTCGTAGTCGACCGAGATGACCGCTCGGCCGCCGAAGCTGTACGATGCGCCGAAGAGCAGGCGTGCGGGGGTGGTGAAGGCCCAACTTTTGCTGCTCAGCACGGGCGATTCGCCCGGACAGTCGATGTAGCCGTTGCCGTCGGGCTGCGGGTACTCGCCCGGCCCCGGGTTGTAGTCGGGGTCGTTGCAGACGGCCACGCCGAGCGAGGCCCCCTGATAGCGCGTCTCGAGCGAGTAGTAGGTCGGCGTATGGAAGGCCACGCCGATGCGCAGGGCGGGGATGGGGCGGTAGGTGAGGCCCAGCTTGAGGTTTACCCCCGCGCCGTCGGTCACGGTCGCCTGGTTGAGCTTCGACCAGAGCTGCTGGAAGCGCAGGTCGGAGGCCACGCCCTCGGGGCGCTCCGTCGTACCGCCCGGATAGTAGTAGTCCTCGGCGTAGGTGTACTGCAGCTCCTGGTGAATCGCCTGGATACCGAGGGTGACGCCCACGTAGAGCTTGTTGCCGAAGTTGGCGCCCAGCGAGAGGTCGTATTCACCCACCGAGCCGCGGCTCTCGACCCCTGCATAGTGGCCGATGTCGATGTTGTTGCGGTCGCCGCCAATCCACGAGGGGTTCCATAGCGGGTCCTCTTTTGGTGCGCTCAAATCGTCGACCATACCCGCCTTGTAGCCCAGAATCGCCGGCCAGAGCTCGGGACTCTGGTTGAACCAGTCGAGGTTGTCGCCCGTGATGTCGTAGGCCTTGATTTTTGCCTGACCCAGTTGCAGAGCGTACATGTCGGCAATCGAGCCCATGTTGCCCGTCGAGCGGAACGAGGAGCGGTAGTTCAGGTCGGCCAGGCGGTTGTAGCCGAAGCCGAAGTTGACGCTCGTGGTGCGCCCCGTCCCCTCGTAGAGGTTGAAGACAAAGCCGAAGCTGCTCAACGCGAAGCGGTTGCTGGCGTTCGAGTTCCACGCTTCGGCGCTGTTCTGCGCGCGGGTCATCGTGACGAGGGGCGTAATGGATATCTCGTTGTGGCGGTACATGCCCAGTCCGGCCGGGTTGATGGCCATCGACGAGAGGTCGGCGCCCAGCGAGGTGAAGGCCCCCGCCATGGCCATCGAACGGGCCGTGCCGAAGTTGAACTGTGTCTGCGACAGCTCGGCGAAGTTCGACGGCATGAGTATGTCCTTGTTGGCCATCAGACCGCCCGTTACCAGGTGGCTCTGTGCCGCTGCGGGGGCTGCGAAGAGCGCCCCGGCCAGCAGCAGGCCTGCTGCTTTTACGAATCCTTTCATCTGTTGCACTCCTTTCTTTACTGCACTGTGTTAACGACCTCCGGCGTTGCGGCCTCCTACACTGCCGCCACCGCCGCCGCCAAAACCGCCGCCACCGCCGAAGCTGCCGCTGTTGAACGACGGGCTGCTGCCGCGGTTGAAGTTCGTCGTACCGCGGTTGAAATTCGTTGTGCTCCGGTTGTTGTTCCGGTTGAACGACGACGAGCCCCGGTCGAACGACGACGAGGAGCCGCGGTTAAAGGAGGATGCGGAGCCTCGGTTGAACGACGATGCGGAGCCTCGGTTGAACGAGCTGCCGCCGCGTGTTCCGCTGTTGAGGGTACGGCCGCCCTGCAATGCGCTGCCGCGGCCCGAGAGACCCGTGGCGCGTCCCGGACGAAGGTTGAACGAGCTGCCGCGGCCCGACAGCGAGCCGCCCGGACGGGAGTAGGAGGGTCGGTTGACGATGTTGTGCGGACGGTAGTGCACATGTCCGCCCCAGCCCGGACCCCAGGCGGGTCCCCACCACGGGTCATACCACCCGTAGTAGTACCAGGGGTTGTACCACGGATAGAATCCGAGGCTCCAGCCCCAGCTACCGATGGCGAAGGAGGGGTATCCCCATCCCCACCAGCCGTAGCGGTAGGGCCAGCCGTAATCCCAGCCGTAGTACCAGCTGCCGTAGTAGGGCGTGGCGCCCCACGTGCCGAACATCGAGGTGATGTACTTGGGCTCGACCCACACCTCGTCGCCCGAAATCATGATGTTGTAGAAGGCCGGGTCGTAGGCCGTCAGGTAGGTGAACTCGCCGCTGTAGCAGAAGTTGTAGTAGCTCGACGGCAGGCGGTAGGTGGGCGACTCGAAGCCGCGCAGACGCCGTGCATAGGCGCTTTCGTAGGTGTCGGCCAGCACCCCTTCGTAGGGGTTCGAATCGTAGTAGGCCGCCTCGGCGTCGGCCGCGTTGGCCTCGGCCAGCAGGGCCTCCCACTCGGCGCGCCGCGCTTCGGCCTCGGCCTTGCGCGCCTCGGCCCGCGCCTGCTGCTCCTGGGCGATGCTCGTGCGGTCGTGTAGCCCGTAGAGGTCGTCCGACGCATAGCTTGCCTCGCGGTAGAAGGACGAGGAGCACCCCGTCGCTCCCAGCGCGAGGAGCAGTCCGAATATGATGGTTCTGTTTTTCATGGTATCCTGTTTTTTGGGACGGAAGTCTCTTTGTCAAGAAAACGAAAACCGTACCGTTTTTAGTATTTTCCGGCATTGCGGTCCCGGGCTTTTCCAATATTGCGGCCCCGGGATTCGTCTCCTTTATATAAAGGTCCCGGGCGACAAATACTGCATCGTGGCCCTCCTTTGCCGGTCGTTTCCCGCCTCGTGTGGCGTCGCGGCCGACCGTTTCCCGCCTCGTGTGGCATCGCGGCCCTCCGCTGTCGGCTGTTTCCCGCCTCGTGTGGCACCGCGGCTCTCTGCAGCCGGCGCTTTTTCGCCCGGCTCCTGGTACGGTCCCCGAATGCCCGGATAAAGCCGGTCTGCCCCGCAGATGGCCTTCCGGTGCGCTGCAGCGGCCTCCGGCATCCTCTACAAAGATAGGAAAAATCACCTCCCGAATCGAAAAAATCGGGGTGAATGCATTTTTTTTGGCCAAAAATATCTTTTTTCAGAAAATATGTCTATATTTGCAGTCCCAAACCGAGAGGTTTTCGGTTGCGGGAAACATCTGGAGAGATGCCGGAGTGGTCGATCGGGCCGCACTCGAAATGCGGTGTACGGGCAACTGTACCGGGGGTTCGAATCCCTCTCTCTCCGCAAGGCACACTTAGAAAAGTAGCGAGAAACCCTGTAAATCACGCATTTACAGGTTTTTTTATTTTTGGCAAAAGTGCTGAAAAAGGCATCTGAAAGCAGGTTATCTGTGGCCTATTCGGTGTACTTTTTTTCGGGCCGAAAAAGTACACCGAATTGCTCGTAACAGATTGGTTTGCACTTATTTGCAGCGGTATTCCTCTTGACTTAAGACACTTGGGAAACTAATTTTGTAACCCTTAATTCGGTGTACTTATGGAAAGGACTACTTTCAGCCTGTTGTTTTACATTCGGCGGGACAAGCTCAACAAAAGAGGCGAAGCTCCCGTATTTATGCGTCTGACAATCAATGGAGAACGCGCAGATGCTTCAATCAAGCGATTTATCGAACCGCACGCCTGGAACTCGGATAAAGGAAAAGCCAACGAAAAATGCCGTGGCGGAAAGGATTTGAATCTCTATCTGAACGCCATTTCCGCCAACATTTTACAAATCCAAAGAGTTCCTCCGACGTGCGGCCGCCGACCGGCTCGAGGCTGTCTTTGCCCCCTGCCCGCGGCGCATCGTTGCGGGCGGCTACGACCGCATGCAGGGCGTCGTCGAGGAGTACGAACCCTACATCGCCCGCATTGCGGCGCGGCAGACGCTCCCCTGGCGGGCGATGGCGCTGGTGCGCAACGACGCGGAGCTGGCCCAGACCGACCTGGTGTGGCGTCTGGCCTCCCCCTGCCGGCTGGACAACATCTCGTGGATTGAGCCCGGCAAGGCGGCCTGGGAGTGGTGGAATGGCTGGGGCCTCTACGGCGTCGACTTCGAGGCGGGCATCAACCAGCGCACCTATGAATACTACATCGACTTCGCGGCCGCCAACGGCCTGCGCTATGTGGTGATGGACGACGGCTGGAGCGCCGGCCACCACCGTCCCTTCGAGACGGCGGGTGACATCGACCTTCCGGCGCTGGTCGCCTATGGCGCCGAGCGGGGCGTGGGGCTGATTCTCTGGATTGGCTACCTCCCCTTTGCCGGGCAGATGGAGGAGCTCTGCGCCCACTACTCGAAGATGGGCATCCGCGGCTTCAAGGTCGACTTCATGGACCGCGACGACCAGCTGCTCACCGACTTCGTCTACGAGGCGGCGCGTACGGCCGCCCGCTACGGACTGCTGCTCGACCTGCACGGCATCTACAAGCCGACGGGCGTGCAGCGCACCTATCCCAACGTCATCAACTTCGAGGGCGTGCACGGCCTCGAACAGGTGAAGTGGTCGCCCGTCGAGGTGGACCAGGTGACCTACGACGTGACGATGCCCTTCATCCGCATGATGGCCGGTCCGGTCGACTATACGCAGGGGGCCATGCGCAACGCCGTGCGCGAGAACTTCCGCCCGGTCAACGGCGAGCCGATGAGCCAGGGGACGCGCTGCCGCCAGCTGGCGCAGTACGTCGTCTTCGACGCGCCGCTGTCGATGCTGTGCGACGCTCCCTCGCAGTACGAGCGCGAGGAGGAGTGCCTGCGCTTCATTGCCGGCGTGCCGACCGTTTGGGACCAGACCCGCGTGCTCGAAGGCGAGGTGGGTCACTGCATCGTGACGGCCCGCCGCAGCGGCGAGGTGTGGTACGTGGGCGGCATGACGGGCTGGGAGGCCCGCACCGTGCATCTCGACCTCTCGTTCCTGCCCGAGGGCACCTACGACGTGGAGCTCTTCCGCGACGGAGCCAATGCCCGCCGCATCGCGCGCGACTACCATCGCGAGGTGCTGACGCTCGACGCATCTGAGGGGCTCGACGTGGAGCTCGCCCCCGGCGGAGGCTTCGCCGCACGCATTGTCAAACATTGATGCCGCCGGCCATGCGTCTCTCCGAAAAAATCGGCTACGGACTGGGCGATGCCGCCTGCTCGATGCTCTGGAAGCTCTTCAGCGTCTACCTGATGTTCTTCTATACGGACATCTGTGGCCTCGACGCCTGGGTGGTGGGCCTGCTCTTTCTGGTGACGCGCGTGTGGGATTCGCTGCTCGACCCCTTCGTGGGGCTCGTGTGCGACCGGACGCGCAGCCGCTGGGGAACGTTCCGTCCGTGGCTGCTGTGGGGCGCGCTGCCCTTCGGTCTGCTGGGGGTGCTCACCTTCTCGATGCCGGACTGGAGCGAAGGGGGCCGCGTGGCCTATGCCGCGGTGACCTACTCGGCGATGATGGTCGTCTATTCGCTGGTCAACGTCCCCTACGCCTCGCTGCTGGGGGTCATCTCCTCCGATGCGCAGGAGCGCATGACGCTCGCCTCCTTCCGCATGGCCTTCGCCGCGGGCGGCAGCATCCTGGCCGTGCTGCTCATCGAGCCGCTGGCGCGCCTCTTCGGCGGTGAGGCGGGGCATCCCGGCGGGTGGACCGCCTCGGTGGCCGTCATCTGCGCGCTGGTGGTGGCGCTGCTGCTGGCCACCTTCCTCTCGACGCGCGAGCGGGTACGTCCCGTGCGGAGCGAACGCCATTCGGTAGCCGTCTCGCTGCGCAATTTGATGCACAACCGTCCGTGGCTCATCCTCGCCGCGGCAGCCATCTGCCTGCAGCTCTTCAACGCCTTCCGCGAAAGCGGTACGGTCTACTACTTCAAATACTGCATCGGCGAGGGGGACTCCTCCGTCGTGCTGGGAGGCGTGGCCCTCACCGGCTCGGCCCTCTTCGTGGCCGTGGGGCAGCTCTTCAACATCGTCGGTATCATCTTCACCCCGGCGCTGGCCGCCCGCTTCGGCCGCCGGCGCGCACTGGCCGGCGTGCTGCTCGTCACGGCGCTCCTCTCGCTGGGCTTCCGCCTGGCCGAGGGGGCGGGTCTGGCGGCGCTGCTGGCCGCTCAGGCACTCATCAGCCTCGCCGTCGGAGGCGTGCTGCCGCTGCTCTGGGCCATGTCGGCCGACGTGGCCGACTATGCCGAGCGGTGTACGGGCCGCCGCGACACGGGGCTCATCTTCTCCTCCTACTCGATGGCCCAGAAAATCGGCTGGTCGGTCGGAAGCGCCGCCACGGCGTGGATTCTCTCGCTGGCCGGCTTCGAGGCTAATGCCGTGCAGAGCGAGGCGACGCTCTCGGTCATCGGCTTCCTGCAGAGCATCCTGCCGGCCGCCGCTGCGCTGGGCGCCTTCGTCTTCGTGCTGCGCTATCCGTTGCGAGACGGACAACCTGTCGAATCCTAAACACCTGCTGCCATGTCCAACCCCAACATACTGACCGAAATACCGCCCATCTCGCCCCAGGACTGCTTCGTGGTCTTCGACCGCTACAAGCGCGAGTTCTGCTACCCGGTGCACATCCACCAGGAGTACGAGCTCAATCTGGTCTGCGGCGCGCAGGGAGCCACGCGCATCGTGGGAGACTCCATCCGCGAAATCGGGGCGCTCGATTTGGCCCTCATCACGGGCTCCTATCTCGAACATGCCTGGCTCAACGGCAACTATGCCTGCGATGCCGACGTGCACGAGGTCTGCATCCAGTTCTCGCCCGAGCTCTTCGAGAAGGGCTTCATCGACAAGAAGCAGTTCCACCCCATCCGGCGGATGTTCGAATATGCGCAGCGCGGCATCGCCTTCTCCGAGCAGACCATCGTGCGGGCGGAGCCCTATTTCGAGCGGCTGGTCTCCAGCGGCGAACGCTTCGCGTCGGTGCTCCACTTCCTGGCGCTGCTCAACTTCCTTGCCTGTGAGGGGGACTACCAGATTCTGGCCCAGCGGAGCGTCTCGACCGAGCCCGACAACTACAACAGCCCCCGGATTCGGAAGGTGATGCAGTTCCTCAACGAGAACTACCGCCGCGACATCCCGCTTGCGGAGGTGACGGCGCTGGTCAACATGAGCGAGCCCACCTTCCGCCGCTTCATCAAGCAGCACACGGGCAAGAGCTTCGTCACGCTGCTCAACGACATCCGGCTGGGCGCCGCCTCGCGGCTGCTCATCGAGTCGCCGACCAAGAACATCTCCGAGGTGGCCTACATGAGCGGCTTCAACAACCTCTCGAACTTCAACCGGATATTCCGTCGCTGCAAGGGGATGACCCCGCGCGACTTCAAGACCTATTATTCGCAAAAGAAAATCAACGTATAACCAACCTTAAATCCCTGAACGACATGAAATTGAAATTCTCGCTCCTGCTCGCATGCGCCTCCATGGCCATTTCGACGGCCGTCGGTTGCACCGATGAACCCGAGACGCCGAACCGGACGCCGACGGGCTATCCCGAAGGTCCCAAGACGATGGTCGACCCCGCCGCATCGGCCATCACGCGGACGCTCTACGAAAACCTCTTCGTGCTGGCCGAGCGCGGCACGATGTTCGGCCGCCAGATTCCCACACTCTACGGTCTGGACAACAACCAGAAGTGGTATGCCGGTGAGCGGACCGACCTCTCGGATACCGAGTATCTGACGGGCAGCCATCCGGCCGTCTGCGGCTGGGAGCTCTCGAACCTCGAGTTCGGACTGGATGCCAACATCGACGGCGATGTCTTTGACGACGTGCGCAAGCACATCATCGCCGCCTTCGAGCGCGGCGGAATCAACACCCTTTCGTGGCACTGCGCCAACCCGGTGACCGACGGCAATGCGTGGGATGTTACGCGTGCCGTCTACACCATCATCCCGGGCGGTGCGAACCACGAGAAGTTCAAGGGTTGGCTCGACCGCATAGCCGACTTCATCGGCAGCCTCAAGTCCTCCGACGGTGAGCTCATTCCGGTGATTTTCCGCCCCTGGCACGAGCATTCGGGTTCGGGCTTCTGGTGGGGCAAGGGCAACGCCTCGGCCGACGAGTTCATCGCCCTGTGGCAGTTCACCATCACCTATCTGCGCGACGTGAAGGGGCTGCACAACATCATCTGGGCCTATTCGCCCGACATGATTCACATCAATTCGCGCGATGCCTACCTCGAGTACTGGCCCGGCGACGAGTGGGTCGACATCCTGGGACTCGACGCCTATGACCGCGACGGCGAGGACTACGGCCACAAGGGGCTGCAGATGGTTCGCCTGATGAAGAACATCGCCTACACGAAGAACAAGCCGCTGGCGTTGACCGAGACGGGTCTGGAGAACAACAGCCCCGAGGATTCGGACTATTTCAACAAGAAGTGGTGGACGCAGATGCTCTACAAGGTCATCGAGGGGCAGCCCGTCAGCTTCGTGCTCGTATGGCGCAACGGCGACTTCCCGCGCAACGGCGGCCACTACTTCGGCGCCTTCCGCGGATGCTACTCCGAGGAGGATTTCCTCGACTTCGCGGCCAAGAAGCAGGTGCTGCTGGAGAACGACCTTCCCGACATGTACTCGCCGTTGTAGCGAGCGGCCCGACGATGTCGGCATCGGCGGAGCGAACGTGGCTGTTGCGTTCGCTCCGCCTTTTTTGTCCCGTGCATGGGATATGGCGGGCGGTCGCGCCGCTTTTCAGCGGCGGAAAGGGATGCGGTCGGGACGGCAGAGGGGTTGTTGCTGGGCTATTGCTGCGGCCGCTTCGGCGTGAGGGTGGTGAGCAGCGAGCCGAAGGCCAGCACGGCACCGGCCGCCACCACGCCCGGCCAGCCCCAGCGGCTCCACGCCAGCCCCGAGAGGAGTGTGCCGAAGGCGCCGCCGATGAAGTAGATGCTCATGAAGAGCGTGTTGATGCGGTTCGAGGCCTGCGGCTCGAGTTCGAACAGCGGGGCCTGGTTGCAGAGCTGGATGCCCTGCATGCCGATGTCAATCAGCACGATGCCCGCCACGATGGCCGCATAGCTCCCGGCGCCCGCGCCGAAGAGCCCCCAGGCGGCAAGCTGCAGCAGCGCTCCGACGGCGCTCAGGCGGCGGACGCCGTAGCGCGGGATGTAGACCCCCACGTGTGAGGCGGTGACGGCCCCTGCGATGCCGCAGAGCCCCAGCAGCCCCACCACGTCGCTGCCGGCGTGGAACGGAGCCCCGGCCATCTTGAAGGCGAGCGACGCCCAGAAGCACATGAACGACCCGAAGGCCAGTGCGGCGCGCAGCGCATGGAGCCGCAGCGCAGCGTAGCGGCGGAAGAGCGTGGCCAGCGAGCGCATCAGTGCGCCGTATCCCCCCGTGAAGTTGCGCGGCGTGTCGGGCAGCACGCGCAGGATGACCAGCGCCGAGAGGACCATCAGCACCGCGGCGATGCAGTACATCTCGCGCCAGCCGAGCACCTCGCCCACCGTGCCGCTCACCACGCGTGAGGCCAGGATGCCGCTGAGCAGCCCCGAGAGGATGATGCCCACGTTGCGGGCCTTGTCGGCCGGCCGGGAGTACTGGGCGGCGAAGGGGATGAAGATGTGGGGCATGACCGAGCAGAGCCCCGTGAGGAAGGAGAAGAGGTGGATGGTGCGGATGTCGCGGGCGGCGGCGATGGCGAGCAGCGAGAGGACCAGCACCGAGAAGTTGACCAGCACGATGCGGCGGCGGCTCACCAGGTCGGCCAGCGGGATGATGAAGAAGAGCCCCAGAGCGTAGCCTCCCTGGGTGTAGAGGGCGATGTGGTTGGCCTCGAGCGTCGTGGTGTGGAGCTCCGTGCGGAGCATCTCCAGCAGCGGCTGGTTGTAGTAGAGGTTGGCGACGGAGACGCCGGCGATGACGGCCAGCGTCAGAAGCAGGCTGCGCGGAAATCCGGCACCCTCTCGAAGCATTGCAGGCATGACGATAATCGGTTTGGGCGGCCCAAAGGTACGAATAAAAACGCGAAAACGCGCCGCTTCGCACCGCGCGGCCGTTGCGGTGCGCCGCCCGGTCGGATTTCCGCTCCGAAGGGGCAAACGGGCGATTTTCACGCTTTTTCTTGGCCGTTAGCGACTTTCTTCCTATATTCGCTGTGTTTTCGCAGCGTGCGGAACAGACAGATTCGGTCAACAATACAAACACATAACGATTATGAAAACCAAATACCTGGGACTGGAGCTCTCCAGTCCGGTCATCGTCGGTAGCTCGCCCTATACCTCCACCGTGTCGGGGCTGGTGCGCTGCGCCGAGAATGGCGCCGGCGCCGCCGTCCTGAAGTCGATTTTCGAGGAGCAGATTCTCCACCACGCCGCCTCGCTGGGGCGTCAGTCCGAGTCCTACTACGGCGATGCGGAGCTCTATCTGCAGCGCTACCTGGGTGACAACTACAAGGCGGAGTTCCTCCAGCTGCTCTCCGACGCCCGCGCCAAGTGCTCGATGCCGCTCATCGCCAGCATCAACTGCGTGGGTCTCGACGGCGAGTGGGTCGACTACGCCACGCTGATGGCCCAGGCCGGCGCTTCGGCCCTCGAGCTGAACATCTTCCTCCAGCCGACCGACATCCACACCTCGTCGCAGGAGCTCGAGCGCCGCTATGCCGAAATCGCCGGCAAGGTGGCCTCGGCCGTCCGGGTGCCCGTCTCGGTGAAGCTCTCGATGCGCTTCACCAACCTCTTTGCGGTGGCCGACTCGCTGGAGGCCCGCGGCGTGAAGGGCGTCGTGCTCTTCAACCGCTTCTTCGAGCCCGACATCGACGTCGAGCGGATGCAGTTCATCGAGAGCTCGCCCTACAGCGAGCCTTCGGAGCTGCGCAACGTGCTGCGTACGGCGGCCATCTGCTCGACGGTGCTCCCCAAGCTCGACCTTTCGGTCTCGACGGGCGTGCACGACGGTGAGGCGGTGGTCAAGGCGCTGCTCTGCGGCGCCCGGAGCGTGCAGGTATGCTCGGCGCTCCACCGCGGCGGCTACGAGGTGGTGGCCCGCATGAACGAATACCTCGACGCGTGGGCTTCGCGTCACGGCTTCTCCTCGCTCGAGGAGTTCCGCGGCCGGCTCAAGTTCGGCGACGACACGGCAGCCATGGCGCAGCGCGTGCAGTACATGAAGTATTTCCCCGCTTCGGCCGAATAGGCGGAGCCGGGTCACTTTTCCCGATTGAACGGGGGCTCCGCACAGCGGGGTCCCCGTTTGTTTGCGGGAAGACCGTTCGTTCCTTCTCCCGGGCAGGGTTGCGCCGGCAGCCGCGGTGCGGAAAAATGTTGCCGTCGTGCCTTGGACCGGCAATCGGGGCCCGACTCTTGCAGGAGGCAAGAACAATGCGGAGGTCCGACGGGCCCCCGCAGCGAGTAGTGAAACCTGATAATATAGGGACTGTCGTAAAAAGAATAAAACTTTATAACGAATTGATTGCCAATGTAATATAAAATTTGTATCTTAGCTAAAGATAAAAAGAAT
>OHSM01000001.1_pt1 | contig 184999 bp, 170 predicted proteins | sample 1578671 | NCBI WGS metagenome assembly OHSM01 (sample SAMEA3879591, study PRJEB24766) | human gut metagenome | biome: human-associated habitat; feature: feces | place: USA | collected 1985/1987 | reverse complement strand
TTGTACCAATGTTACAATGTGGTTTAGTTCTTTCAAATTTAGCTTTAGCCATTTTAAAAAAATCCTCCTTAAATTTTCCCTCTTCCGGGTTGTCTTTTTTTATAAGCTTTTTTAATTATATTTCATAAAAGAAATTTTTTCAATATTTATTTTGCTCTTGCAGCGATTACTTTATCCTGTACATTCTTAGGTACCTGCTCATATTTCTGGAAGAACATTGAGTAGTTACCACGACCCTGTGTAGATGAACGGAGTTCTGTTGAATATCCGAACATTTCAGCAAGTGGAACTAATGCTGTTACCATCTTACCGCCACCGATGTCATCCATGCTCTGGATCTGTCCACGCTTAGCATTTAAGCTTCCGATTACATCGCCCATATATTCTTCAGGCATTGTAACTTCAACTTTCATGATAGGCTCAAGGAGAACAGGATTAGCCTTCTGCATAGCTTCCTTGAATGCCATAGATCCGGCAATGTGGAATGCCATTTCTGATGAATCGACTTCATGGTAAGAACCATCGTATACGTTAGCTGATACACCAAGTACAGGGAAACCTGCAAGGATACCTGCTTTAGTAGCTTCTTCAATACCTTCTCCAACAGATGGAATGTATTCCTTAGGAATAGCACCACCTACTACAGTAGATACGAACTTGAATGTTTCTTCACCGTTTGGATCCATAGGCTCAAATTTAACTTTACAGTGTCCGTACTGTCCACGACCACCTGACTGTTTAGCATACTTGCTATCAACATCAACAGGTTTTGTGATTGTTTCCTTATATGCTACCTGTGGGGCACCTACGTTAGCTTCAACCTTAAATTCACGAAGAAGACGGTCTACGATAACTTCAAGATGTAACTCACCCATTCCGGCAATAATTGTCTGACCTGTTTCCTGATCTGTATGAGCTTTGAATGTTGGATCTTCTTCAGCAAGTTTTGCTAAAGCTTCACCCATCTTACCCTGATCGTTCTTTGTCTTAGGCTCGATTGCGAGCTCGATAACAGGTTCTGGGAATTCCATAGATTCAAGGATTACAGGATGCTGTTCATCACAGATTGTATCACCGGTTGTTGTAAATTTGAAACCTACAGCAGCAGCGATATCTCCTGAATACACTTTATCTATTTCTGTACGCTTATTGGCATGCATCTGTACGATACGTCCAATACGTTCTTTTTTATCCTTTGATGCATTTAATACATATGAACCTGAGTTACATGTACCAGAGTATACTCTGAAGAATGCAAGCTTACCAACGAATGGGTCAGCCATAATCTTAAATGCTAAAGCAGCAAATGGAGCGTCATCTGAAGATGGTCTTGTTACTTCATTGCCTTCCATATCTGTACCTGTGATATCAGGAACGTCTGTTGGAGCTGGCATATATTCAATAACACCGTCTAATAACTTCTGAACACCCTTGTTCTTGTATGCTGAACCACAGAATACAGGAACTGCTTCACTGGCAATTGTTCCCCTACGGAGAACTGCCTTTAACTGCTCTTTAGAAGGAGTCTCTCCCTCAAGATACATCATCATTAAATCATCATCTAATTCGCAGATTTTCTCAACGAGGTTATCTCTCCATTTATTTGCAAGGTCTTTTAAGTCATCAGGAATTGCTGTAATCTCGATGTCTTCACCCTTGTCATCTTTGTAATAATAAGCTTCCATCTCAAATAAGTCGATTAAGCCCTTAAAATCATCTTCCTGTCCAATTGGAATCTGTACAGGAATTGCATTCTTTCCAAGACGATCAATGATTGTCTGAACAGAATAGAAAAAGTCTGCACCCATTTTATCCATCTTATTGATGAATGCCATACGAGGTACATTGTAGGTATCAGCCTGTCTCCAAACGTTCTCAGACTGAGGTTCTACACCTGCCTTAGCATCGAATACACCTACTGCGCCATCAAGAACTCTGAGTGAACGTTCAACTTCAACTGTAAAGTCTACGTGGCCCGGAGTATCAATGATGTTGATACGATGTTCTAACGCACCTGGCATTGGTTTATGATGATCCTCTAAAGTCCAATGGCATGTTGTAGCAGCAGATGTGATTGTAATACCACGTTCCTGTTCCTGTTCCATCCAGTCCATTGTAGCTGTTCCTTCATGAGTATCACCAATCTTATAGTTAACACCGGTATAATATAAGATACGCTCTGTTAATGTTGTCTTACCAGCATCAATATGAGCCATAATACCGATATTTCTGGTTCTCTCTAATGGATATTCTCTTCCAGCCAAGGTATTTTCCTCCTTATTTTGGTTAGTAATTCCGCAGCGGAAAGTTACGCTGCAGAATATATTTCATAAAAATTAGAATCTGTAATGTGCGAAAGCCTTGTTTGCTTCTGCCATTTTGTGCATATCTTCTTTTCTCTTTACTGATGCACCTGTATTATTAGATGCATCCATAATTTCGCCGGCAAGTCTTTCTTCCATAGTCTTCTCGCCTCTTGCGCGTGAGAAAGTTGTCAACCAACGAAGTCCGAGAGCCTGTCTTCTCTCTGCTCTTACTTCGATAGGTACCTGGTAAGTAGCACCACCAATACGTCTTGCTTTAACTTCAAGTACTGGCATTACATTGTTCATAGCTTCTTCAAATACCTCGAGAGCTGGCTTACCTGATTTTTCTTCAACTTTATTGAATGCTCCATATACAATCTTCTGAGCTGTAGATTTCTTACCGTCTAACATAATATTGTTGATAAGTTTTGTTACAACCTTGCTGTTGTACATTGGATCTGCTAATACATCTCTATGCTGAGTATGTCCTTTACGTGGCACGGTTCTTCCCTCCTTAACATAATTTAATTAATTCATAGGTACTCACATGTGTCTATGTGTTCGCGCTCGGTATATCTTATGTCCTGCAACCTACAGGAAATATATCTATCCGGCACTTAAACCAATCTGACAATTAAGTGAATATTATTTTGCGTCTTTAGGTCTCTTAGCGCCGTATTTTGAACGCGCCTGTCTTCTCTTAGCAACACCTGCTGTATCGAGTGTTCCTCTTACGATATGATATCTTGTACCTGGTAAGTCTTTTACCCTACCACCTCTTACAAGAACAACACTATGTTCCTGAAGGTTATGTCCTTCACCTGGAATGTAGCTTGTTACTTCAATACCGTTAGAAAGACGAACTCTGGCAATTTTTCTAAGAGCTGAGTTAGGTTTCTTAGGGGTCTTAGTCTTAACTGCTGTACAAACACCTCTCTTCTGTGGAGAAGCTGTATCGATAGCTTTCTTCTGAAGTGAGTTGTAACTCTTTAAAAGAGCTGGAGCTGTTGACTTCTTAACAGATGTCTGTCTTCCCTTTCTTACTAACTGGTTAAATGTAGGCATTCTTTTTCACCTCCTGATAAATAAATTTCCTTGGTTGCGAATCTGATTATTCAAATTCTCTCATTTGCGCACAAAAATAAGCCATGCTACATTGCACGCACGGCTTATTATAAATGTTAATTTATCTGTTGTCAACAGGTAAATTTATATGATTTAAAGTTTTATTCTTCTGTATTAACTTCTTCTGTGGTTTCTTCTGCTGCATTATCTGTGCTTTCTGAAGTTTCTGCTGTTTCTTCAGGTGAATTGTCTGTTTTTTCAGCAATGTCTTCACCTTCAAAATCTTCCTCAAAAGAAAGTTCTTCTTCACTGCTCTCATCAGAGTCAAGTCTTACATCTCTGTATCTCTTCATACCTGTACCTGCAGGAATAAGTTTACCGATAAGAACGTTTTCCTTAAGACCGATAAGTGGGTCTACCTTGCCGTTAATTGCTGCTTCGGTAAGAACCTTTGTTGTTTCCTGGAAAGATGCAGCTGAAAGGAATGAGTTGGTAGCAAGAGCTGCCTTTGTAATACCTAACATAATCTGTGTTCCTTCTGCAGGTTCAAGCTTCTGTTCAGCAAGTTTTTCGTTCATTTCATTGAAGTCAAGTACGTCAACTGTTACTCCTGAAAGATATTCAGAATCACCAGGATTTTCGATTTTAATCTTCTTGAGCATCTGTCTTACAATTACTTCAATATGCTTATCGTTAATTTCAACACCCTGAAGTCTGTATACACGCTGTACTTCACGAAGCATATAATCCTGAACCGCTCTTACACCCTTAATCTTAAGGATATCATGTGGGTTAACGCTACCTTCTGTAAGCTCATCACCGGCTTCAAGTACCTGTCCATCAACAATCTTAATTCTTGAACCATAAGGTATAAGATAATTCTTAACATTACCTGTCATTGGATCTGTGACAACAACTTCACGTTTCTTCTTAGTATCAACAATCTTGGCAACGCCACCGAATTCTGCAATAATTGCAAGTCCCTTTGGCTTTCTTGCTTCAAAAAGTTCTTCTACTCTAGGAAGACCCTGTGTGATATCATCACCGGCAACACCACCGGCATGGAATGTTCTCATGGTAAGCTGTGTACCAGGTTCACCGATTGACTGGGCAGCAATGATACCGACTGCTTCACCGACCTGTACCTGTTGTCCTGTTGCCATATTGGCACCATAACATTTAGCACAAACACCAAGGTGTGACTTACATGAAAGAACTGTTCTTATCTTAACTTCTTTAAGTCCGAGCTTTTCAATAATTTCTGCTCTCTTAGGAGTAATCATATGATTCTTCTTAATGAGGATTTCCCCGGTTTCAGGGTCTACGATATCTTCAGCAAGATATCTTCCTGTGATTCTATCCTTCAATCCTTCAATTACTTCCTGGCCTTCCATAAATGCTTTAACTACCATTCCCGGAATTTCTTTGCCTTCTGAGCAGTCAACTTCTCTGATAATAAGCTCCTGGGATACGTCAACAAGACGTCTCGTGAGGTATCCTGAATCGGCTGTTCTTAATGCGGTATCTGAAAGACCCTTTCTGGCACCATGGGCAGAAATGAAATATTCCAGAACATCAAGACCTTCACGGAAGTTTGACTTGATTGGAAGTTCGATAGTTCTACCTGATGTATCTGCCATGAGTCCACGCATACCTGCTAACTGCTTAATCTGCTGGTTAGAACCACGGGCACCTGAGTCAGCCATCATAAAGATGTTGTTATACTTGTCAAGTCCGGAAATAAGTGCATCAGTAAGTTTCGCATCGGTATCAAACCATGTTGCTACTACTTCTTTATATCTTTCTTCTTCAGTAATAAGACCTCTTCTGAAGTTCTTCATAATCTTATCAACTGTTGCCTCAGCTGCTGCAAGCATATCTTTCTTCTGTGCAGGAACTGTCATATCTGAAATTGATACTGTCATGGATGCTCTTGTAGAATACTTGTAACCTGTTGACTTAATAAGGTCAAGTACTTCAGCTGTCTTTGTGGCACCATGTGTATTAATTACTTTTTCAAGTATCTTCTTTAATTCTTTCTTTCTTACAAGGAAATCAACTTCAAGCTTACATTCATTTTCAGGAATACTTCTGTCTACAAATCCAAGATCCTGAGGAATGATTTCATTAAAGAGGAATCTTCCTAATGTAGAGTTAATAACATCACTCTTAACTGTTCCGTCTTCCAATGTCTTTGTTACTCTTACATTGATTTTTGAATGTAATGTAATAATTCCGTTCTCATAAGCAAGAATTGCTTCATTAACGCTCTTGAATGATTTGCCTTCTCCAAGTGCTCCCGGTCTTTCCTGTGTAAGGTAATAGATACCGAGAACCATATCCTGTGAAGGAACGGCTACAGGACCACCATCTGATGGTTTTAAGAGGTTATTAGGCGAGAGAAGAAGGAATCTGCACTCTGCCTGTGCTTCTACTGACAATGGAAGGTGTACCGCCATCTGGTCACCGTCGAAATCGGCGTTGAACGCTGTACATACAAGTGGATGAAGCTTAATAGCCTTACCCTCTACAAGTATTGGTTCAAATGCCTGAATACCAAGTCTATGGAGTGTAGGAGCACGGTTAAGCATAACCGGATGTTCTTTAATTACATCCTCTAATACATCCCATACTTCTGTCTCTAACTTTTCAACTTTTTTCTTAGCACCCTTTACATTTGGGCAATAACCGCTTGATACAAGTTCTTTCATAACGAATGGTTTGAAAAGTTCGATTGCCATTTCTTTTGGAAGACCACACTGGTAAATCTTAAGTTCTGGTCCTACTACGATAACCGAACGTCCAGAGTAGTCAACACGCTTACCAAGAAGATTCTGACGGAAACGGCCCTGTTTACCTTTTAACATATCTGATAAAGACTTAAGTGCTCTGTTACCCGGTCCTGTTACGGGACGTCCTCTTCTACCGTTATCAATCAATGCATCAACTGCTTCCTGAAGCATTCTTTTTTCATTACGGATAATGATTTCAGGTGCTCCAAGTTCCATAAGTCTTGCAAGACGGTTATTTCTGTTGATAATTCTTCTATATAAATCGTTTAAGTCTGATGTTGCGAATCTGCCGCCATCAAGCTGAACCATAGGTCTTAAATCCGGTGGTATTACCGGAATGACATCAAGTATCATCCATTCAGGCTTATTTCCTGATTCCCTGAATGCCTCAACAACTTCAAGTCTCTTAACGATTCTTGCTTTTTTCTGTCCTGAAGCATCTTTCAGTTCAGCTTTTAATTCAGCTGAATCTTTATCAAGGTCGATATTGTGGAGTAATTCCTTAATTGATTCCGCACCCATACCTACTCTGAATGCAGAACCCCATTTTTCGTATGCTGCCGCATATTCCTGCTCTGACAATATCTGTTTAAAAGATAAATCCGTATCACCTGCATCAAGAACTATATATGATGCAAAATATAATACTTTTTCAAGTACTCTTGGTGAAAGGTCAAGAATAAGTCCCATACGGCTTGGTATTCCTTTAAAATACCATATATGTGATACAGGAGCTGCAAGGCTTATATGTCCCATACGCTCTCTACGAACGCTTGCCTTTGTAACTTCTACGCCACAACGGTCACAGACAATTCCTTTATATCTGATTTTTTTGTACTTACCGCAGTAACATTCCCAGTCTTTACTTGGTCCAAATATCTTCTCACAGAACAGTCCGTCCCTTTCAGGTTTTAATGTTCTGTAGTTGATTGTTTCCGGCTTAATAACCTCTCCGTGAGACCACTCCAGAATTTTTTCAGGGGATGCAAGACCAATCTTAATTGAATCGAATGTTATCGGCTGATATGTTTCGTTATTAGTATTTTCTGGCATAACTAATCTCCCTTCTATTCTTCACTGTCGAATGCTGAATCATCGAAATCTGCTATATCTGATGTGTCTTCTTCAACATCAGAAAGTTCTCCGTCAACGAATTCCTGTTTCTGATATCCGAAGTCACCGAATGCTTCTTCATATCCATATGCTTTATTATCACTCATAAGGTCTTCATGTGAAGTATCAGATTCTGCGTAGCCGATATTTTCTTTAATATCAACTTCTTCGCCGTTCTCATCAAGAACCTTAACATCAAGTGCAAGTGATCTTAATTCTTCAAGAAGTACCTTGAAGGATTCAGGAATACCCGGTTCAGGAATATTATCACCTTTGATAATTGCTTCGTATGTCTTAACACGTCCTACAACGTCATCTGACTTAACTGTAAGGATTTCCTGAAGCGTATATGAAGCACCATATGCTTCAAGAGCCCAAACTTCCATTTCACCGAAACGCTGTCCACCAAATTGTGCTTTACCACCAAGTGGCTGCTGTGTAACAAGTGAGTAAGGACCGGTCGAACGTGCATGAATCTTATCATCAACAAGATGATGAAGCTTAAGGTAATGCATGTGTCCGATTGTAACAGGGCTGTCAAAATATTCTCCTGTTCTACCATCTCTCAATCGTACTTTACCATCTCTTGAAATAGGAACGCCTTTCCATTCTGCTCTATGGTCAAGGTGTTCACCAAGATATTCCATAAGTTCTTCATTTATCTTGCCGTCCCATTTTTCTTTGAATTCATCCCATTCAAGATTTACGTAATCGTTGGCAAGATCAAGTGTATCCATAATATCTTTTTCGTTAGCACCGTCAAATACAGGTGTTGATATCTTAAATCCGAGTGCTCTCGCTGCAAGGCTTAAGTGAATCTCAAGAACCTGACCGATATTCATACGTGATGGTACACCGAGAGGATTAAGAACGATGTCAAGAGGTCGTCCATTTGGAAGATATGGCATATCTTCTACAGGTAAAATTCTTGAAACGACACCCTTGTTACCATGACGTCCGGCCATCTTATCACCTACAGAAATCTTTCTCTTCTGTGCGATGTAGATACGAACCGACTGATTAACGCCCGGATTGAGGTCATCCCCATTCTCTCTTGTAAATACCTTAGCATCAACTATAACACCGTACTCTCCGTGAGGAACTCTGAGTGAAGTATCTCTTACCTCTCTTGCTTTCTCACCAAAAATGGCTCTTAAAAGTCTCTCTTCGGCTGTAAGCTCTGTCTCACCCTTAGGTGTAACTTTACCTACAAGAATATCTCCGGCACGGACTTCTGCACCAATTCTTATAATACCTCTTTCATCAAGGTCTTTAAGTGCATCTTCACCAACGCCCGGAACTTCTCTTGTTATCTCTTCAGGTCCAAGCTTGGTATCTCTTGCTTCTGCTTCGTATTCTTCTATATGAACTGATGTATAAACATCATCTCTTACAAGTCTTTCACTTAATAAAACAGCATCCTCGTAGTTGTAACCTTCCCATGTCATGAATCCGATGAGAGGGTTCTTACCTAATGCGATTTCACCATTAGAAGTTGATGGACCGTCCGCAATTACATCGCCTGCTTCAACTCTGTCTCCCTTTGTAACGATTGGCTTCTGGTTATAACAGTTGCTCTGGTTACTTCTTGCGAATTTGGTAAGCTGGTATGAATGTCTGTTTCCGTCATCCTCAAGAATAACAATTTCTGTTGATGTGGCTCTGTCAACAAGACCGCCTTTTTCCGCTACTACACAGGCACCTGAGTCAACGGCTGTCTTATATTCCATACCTGTTCCTACTACTGCTGAATCAGTTGTAAGAAGAGGTACCGCCTGACGCTGCATGTTAGATCCCATAAGTGCTCGGTTAGCATCGTCGTTCTGGAGGAAAGGAATCATTGAAGTAGCAACTGAGAATACCATCTTAGGAGATACGTCCATAAGGTCTATCTTGCTCTTTTCAAATTCTGAGGTTTCCTCTCTGTAACGGCCTGATACGCTGTTCTTAACGAAATATCCGTTCTCGTCAAGTTCTGCATTAGCCTGTGCTACATAATAATTATCTTCTTCATCGGCAGTAAGGTATCTTACTTCCTCTGTTACTCTTGGGTTCTTAGGATCTGTCTTATCTACAACACGATATGGGGCTTCTACAAATCCGTACTCATTAATTCTTGCGTATGTAGCAAGTGAGTTGATAAGACCAATGTTAGGTCCTTCAGGTGTCTCAATAGGACACATTCTGCCATAATGTGTATAATGAACATCTCGAACCTCAAATCCGGCACGATCTCTTGAAAGTCCGCCAGGTCCGAGTGCTGAAAGACGTCTCTTATGTGTAATTTCACTAAGAGGGTTATTCTGATCCATAAACTGTGACAACTGCGAACTTCCAAAAAATTCCTTAACCGCAGCTGTTACAGGCTTGATATTAATTAAAGTCTGTGGTGATGCTCCTTCAACGTCCTGAGTTGTCATTCTTTCCCTAACAACTCTTTCCATTCTTGAAAGACCGATTCTGTACTGGTTCTGTAACAATTCACCTACAGCCCTGATACGTCTGTTTCCAAGATGATCGATATCATCCTTTGTTCCAACGCCATATTCAAGATGTATATTGTAATTAATAGAAGCAATAATATCATCAACGGTAATATGCTTTGGTACAAGATCACTTGCGTTCTTCTTAATAGCTTCCTTGATATCATCAAGTGATGTATTTTCTTCAAGGATTGTCTTTAATACAGGATAGTATACTGCTTCATGGATACCAAGAGACTTAGCCTCTTCCTCTGTGATATCTACATGTTTTGTAATATCAACCATCATATTAGAAAGCACTTTTACTTTTCTGTCTTCAACAGCAAGCCATACATAAGGTACTGCCGCATTCTGGATAGCAAGGGCAGAATCCTTTGTAAGTGTATCTCCGGCTGATGCAATAATTTCTCCTGTGGTAACATCCACAACATCCTCTGCGAGCTTGTGTCCCCAGATTCTGTTTCTGAAATTAAGTTTCTTGTTAAATTTATAGCGGCCTACCTTAGCAAGGTCGTATCTTCTTGGGTCAAAGAACATTGCATTTATAAGGCTCTCTGCACTATCAACCGAAAGAGGTTCACCCGGACGGATTTTTTTGTATAACTCTAAGAGACCCTCTTCATAACCGCCATTAGGGCTCTTCTCTGTTACTGAAGGATCTTTTGCTATACTTGCTTCAATTTTAGGTTCATCCCCGAAAAGTTCACGAATCTGTGCATTGGTTCCGAAACCAAGTGCTCTTATAAGAACTGTAACAGGTACCTTTCTTGTTCTATCTACACGCACGGAAAATACATCATTGGAGTCTGTTTCATACTCTAACCATGCACCTCTGTTAGGTATAACGGTACATGAATATAATGTTTTACCAATCTTATCATGACCTATTTCATAATAGATTCCCGGAGAACGGACTAACTGGCTTACAATTACTCGCTCTGCACCATTAATAACGAAGGTTCCTGTTGCTGTCATTAATGGAAGATCTCCCATGAAAATGTCATGTTCTTTAATCTCGTCTGTTTCTTTGTTATAAAGTCTTACTTTAACTTTGAGAGGAGCTGCGTATGTTGCATCTCTTTCTTTACATTCTTCAATAGAATACTTCTTATCGTCTTCACATAACATAAAGTCTACAAATTCAAGGCTAAGGTGACCACTGTAATCTGTAATAGGCGATATATCTTCAAAAACTTCTTTGAGTCCATCCTCTAAGAACCACTTATATGAATTCTTCTGAACTTCAATAAGATTAGGCATATCAAGAACTTCTTTCTGTCTTGAGTAACTCATTCTGACGTTCTTGCCAAATTTCTTAGGACGTAATCTGTTTTTTTCCATTGACGTTTACCCCTGCGCTTTCTATAATTTTCTTTTGCCTATGTGTTGAGCATAAGTCTACACAATAAAGCATTGTCCATAATAGCATATATGTAAATCCCTGTCAACAACTTTTTTAATAATATCTCCGGTCGTTGGCATTAAAAAAGAGTGCCACTTTCGTGACACTCTTTTGTCTACAAGTATAAATTACATTATTTGATTGTAGCTTTAGCGCCTGCTTCTTCAAGTTTCTTCTTGATGTCTTCAGCTTCTTCTTTGCTAACGCCTTCTTTAACAACCTTAGGAGCTGCTGTAACAAGATCCTTAGCTTCTTTAAGTCCAAGACCTGTGATTTCACGAACAACTTTGATTACTGGAACACCAGAACCTTCTGTAAGTTCAACGTCAAATTCTGTCTTTTCTTCTTCAGCTGCTGCACCTGCGCCTGCTGCTGCAACTACAACGCCTGCTGCTGCAGATACGCCGAATTCTTCTTCACATGCTTTTACAAGATCGTTTAATTCTAATACTGTTAATCCTTTAATAACTTCAATGATTTCCTGAGTTGTCATTTTAAATATCCTCCATTAATTTGTTTTTTAATTTCTTAGTAATTATGCTTCTGCTTCGTTCTTTTCAGCAATCTGCTTAATAACACGAGCGAAGTTTGTAACTGGTGACTGAATACTTCCAAGGAATTTTGAAAGGAGTTCTTCTCTTGATGGGATAGTAGCAATTACCTGGATACCTTTCTCATCATAATATGTTCCTTCAACAACACCTGATTTAAGCTGTAATGCATCAGCAGTCTTAGCAAATCCGAAAAGGATTCTTGCAGGAGCTGTTGCATCTTCCTTAGAAATAGCGATTGCTGTAGGACCTTCAAGGTCTGGTACAAGTGCTTCAAATTCTGTACCGGCAACAGCACGCTTAATCATTGTATTCTTATAAACCTTATATATAACGCCTGCTTCTCTCATTTTCTTACGAAGAGCTGTATCCTGCTCAACTGTAAGTCCACGGTAGTCTGCAAGAACTGCTGACTTAGCACCGTTAAGGCATTCAATGATTTCATCAACTATAGGCTTCTTAATCTCAACCTTTGCCATGAGTAATTTTCCTCCTTGTAGAATTAATATAAAAAATGCCTCCCGCAGACCGGGAGACATTAAAAAGTCATGTGCTTAAAATTCTCCTCGGCAGGCGTACTGACTTATGCCTTACGGCACCTGCTGTCTACGGTAGGGACTTATACAAGTCCAACAGATGATATGTTACCATCTGAATATTATTTTGTCAAGCAAATTTATGCAAGATACTTTGTTGTATCAACCTTAACGCCAGGACCCATTGTAGATGTAAGAGTAATGTTCTTAATATACTGTCCTTTTAATGCTGAAGGTTTAGCTTTAACGATTGCATCCATAATAGCCTTGAAGTTGTCTGCAAGCATCTCTTCTGTGAAAGATACTTTACCAACTGTAACATGCACGATGTTAGTCTTGTCAAGTCTGTATTCAATCTTACCGGCTTTGATATCTGCTATTGCTTTTGTTACATCCATAGTAACTGTACCGGCTTTAGGGTTTGGCATTAAGCCCTTTGGTCCGAGTACTCTACCGAGACGACCAACAACACCCATCATATCAGGTGTAGCTACAACAACGTCGAAGTCAAACCATCCTTCGTTCTGGATCTTTGGAATGAGTTCTTCGCCGCCTACGAAATCTGCTCCTGCTGCTTCTGCTTCTGTTGCCTTAGCGCCCTTAGCGAAAACAAGAACTCTTACTGTCTTACCTGTTCCGTGAGGAAGAACTACTGCACCACGAATCTGCTGCTCAGCATGACGTCCGTCACAACCTGTTCTGATATGTGCTTCTACTGTCTCATCAAATTTTGCTGTTGAAGCTTTCTTAACTAATGCTACGGCTTCTTCAGCGCTGTATGTTGCTGTGCGGTCTACTAATTTAGCCGCTTCAACGTATTTTTTGCCTCTTTTCATTTTAAAAAACCTCCTGGTGGTATTTGCGGGGTCTGCCCTCCCACAACTATTATCTGATGTCTGACATCAGACGCAGCTTAAATTATTCTTCTACTGTGATACCCATACTTCTTGCAGTACCGGCGATCATGCTCATAGCTGCTTCAACTGAAGCTGCATTTAAGTCAGGCATCTTCAATTCAGCGATCTTCTGGAGATCTGCTTTAGAAATCTTAGCAACCTTTGTCTTGTTAGGTACGCCTGAACCTGATTTAATGTTACATGTCTTCTTAAGAAGAACTGCTGCAGGTGGAGTCTTTGTAATGAAACTGAAACTTCTGTCTGCATAAACTGTAATTACAACAGGGACGACTGTATCTCCCATATCTGCTGTCTTTGCGTTGAACTGCTTTGTAAATTCAACGATGTTTACACCGTGCTGACCAAGTGCTGGACCAACTGGTGGAGCTGGTGTAGCTTTGCCGGCAGCAATCTGTAATTTGATATAACCTGTTACTTTCTTTGCCATCTTTGGCACCTCCTAAAATAATGTGGTGTTTGCGGGAATCACCCTCCCACGTAAGTCGTATAACCGACCAACTCCGGTTGCCCGGAATCTATTCGTCATAATGGTTCTGCCATTTACGAATTTTCATTAAATATGACGTATTTCTGTAAAGCCTAACTCAACAGGTGTCTCACGTCCAAACATATCTACTGTAATTGTAACAGTCTGTTTGTTGTCATTAATACTCTTGATCTCTCCGACAGTATTTTCCCATACCCCGGATATTGCCATAACCGTATCACCCAGTGAGTATTCAGCCGCAACCTTGCCAATGCTGATACCGAGGTTGTTCATCTCTTCATCTGTAAGCGGAACCGGTTTGGATCCCGGACCTACAAATCCTGTAACACCTCTTGTATTTCTTACAACATACCATGTGTCATCGTTCAGAATCATATGAATAAGTACATATCCAGGGAAGATTTTTTTCTGAACCTGTTTCTTAACACCATTCTTAATTTCTACTGCATCCTGTAAAGGAACGGAAACTTCAAGAATCTGATCTTCAAGGTGTCTGTTTTCGATTGTTTTCTCGATGTTAGCTTTAACTTTATTCTCGTAGCCTGAATATGTATGAACTACATACCAGCTAGCTCCTGATATTTCTTCTGACATCCAATCACCTTTTCCTATTTAACAAATATTTTATCGAAACCTGTTGATATAACAAAATCAAGTCCGAAAATTATAAGTCCGAGAACAACTGTGCAGACCAATACTGCAAGTGTCTGTCTTCCAAGTGACTGACGATTAGGCCAGATGATTTTCTTGAATTCTGCTTTCATTGAAGCAAAGAATCCAACCTTTTCAGACTTCTTTCTGCCTTTAGAAGTCTTCGCTGTTTTCATAGTTAATTCTTCAACAGTTACATCATCAATTGATGTGTTGTTAAGAATTTCCTTTTCAGAATCACCCATCGTAGTTACCTCTCAATACTAAAACTATTTTGTTTCCTTATGCATTGTGTGTGACTTACAGAATCTGCAATATTTCTTTGTTTCCATTCTGTCAGGATGAGTCTTCTTATCCTTTGTCATATTATAGTTACGCTGTTTGCATTCTGTACAAGCTAATGTAATTTTAACACGCATGACTTACACCTCCAAATTGTGCTGTTTATCTATTATTTTTGGGCATAAAAAAAAAGCCTTTACTTCCCATAGCTTACTCACTATATCATAGCTGTATTAACATAGTCAAGTCTTTTTTTCTAAAAAAAAATATGTAAAAAATATTATAAAATAAGATGACATTTTTTGTCTTATGTTCTATAATATACATGTAAAAATGGATTTTTGCAAGAGTTATTTTATCATACAGACAAGGAGGTGACTGTTATGATTAGCAATGTATATAACTACTACCTGTCCCAGTACGGCAATCTTTCCTACGGCAGGCATAATGTTCATAAAAAAAATGAGCTTCGTAATACCTATAACAGCATTGTGAAGCTTAACAGATCCAATCCTTTTTATGACATTGATTTATCGGAAGAATCCCAGAGATATGCAATTGACATTAAAGAGAACGCAAGGGCATTGTTTGATGTTACGGAAGATTTGACGGATGCCGGCAACGGCAATATGACATTCAGAAGCATTGCGGAATCGGATATGCCGGATAATGTTGAAGTTGAATATATTGGTGAGAACGTCCACGCCGGAAGTCCTGCAAAGTTTACAATCGGCGTCAGGAAATTAGCCACACCCCAGACTAATACAGGAGCTTATCTGCGCCAGAATGCCAGAAATCTTTTTACCGGCGCTTATTCTTTTGACGTTGATATATCCTCCATTACATACGAACTTCAATTTGATGTCACAGATAAAGACACCAACCGCAGTGTGCAGGATAAACTTGCACGTCTGATTAATAAGTCCAATATAGGTCTTAATGCACAGGTTCTTGTTAATAGCAGCGGCCGTTCGGCACTGTCTGTTACTTCCAATATGACCGGTGTAGGTGACAGACCTGTTATTTTCAGGATTACGGATAACGATACCTCGGCTCTTTCAGGTGTGGTTGACGCCCTCGGGCTTGATAATACCACCCATTATCCGTCTAATGCGGTTTTTGAACTGAACGGCAATGAGAAGATTTCATCATCCAACGTTTTTACAGTGGATAAAAAATATGAGATTACCCTTAAAAAAGCCAATAACGAAGGGGAATATGCAACTATAGGACTTAAACAGAACCTTGATTCCATTATCGACAGCATCCACGAACTTGCGGACAGTTATAATCAGATATCACAACTGGCCAGAAGTGGCACAAGTTCAGGAAGCCGTCGTCTGGCAAATGATTTATCATACATTGCCACAACCCATAATGATGCTTTGAACTCCAACGGATTACATATTAATGAAAATGGATTTATAGAAATAGATGACGAATATTTACATTCCTCTTCTAATGATGAACTTTTAACGACACTTTCAAGTTTAGGCAGATTTAAATCTGACCTGCAGAAGAAAGCCAACGATATAATGATTAATCCAATGGAATATATAAGTAAATCAATTATCAGTTACAAAAACCCTGCGAGACCGACTGCAGATACATATACAACCTCAATATATTCAGGAATGATATATAATGGTTACTGTTGAATACCGCTGTTAATCACAGCGGTATTTTTATTTGCCGGTTTCTGACTTTATCTTATTTCTTGCCCGTGACAGCCTTTTTGACACGGCATTTTCTGTCGTATTCTCGTCTTTTGCTATCTGGCTGATACTTTTATTCTCTATATATCGTTTTTCTGCCGCTCTTTTCTCCGCGGGCGACAGGCAGTTAAAATTACTCCTTGCCGATTCTTCCTCCATGAAAAGTATTCTGTCATTGTTATTATAGTATTTTCCATAGAGGTCTTCGTCAAACTTTATGCTGTAGCTTTGTTCCCACTCCTTTTGATACTTTGTAAATACCTTATCCTTAATTTTTTCCACATAATCTTTTTGTTTTGTACCGTCAAGCTTGAAAAACCATTCGGAATGTTCGGTGATTTTGTAGAAAATCTCACTGGATATATCCTCTGCTACTGTTTCTTTTCCAAACTTTGCTTTTGCTTCTTTTATCACATTTTCTTTGCAATAATCGTAAAGTTCGCACATGTCTGCAAAAAAATAACCATTACCCAAAAGAACACCTCCTCCTTTACTTATTAAGTAGTAAACTATGTTCCATGGTAACGGTTGTTTTATATTTCAGGGATATATTTTCTCATTTCGTCCAGTCTGTTACTGTACTGGTGAAGTTTTTTAACTTTTTCGTAACCATTCAGGGCAATGTTTTTTCTTTCGTCTTCATGGCTGAGATAATATTCTGTCTTCTTTTGCAAATCCTCATAGGAATCGAATGTAACAAGGTCTATTCCATCTTTAAAATACAGACCAAGCTCCGGCTGGTTATTGGTCATGCAGAAGCCTCCGCAGCTTAATATGTCAAACACCCTTAATGGGATACCTGTCCTGATGCTTTTTAAAGAAAGATTGAGATTAATTTTACTTCTGTTATATATAAGAGGTGCCTGGCTCCAATAGTCCACGGTTCCGTGTTTTTTTGCAAACCCAAATTCCGGTTCCATATCATCTGTAAATATATCGGTTCTGTAATTCTCCGATAATTTTGATATAATACTCTGTCGTTCAAGTCTTGCTATTTTGAATGAAAGAACCGTTGTTGAAAAAGTCAGTGCAAGCTTCTGGAAAGAATGTTCCGACTTATTAAGCACAAAATGCCTCTCTATCTCGGCAAGAATTTTACCATCAAGAATGTCTTCTATCATATATTCGTTAATATTAACCTGCATTTTTAATGCCGCATCAAAATAACCTTTAAGGTAATCCGTCATATGGTCATATACTTCGTCGTACATATTTTTCTTATACATGCTTCCCACAAAGGATATGTCATAATCGTATCCATCAGGAACCGCACCTCCTGTTATCTTGTCATTACGCACTGTATCCGCACACAGCGGCAGGTAATATACAGGTGCTCCCATATCTTTAAATTCAAGCTGGTTCCACAAATCAAATGTAAATATTATGTTGGATTTATTAAAAACCGCATCATTATACATAGCTGAAATAGGGCTGTCGCAGCACCATGCCACATATCGTATTCTTCTTTTTTCACATTCATTGGATATAAGAGGAAAAAAATTGACAGTCATCACAAGGTCATACTCTGCACGGTCAAACTGCTCACGTAAACTAAGGGCGAAAGGCTCATCACTTTCGTAATTAGCCATCTCGCCCGTTATTTCGTCTACAATATGTCCTCTTTGTTCAAGATTTTGTATAAGGTCAAACTGATTATATGCTTTCCAGCGGTAAAATAATATTCTCATTTTTTCTTATCCATAAAATATGACTGTGATGAAATATTATTCATGCTCTTGTAGTAGTTACTTGCAACTTCCCTGTTTTTCTTTGCCTGATATACGTCTTTTCTGATTGAATTAAATCTGTTCCGTACAATTACATTGTTACGCTGTTCCGCAACCTGAAGTGCAAGGCTTAAATCCGTAATGGTTTTAATTTTAACCTGCAATGTGGCAATTTCCTGTTTATATCGGTCTTTATTGCCTTCTATCTGGTTTTTGATATTGTCATACAATATCTGAAAGCCTGTGTCCAGCTTTTCAAGTTCATCAATAAGGGCAGCTTTACTGTCAACATTATCATTGAATGCTTCTTCGTCAAACTCTCCCTTATCTATGATTTCTTTCTGTGCTGCCGTAAGAGCTTCCAGCTGCTTTAATATATCAATTTTTTTATCAAGGCTCTCTGATAAAACCTGCAAATAATTAACTGCTTCGCTCATATAAATTCCCTTCTATTTTAACTTGGTCTGCCTGTCTGCATTACCTCTTTCCATGTGTCTCTCATACTTCTTAAATGAGTAAGGCACTCTTCAAGAATTTCTTTATCCTTATGAACGTTAGCTTCCACAAGCCTTCTTAAAATATATTCATAAACAACGTCAAAGTCCTTTGCCACAGGGTACTTGAAATCCAGAGAATTCCTGAACTCTTCTATTATTCTTGTTGCCTTAACGATATTGTTATGTGCTTTCTCAATATTTTTCTGGTCTATACCCATAATGGCAACATTAATAAATTTAATGGCACCTTCATAAAGCATAAGGGTCAGTTCCGCCGGAGAGGCTGTCATAACTTTATTTTTCTGATATATGTCATATCCTGACGCATTTGTCATATACAATTCCTCTTTTGCCTTTAATTACTTCCAAAAAGATTTGCAAGTGAATTTTGCTGTGACTGCAGTTTTGAAAGTGCCACCTCCATTGCTGAAAACTTCTTATAATATTTTTCTTCATAATCAGCAATTTTTTCTTCCCAGGTACTTACTTTATCCTTATAGTCACTGTATTGGCTTGCCATTTCCTTATCATTATAAATTGTAAGGGCACTGCTCAGATCCGTGCTTGCCATTTTATCATTTATAGCATTGTAAAGATTCTTTGATAACTCTGTGAAAAATTTAACTACCTTATCAGGATCGGATGAAATGGCCGCCATAAGTTTATCACTGTTTGATGAGGAAACCGCATCATCCTTATTACCATCGATATGGAAATTATTCCTTGTCTCATCTTTTGCGGTAAAATAACTCTGGGTTCCGATACCGAATGATGATAAAGTATAATCAGTTCCGTCAATAGTAACCTTGGTTCCGATAAGTGCATTCTTCATTGCAGATGTAAACCCGCTCAATGTGGAATCTTTTCTGAGAAGGGCAGTCTTAATCTTGTTTTCCCATTCTTCAATCTGTTTATCCGTCATTGCTTCTTTTTCATCAGATGTAAGTGGTTCATAACCTGATGCGGAATCTGCATAATAGAGAGTATCAAGATATGTTATCATCTCATTAAATTCTGAAAACATTTTCTTAATCTTGTCATACATTCCCTGTGTATCAACTGATGTAGTAATTACAACCGGATCATCTGTCTCAACTGTATTGCCTGCTGCATCCTGTGTAACAGATGTTGTTGTCTTCGTAGCGTTAATATTTATACCGTTAATTGAAAACGAGTTGGAATTATTCGTATATGTGGCACCGTTAAGCACGATAACCGAATCCTGTGCAGTTACCCTTGCTGCATCATTTGAATTTGCAAGTGCTCCCGAATCATAAAGACCAACTATTTTCTTAGCCATTGCTATTTCGGCAGCTGCATTGTCCTGCAGTTCTTTGAGAGTCTCTCCGTTAATTCGGTCAACCTCTGCATTAAGAGCATCATCAGAATCAAGAAGTGCCTGCTTCTCGGAAATAGTCTTGTCATATTCTTCAAGCTTCTTATCCCCGTCAGCTATCTTTGTCTCAAGTTCGGTAACGGCATTTGTATAATCTGTTTCATTTTCATAATCATCTTTTGAAAGATTTTTCAGCTGTTCTTTTAATTTATTATTGGATTCTTCAAGAGTCTTTCTGTTATCTGTGGCTGTCTTTAAATCCTTTTCAACTGTTGTTCTGTAGGAATCCGCAGTAATCTTTTTGGCTTCGTATTTCTCGTTGACTTCTATAGAACTGTCATAATCAGCGGCAGATATTTTTCTGTACCGCTTCATATCTGATGTTTCGTTTCCGTTAAGATCTTTTACGGACATAAGTCCTAATTTGGCAAGTGCCTCAAGTCCTGCATCATTACCTGCAGTAACAGAGAACTCTCCGTCAAGTCCTGACTTTGTGGAGCTTAAATAAATACGTCCGGTATTATTATCGTAATTGGCATTGACACCTGCTGATTTGAACTTATCCATAAGGCTTCCGATTGTCATATCCGACGTAAACTTTACTGTGTTGCCGTTGACAACTATGGTACCATCAGATACTCCAAGGTCAGAAAGTTTGGTGCCTGTCTCAGGATTCTTTCCGTTTAACTTAAGTCTGCCGCCTGTAAGGTAGCCTGATGCTGCAAGCTGTTTTACGCTGAGAGTCTGTGAACCTACAACCGCAGAGCTTGATGCTGTTATTACTGCCACTTCTGATCTTGATATGGATGTAGTCTTAACTCCGTATTCTCCTGATAATCTCATAGAAGATAATGTGCCTGCGTAAAATCCGTATACTTTTTTATTAACGTCACTCCATTTACTCATTATCCATTCCTGTTTCTGGAGCTGCTTATCATATTTCTGTTTCTTGATTGAATAAGCTGACACAAGTTCTTTTACCATTGAATCGGTATCAAGTCCTGATGCAATACCTGATAATCTTATTGCCATAAAACTTCCTCCTAACCTCTCTCGTCTAAAAACATACCTGCAAGTTCCCATACCTTGGCAATCATGTCAAGTGTCTCTTCGGCAGGATATTCTTTAATAACTTTGTCCGATGTTTTATCAACTATTTTTATAGTAACTCTGTTGGTATCGTTATCATATCCGTACTCTGCAATAGTATTGGAATTGATTTTCTTGTTAATGTCCGATACCGCCTGCTTAACCGTACCTTCTGCAGGTACTCCTGATTTAACTGTTTCGGTATTGAATCCGTCAGTTTCAAAATCTGTTACTGCCTGGCTTCTGTCTGCCTGCACAGTTCTGACTGCGTCTGTGGTATAATCCATACCTGTCGTCTTAGTAATTCCGTTTAATTTCATAATCACACCTCCATGTGCAAACCGTGAACGCTTCTTTTATTTATTTCGGTTATTTCTATAAATAATTTAGACTATTTCAAAAAATTTTTAAGTGCTTCCATTCCGTCAGAATTGCTTGCAGCCTTGTTGGCTTCCTGTATCTGAATATATACTTCCTTACGGTAAACAGGAACTGACTTAGGTGCGGTTATTCCTATCTTTACCTGGTCGCCCTTTATATCCAGTACAGTTATTTCCACGTCATTATTAATTACTATGGATTCTCCGCTTTTTCTGGTTAATGCTAACATGTCCCTGCCTCCTTTTATTTTTTATTAAAACAATCATATACACTGTACCGTATAGGATATTCCTCATTATTTACAATAATCTGACATCCAAGCCTTGTTGATATATTTATAACAATCGGAGCTTTGAGATTAATGGTCATTTTGGTAAGGTCTGACGGTACCGTAAGCACAGAAAGCACATACAATTCTTCATCTGATTCAAATATTCCTATCTGTGCAAGCCATTCATCCTCAACCACCGGTCTATAATCCTTTATGATGAACATTGGATCCATTACAGGAAAAGCAAGTTCCGGTTCATCCACACATTGGAGCCACATGATTCCATTTTTAGATTCTTTATCAGAATCATAAGCTATTACATATCGTGTATATTTTTCAAATCCCAGTAATCCGTTTGGTATTGTGATTATTTTATTATCGTCGATTTCAATTTTTCCAAATATTCTTGAGTTAATTTCCATAATCATTCTCCTTAAATATAATCTAACAGCGATTTCTGAACACAGGACGATGCTGCTGAAAGTGCTGCCTGATAAAGTGTCTTTGCCGACGAAAATCTGATTACAACATCTTCAAGATCCACGTCTTCATTTCTGGATTTTAAATCATCAAATGTTGTATACTGCTCTGAAAGACGGTCTTTTGTAAGTGTCAGACGGTTCTGTCTCGCTCCCAGGTCTGCAAGTTCAAGGGACACTGTCTGCTGATATTCCTTAACGTTGGTGATTTCTTTTGAAAATGTTTTTTTCATGTTATCAAGAGCATAGTCATGCTCTTTTTCTGATGCCGCTATCATAGTATCTATGTTCTTCTTTTCATCATCGCTGTATGCTCCGCTTTCCTTCATGGTTTTCAGCTTTGCAATTTTGTTTTCAATATCAAGAACGCTCTGAAGTGCATTGCACATATCATCGATATCACGTCCTATATCATAACTCAGGGCATTGCGTCCAAGTGTGTTTACCTGTAAAGACTGGCTGAAATTTACCGTATAAGATATACTTTCATCACTTTCAAAAGTATATTTCACCGGATTACCGGGATTGGTAATATCGGTACAGTTAAAATACATTTCAGGTCTTACATCACCTGCATTGAAACTATCCTTCTGATATGTAAAAGACATTCCGTCACAGTTGGAGAACTTCGTATATAAGTCATCCGTCATAACTACTTCACCCGTATCGTATATGTAATAAAGGCTGTCTGTAGCCTTATCAAAAGTTCCGTCCGATACCATTTTTTCAAATTCACTTCTTGATACTGCATTTGGTGTATAGTCTGTGGTTCCGTTGGCATCCGTCACAGAAAATTTCAAGTCATTTCCACTGTCAAGTGCTTTTGCACAGCCCTGATAAGCAAGGCGGACACGATATACTTTTCTTGTCTCCGGATATTTTTCAGCACTAATACCTGTAACTTTGGTTGCATCCACACTGTTTTTCATGATGTTATCAGTTGTTACCGCTTCAGCCTTAAAAGTCTCTGTAATTTCGTATTTTTTATCTGATTCCGTTGATGTAAGGAATGTAAAAGATGTATCTGTCTTATAACCCGTAAAGCAATATCTTCCCGCATAATCTGCATTAGCCTCGGAATAAATTGCCTTTCTGTACTGTTTTAAAACATCTATAATGGCACTTCTGTCGTTGGTTGTAAACTGGTCCGATGAACCCTGGTTACAATACTGGAAAATATCAGATAAAATTCCATCCATATTATTAAGTGAACTATGTGTTACATCAAGCCATGATTCCGCATCCGGAATGTTATGTTTCAGGTACTGGTTAATCTCGGAAAGGCTTGATCTTAATGATAATGCTCTTATTGCAACTATAGGGTCATCAGACGGCCTTGTAATTTTCTTTTCCGTTGCAAGTTCATTTTCTGAAGTATTCAGGTTATTTTTTGATTTTGAAACATTTCTCAATGTCTGGTTCATCATCATTGTATTGGTTATACGCATAAGGCACCTCTCTTCTATACGCCTGTCTGTTCAATCAGCTTATCATATATTTCCTGCATTACAGAAATAACCTTTGATGAAAGATTATATGCGTTTTTGAATTTCACAAGGTCAATACCTTCTTCATCTTCATCCACACCGCTGACTGACATTCTCTGGTTGTCTATTGTTTCTTTTATATTTGAATATGTTGCCTGAAATGTCTTAACTCTTCCTGCATCTATAGAACATACAGATACAATTGAATTAAGGAAGCTTTCAAAAGTTCCGTTATTTATTACTATTTTATTCTTAATTGCTAAAAGTTCTTCAACCATATCCACATTGGCTGAACCTTTGGTAGAGTCATAAGAATATGGAAGTTTACTGACATCATTAAGAATCTCCTGATTAATTGTAACATTTCCTGCGGTAATGTAAGAATCCCCGTACCTGGACACGAACAAATCTTCTACCGGTTTATCTGTTACTCTCTTATTTCCGCCCGAAATTGTCTCATTGAATACATCCGAAATCTTCTGGATGAATTTATTAATCTCTTCCTGATAATAAGGAATACCTTTATAAGAAGAATTAAATCTTGTCTCGCCGACTGTAACCATCTTTTTAGAATAGCCTGCTGCAACATAACCATTGTATTCTGCTTCTGTAATGTCCTGCACATTTATTATTTTGCCGTCCGCATCTTTTAGGTAATTGCCGTCTTTGTCTGCCATGCCAAGGACTTCGTATGCTTCATTACAGCCATCTCTTACATCTATTGCTGCTTTCAATGAGCCTGTAAGTGAACTGCTGTACATATTAAATCCAAGTCCGTTGTTCCAGGTGATATCATAAAGGCCGTCCAGGTCACTGGCATTCCTTCTTTTTCCTGTCTCTCTGGTTTCAAGCAGAAGTTTGTTGCAGTTATACATATCAACGAGTTCCTGCCCGTTGACATACACTTTAAATTCCGTTGCACCGTTTCCTATTTCTTTTTCGGATACGGTTGTATTAATATATCCTGAAAGTTCATCAACAAGCAGCGCCCTCTGGTCTCTCAGATCATTGGCATGACCGCCATTTATTTCAATAACATTAATCTGCTTATTAAGAGACACTATCTGTTCCGAAATAGTATTTATGGAATTAACTGTTGTCTTAACTTCATCATTAGCCTGTCTTTGTACAATGGAAAAATTAGTGGACAGAGTGTTAAAATAATCGCAAATACTCTGTGCATAATTCAAAAACTGGTTTCTCCCTACCGCACTTGTAGGGTCTCTCTGGAGGTCATTGATTGCCGAAAAAAGATTCTGGTATTCTTTTGTAAATCCATTGAGATTAAATTCATCAAGATAATCTTCAACAAGCGTTGTGTAATTTTGTAAAGAATTATACTGGCCGCAATTAGTATTTGCATGGCGATATTTTGTATCATAATATGAGCTTCTCAACTGGTCGATTGAGATTACGGCAGTTCCTGTTCCTACCGTTCCATAGCTCTGATACACCCTGATAGACTCCGCTGCCTGCTGGTTGGAAACCTGTTTGGTATATCCTTTGGTATTAATATTTGATATATTATGTGCAGTTGTATTGATTGCCGCATTGCTTGCAAAAAGTCCCGATGAACCTATTGTAAGTCCAAAAAAAGTATTAGCCATTTAATCACCTGACTCCTAAATTGTTAATTAAAGTTTGTATCATATCATCTATTACATTAATAAATCTTGAAGATGCATTGTATGCCTGCTGGAACTTTATCATATTGGAAAGCTCCTCATCAGATGCAACACCCATAACCTGCTGTCTCTGGTTATCTAACTGGCTTGCAAGAGTTGTTTCATTAGTACTCATGCTGTTGTAAATCTTGCCGGTGTTAGCAACGTCATTTATCATACTTTCATAAAATTCCTCAAAGGTCATTCCGTCAAAACTGTCATTGTACCGCATTATCTTCTTTGAAAAAACATCAACCAGTTCTTTCGCCGTATTATAAGCATCTCCGCCGTTCCCGCTTAACGGTATCTTTGAATAATCCTGGACTATATCCTTATTGACGGATATGTTCATAATTGTATAAGCAGAATTGTTGCCGAATGTATTGATATTATTTCTTACATAGTAATCTGTACCATTAATATTAGTCACTGTATACCTGTCACAGAAATCCCTTGTAAAAAGTTCTATTCCGTATTCACCATCCGTTGTTGTAGGTGCCTTATCTGTATCAAGAACCGTATATTCTTTTCCGCCAATGGTAATGACCTTTTCCGGGCAGAAAACATTATTAATTTCCTGTACCATTGAACTTATCAGTTTGTCAAAATTAGCAATTGTATTCACAAGTGCTGAAGTATCAACGGACTGTGTATACAAATCATATTCATTCTTACGTCTAAGATACTCAGGATTACCGGTTCCATCAGGATACTGTGCCGTAATGTAATCGTCCGGAACAGGTTCTTTCATATCTGCATGTTCATATGTAGGTGTTGATGCACCTCTTGCAATGAATAATCCTTTCAGTCCACCAATATCGGTATTTTTGGATGTCGCAATAACTTCACTATAGGAATATAAGGATTCCTCATTAAATGCCGGCCATACTATGTCCACAAGGTCTGTTCCCTGAAATGCCTTGCATTGAAGACTGTTATATGACATTTCATCTGCAAATTTATTGCCCTCTATATATACTTCAACCGAGCCATTATCGCCTTCGTTATATGTTATTTTGCAGTAAGAACTTAGTTCATCAAGCAGCATATCTCTCTGGTCTCTTAAATTAGAAGCCGTCTCATAACCGCCGGTCTCAATCTTTGATATATTTCTGTTTAAAGTTACTAACTGACTGCCTATCTCATTAATTCTGCTGACTGTTGTCTTAATTTCTGCATTAAGGTTGCTCTGGTAATTTACCAGACCCTTGTAAATAGTCTGTGCACTGTCAATAAACTGTACCGCACTCTGTACAAGTGCCGATCTGGCGGTATTGTCGCCCGGTGTCTTAGCCACTTCATTAATTGATTGAAGAAAATCACTTATATTCTTCTGAAATCCGATTCCCGTAATATAATCAGTCTCGCCCATCTGTGTCTCTATCTCAAGAACCGAATCGTATAATTTATCATAAAAGCCCTGTCTGCCATATTCCTTACGATATGCGGCGTCAAGAAACATATCCCTGACATGATTAATCTTGGCAATAGAAACACCAAGACCTTTCTGCCCTGTAGTTGTTGCAGCAGTAGTTCCTACGAAATTATACGATTTGTCTCCGTTTACTACCTGTTGTCTGACATATCCGCTTGTATTAACATTTGCAAGGTTGTTGGCTGTTGTATTAAGCGAGTTGCTGCTTGTCTGCAGCCCGGATAAACCAACATATAAGCCTGCCATACCCATATCATATTCCTCCGTCAACTGTTACTGTTTTGCATCAAAGGAGCCCATTGCTCCGTAATTATTGTCCGCATACTCACTGCCTGAATAATTGGCAGTTGAAGGTGCCTGTTTCATTCCTCTTAAAATGTTCATCTCGAACTCTACCATATCAAGAGATTCCTGTAACAGAACCTTATTCTGTTCATTTATCTGTACCATCTGAGACATTGTGCTCTTAAGCCTGCCGTGTACTTCCGAAAGAAGTCTTGCTTCCCTCTCCTGTCCTTTAAGATATTCAATCAGTAAAGGAAGTGTAAGTCTGCGGTAGTCCTTATTAAGAACGGTTGCAATGTCCTTAGTACATTCTTCACGTTTTTTTTCAAGAACAGTTATCCGCTCAATGACTTCCTGTTCACGCTCTACAATATTATTAAGAGCGTCAACATCACCTTTTACGATTATACCGGTCTTCTCCATAGATAAATCAAGAAGTGCTGCATATTCATCATTCTCTGTATTCAATGTTGTAATCAGGTTGTCAATTAAGCTTGCCACTTGTTCTTTCTCCTGTTAATTAAAATAATGTTGTTCCGTATTTTTCTGCGAGTTTTGCAGCGAAATCCTCACTGCTTACTTCATAGCTGCCACTGTCAATCTTTGCCTTTATGTCTGCCACTTTATCAGCTCTTACATCCGGTGCATCTGCTACTGCCTGCTTCGCAGTCCGGTAATCCTTTCCAAACTGTGAAATCTCTACCTTGTCGCTTCCATATACAGAATTTTTCTTTCCAACAGTACGTCTTTCTGTTGTCTGGTATATCTGACTAATCTGGTTGTAAGCGTCAATTCTCATAATCCTCTCTCCTTCCGTGAACAGATTATTAACCCTCAGATATGGGTTCTATACTATTTATCGGATATTATTGAAAAATCCTAACCCTTTTTTTAAAAAAATAGACAGATGCCCACATACGGCATCTGTCCATATATCATGCTTTATTACTTTGATAATAAAGTTTTTTAGCTTCGTACATAAGTCTATCAGCTTCATTCAGCATATCAACCACATCGTCAACCGATTTTCTCCACAAATATCCCATTGAAATGCTTACTCCTTTTTTCTGCATTTCTTCATGAAGTTTATTCACTTCACGCTCAAATACAGCTTCATTTACATCAGGCATAATGATGACAAATTCGTCACCGCCTATGCGGTAAGCATTTTCCGGAAATTTCTTAATAAAGGTCCCTGCTGCAAGACAAATATATGTATCTCCTGCCTTGTGGCCTTTCTTATCATTAATCACCTTAAGCCCATTCAGATCAAAAAAAGCCACACCCGCATCATTGATTTTTCTTTCCTTATATTCATCAAGCACATCCATATATTTGTTACGGTTATACATTCCGGTGAGTACATCCCGGTAACTCAGGTATTCAAGATTCTCCTGCTGTTTTTTCATATATACCGTTTCCGTAATAAAATACTGGATTGATGATAACAAAGTAGCATCGTCACAATGTTTTCTCGGATTATCAACCCCAAGGAATCCAATAACCACATCATCCTTGATAAGTGGCACAGCAAGAAGCCTGTCTATATCCTGTGCGTCAAGAACATCATAGGATTCTGTTCCTTTTTCCTGATTAAGACTAGAAACGTAATATGGTTTGTTCTGTTTAAAATTAACCATCCATTCCGAAATCACGCTGATTGGTATATTCTGCAGGTTGTCAATCTGGGAAGTTATTCCCTCTACAAAATATTCATCCGTATTATTAATCACATTTTTATCGTAATCAATATCAAATGTATAACTTCTGTCTCCGTTAAAATAACCATTCACAATCTCAAGCAGATTATATATGGATTCATGGATATCGCCTATTTCCACAAGTTCCGATATACACCTATTGAGAGTTGTGGATATCTCAAGCTGTTCCTCTGTCTTTATATTTTCTTCTAAAAGTCTACGCATTTTGATGTTCTGCTCTTCAATCGATGCAAACAGCATGAAGAACATAGCCGCCCCGATTGAAAAATCCACATAGTGCACTCTATGGAAAAATAACTGTACAAGTGCTGCGACAAGAGGCATCAGTATATATGAACACATGGCAAGGGACAACCTTGGCCCGATCATTTTCCTGTACTGTATGATTACGAAAAAATCAATAAGCATACCAACTGCGGGTATTAAGGTCGAAAGCCAGTACATACTGCCTCTATTATAAAAATTACGGCTGTCTACATAATAATATAAATCCGTAAACTGTGACACAATCACTAATATAAATTCCGCTATACAAAGGGCATATACAATCTTTCTGCGTATATCATAATTAACAGTTTTTCTGTCCTTCAGGTATTCAAAAAGGTACTCATGGAAGAACAGTAATACAGCAATAACACACATGTATACTATCAAATTGCTTATTTTAACAATAACATAACCGGCGGTTCCTGCCATTCCACTGCATACTAATGCAACTGAATCTGCCGCAAGAAATATAGCCGTCGATGACTGCATGCATATCATCCATTTTCTTTTGTTCTTCTCATAATTCCTGTTAAAAAACATGCAGACAGACGCCGTAGCTTCCAGCACACTGCCCCATAAAAGTATAGCAATCTGCAAACTTCTGCTATCAATCATTATATTTCACACCTTCTGTCTGTATTTACTGGTCAAGATACCTCATTCTATTGCCATCCCTCAGGTTCTTTCTGACCGGTTCCGTTCTGTCCGTCTTATAAGCATCACTCAGAGTCTTCTGTAATTTATCCTTGCACGCCTGACAGTATCTTCCTGATTTAATCATTGCCCCACAGCCTTCACATTCGATTCCTATAGGAGAATCATCTGCAAATGTAAGTCTTTCCTCTCTAATCCATCTCTCAATCTGGTTGATTGAAACATCATTATCCTGTGAAATCTCTGTCATTGTGGCTTTAGGATTATCCTGTATATATTTCTTAACCACCTGGAATTTCTTATCCAATGCTTCCATACAGGCAGGACACAAAAAATATCCTCCTCCTATGTAATTAAATAATCTTCCACATCCTCTGCAATTCTTTACATCCATTGTAATTCCTCCAATCGTATCAAAAGCCCCTGCCGATACACGCCGTTATAAAATATACTTCCTCAGCTCCATTTCTTAGCAGGGTCCATGCACATTCATCAATTGTTGAACCTGTGGTATAGATATCATCCACAAGTATTATTCTTTTATATTTTAGTTTAATTTCATCAGTTTGAAAAGCACTTTTTAAATTTGTTATCCTTTCTTTTTCATTAAGTTCTTTTAAAGGTGCCGTATTCCTTGTACGGATAAGAATTTTGTTATCCATTGGTATCAAAAGCTGTTCACTAAGTCTTTTTGCTAAAATCTCAGCCTGATTATAGCCCCGCTTTATTAATTTACTGCGGTGCAGCGGCACAGGCACGAGTACCTCACAATTCCATGAGAAGATTACATCTTTAAATTCCTTCGCTATTACGGAGGCATAATACTTCGCATATTCCCTTCTGTTGTTGTATTTAAAAGCATACATGGACTTTTTCATTCCTTGTGAATAAGAAAAAGCCGCCACTCCTCGTTTAAAATTATGCTGTTTAACCACACAGTCATGACAATATTCCTGTTCATCGTCCTCAAGCTGTTTTCCGCACCTATAGCATACCGGCTGCTTTATATATGTGATTTTGCTGCGGCACCCTGGACATATATCCGGTGTTACAATGCTGTTTCCGTCAAAAAGTATATTGCCGCACACAGGGCACCTGTCCGGAAAAAGAATGCTGTTTATCTTTTTTAATATTTCTATGTGAACGCCTCCTTAATTCTTACATCCAGAGTTGTAAATCTTTTCTGTTCATTAACATTTTCAATCATATTATAAAATACATTTTCATCTCCTACAATACATATACACTTCTTGGCCCTTGTCACTGCTGTGTACAAAATATTACGGTTCATTAAAAGCCTTGGTCCGTCAAGCACCGGCATAACCACAGCGGGATATTCGCTTCCCTGTGATTTATGTACCGTTACAGCATAGGCATGCTCTATCTCGTCCGTCTCTTTAAAGGAATACTCTACATATTTGTTATCATCAAAACGCACTGTCATCTTATTAAGGTAAAGATTAATATTATCAATGATACCCATATCCCCGTTAAAAACGCCCAGTCCCGTTTCCACAGGTATTCCGTGATATCCACGAATCTCCCAGCCTATTTTGTAGTTATTTTTTATCTGCATCACCTTATCGCCTTCACGGTAAATCACACCGGAGATTTCTTTTTCGACTTTACCGTCTGACGCAGGATTAAGGTATTGCTGCAATACTGTATTAAGATTAACAGCACCCAGCCTTCCTTTTCTTGTAGGGGTCAGGACCTGAACTTCTTCTGTTTTGCAATCCGTGTATGCAGGAAGTTTGTCTTTTACAAGGGTAATCATGGCATTGATAACAGATTGTGCATCTTTTCTTGTGATAAAAGGAAAATCTTTGCTTCTTGTGCTTACTGCCACAGGTATTCCCTGATTAATTTTATGGGCATTAATGACAATATCGCCTGCCTCTTCCTGTCTGAAAATCTTAACAAGCCTTACCACGTTAAATACATCAGCCTTAATTATATCTTTTAACACCGCTCCCGGTCCTACGGACGGAAGCTGGTCGGCATCCCCCACAAGAATAAGTCTTGTTGGTTTGACCACAGCTTTTAAAAGGCTGTTCATCAGAAAAATGTCTACCATCGACATTTCATCTATTATTACCACATCCGCTTCTAACGGATTATCTTCATTGCGTTCAAAATTAACGCCTGTGCTTTCATCTGACGGCATTCCGGAAAGTTCTAACAACCTGTGAATAGTCTTTGCTTCATGTCCTGTTGCCTCCGTCATTCTCTTAGCTGCCCTGCCGGTAGGTGCTGCAAGAAGAATTTCGCTGCCTTTTTCTTCAAAATACTTGATAATGGTATTAATCGTTGTGGTCTTACCCGTTCCAGGTCCACCGGTAATAATCAATAGTCCCGATTCCGCTGCTTCTTTTACGGCTTCTCTCTGGTAATCATCAAGCTCGATTTTTTCACGGTATTCGATAGAGGACAGTATTTTTTCTATTGTCTTCTCATCAACAGGATATTTACGGTTAAGGTCCGTAAGTGCTGCGGCTACCGACACTTCCGTATTATACATTGAGGAAGGATATACAACGCTTTCATCATTTACTTTTTTAACAACTATCTTTTTGGCAATTATAAGATCCATTATGAGGTCTTCGTCCTCTTCTATCTCTGCCTGCAGGATGTTCTTTGTTCTCTCCATCAAAAGATTAAGTGGAAGATAGGCATGTCCCGCTGCTACAGCCTGTGACAGAGTATACAGGATCCCGCTTTTGATTCTGTAGGGTGAGTCAGGTTCCATTCCTAAGTCTTTAGCAATATCATCCGCTATTTTAAAGCCTACCCCATCAATATCATCCGCTATTTTATAAGGGTTTTCCTTGAGAATCTTATACATATCATTACCGTAGGTTTTGTATATTTTTACGGCGAGATTCATTCCTATGCCCACACCTGAGAGATATATCATAGCCTTACGCATATCCCTTTTCTCAACTACCTGGTCGGCAATTTCCATTGCAATTCTATCACTTATTCCCTTTACTTCTGAAAGCCTTTCCGGTTCCTCTTCCATAATCCTGAAAGTATCCATCTTGAATTTTTTAACAATCCTTGCTGCAAGTCCGGCGCCTATTCCTTTAATTGCACCGGAAGCCAGATACCTCTCTATAGACACCTCATCTTCTGCTTCCGTTTCTTCAAATGAGACCGCCTTAAACTGGACTCCGTAACTTGGATGAAGAGAAAAATCTCCCTTGAAAACTACATATGAGCCGGTGTGGACAAGATTAAGTATTCCCACACAGACCATGGAATTATATATCTCATCGGCATATTCTTCACAATTATCCTTAAGTCTTTTCACTTCATCATTGGAAAGTTCCACTTCCAGTATCGTATGACCGTTCTCCTCATTGGTATATATTATTTTTTCAACATAACCCTTAAGTTCTTCCATCTGTCTATCTTATTCCTTAGCCAAAAAGACCACAGGAAATCCTATGGTCTTTGTTATATTAATCATTATTATAATTTCTTTTCATCTGTTCGTAAAGCATCTTTGCTATTCCGATGCCATCACCGCGTTCTGTGGCAGAGTCCGCATACTCCTGATACAAAGTATCTTTAAACATCTCAACATAATCATTGGAAAGTATTGAATCTTCGGACTTTGGAATCATCTTTTCCATTCCTTTAAATGCTTGTTCTATGAAATAGCTTTCAAAAGTCTTACAAGCCTCCATCAGCTCCTCATCACTGGCATTGGAATAATCAGTATTATTAAGATTATTCTTTAGTTCTGAAATGGATTTGTTATATGTATCATAGGATGTAGCCTGTGTGTACCCTGTCAAGCCTGTAATATCACTCATATCTCATTACCTCTTAAGCTGGTTAGCCTGTCCTAGCATGTCATCTGCTGCCTGTATTGCTTTTGAATTCATTTCGTAAGCCCTCTGTGCCACAATGAGATTAACCATCTCATCTGCAACCTGTACATTGGATGCCTCAAGTCTTCCCTGACATACCTTGGTTCTCTTAAGCTCTGTGTAAGTTCCTTCCTCCATTGCAATACCTGAAGCCTCGGTCTCTTTATAAAGAGAACTTCCTATGCTGTCAAGTCCTGATGGGTTGGTAAACTGGAACACACCCATTCTGGTCTCAAGGTCATCAAGACGTTCGGTCTTGTGCATATTGCCATTTTCATCAGGCTGTTCTTCAATAACCCTGTAATAAAACGAACCATCTGATGTAATAACAAGGTTGGAAACATCATATTCGCCAGAGAACTGTATCGGATTACCATCTGAATCCACAACAGGATATCCATCTGACGAACATATCATAAAACCGCCGTCATTGGTCTTTCCGACTGTAAAATCGCCGTTTCTTGTATATACTATCTCGCCATCCGGATTCATAAGTCCGAAAAGTCCGTCGCCCTCAAGTCCAAAGGCAAATGTACTTGTGGAATCAATAAGTGAACCCTGGCTGAAATGTGTTGTTATTGCTGCTGTTCTTGCTCCTGTTCCCACCTGTGCAGGAATAGGTTTATCATCACCGTTAGCGCTTGTGGAACGGCTCTGTAATGTCTGATACAATAACGATTTAAATTCTGCTGTAGATGCCTTGTATCCTGTGGAATTAACGTTAGCAAGATTATTGGAAATTACATCTACATTAGTCTGCTGTGCAATCATTCCTGATGCTGCAGTATAAAGTGCTCTCATCATAAGCTATCTTTACCTCCTTATAACTGTCCCAGATTAACAGCTCTTTCAAGGGTTGAATCGATGGACTGTATAACTTTCTGGCTGCTCTCGTAGTCCCTTGCAATGGTAATCATATTAACCATTTCGGAAACCACATTAACATTAGAGCTTTCAAGGTATCCCTGATACACTTTGCCCTGTGCAGCTTTAGTTGTTGCGCCATCGATGGCTGTATACATATTCTCGCCAAATTTTTTCAGATAATCATAGTCTTCAAAATCGGTAATCTGAAGTCTGGCTACTTCTTCGCCATCTGCTTCAATTATTCCCGATTCGTTAATCGAAACTTCCGTTCCGACAGGAATTGTAATAAGACCACCATCATCCCCTAAAACGAAATCGCCATCCTTGGTCATAAGAATCCCTTCAGAGTTAACGGTAAAACTACCGTCCCTTGTATATCTTACAGATTCAGTTCCGTTCTTATCAGCGTATGAAATCGCAAAGAATCCATTCCCGCTTAATGCCAGATCGTAGGTATTGCCTGTCTCTCTTAAATTGCCTGTTGAATAGTCGGTATATGTCTCACCAATCTTTACTCCAAGGCTCATATATCCGATAGGTCTGTCAATGTAGCTGTCTGTCTCATCATTAATCTTGATAGCTAACATATCCTTAAATGCCTGCGATGTTGCGCCTTCCTTCTTATAGGCTGTTGTTGCAGAGTTAGCTAAATTATTGCTGACCACATCAAGTCTTTTCATCTCATTAACCATGCCCGTGGCACCTGTGTATAACGCTCTTACCATATTCTGCAAAACTCCTTATAATTTATGTTTATCTTTCACCGGCAAGGAATTCAATAAATTTTCCGGTACCTATAGCAACTGCGGTCATAGGATCTTCCGCTGTCATTGTATTGATACCTGTCTTCTCTTCAATGAGTTCCTCAAGTCCCTGTAAAAGGCTTCCGCCACCTGTGAGGACTATTCCTCTGTCAGCTATATCTGCTGCCAGTTCAGGCGGTGTTTTTTCAAGAACACTATGGATAGCTTCAACTATCTGTGCTGTAGCTTCCTTAAGTGCTTCTTCCGTTTCTGTAGATGTAACCGTAACTGTCTTAGGAAGACCTGTCACAAGATTACGTCCTCTGATATCCATAGACACTGCTTCAGCACTAGGATAAGCACTTCCTATCTTAATCTTAATATCCTCAGCAGTTCTTTCACCGATAAGAAGATTATGCTTCTTACGCATATATCTTATAATTGCTTCATCAAAATCATCTCCGGCGATTTTAATTGAGGTACTTACTACGGTTCCTCCAAGTGAAATAACCGCAATATCCGTTGTACCGCCGCCAATATCAACTATCATGTTACCACATGGTCTTGATATATCTATGCCTGCACCGATTGCTGCTGCTATCGGTTCTTCAATAATTGCAACCTCTCTTGCACCTGCCTGATAAGTCGCATCTTCTACTGCTTTCTTCTCAACCTCGGTAACTCCGCTGGGAACACACACACTTATGCGGGGTTTTTTAAGAATTTTCTTACCGAGTGCTTTCTGTATAAAATACTTAAGCATCTTCTCTGTTACCGTATAATCTGAAATAACACCCTGTCTCAAAGGTCTTACGGCAACAATATTGCCCGGAGTTCTTCCAAGCATAAGCCTTGCTTCTTCTCCGATTGCCTTAATTTTATTCGTATCTCTATCAAAAGCAACCACTGACGGCTCCTTCAAAACAACACCTTTGCCCTTAATATAAACAAGGATGCTGGCTGTACCTAAATCGATTCCAATATCTGTACTGATCATTGTAGATCCCCTTTCGCTTTTTTCTATAGAATAGAATGTAATAAAAAACATATTCTATAGTATTATAAACAATTAATCAAAATAATAAAAGAGGATTTTTAAAATTTATTTATAATTATTTCTTATAATATATCGGCAGGTTTTTAAAAATAATTTATGCTATGCCTTGCTTTTTCTTTTGCCACTGAATATTTCTCTTATGATTGCAGGATGGAATAATATCAGCAGTGGAAAAAGTTCCAGTCTTCCCGCCAGCATATCGAACATCATAACGTATTTGCTTAGTGCGGAAAAGCCTCCGAAATTGCAGATGGGTCCGACTTTTGAAAGTCCCGGTCCTACATTATTGATTGTAGCCGCAACCGCTGTAAAATTGGTTGTAAAATCCTTATTTTCCAGTGAAACAAGTAAAACTGAAACCGTAAAAATAATTATAAATGTCAGAAAATATACATTAACAGAACGCACAACCTCGTGTTCTACGGGCTTCCCATCCATTTTAATCTTCTTGATTATTTTAGGATGGATATATGAATCAGTTTCCTTTCCCAATGACTTAATAAGAATAACTAATCTTGATACTTTAATACCTCCACCCGTACTTCCCGCACAGGCACCGATAAACATTAATATGATAAGTATGGTTTTGGATGCCTCAGGCCACAGATTAAAATCAGTGGTAGAAAAACCTGTAGTTGTAATAATTGAAGCAACCTGGAATGCTGAATCCGTAATGGCATTTACGGCACTTGTTGACATCTTAAGTATGTTAAAAAAGATACATACAACGGAAACAATAATTATTATAAGATAGGCCTTTACCTCCTCCATAGCAAACGCACTTTTGAATTTCTTATAAAGTATAAGATAATATGCGTTAAAATTAACCCCGAAGAGTATCATAAAGATTGTAACAACCCATTTTATATAAAGTGAATATCCCGCTATACTGTCATTTTTGATACCGAATCCACCGGTACCTGCAGTACCGAAACTCGTAGTTATGGCATCAAATACAGGCATTCTTCCGCAGATAAGCAATATAATCTGTATAATAGTAAGTCCGAAATATATAAGGTATAAAAGTCTGGCTGTTGTTTTCAGCTTAGGAACAAGCTTTCCAAAACTCGGTCCCGGGCTTTCTGCCCTCATCAGATTTACATTAGAGCCGCCGCTAAGCGGTACAACTGCCAGCAGGAATACAAGAACACCCATACCACCTATCCAGTGGGTAAAGCTTCGCCAGAACATCGACGTATGGGATAACGATTCCACATCGTCAAGTATGGTTGCTCCGGTTGTGGTGAATCCGGATATTGTCTCAAAAAGAGCATTGGTAAATGACGGTATTTCCTTTGTAAGCACAAATGGTATACATCCGAAAATACTGAGCATAATCCAGCTAAGTGCTGTGGAAACGCATCCTTCTTTTAAATAAAACACCGTATCCTTCGGTTTTTTGAATGTAAGCAAAAAACCAAATGCAAGGCATCCCAGTGCCACTGCCAGATAAGAAAGGCCTTCTTTCTCTTTGTAAATAACGGAAACAAGGCATGGCAGAGCCATAAGTGCCCCTTCTAATTTTAAAACGGATCCTAAAATATATCGTATTATCGAACTATTCATTTCATTACTTCCTCAATATATCCTGAATATCATTAAATCCCGAATGTGTGGTCATTACCATTACGGTATCACCGACTTCAATTGTGTCATTACCTGTAGGAATAATTATCCTGCCGTTTCTGTTAATGAAACATAACAAAAGATTCTTATGCAGGCATAAATCCTTAATCGGAATGCCCGTAACTTCAGAGGATTCCTTAATGCTAAATTCTATTGCCTCTGCCCTTGAACCAAACAAATGATATAAAGTCTCGATGTTGCTTCCCACCGAATCCTTTTTTGCTCTTGCATAAGCAATAATAGCTTCAGAGGTGATATATCTTGGATATACCACACTTCCCAAATCAAGGGAATTAATTACATCCTTAAAAGAAGAACGGTTGATTTCCGTTACAACCTTGGCATTACTGTGCTTTCTTGCATGAAGCGTAAGGAGGATATTTTCTTCATCTATCCCCGTAAGAGGTACAAAAGAAGCTGCCATACCAAGTCCCTCTTCATTAAGAGTGTCCTCGTCCGTTCCGTCCCCGTTAATTATAACGGCCTTAGGAAGAAGTACACTAAGCTGTTCACATCTGGCTTTGTTCTTCTCAATTATCTTAACTGAGATTCCTCTCTTTATAAGCTGGTCGGCAAGATAATAACTTACTTTACCACCACCGACTATCATTGTATTCTTAACCTTTCCTGTAAGTATTCCTATGTTCTTAAGAAATGGTACTGCCCTTGAACGTTGTGCCACAAAAGAAATTTTATCTCCCGCCTTTAAAACGAAATTACCTGATGGGATAATTATCTCTCCATCTCTTTCAACTGCACATATAAGCACTTCCTTGGCGAGTGTGTTAATATTCATGATTGCCATTCCGTCAAGAGGATTGCCGGATTCAATTTTGAGCTTTATCATCTCTGCCTGTCCGTGTGCAAAAGAGTTAATTTCAAGTGCGGATGGCAGAAAAAGTATTCTTGATATTTCCTTGGCTGCTTCATATTCAGGATTAATAATAAGGGTAAGTCCAAGCTTATCCCTGAGATATGCGGTGTCCTTGCTGTAATCAGGGTCATGTACCCTTGCTATCGCAGCAGGATTGCCTACTCTCTTAGCTACCGTGCAGCATAAAAGATTAAGTTCATCCGAATCGGTAACCGCAATAAAAAGATCGGCCTTATTGATTCCGGCTTCAAGCTGTGTGCTGAAGCTGGCTCCGTTTCCGATAACGCCCATCACATCATATGTATTAGCAAGTGTCTGTACTTTTTCACTGTTTTTATCAATTATCGTAACATCATTGCCCTCGTGACGTAACTGTTCAACAAGTGTAGAACCTACTTTACCGCACCCGACAATAATAACATTCAGGGATTTTTTGGTTGAATTGCCTGTACCAGCCATATATAACACCTCAAAAATAAATATATTAGTCTATTGTATTTCTTATCCATAATTTTAATGACTCAATAGCAAGCGCCATATCGTCGAGATTATTCCGTATATTCAAAAAATCAGTCTTTTCATTTTCAGATATATGTCCGTCCACAGTTATCTCAATGAGCCTGTCTTTCTGCTTCGTAAGAATATTAAGTGTTGCAAGCATCTCAAGAGTAATCTGTGAAAGTTCCTTTGTCTTAATTTCAGGCATATATTTCTGTCCGATATCGCAGCAATGGGTACAATAATAATTGCAAAGCATTATATCATTATAACTCTCTGACATTGCAATAACTTCCTCAGGGCGTGGAAAAGTCTTTTCATTTTCTATTTTCTCAATTCTGTCTGCTGATATAAATTCCAATGTTGCAGCAGCTCCCTCCCTCGTAAATCCGGCATTTTCCCTGCTTAATTGAAACCTTGTCTTATTCTCTTTTATTGATTTTCTTCCCATTTCATTCCCTCTGGCGTGATAATATTTTTCATTATAACTCATATTTATTTTTATGAAAAGTACAAACAATGGTTCTTTTTTATAATAATATCAAATAGAATGTACAAAATAAAATAACGGAGAATTGATGAAAGGATATATTGAAGAAAGAGCTGTTAAAGTAGCCCAGTATATTGTTGACAACAACGCAACCGTAAGGCAGACTGCTAAAATGTTTGGTATCAGCAAAAGTACAATACATAAGGATGTTTCATGCCGCATAAATTATATCAATCCCTCCCTTGCCTCTGAAGCCAGAAAGGTACTGGATATTAATAAATCCGAACGTCATATCAGGGGCGGCATGGCCACTAAGGAAAAATATCTTTGTAAAAACAAATCATAAATAATAAGGGCTGTCTTGAATCAACATGAAAGACAGCCCGTTAAATTATAATTCAATTCCGTTTTTCTTAAGAAGTTCTCTTGCACTTTCAACCGAATCCACTCCTGTTTTATTCTTAATAGGTGCAAATTCTTTTTCCCTCACTACTTCATACGCCAGACACGAATCAAGCAGCTTAATCATATCGAGAATAAGTGTTTCATACTTGTAACCGTTTGGTTCTTCGGGATTAACCTCGTTACCGTCCGCATCTATACACGCAATCTTCTTTTCAACCACATGTGGCGGAAGCTTCATAGCTGCAATTCTGTCAAGTTCCTCCGTCTTAAAAAGGTAATTAAGAATCACTCCGAAATTATATGCCGGCTCGCCCTTTTCGTTTACCGCATTTTTCATTTCGTCTGTTAATTCATAATATTCAACTATTGACGGATGATTATCCTCAAGACAGAGCACACCTACTTTTTCGTCTTTATTGACTTTTCTTATTACTTTTGAACCACATACACAATTATTGGATATTGTTGCACCCACAAAACATGGATCTGCAATACGTTGTAAAACATTATCCACCGCAAAAACATTAAGCCATTCTATTCCGGCTCCGGTAATAATTTTATCATATCCTGCTTTCTTAAGGGACAAATACCAGCCGCCGTTTCCATTAGGAGATGTTGCTATTCTCGACTTTGATTCCATAAGGAATCTGCCCTCGTAATCGCTGGCAGGTGCCATGTCCTGTACAAAGAAATGGATATAATCGCAAGGATATCCAAAGTAATTTTTTTCTTTAAAAAATTCAATTGTATCTGTGTTGTTTTTTTCACTTGTCATCACAAACAGATGTACATACGAACCTGTTTCATTAACCACATCCATGAGATTCTCTATCAGTCGTTCAAAAATATATACATGTCTGGTAATTCCTATGTCAAAAACACCTTTTGGCTTATCGGAACCGAGTCGTGTACCCATTCCTCCCGCTAAAAGGACAGCACCCACTTTTCCTTTTGCAATAGCGTCCTTACCTACAGCCATATAATGTTCTTTTGAAGAATTTATCTCATCCACGGTTGTAACACTTATTGGTGTAATAATGCCCCTTTTTTCGGCTTTTCTATTATCGTGTCCGGCTTTTGCAAATTCAAAATCCGTCATGCTTATCTGCCTTAACAGTTCCTTCCTGTCGCTGTCATCAAGTTCATCATAATAATCAAGTACATGTTCCTGACCGTATTTTTTTAAAGTATCAAATGCTTCATTATAATTCATAAAGACCTCACAATAATTTTATTTTGCTCCTCCATGGTGAAATACCACAGCGATTGTCTTAAACAGGATTTTAAAATCCAGTCCTATGCTCCAGTTATCTATGTACTCAAGATCCAGCTTAACTACTTCTTCAAAATCTTCTATGTTGCTTCTTCCACTGACCTGCCACATTCCGGTCATTCCCGGTTTCATACTGAGTCTCCTTTTATGATAACCCTCGTACTGCCTGAATTCATCCACGGTAGGAGGTCTTGTTCCCACAAGGCTCATATCGCCTTTTAATACGTTAAAAAACTGGGGAAGCTCATCTATGCTTGTCTTACGGATAAATTTACCTACTTTGGTAATTCTTGGGTCGTCAGTCATCTTAAACATAAGACCCTTCATCTCATTCTTCTCCATAAGTGCTTTTTTCCGTTCTTCTGCATCCTTATACATTGAACGGAATTTATATACATAGAAAAAACGTCCGTTTTTTCCTACTCTTCTCTGTTTGAAAATAAGTGGTCCTCTTGACTCGATTAAGATGGCAGGTGCCACAAAAATACTTACAATCAGTGTTATTGCTATACCCACAAGAGAACCTATAATGTCTATCAGTCGTTTGACCGCCAGACTCCAGGGATTATAAAAATTATTGGCGAATGTAAGAACCGGAATATCTCCCAGCATTGAAAGACTCTTATTAAAGTCATTGAAGCTGTCCAAGGCATGGAAACTTAAATGCACCGTTGTTCCCATATTTTCAAGTTCCATAACAAGTTTGCTTAATTCTTTATTGGATATCTCATCTGTCTCTATAAAAACTTCGTCTATAATCTGCCCTTTTATATATGTCAGAACATCATCACACCCTGCAACTACAGGAATATTATGATACACCCTGCCGGTAAAATTCTTATCCATCACAGCCATACCGCTTATCCTGTTTGTCCACTCAACATTCCTTTTCATATTATCAATCACATTCTCTATATTGCCCGAGGTTGTAATGATAAAAAGCTGGCTTGTTTTCTTGTGGTTCTTATATATTTTTACAAGGTATATTCTTACAAGTATTCTGAAGAAAAACATCAGAAATATGTTAAATACAACTGTACAGATGTAAACACCTCTTGAGGCGGTATCAAAACTGTCACCGATAAACAGCATTATTGCGTATGCCGCAGCAAATAATATATTAAGCTTAATACACTGTACAAATTCCTCGAATATCTTTCTTTCGATGAATTTTCTGTTGGTATTAAAAACCATATAAACTACTGCGAAAGCAATAAGAACCATGCCGAAACGTTCCTTTGTCTCGGCAAATTCCATTACATCTAATTTTCTTATAAAACCTGTCCAGAAAAATGCTGCCATAAAATAACTGCATATTACTGCGAGCATATCTGTAAACAACAAAATAACGTTCTGGATATATTGCTTCTTCTGGTACATATTTTGTCCTATTCTATTACTACTCTTTCGTTATCATGAATCTTTTTAAGGTATGTTTTTGCCTGCCCAACAACATCGTCATTAGGAATCATTACATAGTTAGGGCTCTTAAGCGAATAACATGGGAGGTTTCCGTTGGAACCGGTTACTGCAAACTGTACAATATCCCATGAGATATTTTTCTTGAGCTGGATATCCACAAGTCTGGCAATCTCATCCATCGACATATCGGTTACCATACTTGATGAAATTGAATCAAGTACCTCTGTGTAGTTCTTCAGCAATTCAGAAGAAGCAAGTTTCTTAACAACAGCATTAACTACCGCCATCTGGTTCTTACCTCTCTGGTTATCACCTGTTGGGAAAGAATATCTTTCTCTTGAAAATACAAGTGCTGCTTCTCCGTCCATATGGTTATAGCCCTGTACAAAATGGTAACCCTTGACATTCTGGGATGTAAATTCAAATTCAGAATATACGTCTACTCCATGAAGTGAATCGATTATGCTCTTAAAGCCTGTAAAATTAAGCTTGATATAGTAATCAATATTTATTCCGTAAAGCATCTCAAGTGTCTCAACAGAACAGTCAATACCATAACATCCTGCATGGGTAAGTTTATCCGGTTCTCCGTTTGATACACTTGTAGGCACATAATAATCTCTAGGTGTGTTAAGGAGAAGTATCTGTCCTGTACTGGTGTTAAGAGTCATAATGATATTTACATCACTGTTACGGTTCTCAGTTGGAGGTCCGTCAACGTCAATTCCGCTCAGGTATAGTGTAACCACGTCATCCGAATTCAGATAATCATCATCTTTTTTGTCATTATTTTTAATATCTTTTTTCATTTCATACGATGCAATCACCTTTGTAAATGTCTTAAAATTCTTGAATTCATCAAGTGAATCAAGTATTCCAAGGTGGCTTGTGCCAAGGATAATTACATTAACCTCTTTATCATATAAAGCTTTCACAAGTGACTGTACATCGTCATATTCCTTTGTCTTAACGGTGGTATCGATTTCTGTCTGTATCTTATTAACTACTTCATCGGTATTTTCCCTGTCTAATGACTTCATTATACCGAATTCTTCTGATTTAACATCTTCAAGTTTCTCGTATTTGCTGTCTGCCCTGACATATACATTAATACTTGTGGTAGTATAATTAATATCGGTAGCTTTTTTAAATGCTCCGTAAGTTGCATTAAGATACACAGAACCCACAATAAGCACGACGGATAAAAGAAGTGATATAATCTTTGTTATAATTCCCGGCAGTACCCACCTCTGGGTTATCGTTACGACCGTGAGTATAAGCACCAGAAGTACATCTATCATTATCACATAGTCTTTGGGAACAATCCTGACTTTTGACAATATTACCATAAAAACAACTGTCGCTACAAGCTGTACTGCTAACAATGCAATACCCGAAATCAATAAAGCTTTTTTTATTTTATAATTTCGTAATTTTTTTTCTTTTTTCGTCTCTGTACTCATAAACTTTCCTCCGGGAAATTAATACCTTTCATCATATTCTTTAAAACTCATAAGATTACTGTCTTTGTCACTTATAATCAGGTCATCTTCTGATGTTACCCCTTCTATAAGCTCTATAGGCCATTCTATGGCAAGGTCCTTATCGTTCCACATTATTCCGCTGTCACCTTCGCCATAAAACACTTCATCACACTTATAGCTGACTACTGCATCTTCTATTACGAAATATCCCAGTCCGAATTCTCCCGGAACATAAAGCATGGTCATATTATCTCCGGTAAGATGAAACGGAAGCCATTTCTTATATGTAGGAGATTCCTTTCTCAAATCACATATAACTGCGTATACATGACCCGATATACACCTTATAAGCTTTGCCTGAGGCTTGACAAGCTGGAAATGTAATGCCCTTATCACGCCTTTTCTGGTAATTGTATAAAATGTTTCTTTTAAATTATGTTTTATACCATTACTGTTGAATATGTCAACATTATAATCTTTTAAAAGTCCGCCTCTTTCATCTGTTGCCAAAAAGGGTGTTATTTTATATGAACCTTTTAAAGGTAATTCCTCAAATTCAAATTTCTGTATCATTGCTGCTCCTTAAGCCACTCCATTGTAATTGCTGTCCCTGTTGCAAAATCTGTTTCCGGAATGAATCCACAATCCTCTTTAAGTCTTTTTATGCTAAAAACTTCCAATGGCATATCAGTTCCCGTAAATGGGATATCTCCGAAGCAAAGTGTTGCATCCTTTGCCAGATTTTCTTTCATCTCAATAATAAATTCTTTCAAAGGTCTTGCATTACCGCTTCCTATCATATATTCGGAAAACGGTCTGCCTTTCGTAGTAATAAGATAAAATGCTCTGGCTACATCTTTTACATATACAAAATCATAGTTCTGCGTTGCCGCGGTAAACTGTAAATCTTCTTTTCGTATTATTTTTTTCAGAGTTGAATTAACAAATCTGTCTGTAAATTCTCCGGGACCGTATGCATTTGTTATCATCGGCCATATAAAATCTATGCCGAGTTCTGCCGCAACGGGCTTGCATAGACAATGTGCCGTGTGCTTGCCTATTCCATAAATATATGCCATTCCCGGTCTTGTTCCGTCAGTGTGGATTGCCGCTTCCACTTCGTATTCCATTATGCTTCCCGCACCGACGAATCTATCGCAGCCAATTTCTTTAGCTGCTTTAAGACACTCTACCGTGTCAATGGCATTTTTCATCTGTACGTTATAATCTTTACGCTTATCTGCTGCCCCATCCCATGCAAAATGAATAAAAGCATCGTATTTTTTTTCGGCTGCTGCCTTGATTATATTACTTCTGTCCGTAATATCGCACTGTCTGTATACCATTTTGTCGTGATGTTTCAGTCTGACAGGAGCTGCTTTTCTACCCAATGCCAGGACCTCTATTCCCTGACTAAGAAAATATTCGGTTGTGTAACTGCCTACAAAACCGTCTGCACCGGTAATAATTACACTTTTCAACTCTAGTTCTCCCATGTCTTCCACGGAGCGTTGCCTTCACTCCATAATTTTTCAAGCTGTTGTTTTTCCCTGACGGTATCCATACACTTCCAGAAACCTTCGTGTCTGTATGCCATAATTTCATTCATTGCTGCTGCTTTCTGCATAGGTGTTTTTTCAAGCACCGTATCGTCACCGTCTATAAGATCGATAAATTCAGGTTCACATATCATATAACCGATATTGATGGGACTGGCGTCGCCTTGGATCTTTTCCCTGAACTGTCTTACATTTCCATCATTATCAATGTCAAGGACCCCGAAACGCTGTCCTGCATTATATGCTGAAACGGTTACCATTTTACCATGACTTTTATGAAATTCAAGCTCTTTTACAAAATTTACATCTGAAACGCCGTCCCCGTATGTAACAAAAAATCTCTCATTGTCTATATAAGGCTTGATGCGTTTTACACGTCCGCCTGTCATGGTATTCAGTCCTGTATCTATTATAGTAACCTTCCATGGCTCCTGCCTTCTGTCATGTACAATCATTTTCCCGCCATCATTGAAATCAAAAGTTATATCCGATGTATGGATAAAATAATTAGCAAACCATTCTTTAATTATATGCTGTTTATATCCGGCACATATAATAAACTCATTAAATCCGTAGTGCGAGTATGTTTTCATAATATGCCAGAGAATCGGCATCCCGCCTATCTCAACCATTGGCTTTGGTTTATACTGCGATTCCTCGGAAATTCTTGTTCCGAAACCGCCTGCTAAAATAACGACCTTCATAACAGCCTCCCTTTATCTGGCTCCTTTATGTTTGAAAATTACAGCGATTGTTTTAAGAATAATTTTGATATCAAGGCCTATGCTCCAGTTATCAATATATTCTAAATCAAGTCTCACGACTTCTTCAAAATCTTCTATATCGCTGCGCCCGCTGACCTGCCACATTCCCGTAAGACCCGGCTTCATGCTGAGTCTTCTCTTGTGGTAACTCTCGTACATCTTAAATTCATCTACGGTTGGCGGTCTTGTTCCTACAAGGCTCATGTCGCCCTTTAATATGTTAAAGAACTGAGGCAGTTCGTCAAGACTCGTTTTTCTGATAAATTTACCGACTTTAGTAATTCTTGGATCATCTGTCATTTTAAACATAAGACCCTTCATCTCATTTTTCTCCATCAGAGCTTTCTTACGTTCCTCTGCGTCTTTGTACATTGACCGGAATTTATATACATAAAAAAACCTTCCGTTCTTTCCTACTCTTTTCTGTTTGAAAATAAGCGGCCCCCTTGACTCAATGAGAATCGCAGGTGCAAGGAACACGGTCACAACCGCGGTAATCGCAAGTCCCACGATTGAACCTATTATATCCATAAGCCTCTTAATCATAAGCTTATTAACATCATAGAAATTGTTGGCAAATGTAACCACCGGTATATCGCCTAACATTGAAAGGGACTTATTAAAATCCTCAAATTCTTCAAGTTTATCAATATTAAGGTGGACCACAACTCCCATATTTTCAAAATCCATTACATATTTACGGGTAGACTTCCCTGTATGATATGGTACGTCAATAAAAACTTCATCTATAAATTCTGTCCTGACATAGTCCATCATTGTATAAGCATCGGAGCTTACAGGAATACCGCATATTTCCTGTCCCACCATATCCGCATCTATTACAGCTATTGAATGTATTCTGTTAAGCCAGTCCGGATTATCTATTAACCTCCTGACTGTCTTTTCCGCCCGGTCAGAGATGGTAATTATGAATAACTGTGTATTTTTCTTTTTCTTGGCATATACATTAATGAGGTAGGATTTATATATAATATGAAAGATATACATAAATACAGCATTAAATGCTACCGCAATAAGGTATGCTCCTCTTGAAGTTTCCTTGCTGTTGCCGATAAACATGGCAACAGATGCAACTGCAAGAAAAATAAGGTTAATTTTGATTGTATACAGAAATTCTTCTACCTTGCTTCTCTTAAGGAAGTCTCTGTTCATATTAAAAATAAAAATAACAACCAGAAAGGAAAAGAAAACAAGTCCTATTTCATTAACTATTCTTGATTTAATAATTTCTGAATTTTTCCTGATAACACTAAGCCACAGATAGGTCGCAAGAAAATAGCTTATGGCAAGGCTGATAAAATCAAGAACAATCAATATAAAATTATGTATTGATTTGCTGTTATCTTTATACATTGTATAACTCCATTCCGCAATATATTACTTCTTATTGTAGCATACATGCACATACCTTTGCAATATAGCTACGCTAATAAAGAGTATTCCTCAAGGTTCCATACTTTATCCACAAGGTCTTCATAAAAATCAGGCTCATGGCATACTATAAGGACAGCACCTTTATATTCCTTTAATGCTCTTTTAAGTTCATCTTTTGCATCAATGTCAAGGTGGTTGGTCGGCTCATCAAGAAGCAGGATATTAGTCTCAACATTAATAAGTTTACAAAGCCTGACTTTGGCTTGTTCTCCGCCACTTAAAACTCTGACTTTGCTCTCAATATGCTCTGTGGTAAGTCCGCATTTTGCCAGTGCCGACCTTACTTCATATTGTGTGTATGAAGGGAAAGTCTCCCATATTTCCTCAATACAGGTATTGTTGCCCGGCTTTATTTCCTGTTCAAAATATCCCTTGTAGAGGTAATCCCCCAGGACAGCTTTACCGGATACTGCCGGGATAAGTCCCAAAACACTTTTAAGGAACGTGGTCTTGCCAATTCCGTTAGTTCCGGTTACCGCTATTTTTTCTCCTCTTTCCATTCTGAGATTAATAGGTTTTGACAATGGTTTCTTATTATATCCTATTACCAGGTCATCCGTCTCAAAAATAACCTTTCCGGCAGCTCTTGCCTCTTTAAAGCAAAACTCCGGCTTTGGTTTTTCCTTTGCCAGTTCAATAACTTCCATTTTATCAAGTTTTTTCTGCCTCGACATGGCCATATTTCGTGTGGCAACTCTTGCTTTATTACGTGCCACAAAATCCTTAAGTTCATTCATTTCCTGCTGCTGTCTGCGGTAAGCTGCTTCTAACTGTGACTTTTTAACCTCATATACTTCTTTAAATTTTTCGTAATTACCCACATATCTGTTAATTTCCTGATTTTCCATATGGTATATGAGATTTACAACGCTGTTAAGAAATTCCATATCATGTGATATAAGTATAAAAGCATTATCATAATCCTGCAGATATCTTCTGAGCCACTCTATGTGATTGGCGTCAAGGTAGTTGGTCGGCTCGTCAAGCAAGAGTATGTCAGGCTTTTCAAGAAGAAGCTTGGCAAGCAGCACTTTGGTTCTCTGGCCTCCCGACAATTCTGTTACATCCTTATCAAGTCCCAGTTCAAGAAGCCCGAAAGCCCTTGCTATTTCTTCAATCTTGGCATCTATTATATAGAAATCGTGATTGGTAAGGATGTCCTGTATTGTGCCTGACTCCTCCATCAATTCTTCCATTTCTTCAGGTGTTGCCTCTGCCATTTTTTCAAAAATACCCGTCATTTTCTCCTCAAGTTCAAAAAGGTAAGAAAACGCCTGCCTTAATACATCACCGATTGTCATCCCGGGAGTAAGCACCGAATGTTGGTCAAGATATCCTGCTTTAACATTCTTTGCCCATTCTACCTTTCCCTCGTCCGGCATAAGTTTTCCCGTTACTATATTCATAAAGGTGGATTTGCCCTCACCGTTTGCTCCGATTAATCCAATATGTTCCCCCTTTAAAAGTCTGAAGGAAACATTGTTAAAAATGGTCCTGTCACCAAAACCATGGCTTAAATTTTCTACATTGAGTATCATATCATCTTCCTTTTTAAAAATGTTTATATAATAAATCTGCTTACAAGAATCATAATTCCTAAAAATCCTAAATTAAACAGTGTAAATACGCCTAAATATCTGCTTTTTTTACTATTTTTGTTTTCCCCGTAATATCTGAAAGAAATAAGGCTTGCCATGGATGCAATTATGGTTCCCAATCCTCCGATATTAACCGCCGACAAAAGAAGTGCTCCATTATCCGTAAAATTCGATAATAAAACTGCCGCAGGTACATTGCTTATAACCTGACTAAGCAATATTCCGGACATAAACTCTCTTCCGGCAACAAAATTGCTAAGTCCATTTTCAATAAAGCTCATGGATTTAATATTTCCCGTCAGTATGAAAAAAGCCACAAATGTAAGTAATAATATATAATCGGCTTTGGCAAATAATTTATAATCTATAACCGCCGTAAGCAGAATACATACCAATAGCATAACCCTGTAATCAATAACCCTCATTACACATAATATGCAAATTACAAAAATAACCGCTATAGGAGCAAGCTTCCATTTATGAAATTCTGCCCTCTGTGTCTTATTGTCTTTGTCATTTATGTCAACTTCCTTAGATGGTATAAAACAGATGCATATACTTATAAGTATAATAGCCGTAACGGCATACCATACAGTAGCCCCCGCAAATTCCCCAATTGTCATATTATATTTTGAATACAGGAAAATATTCTGTGGATTACCTATAGGAGTTGCCATACTTCCAAGATTGGCACCGATTGTCTGTAATACAACAATATATATAATATATTCAGCAGCTCCGGCTGCAGTAAGAAGTTCTATTGCAAAGGGCACAAAAGTAATGAGTGCCACATCATTGGTTATTATCATTCCTGAAAAAAAGCATATAAAAACGAGAATAAAATATAACATTCTCGTTTTTCTAATCTTTTCAGTCATCTTTTCAATTATTAGTGTAAATATTCCAAAACTTCTTAATGCTTCCACCATAAGCATAAGTGAAAAAAGTAATGCCAGAACCCTGAAATCAATATAATTAATATATTTCTTTGACGGATGTACCACAAAAGCCGACGCAATTGCAAGTACACCCGCCACACATAGAATAATCTCTTTCTTAATAAAGGATAATAATTTATTCATTATAATATAACTCTGCTTCCGGTTGTTACGATAATTTTTCCATGCTCATCCCTGTTATTAACGATGATAATTTCACACAGATGCCTGCCGCAATTATTACTGTGCAGATGAATACTAATTACCTTAATACTTTCATTGGATAAACAGAACTTCTCCATCTCCTCGTATGAAAATACTTTCATAATTTCATCATGTTCATCCTTATCAAGAATGGACGAAAATCTGTTTAACAAACGGTCAAGAGGTGCATTATCATACTTAACCTTAACCCTATTCTCATCACAGTGAACGGTTGTTAATGTATTGTCCGTATAGTTAAGGCGCAGTATTTCACTGCAAAGTTTTGAAAGAGAATCCATATAGTCAAGCAGTCTTTGTTTTAGACGCTTACGTTTCTCTTTCGTAATATCCATAGTGTTAAACAGGAACTGCGGTTTACCGTTTTCCTTGCCTATATAAAATATTTTTATATACAAAGAGCCTTTACTTCCATCTTTTCTGGTATATCCTGCTTCAATATAATTAGTCTCATTTCTGGTCATTGCACTGATGCACCGCTTATATACCCTGGAGATATCTTCTTCATCTATAATTTTTCCCTTTCTTACCGTAAAAAGTTCGTAAGGGTCTTTAATGCCGTATTGATAATAAAATTCCTGATTAACCCGCTTAAGAACAAGTTGTCCGTCATTAATCTCATACTGAAGAATCGCACCAATAATCATGTCGATAATTCCGCGGCTTTCAGGATTTCTGATTGTAAAAATACTTTCGACATTAAATTTGTCTGTATCATCATGAATAAGAACACGATCTTCAAAATCTTTTTTAAAGAACTCTTCTTCACATACAGGCTTGGAAAAATAGAATCCCTGAATGTATTTACAACCCATATGCTTAAGGAAATCAAGCTGTTTTACGTTCTCAACGCCTTCTGCTATTACATCCATACCAAGCAGCTTCGCCATATTGATAATAGTAGACACCACATTAGCTGCTTTCTCTGAACCATCTATTTCATCAATAAGAGTCTTATCAATCTTAAGTATTCCAAAAGGCAGTTCTTTGAGGGTATTAAGAGATGAATATCCTGTTCCGAAATCATCAATATGTATACTAAATCCATATTCACAAAGCCTGTCAATTGTATCCTTTATCTTGACCGGATTATCAATATATGCACTTTCGGTAATCTCAATTCTTAATTTATCCGGTGCAACATCGTACTTTGTAACCAGACCTACAAGTACATCATACAAATTGTCAAACAGGAAGTCTGCTCTTGATATATTAATTGACAATGGAATTACGGTCTTGCCCTCTTCCTTCATCCTCTTAAGTATTCTGCAGGCTTCCTCCCACACAAACTTATCCAGTCTTGTAATCAGATAATTCTGTTCAAAATATCTTATGAATCTGCCCGGCGAAAGAAATCCCAGTGTAGGATGCTCCCATCTTACCAGAACCTCTCCACCTGCCATCACGTTAGAATCAGCATAATATATAGGCTGGATATATACCTTGAACTGTCTTTCCTTCAGTGCATTGTCAAAATCAGCGGCAAGACGCTGACCCATTATTATATCCTCACGTTCAGAGTTATTATAAATAGCCACAGCTTCCGTATACTTGCCCTTAATACTGTTAAGTGCAAGAATAGCCCTGTCGCACATCTTAATAACAGGAACATCCCTTGATCTTACCTGGTAGCAGCCTCCCTGTATAAGAATACGGTGTTCCACGCCTTCCCTGCGGAATACATATACATTATTCTTAAAACTATAAAGCTTATCATTTGCAAAAACACAACATACAAACTTATCATTACCAATTCTTCCGCAGGTTCCTCTTGTAACCTTGGCCTTAATTTCAGCCGCAATTTCTTTTAGAAGCCAGTCTCCTGCTTCCATTCCATACAAATCATTGATAACTTTAAACTGCACAATATCCCATACAAAAATGTCAAAATTGTCATTAGGATTGTCAGCTAGTAACTTGTCAGTCTCATCAATAAAACCTCTGAAACTGCTTATACCTGTTAGTTTATCCAAAATAAAATCACCCGTTCTTCCTTTTTCCTCTCATTAACTCTCGTACTAACATATTCGTATTATATCATACATTTCCTGTTTTGGCACTATAATCTTTAATATTACTAAAAAAAATCACGGCCCATCGAGCCGTGATTAATTTAATTATCCTAAAATCATTCTGTCATTAACTGCATCTTCCCCACCGACGCTATTGAACTTTTCAAGCAGTTCCTCAACCGTGAGATTTTTCTTTTCTTCGCCTGATATATCAAGAATAATCTTTCCGTCTTTCATCATAATAAGACGGTTTCCGTGTGCGATTGCATCTTTCATATTATGGGTAATCATAAGTGTTGTAAGATGATCTCTGTCAACAATAGTCTCTGTAGCATCAAGCACCTTTGCCGCAGTCTTGGGATCAAGTGCAGCTGTATGCTCATCAAGCAGCAGAAGTTTTGGCTTCTTAAGTGATGCCATAAGAAGTGTTACTGCCTGTCTCTGACCTCCTGAAAGGAGTCCTACTTTGGATGTAAGTCTGTCCTCAAGCCCAAGATCAAGAATCTTAACTATTTCTTTAAATCCGGCACGTTCTTTGGCTGTTATCTCTCTTGCCAATCCTCTGAACTTGCCTCTTCTTGCTGCAAGTGCCAGATTCTCGTCAATTCCCATTGTAGGCACCGTTCCCATCATAGGATCCTGAAATACTCTTCCGAGGAATTTTGCTCTCTTATAATCCTGCATCTTGGTAACGTCAATACCATCAATAAGGATACTGCCCTCATCCACTTTCCATGTTCCGGCAACTGCGTTAAGAAGTGTGGATTTACCGGCTCCGTTACCTCCGATTACAGTAACAAAATCACCATCATTAAGTTTGAGGGAAACACCGTTTAATGCAACTTTTTCATTAACAGTGCCTGGATTAAAGGTCTTATATATATTATTAATTTCCAGCATTTTCAGATTCCGCCTTTCTTGATGATGTCTTTATATTTTTTCCGAATATCTTGCCTTTCCAATATGGAAATGCAAGGAACAATGCGATTACCATTGCCTGGATAAATTTAAGCAGGTTAGGATCTATTGGGAACCAGAGTATTATTGTTACGATTATGTAATAAATCACGCCACCGAGTACAACGCCCAAGAGCTTTAATGCAAAATTCTTAAATATCTTTCCGAAAATTGCTTCTCCGATTACCACTGCTGCAAGACCGATAACGATTGCTCCTCGTCCTGTTGCCACATTGGCAGCTCCGGAATACTGTCCCATAAGCGCTCCGGAAAAAGCAACAATACCATTAGAGAGCACAAGCCCGATTACTTTATTGACATCCGTATTGATACCCTGGGCACGGCTCATATTAGGATTGCTTCCTGTTGCTCTTAAAGATGCTCCTCTCTCTGTTCCGAAGAACCAGTAAAGAACAATTATAAGAACAAGTGATGCCACACCAAATACAAAAACAGGCCACTTATAAAAAGGATATCCACCCTTCATATACATACTTGACTCAATAAGATCATAAGTTCTGTTACTTATTGTCATATTAGAACCGCCAAGTATCTTTAAATTAATTGAATAAAGACCAAACTGTGTAATGATACCTGCAAGTATGGCAGGAATTCCCATAAGCGTATGGAAAAGTCCTGTCACAAGACCTGCAGCCATACCGGCAAGTGTGGCATACAGCATACATAACCATATGTTCTGTCCTTTTGTCAGCATTACCGCAAATACAGCAGCTCCGAGACTGACAGTACCATCAACTGACAAATCTGCAATATCCAGTATTTTGTATGTAATAAATACACCTATTGCCATAATTCCCCACATCATACCTTGGGAAATAGCGCCTGGCATTGCGCTAAATAATGTTGTTATATCCACACCTAAAACCTCCGGTAATTATTTATTCTGTAGTAACAGCTTCGTAACCTTCTGGAATTGTTACGCCAAGTTCTTTACAGATTGCTTCATTATATTTCTTTGTAAATTTTGGAGCATACTGGATATCCATCTTAGAAACATCTGCTCCGTTTGCAAGAATCTCGTATGCCATCTTGCCTGTAGCATATCCAAGATCATAATAACTGATTGAAAGTGATGCAACACCACATCCCTTACAGATTCCTTCTTCACCTGCGATTACGGGAACCTTTGCAGGCATACAGATATTGTATACAGCACTTGTATTCTCTGCTACCGTATTATCTGTAGGAACATATAAAACATCTGCGTAATCTGCGGCAGTCTGTGTTACATTTGAAATATCATTGGAATCAGCAAATGGGAACTGCTTGCTTTCGATACCAAGCTTATCGAGTTCTTCGCTGACTACTTTAACCTGATATAATGAGTTAGCTTCTGCCGAACAGTAAAGAAGAGCAACCTTTTTTGCATCAGGGAAAAGTTCTTTAATCATTGCTGCCTGTTCAGCTAAAGGAGCAAGGTCAGATGTTCCTGAAACGTTAATACCTGTCTTGCCTGAGAAATCTTTGATATCAAGAGCAACACCGTATTCTGTAACTGATGTTCCGAGAATAGGAATTGAACTTGTAGCAGCAACTGCGGCCTGTAATGCAGGAGTTGCATTTGCTAAAATAAGATCTACATCTGATGATACAAATCCATTAACGATTGTTGAACATGTTTCCGTATCATTCTGTGCATTCTTCTCTTCAAACTTAACCTTGTCACCAAGTTTTTCCTGAAGTGCTTCTTTGAATCCCTTTGTAGCTGCATCAAGAGCAGGATGTTCAACTAACTGGCAGATACCTACTGTATATGTACCGTCTCCTTTGTCTGTCTTGGTGCCACCGCTTTTTCCGCATGCTGTTACACTTACAGCCATAAGTGCGGCAAGAGCAACTGCGGCAAACTTTGTCATTTTTTTCATTTTCTGTCTCCTTTCCGATAAACTGTGAAAAACAGTCTACCCTCAGTCTGTATAAGGTCATATTCCCTAACGACTGTTCTATATTTACATGTAATCCTAAATATTATAAATCAACTCCTTGCCTTCGTCAAATTATATTATTTTTAAGTTTCATTCATGTTTATAAAACGATGGACCGCATTGGTATCTTTTTCCGGTTCACCATATATACACATTTACCTCATTTTTTTGTCACATTATTAAAATAAAATGATAAGCAGTAAAAATAAATCAACTTATATGAAAGGATTTTGCTTATGAAGAAAAAAATAACAAGTTTCCTGGCTTTTGTTATACTGGCTGCCGGAATTCTTCTTGTCGTTTTTTTACCCGGCAATAAAAAAGCAACAAAACTGGACGGAACAGCCACTTCGGCTGATGATAATCAGGAATCCATTTTTCTTACCGTAAAAAATGCAGATATTGAAACTGATTACGATGAAAGTCAGGCAGATAAAATCGAATTGTCTGATTCTATGACTGACAAAACCATAGAAATCACTTCCGGAGGTACCTATATAATATCCGGTTCGTTATCTGATGGTCAGATAATCGTAAATGCCCCGGACTCTGAAAAAGTCCACCTTATACTTAATAATGTAACGCTTGGTTCATCAACCGGTGCTCCGATATATGTTAAGTCTTCCGACAAAACAATAATCACACTTGCCAAGGATTCCGAAAATTCTTTAAGTGACACAAACAGGGAATCCGGAGATGACAATGCAGTTATCTACTCCGAAACAGATCTGTCAATCAACGGCACAGGTACACTAACCATAAACGCACTTTATAACAATGGTATCAACTGCCGCGATGACTTAAAACTTATTAACGGCACCTATATCATCAACTCTGTTGATGACGGAATTGTAGGTCATGACTCCGTAACTGTTGCCGGCGGAACTTTCACCATCAACTGCAAGGGCGATGCTATCAAGTCAGGTAAATCGGATAATGACTCAGAAGGATATGTCCATATAACCGGCGGTGAGTTCACAATTAATTGCGGCGGTGACGGTATTCAAGCCGAAACCTATCTGTATATAGAAAACGGAACCATTAATATTACAGAATGCTATGAAGGCATTGAAGGTCATAATGTAACCATTGATAATGGAACAATAAACATAAATTCTTCCGATGACGGCATTAATGCCGCAAAAGATTCTGCTTCATCTATCGTAATAAACGGTGGTGACATATATGTAAATGCCGAAGGTGACGGCATTGATTCCAACGGAACTATAGTGATTAATTCGGGAATCGTTGTTATGGATGGTCCGGTATCCGATGGTAACAGCGGTCTTGACTACGATGCAAACTGTACAATAAATGGCGGATATATATTTATTGCAGGTTCAAGCGGTATGGCTGAAGGTTTTTCTTCGGATTCCACACAATGCGGTGCGCTTTTAGCCGTAACTAACGGTAGTGCGGAAAATACAATTTCCCTTGCAGATTCAAAGGGCAATGTAATATTAAGCTATACCCCATCGAAAAAATACGGTGCATTAAACATATCTTCTCCGGATATGAAAACAGGTGAGACCTACACTCTTTATACCGGCGGTACAATTACCGGTATAACAGAACTTAACAGTAGGATTTCAAAAGGCGGTACAATATCAGACGGAAGCTCTGTTTTAGAATATACACAGACAGATGTGACCTACTCCGATATTAAAGGCGGTTTTGGTCCCGGCGGCAATGGTCGTCCAAATGGTCGTCCAAGTATGCCCGACGGTGAAATGCCTGATATGCCCGACAGCACCCGTCCTGAAAAACCTGGTAAGACTTCCGGAATTTCATAAAAATAAGACCTCTGTTCATGTTAAGCCTGACAGAGGTCTTTTTTTGTACTATATTTCCATTTGTTTTCCAAGTAACGTTGCTGCCGATGCTGCCAGTTTATGTTCTGCATCACCCATGATACCGTTTTCATCTTTTCCTATTATCACAACCGCCCCCATAATATCACCTTCGCTTATTATAGGTGCTATTACCTGTCCTGAAAAAACATCCATTTCATTCCATATTTTTACCGGCCTTTTTTCACCTTTTCCTGTTATATATAAATTACGTTTTTCAATTATCCCATACAATTCTTTTGTAATTGGTTTTCCTATGGTATCCTTTTTCCCTGCACCTGATACAGCCACAATTGAATTTTTGTCCGTTATTATAACTATATGTCCGCTGATATGTGCAAGAGTATCCGCATACTGTTTTGCATATTCCGACATTTCCCCTATTTGCGAATATTTTCTCAGGATTATTTCTCCGTCTTTTTCGGTAAAAATCTCTATAGGGTCACCTTCCCTTATTTTGAGGGTACGTCTGATTTCCTTCGGTACAACAACTCTGCCAAGGTCATCTATTCTTCTGACAATTCCTGTCGCCTTCATGCTAATTTTCCTCCAATGCAAATATTTCTATATTCGTTATGGAGTTAGTATGCGGAAAAAGTGGGGAAATATTCTTGTCTTTACATTCCCATTTCTTCTATTTCTTTTAACATAAATTCTTCTAATTTCTTCTTATCAGGCAGATGCAGCATATAAGTCGAAACGAATAACTGATTATCCATTCCTGATAATGCGTACTCTACCATCTGTGATCCTTTATCTGTACAAAGCAGTATTCCTACCGGTGGATTATCTCCATCCGTCATTTCATTTTTCTTGTAATATCCCACATAAGCATTAAGCTGTCCTAAATCCTCGTGTCTGAATTCATCATTCTTAAGTTCAATGATAACATTACAATGTAAAAGCCGGTTATAAAAAACAAGATCAATAAAATAATACTTATCATCTATAATAATTCGCTTTTGTCTCGCCTCAAAGCAAAAGCCTTCACCCAGTTCCAGCATAAATTCCTGTAAATGATCCATAAGTGCCTGTTCTAAATCAGACTCTGACACAGCCTCCCTTGCGTCAAGCCCCAGAAATTCAAATGTAAAAGGATCTTTAACTGAAAGCATCGTTCCGTTTGCGTTACCAACGGTCTTTTTTAATAAAAGTTCCGGATTTTTACTTATTCCGGCTCTTACATAGAGATTTGTTTTTATCTGTCTGCGAAGTTCTCTGACATTCCAGTTGCACTTCATACATTCTGTTTCATAAAAAAATCTCTCAAACGGATCATTTAACACCATAATCTCCCGAATATGCGAAAATGACAAATTATTAACCAACACGTCCGGATCCGTTGCAAATCGGTCCGACACCGTCGGACTTTTTTCAAAATCCGGTAATTCAAATTCGGTCGACACTGTCGAACCAATTTGAGGATATACTTTATAAAATTGTCTGCACGTCTTAAAAAGTGTATAATTCATTCCCTTCTGATTAATTTCTTTTTCCAGATTTTTCAAAAGATGGGAACCGTATTGTGCTCTGTCGCTGCCGTCCTGTTCATATTCGACTATATAATACCCTATCACCCAGTTGCGCAATGTCATAAGCTGGTTTACCGCACTTTTTGCTGCTGAACTCCATATAGAAACAGTATATCATACTCTTTGGCTCTATGAGAAACATTTCTTTCTTCACTTTCCCAAAGTTTTAGTATATTGTTTATTCGATTAAATTGTTAAGGAGATCTGATATATGGTTTCTGATATGGGTAAAAACGATTTGGCTTGCTGACTCCGTTATTGTAGGAAAAACGCTTGGCTCCGACGCACTTGCCGCAGTCGGCTCCACAAGCATTATAATTTATTTTGTATTCTGCTTTATAAACGGTTTTACCGGTGGATTCGGGATATGTCTCGGTCAGGCTTTCGGTGCAAAAGATGAAAGTGGAATGAGAAAAAGTATTGCCGTTTCAATTATTTTGTGTATATTTTTTACAGTTATACTTACACTGATATGCGGATTGTTTTCACATAGCTTCATAACACTTATGAGAATCCCCGATGATATATCAAAAGATGCCTACAGCTACATGTTTGTGGTTCTTATTGGCACGGGTGCGACTGTTTTTTACAATATGATTTCCAATATTCTCCGTGCTTTGGGCGACTATACTTTCCCAGTTTTTGTCAGCTTTATTAAGTCTGTTTATGGGAGTGAAAAAATTTGAAATACTTCATTTACACAGAGCTGATTTCAAAAATCAGAAAAAAGCCATGATCAGGCACCTTAAAACCGGATTTCCCATGGGTTTCCAGATGTCGGTTATGTGTATCGGAATAATTGTCCTGAGACATCCTATTGTAAGATTATTTTTAACCAAGCCGTCCCACACCATTTATCATTATTCCGATATGTACCTGACTGTTGTTGCATTATGATTAGAAAAACTTCCTAAATTAATCCAGACGGCACCCTTTTTGCTGTAGCATCCATAGCTTCATCATCATTTTCTGGGGTAAAATTTTAGCTAATAAATGACAGAATTTAACATAAAAACTATACACGGATATGTCCCTTCCCATGTCTGCATCATGAAGTGCCTTTCTCGCAACCACGGATGGCTTTACCATATGGCTGAAATATGTGGTTGCCCTTTCTGCGCCGATGATTCCTCTGTCATAAAGTTCTGTTTTCATCCAGCCCGGACATACTGCCGTTGCAATAATTCCTTTATCCCTGAGTTCTACGTTAAGTGCTCTTGTATAATTTCTTACAAATGCTTTGGTTGAACTGTAAATATTCTGATAAGGCAAAGGCTGGAAGGCTGCCTGTGAGGCTACATTTATAATATGACTGCCTTTTCTCATGTATGGAATACACACAAGCCCCATTGCCACAACCCCGCTTACATTAAGGTCAATCATATTTACCGATTCGTCTATTGAGATATCGTCATAGGAACAGAACTTTGCAAAGCCTGCATTATTCACAAGGTATTTTATATTGCATTTTTTTAATTCCTCAAGTGTTCCAAAAGCTTTTATATTGTCTTTCACCGATAAGTCCATTGAAAAAACTCTGATTTTTTTACCGAAATGCTCTTTAATCTTATTAAGCCTGTCCTCATTTCTTGAGATAATCCATACCTCGTCAATGTCCTTTCTCCTGACAAAAAGATTAACAAATTCCTTTCCGAATCCGCTGCTTGCCCCTGTAACTATTGCTATATTTTTCATTTTACTCATTTCTCCTTAATAATTTTTTATATGATAAATCCATGGCAAAAGCGCCAAGCGGTGCCGTTATGACAATTAAAGCTCCAAAAATAACAATCAATGCCTTAATACCCATGTTTCCAAGGTAATTGATATTGACGGTTGCTACAAGGATAAACGAAATACTCAATATTAGCAATACTTTTACCGTATCTCTTATATGTATTTTTTCAAAATACATTGCAAGCAGATATCCCGCAAATATACCTATTCCCATTCCTAAAATAATAGACACCGGTATATTAACGAAGTTTATTATGGAAGCACCTTTGCCCTGCATCATTCCCGTAAAAGTTGAAAAAAGAACAATTACATATACATCATCCACAGAAGCTCCTGCCAGTATAAGCTGTGGAATTCCTTTTGCTGTGCCATAGCCATTATCCATTAATTTTACCATTCTCGGAACAACAACTGCCGGGGAGACTGCTGCAAGTACAGCTCCCATTATTGCCGCCTCAAGTACCGACATTCCCAGAGCCTTGGGTGCTATTAAGATTATACCCAGTAATTCAAAACTTGCAGGTAGAAAACACATAAGAATTGCAGGTCTGCCTATTTTTTTTAGTCCTGTAATATCAAGTCCGAGTCCGACCCTTGTCAGAATAATTATGAGAGCAATTTTTCTTAATTCTGAAGATATATTAAGAATTGACGAGTCAATCAGATTAAGAACGTAGGGTCCCAGAACAATACCTGTCGCCAAATTTCCTATCCGCACAAAAAAGCTGACAACCCTGCGTATTATCCGCAGAAGTCATCAGCTTATATACATGACCGAAATGATATTATTTAACTGTTACAGATGTAATATGTGGATTAACACCTTCATACCAGTAAAGGAATCCTTCCATATCTACAGTATCTCCGATTTTAAGTTCTTTAACTGCTTTGTATACATCAGTATCTTTTCCGCAAAGGTATGCTCTGATTGTGAATGTATATGTCTTATTTCCGTCTGAAACGTTGAAGTATAAGTCATCTCCTTCACTTCCTGAGCCATCCCACTTATAAAGGAAAGCTACGTCATTGCCATCGGCATCCTTAGAAGCTTCTACTTTAAGACCCTTGAAAGATGCAAAAATGTTCTGTTTCTTAACAAGGTCATCACTTCCAAGAAGTGCTGTAACATCTTCTGCTTCTGCAACATAATTTCCGTCAAGAATTTCAAATTCAGCGTCAATAATTTCTACTTCTCCTGACCACTCTGCCTTATAACCTGTTACTTTAATCTTAGTTCCTTTTTCAAGCTTTGCGTAATCTTCTTCTGAACATGGCATATCATAGATAAAATATGCTCCATCCTTGTCCTGTGTGTAAAGTGTACACTTGTTATCCCACCAAGACTGTTTAGCCTGTACATATGTCTCAACTACAACCTTTGTCTCAACGGCTGCATTGGCATATTCTTCATAAGTCATAACGCCTTCTGATTTAGCATCATCCTTTAACTCTTCGCTCTCACTTGTTGCACTGTTATCACTTGTTGCATTGTTGTCACTTGTTGCATTGTTGTCTGTTGGCTTTTTAGCACCACATCCTGCAAGTGCAAGAATTGTTGTTGCAGCAACTAATACTGCTAAAAACTTTTTCATTTTCATTCTCCTTAATGGTAAATATTTGAAAGAAGTATACATCATAATATGTTTAATGGCAATGCCTTTCTTTTTTTATTTTTCTCATAACCAAAACAATACCCATAATTAACCATGCCGCACATATGCTTATTAACATGACTTTTGACCCTGTGGGAAGTGCTCCCTGACTGCTGTTTTCACTGACATCATCAAGATGATAAAGTGCTATCACTTTGTCAAAAAGATTATCCATGTAACTTTCATCCACGGTTTCTTTTCGTCTTACCGATTTCACAACATTTTCTATAAGCTGGCCGGCAGCATTTCTAAGGGATGCCGAGCCGTTAAATACCGGTGTCACAAAAGTATTATCTTCGTTATCAAGCAGCAGCTTTGTTGCTTCTATCTTTATGCTGTAGTGCTCATTATCATCACTTCCGCCAAGTGCCAGATATTCCCTGTACTCATCGGAATTAACCGCCTTTTTGGTCACAGGTACATATCCTTCCGTCTCACTGTATGGTATCTGTACATCATTGGTTATGAGATATTGTGCAAAAATCCATGATGCAAGTACCTCCTGGCGGTCGCTTTTATTAAAAATACATATTGATGGTCCCTGTGAAATCATTGAAGGATTGTTCACATCATATTGGGGAACAGGCCTTACAACCGTTTCAAAATCAATTATTTTATCTTCACTTATATCACTTAGCGGGGCATCTGCACCCATCCATGTTGAACCGGCAGTCGAGTCTACGGCAAAAATACATTGACCTGCATTTAAGAAATTAGCGGGATAACTAGAAATCTTAAATGTGGAAAATGCTCCTGTTTTACCATGTTCTGCAAGTTCATATAAAATCTCTTTGGTTGTGTCGTTAAAAATCTCTATTTTACCATCATCCGTGGAATAACCTGCATTCCTTTGCTTCAACATCTGGATAAGCATATTATCCGTTGATTTATATATAAAAGGTATGAGTACGTTCTGACCGTTGACGAGATAGTTTCCGTCCCCGTCTTTTGCCATTGCTGCCTCTGATACCTTAAAAATATAATCCCATGTGAGAACATCGGGTACCTCATATCCAAGTTTTTCTACCATGTCTTTATTAATATAACAGGCTTCTGTTGACCTCATATAAGGTAGTGCATAATATCTGTCACCTATCTTACATTCATTGAGAAAACTCTCCGTTATCTCATCTTTTTTTACCGAATCATATCTTAATTCTTTGCCGCCGAGACCATAGTTTTCATCCGTCATAAGTTCATCAAGAGGAACCACTACATCCGTTCCCGTAAGGTATGTGGCAATATGGTCGGGATAGGTAATACACACGTTCGGCGTTGTGTCCGTGGAAATATTGGTAATAACGTCATTGTAAATCCTGTTGTAATCCGTATAAAGCCTTAAATTAACTTTTATATTGGGATAAAGTTCTTCAAAACGGCTTATGGTATTTTCATAAATTCTTGTCTGATTTACATTGGTATCAGATTTTGCCCAAAAATTAATCTCGTAATTCCTGTCTGTGTCAAATTCTTCCGGTATTACAAAAGATACGTTGTTTTTTTTACCATGGCAGCCTGTAAATAACGATACTGCAAGACAGCATACCGTAACAGCCGCAACGGCTTTTCTGAATTTTCTCATCCTTTTGTACCTCCCCTTCTGACACCTTCCATAATTTTTTTACGGAAAACAAAGAAAAGTACTATGAGAGGCACCGAAATAACCACAACCGCCGCCATCATTGCAGGAATATTTTCCCTGCCGAAGCCGTTTTCCCTAATCTCCTGTATTCCGTTTGACACAAGATAATATTTCTGATCGTAGGTAATAAGTCTTGGCCATACGTAGGAATTCCAACATTCTATTACTTTAAGAATGGTTATGGTAATTATGGTAGGCCTGCAAATCGGTATCATTACTTTTAAAAGATATTTTATATCAGAGGTTCCGTCTACTTTTGCCGCATAGTAAAGCTCGTCCGGCACCTGTTCAAAATTCTCTTTTAACAGATAAATGTAAAACACCGAAGTAACCGACGGAAGAATAAGTCCCGTAAAAGTATTTCTGAGATTGAGATTGGTAATTGTAACATAATTCGTAATGATTACAAGCTCATACGGTATCATCATCAGCGATAGAAACAGTCCGAACACGATATTTTTACCCCTGAATCTCATCCTTGCAAAGGCATAGGCCGCAAGTGTCACCACAACCAACATCAATACAGTTGTCGCAACGGTAAACCACAAAGTATTTGCCAGATATCTTAAAAGAGGCACTGATGTGAATACATTTTTGTAGTTCTCCAACGTAGGCGACGTTGCAATAAGACTTGGTATTTTTTCCGAATTGTAGGCACCGTAGCCTTTTATTGAGGTAACCACCATCCAGTAAAACGGAAAAAGTACAATTACCGCCCACAATGTAAGCACAAGGTATAAAAAGATATTTCCCACTGTTTTCTTTGCATGGGATTTTTTATTAATTCTTACATAATCAATATCAGCAGCCATAACTTACTCCTTTCCGTCATTTTTGTTGCTTCCAACCATAAGATTTATACAGGTTATGGTAAAAACAATTAAAAACAATATAATCGCCGCGGCAGAGGCATAGGACGGATATCCGCCGCTCTTGCCGTAAAGCATATCGTAAACATAACCTACGATTGTATTCATTCCCGCCGCATTAAGGTCTGTTCCAAAGAGTGCAACTTCATCACTGTATGCTTTAAACGCTCCTATAAATCCCGTGATAACAAGATAAAATACAATCGGTTTAATCATAGGAAGTGTAATTCTGAAAAATATTCTTGTACCGGATGTTCCGTCAACCCGTGCCGCATTGTAATACTGCTCATTAACGGAGGCAAGGGCACTTGTCAGAATAAGTATCTTAAAAGGCATTACAATCCATATAGTGTAAATACACATAACAAGCATTTTTGCCCAATACGGACCATCAATAAAATCCACGGACTTTCCTCCGAACGCATTTATAAGAACGTTTATTAGTCCGTCGGAATATGCGGTCTTTTTGAAAAGTATCATAAATACAAGACCGACTGCGAGGGTATTGGTTACATAAGGCAGAAAATATACTGTCTGGTATAAATTTCTGAGCGGCTTTATTTTACTTAATCCCACAGAAATAAGTAACGACAGAATCGTTGATGTGGGAACCGTTATTGCCACAAGGAGTATTGTATTTTTTAGTGCCTGTACAAAATAAGGGTCATGAAGCACATAGGAATAATTATAAAACCCTATACCACTGTAGCTTTGTGACGCAAAATTATATCCCTCTTCAAAGGAATATATAAGCACATCCACTAACGGATATATCATAAACACACCAAGAAAAAGAATGGCAGGTATAAGATACAGCCATGCTTTGTTGTTATTTTTCTCCATAACGTATCCTTTCCTCCGTTTCCTTATCAAATATAAGGACTTTTGATGGTTTCAGGTTGAATGCAACTTCTTCCCTGGTTCCGTCAATAACCCTGTCATTGGTTATTATTGAACGTACAACCGGATTAACGGAAGCATCATTTTGGGAAACTATGCTTATATCCCTTCCCATAATTTCTATTCTTTCCATTTTGCAATGCAATTTTCCGCTGTCTTCAGGAATGAAGCCCTCCGGTCTTATGCCCACATAGACTTCTCTGTCGCTTACTCCCTGTACTGCAAAAAGTTCATCTTTTCCGATATATAATTTTTCATTTTTGACATACCCGTTAAACACATTGATAGGCGGTGTTCCGAGGAATTTTGCCACGAAAAGATTGACAGGATTATCATAGACCTCCTGCGGCCTGCCCACCTGCTGCATCCTGCCGTCCTTCATGACAATTATAATATCCGATATACTCATTGCTTCTTCCTGGTCATGGGTTACAAATATGGTGGTAATCCCTGTCTCCCTCTGGATTCTTCTTATCTCCTCCCTTGTCTGTAATCTTAATCTTGCATCAAGATTGGACAATGGTTCGTCAAGCAGCAATACCGGCGGCATCTTTACAAGTGCTCTTGCAATGGCTACTCTTTGCTGCTGTCCTCCCGAAAGTGCATTGGGTTTTCTGTCAAGGAACTCATCTATCTGGACTATTTTAGCCGCATTATATGCACGTTTGTCCATCTCTTCTTTAGTAAGTTTATCTTTTCCTTTAAGGTTCTGTAATGGGAAAATAATATTCTGTTTTACGGTAAGATGTGGATACAAAGCATAATTCTGGAACACAAGTCCCACGCCTCTGTTTTCTGTAGGAACTTTCGTTACATCATTCTCTCCAAAATATATTTTGCCCTCCGTTGGTGTAAGCAGTCCGCTTATCATATAAAGCATGGTGCTTTTTCCGCAGCCTGACGGTCCCAAAAGACCTACAAGCTTTCCGTCCGGAATTTCAAGATTAAAATCATCCACCGCGATAACATCTTTTTTGTCTTTTCGGTTTCTATTCTGGAATTTTTTGGTCAGATTCTCTAATACAACCTTCATTTTACTTCTCCTTAATATCTGAGTTTAATGTCCGACAGGGTTACCGGCACATCATAATTTAATGCTTTCATCATATAATCCATCCCCTTTTTGGCAAGGTCTATGTGGTTCTTCGGTGCAACCACAATTTCATTGACAGGAAGGGGCTCTGTGCTTAAAGGAACCTCTATATATGGTATAATGTACCCTTCCCTTACCCTGAAATGGACCTTCGTGTCAGATTTCTTGGCAAAGACAAAGCGGTACTCCTTCTCCTGTGAAAATGCTTCTGCCTTAAAAAACATTGAATATATTGATATCTTATCGCTGAAACTTATACACATTCTCCTGTATTCTTCATCGTTACGGTCATTATAACCTTTATCAACCATGTCCGTAAACTGCGGAAATTCTTTTATGAACTGTTCCATAAATTCATGGATATATTTTATCTGCTTATCTCGGTCATAAATCACGAGTCCGTGATATTCTACCTCGTTGGCTTCATCTATTCTCTTAATTATCTTTCTGCTGTCAAAACCAATGTTATATCCATTGGCGTTACCAAATTCTGCCCACATGGTTATGCTGTCCCTGCAGCAGGAAAAAGATAAAACAAAATATTCTGAGTTGCCGCTATTATTGACATCCTCTAAAAACATCCCAATTTTATCATCATTCCCGATGTAGTTAATAAGTACTTTCTTCAGTATTTTATTAACATACAGAAATTCTTTTGGATCATTTAAAAAATCATTCTTGGTCGCCCAAAAGCATTTATTATTCATTATTCCGTTAATTCCATTGCTTTTTGTGTAGTGGTAAAGTACCTTATCCTTTACCTCATCAAGACATATCCTGCTACCTATCATATATTCCTGCCTTTTTGTTTTCTTAATTTTTTATTTTACCACCTGAATCCCCATTTCGTAAATATTTAAAAAGAACTTCGGCAGTTTAACCGAAGTTCTTTTAACTTATTATTTAACATTTTAACCTTTTATTTATCCGTTTATTTCAGACGTCCGTAAAGTTTTGTAAGTCTGAAAAGCCTGTTGGCTATCTTAGCGTTAAATGCCTTTGGCATAGCACGCCATGACCAGTTTCCGCCAAGTGTAGAAGGTATATTCATTCTGCTTTCGCTGCCGAGTCCTAAAAGATCCTGTGCCTGAATGATTGTTGTACCCGCTACGCTGCTCCATAATGCTCTTATCATATCCCAGTATGGTTCTTCTTTACCCATAACAAGATATTCTTTTGCATATTTAACATCTTCCTTATCTGCTGTTTTCATCCAGCCCATAATTGTATCGTTGTCATGTGTTCCCGCATAGGCAATACAATTAACCGGATACATATGTGGAAGATAATCGTTATTGTTGCTGTCCCTGCTGTCAAAAGCAAATTCCAGAACTTTCATTCCCGGATATCCGCTTTCGCGAAGAAGATTTCTTACCGAATCTGTTAAAAATCCTAAATCCTCGGCAATTATATTCTTCTTTCCTAATTTCTTTTCAACTGCTTTGAACAATTCTATTCCCGGTCCCTGTCTCCATTCACCGTTTACGGCAGTTGTCTCACCATAAGGAATTGCATAATATGAATCAAATCCTCTGAAATGATCAATTCTGAGAACATTATATATTCTGCATGCTGCATCTATTCTCTTTATCCACCATTTATATCCGTCAGCTTTCATTACATCCCAACGGAATAAAGGATTACCCCATAACTGGCCCGTTGCCGAAAATCCATCGGGAGGACATCCTGCAACATCCGTAGGATTAAGATTATCATCAAGCTGGAAAAGCCCCGGATTAGCCCATACGTCAACACTGTCAAGTGCTACATATATAGGGAGGTCACCTATAATCTCAATATTTTTCTCATTGGCATAGGCTCTTAATTCATTCCACTGCTTAAAGAAGAAATACTGCATTATAATCCAGAAATTGATATCTTCCTTATGTTCTTCCTTTGCTATATTAATTGCATCATCATAACGTTTCTTAAGAGGTTCATCCCATTCAAGCCATGATTTACCGCCATTGGCATCCTTTAATGCCATAAACAAAGCGTAATCATATATCCATGACTTATTGTCATGGCAGAATTCCTTATATCTATCTTCCGGATTTTCAAGAAACCTCTCTGCTGCTTTTCTCAAAACAACATATCTTTTATTATATAATGCTTCGTAATTTACTCTGTCAGGTTCACTTTCCCAGTCAATACCTGCATATTCTTTTCTTTTAAGGTATCCGGCCTTGCAAAGCTCATCCAGATCAATAAAGTATGGATTACCGGCAAAGGTTGAAAATGACTGGTACGGAGAATCTCCGTAGCTTGTAGGACATACAGGCAATATCTGCCAGTAAGCCTGACCTGCTTTATCAAGAAAATCCACAAAATCTCTTGCAGGTTTTCCCATGCTTCCTATCCCATGTGGTGACGGAAGTGATGATATGTGCATTAAAACACCGCTTTTTCTCATGCTATCCACATCCTTAACTTAGTTTATTTTTCTGACGCTCTCTCCTTTTACAAGGGCAAATTCCTCTACCTCATATACAGGCCTTGCGCCATTGTCAATACAGTCGAGAAGTATCTCCACGCTTCTTGCAGCTATTTTTTCTTTATGCTGGCGGATTGTTGTAAGTCTCGGTTTAAAATAGTTACCGATATCAATGCCATCAAATCCCACAACAGATATGTCTTCCGGAACACGCAGTCCCTTGTCCCATATTGCTCTTATGGCACCGATTGCCGTCACGTCTGACATGGCAAAAACCGCTGTCAGCTCCGGCATCTTATCAAATAATCTATTCATTGCCTCGTATCCTCCGGATATTGTAAAATACGACGTCACAAACTGTCTGTCCTCGTCAAAACCATATCCGTGCTCAACTAATGCTTCTTTAACACCTACGTATCTGCTGTAAACAGCATTTGAGGCACTCATATTGCCACCCAAAACTCCAATATTCTTATGCCCCTGTTTTATCAAGTGCTCCACCGCCAGTCTGGCAGCTGATTTATCATCTGTGCACACACTGGAAAGGTTATCTAACTGCAATCCCTCTGCGTTACTTGTTACCAGTACGCATGGAACCGTAATCCGGTGAAAATATTTTCTGAAATAGTCATGATTGCACCCTAAAAATAGAATTCCCAATGGACGTCTTTCTTTACATATCTGGATAGCCTGTTCAATTTCATTATCATCTTCGCTTATGTAATACATAAGCGAAGCATAACCTTTTGATTCAACAAGCCTTTGCATCGGTTCCAGAACTGCTGCAAACAGCATATTCTGTGTTCCTTTTATTATTATCGCAATACCATCCTTACTTTGTTGTTTTAAATGCTTTGCATTGTTATTAAGACGGAAATTATATTTATTAACAACCTGCATAACGGAATTTTTTGCGTGTTCTGAAACATCCGACGCATTGTTCAGTACTCTCGAAACTGTCCCTATGGAATAGCCTGATTCTTTGGCAATATCTTTTATTGTCATCTAAATCATTCCTTCTCCTACTAAAAAACTTATCCTTTAACGGCTCCGGCTGCAATACCTTTAATAATATGTTTCTGTCCAAACAGATATACAATAATGATAGGTATAATAGTAAGCAGCACACTGGCAAACATAGAACCATTATCAACATGTCCATATGAGCCTGTGAATGCCGAATTAATAAGTATAGGTAAGGTCTGGTATCCTTTTGTTCTGTCAAGAACAAGATAAGGAAGTAAATAGTCATTCCATACCCACATAGCTTCAAGAATCAATACTGAAATAAGTGTTGGCTTAAGGATTGGCAATACAACCTTAAAATATGTCTGTAACGGATTACATCCGTCAATCATTGCTGCTTCCTCTATTTCCATAGGAATTGTTTTCATAAATCCGGCAAACATAAATACCGCCAGACCTGCACCAAATCCCAGATAAATTATCCATATAGTCCATGGTGAGTTGAGGTGCATTTTTGTTGCTGTATACGAAAGTGTAAGCATAACCATCTGGAATGGAACAACCATCGAAAATACAAACATATAATAAATAAAACTAGATATAAATCCTTTAACTCTGGTAATAAACCATGCACACATCGAGCAGAATATTATAATAGCTGCCACTGATGTTACTGTGATAAGCAAACTCACTCCAAAGCTCTGGAAGAATTTGTTCGTCTCGATTGCAGTTTTAAAATTCGTCCAACCTGTAAATGTCTCACTTGTCGGAAGCTTGAACATTGCATTTGTTGTAATTTTATTACTCTTTTTCAAGGCATTGATAAGTACCATAAATATTGGGTAAATATATGCCAGTGAAATCAATGAAAGCACAGCTCCGAGTACAAAGTTAGATGTATTAAATTTTTTCTTAACTACGATTTTTTCATCCATTACTGCTGTACCTCCTTAGAACGTGTTGCTTTAAGCTGGATAAGTGAAATTGCCATTACAACTATACAGAAGATAACGGCCTTCGCCTGTCCGTAACCTTTCCAGACCTTTCCGGATCTTGCATAAAATGTATTAAAAATATTAAGTGCAAGCATTTCTGTCATCTTGCCTTTTCCATAAGGCTGACCATTTGTAAGTGCAAGGTTCTGGTCAAATAACTTAAATGAATTAGAAAGTGTCAGGAATAAACATACTGTGACTGATGACATAACCATTGGGATTTTAACTTTAAATAAAGTCTTCCATGCATTGGCACCATCAATTTCTGCTGCTTCAATAACAGAATCAGGTACACTTTGTAATCCTGCAATGTAAACAATCATCATATATCCTATCTGCTGCCAGCACATAAGGATTATGAGTCCCCAATATCCGGCAGTTGAATTCAAAGCTAAGAGTGGCTGACCAATGATTGAAAGGAAGCAGTTAATAAGCGTCTTCCATACATAACCAAGTACAACGCCACCGATTAAGTTAGGCATAAAGAATATTGTTCTGAAAATGTTAGTTCCCTTAATGCCCTTTGTAAGTGCAAGTGCAAGTGCAAATGCAAGTACATTAATTAATATTACCGATACTATAGTAAATTTTCCTGTGAATAAAAATGCGTCAAGGAATCCGCCGGGTGCGGCAAATCCTGTTTTTTCTTTTGTGAAGATATAAATAAAATTCTTAAATCCTACCCATTCTGCATCCTTTATTGTATTAAACTTGCAAAATGATAAGTATACGCCTTCTATAAATGGGATGATAAATCCGATTACAAAAGCACCTACAGTAGGAATAAGAAAAAATGGCCAATATTTCTTAACTGATTTTTCCATATGCTCCTCCTATAATGTTTTACAAAACGTTTTCTAAACGTTTCTATATCCGGTTAAAAATGTTTTTGATACTGTTTTTTGGCAAAAATTAGGACAGGCAGGTCACCTGCCTGTCCTATTATTAACAAGTCGATCAATAAATAAGTTGCTAATTATTTAGTATTAGCTGCTTCGTACTCTGTCTTCCATCCGTCAACGAATGCTGAAACAACTGCTTTCCAGTTATCATCTGTCTGATCTGCTGCGTATGCTGTTAAAGCTGCACCAACACCATCTTTCCAAGCTTCTGAAGGCATTGTTGTAAAGTTCCAAGATACAGGATTCTTACCATTGTTTGTGTATTCTGTATCGTTCTTTACAAAGAGGTTGCTAGATGTTGCTGCGTTCTTGAATGGGATTACGAATCCACAGTCATTAGCCATGAATGTAGTTCCTTCTTCTGAGTTAACTAACCAGTACATAAAGTCAAGTGTTGCCTGAATATCTTCAGCTTTTGCATTCTTATTTACACACCAGTAGTTCTCTGTACCAGTACAAAGACCCTGATTCTTCTCATCGCCTACACCAATGTAGATAGGAATCATCTTAAGTTCATCATCCTTGAATGCCTTAGCAACATTACCATATTCCCAAGAACCGTTCTGGTAGAATACTGCTTTGCCTTCTCTGAACTCATTTAATGTATCTTCAGAAGTCTTTGAAGAAAGTTCCTTAGGATCACATGTTGAGTTGTTGATGTAAAGATCAAAGATATTTCTGTAGTTGTCAAGGTATGTACCCTTAATAGCAGCTGTTGAAGAAATCTTATCTGCCTGATATTCAAAGTAGATAGGAAGGTTAGCTAAGTGAGTCTTAAATCTCCAGTCTGAAGACTTGTCCATACCTGCTGATGTAAATGCTGAGAATCCAAGTTCTTCTTTACGCTTTGTAATATCTTCAGCAACTTTCTTTAAGTCATCAAATGACTGGATATCATCTGTCTTATATCCTGCCTTCTCGAGTAACTTAGTATTTGTGATAAGACCGTATGATTCAATAACGTATCCTACACCATATACATATCCGTCTTCTGTTAATGCGTAGCTTTCATTTGTAAGTTCTCCGTATACCTTAGTATCCTTAAGGTCATAGCAGTAATCTTTCCAGTTAGCAAGACCTACAGGACCATTAACCTGGAATAATGTAGGTGCATTTTCCTTCTGTATCTCGGCTGCTAATGTTGATTCATAAGAACCTGATGCTGCTGTTACAACTGTAACCTTAACACCTGTTTCCTCTTCATATTTCTTAGCAATTGCCTGATAGTCCTTATCCTGTTCAGGCTTGAAGTTAAGGTAGTAAACTGAACCCTTAGCTTCTGTCTTAGTATCATTTCCTGCTGATGGCTTAGACTCTTTGTTGCCACCGTCACTCTTACCGCAGCCAACTAATGCTGTTGCAGCAAGTGCACCTGCGAGTGCTATTGATAAAAATCTTTTTTTCATACTATAAATTACCTCCTCTTTCTTTATTAGGTCATTTTTGTTTTTTTGGAAACGTTTCCATAAATATGAAAAAATTGTTTACCTATCGGTAGTTATAACTATAACTCTTTCATTGTAAAAAATCAATAACTTTTTTTGTATTTTTTTGTTTTTTTGGTAAAAAAGTTATAATATGGTTATATCTACCGGTATTTATTGATATATAAGTATTAACAAAATGCACATTAATTCGTGGAAACGTTTCAGTCAATTTGTAATATCAGCTCGGTATAAGCTGTTATTTCTGTTATATTTTTTAATATTTTTATTCCCAGTCCGTCATACAGCCTGCAGCTTTCGTAATCCGTTCCGTCACCGTTTCCCACCAGATACACAGGAATATTATACCTGACAGCATTTTGCATAAATTCCTTTAATTTTTCGGAGACTGTACAGATTGTCCCACTGTGGTAAGTACATAATATTACTGCCTTGTATTCTTTAATATCGGGATATTTCATCCCCGGATACGGATACAGGATAAGGACATCAGAATATTTGCCATGACCGGCAGGGACCGGAAACAATTTATTCTTACAAGGATTGGCCTGTCCCGAAGGACTGAATTCACCTTCGGCATAGTCACCATAACAGCAGTCATTCACCGTATATATCTCATCACTGTAAATATGATGTCTTAAAAGGGTGTTCCCATAGTATATCTTTGTAATACCATCTCTGCCCGTGTATGGAACAAACACACCATTACCGCATTTGTTCCTGATAAAATCAACTGCCGCAGAAAAATTCCTGAGTCCATTGGCTCTATTATCCGTAAGTACATAATTACTGCATACCACCATTACGGGAATATGCGTAAATTCCTCTATACACGATAAGAATGATGCTGTGTACTGTATCGTATCACTTCCATGGGTCAGAATAATTCCCTCAACATTCCCTAACATCATTTTATGCACTGCTTCGGCAATTATGACAAAATCACTGCAATTAATATTTTCGCTCAGTATCGTACAGGGTGCGTCTGTTACAAAATCATCATATCCACAGCTCTCTTTATACATTTTAAGAAGCATATACCTCATTTCAGGATCAGTTGATATATATCCGTCCGATATACTGCTGCCTATAGTTCCTCCTGTAAAAATCACACCAATCATTTGCTTTCCTCCGATATCTTAAGAGTCCCGATTTCATCAACTATTTTGTCTATGGTCCTTATATATTCCTCTGTATTTTTTGTCTCAGCCTGTTCAAAATAATAAGTAAAATATGGGCTTTCCCCTGTTGTAAACTTCATGCGGATACCTTTCTTTTTCACAATGTCAGGTATCCCCGCAGGATTAATCATGGCTCTGTGGTAGAGACGGATTTTAATTTCTTTACGGTTTCCTTTAATTTCCGTTATATAATTACCGTGACATTTTGATTTTAGCAGTGCAATGCTCATAAGTATAACCGCCGGCTTAGGAATATCCCCAAAACGATCTATGAGTTCATCTGTCATATCAGCAAGGTCTTCTTCCGTCTCAATGGCAGCAATTCTCTTATATATGTCAAGCTTCTGGTTTTCGCTTCTTATATATGTGGCAGGGATATACGCATCCACGTCAATATCAACAACAGTTTCGTAATCCTCGATTTTTCCCTCGCCTTTAAGTTCAAGGACAGCCTCATTAAGCATCTTGCAATAAAGGTCATACCCTACCGCTTCCATATGTCCGTGCTGTTCTTCACCTAACATATTTCCTGCTCCTCTGATTTCCAGATCTTTCATGGCAATCCTGAATCCGGAGCCCAAATCGGTAAACTCTCTTATTGCACTCAGCCTTTTCTCAGCAATTTCACTTAATACCTTATCTTTTTTGTACATCAAGAAAGCATACGCCATTCTTCCTGTACGTCCGACTCTTCCTCTTAACTGGTACAGCTGGGAAAGTCCGTATTTATTGGCATCATGTATAATAATAGTATTTACATTCGGTATATCAAGTCCTGTTTCGATTATGGTGGTTGAGACAAGAACATCAATGTCTCCGTTAATAAAATCCATCATTATTTTTTCAAGTTCACGTTCGCTCATCTGTCCATGTGCAAATGCAACATTGGCTTCCGGCACAAGTTTTGCAATATTAAGGGTAATTTCGTCTATTCCCAGAACCTTGTTATATACATAGTATACCTGTCCGCCTCTTGCAAGTTCCCTGTTAACAGCCTCTCTCACCATTTCCTCATCATATTCCGTAACAAAGGTCTGGATGGGTATTCTGTCCACCGGAGGTTCCATAAGTACGCTCATATCCCTGATTCCTATTAAACTCATATGGAGGGTCCGCGGAATAGGTGTTGCCGATAAAGTTATGACATCAACAGATTCTTTCATCTGTTTGATTTTTTCCTTGTGTGCCACGCCAAAGCGCTGTTCCTCATCTATGATAAGCAGTCCGAGATTCTTAAAACTAACATCCTTGGATAAAATCTTATGAGTACCGACGACAACGTCCACAAGCCCTTTTTTAAGTCCTTCTATTGTATTTTTTGCTTCTTTTGGCGTACAAAACCTTGATAACATCCTGACTTCAACGCCAAAATCTTTCATTCTCGAATCAAAATTGGTAAAAATCTGTTTTGCCAGAATTGTTGTTGGGCATAAATATACTACCTGCTTGTTATCCTGGACAGCTTTAAATGCAGCCCTTAATGCGACCTCGGTTTTTCCGAAACCTACGTCACCGCATATAAGTCTGTCCATAATTCTGGTGCTTTCCATATCTGTTTTGGTCTCTTCTATTGCCGTAAGCTGGTCTGTCGTAGGTTCATAAGGGAAAAGTTCCTCAAATTCCTGCTGCCATGGCGTGTCTTTTGAAAAAGCAAACCCTTGTCTGGCACTTCTGGATGCATATAATTTAATAAGTTTATCGGCAACCTGTTTTACAGCGCCTCTGACTTTTGTTTTGGTCTTTGTCCATTCCGGCGAACCCAGTCTGTTAAGCTTAGGCTTGGCACCCTCCCTGTCGCCGTATTTTTGTATCATATCAAGCTGTGTAGCAAGTATATAAAGGTTCCCGCCGTTGGCATATTCTATTTTAATGTAGTCTTTCTCGGTTTTGTCTACACGGATTTTTTCAATTCCCCTGTATATTCCGAGTCCGTGATTTTCATGAATTACATAATCTCCTATTGACAGTTCGGAAAAATCGGAGATAGATTTACCATCGTAGCTTTTTTTCTTTTTCTTAGGTTTCTTCGCCGTGCTGAAAATATCATCTTCCGCAACTGCTGCAAATCTTATATCAGGATATTCATAGCCCTTCCTAAGCTTGCCACAGACGGTTACAACTTCTCCTTCTTTGATTTCTTTTTGGCTTTTATCTGAAAATGCGGCCATTATATCATTTTCCATCAGGTCTTTTGCCAGTCTTCTGGCCCTTATTTCCGAGCCTGATACAATTAGTATGCGGTATTTTTTCTTTTTCCAGTTCTTTATGTCACTTACAAGGGTTTCAAAAGAATTATTATACGAACCTATTCCCTTTGCATTTATGTCATAGTGTCCCGAAATATTAAGTTCCGGTATTTTGCAGTCAAGCACTGATACTGCCATCAGGCTGTGCAAAGCCAGTTTATGGAACACTTCGCCTTTTGAATACAATACCTCTGTCTGTCCCGGAAGGATGCTTCCTTTTTCTAGCCTGTGGGACATACTTTCCCTGAATTCTTTCTCCACTACATCCATTTTTTCAATAATTCTTACCGGTTCATCAATAACTATACCATCTTTTTCATAGTCAAAATAATCCGCTAATGATACCGGATTTTTTATAAAATATTTAACATAACTGTCAAGTCCGCTCCTGTCCTTAAGCACAAACAGTTTTTCCTTAAGCTCTTCAACATTTTTCTTTATAAGGTTGCTTTCAGTAATTTTAGCTTCTTTATTAAGTGCTTCACTGTATTTTGCTGCATCTTTCTCAATACTTTTAATTCCCGATGCCAGTGTATCATCTATGAGCAGCTCTGTTGCCGGGAAAATATCAATTTCTTCGATATTCTCTACGGAACGCTGGCTTTCCGCATCAAAAAGCCTCATTGCATCCACTTCTGTATCCCACAGTTCAATACGGCAGGGATTTTCCATATTCACAGGGAAAATATCGATTATGCCGCCTCTGATGGCAAACTGACCGCTGTGTTCCGTCTGTCCGGCATTTTCATAACCGGCATTTACAAGTCGTTCAGATAATCCTTTGATGTCGATATCATCACCGTTTTTTATATTTATGGTGTTTTTTCTGAATATATCCTGTGGTACCAGTTTATCCATACAACCGTCAATGGTTGTAATGATAGTGGCTTCCCGGTCATTTATAAGATGACTGATTACTTCCAGCCTCTCCCTGACAACTTCATTGCTTCTTATGTCAGCACTGTAAAAAATGAAATCCTTGGCAGGATAGTAATAAGTATTTTTATCAATGGCTCGATAATCTTCATAAAGTTCTCTTGCCCTTATTTCTGTACCTGTTATTATGAGCTTCTTATTAAATTTTTCTGTGATTTTATAGATAAAATATGGCTTCTGCTGGTCAACACAGCCAAAAGCCACAGGTACATTCCCTTTTTTCTTAAGGTCATCTATAATATTCTGATAATATGCCAGTTCACATACCGGCTTCTCCAATATGCTCATTTTCTATACTCCGTTATATTTATTCATTGCTGCGTCGTAACCTTCTGTTACCATACATTCGATGGCATTGCAGGCTTTTTCCAGCTCTTTTGCAACTATTGCCTCGTCTTCGCTGTTAAAACGTCCCAGTACATAGTCTGCTAAATCCATCTGTTTCGGCTTATCTCCCACACCGAATTTAAGGCGCGGAAAAGCATCCGTACCAAGGCACGATATAATACTCTTAATGCCGTTATGTCCGCCTGCACTTCCTTTCTTGCGGATACGGATCTTGCCCGGTTCCAGACTTATATCATCAAAGGCCACAATACATTCTGATGGATCTACCTTATAATAATCACAGACGGGTCTTATGCATTCACCACTTAAATTCATATATGTTAAAGGTTTAACAAGTATTACCTTATTTCCGCCTATTATTCCCTTACCTATGAGTCCCTTATGTTTCTGTTCGGTCATCGAAATATTAAATCTGCCGGCAAGCGCATCAATTATTCTGAATCCCATATTGTGTCTTGTCATCTCATATTTTTTCTCAGGGTTACCAAGCCCGGCTATTACATACATATTTTTTTCCTCCAGATTTGTTAATAATATCATATTTTCTTTATTTTATCCATATCAAATTATTGACAGAACTTCTATTAAAATATATATTTAGATAAAAATACTTTAAAAGGAGTTGAATAATTTGGACCCCAGTGTGGCGATTCAGTTTATTGTGTTAATCGTACTTCTGTTGCTCTCTGCTTTCTTTTCATCGGCGGAGACATCACTTGTTACGGTCAACCAGATCAGGATGCGTTCTCTTGCAGATGAAGGTAATAAAAAAGCAGCGAGAGTTCTTAAAATTACATCTAATTCATCTAAAATGCTTAGTGCAATTCTTATTGGCAATAACATAGTCAATATTTTTGCATCATCCCTTGCAACAACCATTACCTTACAGTTGTGGGGCAACAGATTCGTAAGTCTTACTACAGGTATTCTTACCTTACTGGTATTGATTTTTGGTGAAATAACACCGAAAACAATTGCTACTTCCCATGCGGAAAAGATTGCAATGACTTACTCAGGTGTCATAAGCCTTCTTATAAAGGTTCTTACCCCTGTTATTTTTATCATCAATAAATTAGCAAATGGTTTTCTTTTTATCTTAGGACTTGACCCGGGTAAAAAAGCTGCTTCAATTACAGAAGACGAGCTGAGAACCATTGTTGACGTAAGCCATGAAGAAGGTGTAATCGAAAAAGAAGAACGCCAGATGATTAAAAACGTGTTTGATTTCGGTGATTCCCAGGCTAAGGATGTTATGATTCCGCGTATTGATATGACATGTGTATCAATAGACAGCCGTTATGACGAGATAATTTCGGTATTCAGAACCGATAAATATACCCGTCTGCCTGTTTATGAAGACTCTGTTGACAATGTCATCGGTATTATTAATGTCAAGGACCTTTTGCTCTGTGAGGATAAGGCTTCATTTAATGTAAGAGATATTCTGCGCAAGCCGTATTATACATACGAGTTTAAAAAGACCTCTGAGCTTATGGAAGAACTTAAAAAGACCTCTAACAATTTTACCATAGTAATAGATGAATACGGTTCGACTGTTGGCATGATTACCCTTGAGGACCTGCTTGAGGAAATTGTTGGTGAAATCCGTGACGAATACGATGGTGACGAAGTCGATGACATTATTAAGGTAAATGATACTGAATATATTTTTTCAGGTACGGCAAGGCTTAACGATATTGAGGAATACATAGAGCTGCCTGACATTGAAACTGACCACGAATCGGATTACGATTCCATAAGCGGATTTATTATTGATTCCCTTAAGCGTCTGCCTGTGCTTGGTGATGAAGTTACCATCGGCAATCTCAGGTTTGTGGTGGAAGGTTGTACCAAAAACAGAATTACGAAGGTTCACGCATATATTTTAGATACTAAAAAAGAACCTGATGAAGAAAATACCGAAGAATAGGAGATATACTTTTATGAAGAAAATAATAAAAGAATTCAAGGAATTTATTTCAAAAGGTAACATATTTGATATGGCTATCGGTCTTATCGTAGGCAGTGCCTTTACAGCTATTGTAAATTCTCTTGTAGGAGACATCTTTTCTCCGCTTCTTACAATTGTAACATCTAAGGCTGACCTTACAGCTTTGGCATGGAACATTAATGGTGCCCAGATTAAATATGGAAGTTTCCTTCAGGCAATTATCACATTTTTATTAACCGCCATTGTTCTTTTCTTCCTTGTAAAAGGAATCAACAAATTACGTTCCCTCGGTCAGAAGAAAGGGGAAGAGAAAGAAGCAGCTCCGACAACAAAGATTTGCCCGTTCTGTCGTTCTGAAATTGATTTAGAGGCAACGAGATGTCCTCATTGTACATCCGAACTTGAGAAATAATAAAATAATTGCAAAAAACACGGGGATGCCGCCTCAACAATTTTCAATTGTTAAAGCGCATCCCCATTTTATTAACGTGGCGTAAAATTGCCTTTCATATGCTGATATATTACGTCTGCATCTTCTTTACTGCCTGCAGGTATTAAAACCATTGAAAGAAACCCATTGTCTGTGTCTTCATTTTCCCATATAGCAATCCATGACATCTTTTCCTTTGAATCATAATAAAAATCCATTTCATAATATCCATGTATAAGTTTCTGTGTTGTACTATCATAATATTCCGGTGTGAACTTTACATTGTGGATACCGGTTTTCTTATTAACAGTATAGTAACCTCCCGGAAATTCCTTAGTATTAAGCGGAATATCTGACACCCACAGTGTTCCTATAGATTTATGATTGCTTCCGTTCAAAAGCATATCAATCCTCCATGAACGTTCTCCTTTATATTCACCTGTTTTTACATCATATAAGTATCCGGTATTGCCATCATTAAAACGTGCATAATTAAAAATCGTATGATACCCGGATGATGATATGAAAACTTTTACGGTAACAATGATGCCGATTATAGCGGCAGCAAGGATACAATGTATCGCAATATGCAGTTGTTTGTTCATGATATTTTACCTCCTCTGTGTACCTCTACAGCTTCCTCTGTATCTCTCCATCCTTCATATAGATGATTCTGTCCGTCTTTTCTGCCATATCTTTATCGTGGGTTACCATTACTATTGTCTGGTTATGGATTTTGTTGCCTTTAACAAGTGCGTCCATTACTATTTCACTGTTTACCGAATCAAGGTTACCCGTAGGTTCATCAGCAAGAATCACGGCAGGTCTTTGTAACAATGCCCTTGCAATTGCCACACGCTGTTTCTCACCACCTGACAATAATCCTGCCTTTCTGTATAAAAGCTTCTCTATATCAAGCTCTTTTATAAGCTCTTTCAGGTAATCTTCGTCCCATTTGGACTTATCAAATACAAACGGTAAAACAATATTGTCATATACATTCAAATCTTCTACAAGGTTGTAACTCTGGTATATTATGGCTATTTTGGTTCGTCTTAACTTACATTTTTCCTTCTCAGAAAGAGTGGACATATTCCTGTCCTCAAGGAAATATTCACCTGAATCGGCATTTTCCAGAGTCCCAAGAATATTTAAAAGCGTCGTCTTTCCACAGCCACTCTTTCCCATTACAGCAACAAACTCTCCGGTATTTACATCAAGCGAAAGATTTTTTAATACATGTACTTCGGAAAGTCCCTCTCCAAAAGATTTGTTTATTTTATTTAACTTTATCATGTCTTTTTCCCTTTCCTAATTGTCCTGCAAACACAATTAATGCCAATATTGCCAAAGTTCCCGCAGCTACCTTAATCAGATTAATGAATAGTGTCTTATTTTCAACATAATAATAGCTGACCATTCCTTTTAGTAAAGTATTAATAAGTATAATTACAAGAATCGTTGAAAGAATCAGTGCCGAAAGCCATACTGATATGTACTCATATATCTGTAGTTCGGTCTTCATATGTGAATCCATTCCTAGTGTCTCGTATACTAAAAATTCACGTTTTCTTGACATCTTATCAAGCCTGATGGATGTTATCATTCCGCCAAGTCCGATAAGAATAAAAAGGCCTGACACAACCGCTACAACAAATACCTGTATTTCATGATTATCCTCAGCCAGTTCATAAATCTCGGCAGTATCCATAAGTCCTACACCTAATCTATATGCAAGATCCTGTAATTTCTCACCGGCACTCTTTATCTTGCCTTTTTCACATATAAATGTATACATCCAGTTTGGACTACATCCAACTTCTTTAATTTCTTTTAACATTCTGCTTTCAGGAACCAAAAACGTTAAATAGTCAATTTCTCCTTCTTCTTCTGCAACAATGTCACTTTGTGGCATTGTTAATACCCCGTCTATCTTGATTTTGTATTCTTTGTCTGTATCCTCTGCCTGCTGATACACATATGTAAAAGTATCTCCTTCCTTTGCATCATTTGAATGAATAATTTTTCCTTCCAAAACAGTTTCATTTATCGCGTATACAAGTTCTTCTTTTTCAAAAGTATCAAAATCTGCCATCCAAGGATTTTCTTTTCTTACTTCATCATAGTAATCTTTATTGCAGCTTATCAAGCCGTCCAGACTTTGGTTATCTCTATCTCTCCCCTTTATTCTAACAAATGCCGAACCATATATATTGAATTTTTTTACACCTTCAACAGCCCTGAATTCTGATTCATACCGGTCAATATTATCATACGTAATTATGTAATAATGTCCATGACTTTTATAAATTCCTGCTTCTTCTTCACTTCTGCTTTTAATTCCCGGATGGATGCTTAATAAAATAGTTACCATAAGAAGCATTATAGTAAGTGAGCTTGTAAGCACTATATTAAATATCCACCTGTTTCTTACGGTTGTACTTGCAAGCTTTGATATACTATTACATGGTTTTTTCTTTATTTCTCCGGATATTTTTCTTTTATGTATAGTAAGGATGCCGTTACACTTTATTAACATGAATATCATTGTAACTATAAGTATTATAAGATACATTACAATGATCTTGACAGGATTAATCTTAATAAGCGAAAAATCCGTATATTCAGAATTAAGTATACTGATAATGGTTTTCTTCCCTACTGTCAATGCAATAACCGCAAGTCCTGTTCCTGCTAAAACACCTGTGAACTCACATATTGCAAATACTCTGTTATATATTCCGGTTATCTTTCCTTTTCCGGCACCTATTGTATACATCTGACGGATATTTTTTCTTTCAGATTCTCCAATCTGAAAAAGATTGAGAATTATTGTTGCAAGGGACACAATAATTATTATCCCCTGAAAAAGAAATACGCCTGCTTTACTCGCTTTAAAATAATCAGACTTATATACGGACTCCACAGCCATCTTCACATACCGGTTTGCTTCAACATTTCCTGCCTTCTTAAGAGTTTCTGATGTTGCTTCATAACTTTCCCTGTCATGGCTGTTGCAGGTATAATAATATATCCTGCTACCGGTTCCTGATTTTCCTGAATATGCATTATGGATAAAGGTTCCCGTTGTAAATGATGAGCTGTCATATATTCCGCATATTGTATATTTCCTTGTGGCAATATCCGTATATACATCACTTACCGACAATTCATCGTCTCCAAGGATATTACCATCTGCATCATGACGTTCTTTTATATCAAGCTCTATTACATCACCTGTCTTAAGAATTTCCCCGTTGTATACCGTATTCTGTGCAACAAGAAGTTCATCTGCACTGGCGGGATAATCCCCTTCCATAATCTTATATGGAATTGTATTATATAAATCGTTGTCAATTCCCGTAATTGCTAATAAATACCTGTCTGTACAATCTACATAATTTCCTATATGTTCCATCTCAGGTATTATATCAAGAATACCTATATTCTGATTCTCTGCATACCCTCTATATGTCACTCCATCGACTTTTATATTCTCATCTGATGATGTCTTAAGACGATAATCCCATACCCCGTTATATCGGTATGCGTTTCTTACCTTTACTTCTCCGTATGATGAAAATATGCTTTCAGAGGCAATTATGAACATCATGGCAATCATGACCGCAGTCATGATTGCCACATATTTTTTTAAATTGGATTTAAAATTTGAATATGATAATTTAAACAATTCTAGTTGTACTCCTATGTTTTTCTCCTATCAAATAATATTAATATATATAACCGGGAATATAAAACGAACTGTAAATGATAAAATAAAGATTGTAGATGATATAAATCTTAAAACTCCTTTAATCCGTACATCATACTCCCAAATATTGTAAATTTTTTATAATTTCATAATAACTCTATAATAGAATAATAGCAAGAATTTTGTCGCAAACGGTAATATTTTGTTTGAGTATTAAAAAACCTGCACAAGCAGACCGCCTATGCAGGTTTTATATCCATCCCATATATCTCATAAGGAATACCAGTCCCGTCAATGTAAATGACGAAAGCAGCGTCGCAAGCACAACAATACTTCCGCTAAGGACTTCATCATTATTCATATTCTTTGCCATTATGTAACAGGTTACCGTTGTTGGTGAGCCTAGCATAATAATTATTGCAACAAGAGCTTCTCGTCTGAATCCCATTTTAACCGCAACCGGTAAAAATATCAGAGGAAGAACTATAAGCTTGATAAAAACAGCCACAAGCGTCGGTCCTGTTTTGGCAATGGCCTTCTTCCCTTCAAAACCGGCGCCGACAACTATCAGTGCGATGGGGGTTGCGGTAGCAGCAACGCTGTTTATCGCTTTTAACGGTATAGTCGGTATCTTAAGTCCGGTACATGCAACAATCATTCCGAGAAAAATACCTATTATAATAGGATTTTTCAGGACATTAATAAAAGATTTTTTAATTGCCTCTTTACCATTCTTATTATCCCTTGCCTCAACCGTAAGAATTATAACAGAATATATATTATATAGCGGTACCGCTGATACAATCATCAGTGGTCCCATCCCTGAACTGCCGTATATATTGTCAATAAATGCAATTCCAAGAATAGCCGCACTGCCGCGGACACTTCCCTGCGTAAACGCACCGACCATGCTCTTATCTCTTATAAAAATCCTCGCAAAAAGCCACACCATGCCAAACATTACCGTTGTAACTATCATGCAGAAGAGAACAAACCTGATATCAAATTCGGAACGGATATCCGCTGTTCCTATCTGTTTAAAAAGCAATACCGGCAAAGCCACTTTAAATACATATTTGTCTGCTACCTCTGTAAACTCTTTAGTCAGAAATCCGACACGCATAAGTATATAGCCAAGGATAATTACCATAAAAACAGGTACAGTGGCTTCAAGGCTGAATATAAAACTGTCCATTATCCGTTATAACCGTTTGGGTGGTTTTTATGCCAATTCCATGCAGTTGATATAATTTCCTCAAGATCCGCGTGCTCAGGTTTCCATAAAAGCACCTGTCTTGCTTTATCGCTTGATGCAATAAGTCTCGCAGGGTCTCCGGCTCTTCTTTCGGCAATTCTGGCCGGTATCTCATGTCCTGTGACTTTTCGTGCCGTATCTATTACTTCCTTAACTGTAAATCCCACACCGTTACCGAGATTAAATATGTTGCTTTCATTGCCTTTCATCAGGTAATCAACAGCAAGTATATGTGCCTGTGCAAGGTCTGTTACATGAATATAATCTCTTATGCAGGTTCCATCACTCGTATCATAATCATCACCAAATATGCTGATGTACTCACGTTGTCCCAGTGGCACCTGAAGAATCAAAGGAATAAGGTGTGTCTCAGGAGAATGTGCTTCTCCAATCTTTCCGCTTACGTGTGCACCACATGCATTAAAATATCTCAAAGAAACATACTTAAGTCCATGGGCACGATCTGTCCATTTAAACATCTTTTCCATGGCAAGCTTGGTCTCACCGTATGTATTGGTAGGTTCTGTTCTGTCTGTTTCAAGAATAGGAACTTTTTCAGGTTCTCCATAGGTAGCTGCCGTTGATGAAAATACTATCTTATCAAGGCCGTGGGCAACCATTGACTGTAAAAGGACCTTGGTACCGTTTACATTATTGTCATAATATTTGAGCGGATTAACCATGCTCTCGCCTACGAGTGAATTAGCGGCAAAATGAATAACCGCGTCTATTTTCTCCTTATCTAAAACGCTGTCAACAAAAGCCCTGTCCCTGATATCGCCTTTGTAAAAACGTGCTTTTTCATGAACTGCCTCTATATGACCTGTTTCCAGATTATCTATAACTACTACATCCACACCCTTTTCAATAAGTGCGTACACCGTATGCGAGCCTATATACCCGGCTCCGCCTAAAACTAATATAGTCATTACGTTCCTCCTGAATTATAACATTCTTTTCCCAAATATTATAATTCAGGATTGAATCTTATGCAACCGCTATTATTCTTCTATTGTTATACCTGCAGTCTTGTATATAAATGTCACGCTGCCTTTTAAGTCATCTGACTTACCTAAGAACGATGTATAATCCTGACCTGATTTTACAACTTTTTTGATTGTGTCAACAGCATTCTGTAAATCATCACCCACAAGTTTTTCAAGTGGTTCTATTGCTTCACTGTTAAACTGTGCCATACCGTCTTTTAATGTAATGGCTCCGGCATTAAGTTTCTCAATGGCATCCGCAAGTGTTGCGGCGCTGTCATTAAGGGTTCCTGTTCCGTCTGCAACCTGTGCGGCACCGCTCTTAAGTGCATCATTGTTAGATGTAAGTGTTCCGAGACCGTTTACAAGAGTTTCTGTTCCGTCTTTAAGTGTTTTGCTTCCTGTCTGAAGTTTGTAAATTGCTGAACAGATAGTTTCTGTATTGCCTGTTCTTGTTGCATTGGTATTGTCATTCATTGAACCGATACCTGTCGATAACTGATTAACACCTGTCTGCACCTGGCTTAGTGCTGTATACACACCGCCGTTGCTTGCTGCTGACATAAGCATTGCAATTTCCTGCTGGTATACCTGTCCGAGATTTGTTACGGATGAACCGTCAACGCCTCTAAGTTTCATCTGTAAAACATACTCATCAGCCTTTGTAAATTTCGCTTTTGCACTTATGTAAATTGTGTAATCTGACATATATTTTGTAAGAAGTTTTGAAACTTTTTCCTCTGTAAGTCCCGAACTCATTTCTGAGTAAGGAACTACTGACATATCGCTCACACCATAAGCTGCACCTGCTGACTTAATAGTGTTATTCAATGCCGCAAATGCTTTATCATATGTTCCTGCTAATGTAAGAACGGATGTAACTTTTCCTCCGTAAGTCTTTACATTGGCGTCAACGGTATTTTTCATCTGTGTAATTCCCGGAACTACCTTTGTATTTATTGCAGAGGCAAGACTGTCAAGACCTGTTGCAAGATCTGATGCTCCACTATTAAGCTGTGACGCACCTGCCGATACTGTATTTACGCCGTCAATATAAGCATACATTCCGTCTCTTAATGAAAGTGCACCTGTGTTTAACCTGGTAATTCCGTCTGTAAGGGCAGGAACAGCATCCTTTAACTGTGAGGTTCCGTCTGCAAGAGCTGCTGAACCATCCACAAGCTGTCCGGTAGCACTTCCAAGCTTATCTGTAAGAGCTTTTATGCTGTCAATGGAAATGTCATCCACATTCACATCTGAAAGGAAGTTAGATGTTGCCACAGACATTGTCATATCAAGCGAGAATTTATTTACATCTGCTGTTACTTCAAAATACTCAGGAAGCTCTATTCCTTTAAGGTTAAGCATATCGGAAAGACCCGGCATTGTAAGTCCGACTGCAATAATTGAATCACCGTTTCTGGTAAGTTTACCGTTTGTAATCTCTACATTTGAGAATACGTCGGCAGGAAGTACCATTCCCGTAATCATTGTAAAAGGAACATCTTTTGTATTATTTGTGTAATCAAATCTCATTGTTACTTTGCCGCTCTTTCCCGCAAGTTCTTCAGGTGTAACTTCATTTCCGTCAAGAGTGTATGTAACTTTCATGGAAACCGGTACTTCGCCATCAGATTCAGTCCTATTAAGGGTTTCCTTTCCTTTGTCATCAGTTACTTTTTCATTAACGATTATATGGTCCTTATTTCCGTTAGCATCCCCGAACACATATACCGTTTCCTGTCTTGTATTGATTGGAAGTGTACTTTTTGACGATAATTCTTTTTCTATGGATGTCTGGACCATATTGTCCTGACTGTACGCACTCTGTTTTACTTCTTCGTTTGTACTGCCTGTTCCCGCTCCGCATGCAACAAGGTTAGCTGCAACAAGAACACTGCACATTAATATTGAACAACGTTTTAAAAATTTCTTCTTTACCATAACTATCTCTCCTTACATAACTGCTTCTTTTTTATTTTTCTTAGATTTAAAACCAATACTTGTATTTATAATGAGTTTATCAAACAATACAAATAATGATGGAAGTATAAATATTACAACTAACATACTGATGATTGCACCTCGTGCCATGAGTATACATAATGATGAAATCATATCAACGCTGGCAATCATACCTACACCAAAGGTTGCTGCGAAAAATCCGAGGGCACTTACGATAATTGACGGAATAGATGTTCCAAGTGCAATCGATATGGCCTCTTTCTTGCTTTCGCCTGCGGCTCTTTCTCTTTTGTATCTCGTTGTCATAAGAATTGCGTAGTCGACCGTTGCACCAAGCTGTATGGTTCCGATGACTACCGATGAAATAAACGGTATTGATGTTCCTGTAAAATAAGGAATACCCATATTTACAAATATCGCAAATTCAATTGCCGCAACAAGGATAACAGGTAATGATATTGATTTTAGTACAACGAATATAATTACGAATATTGCTGCAATTGATACAATACTTACTGTCTTAAAGTCTTTATCTGTAATTGTAATAAGGTCTTTTGTACATGGTGCTTCACCGATTACCATTGATTTTGCATCATATTTTTTAGCAATTTCATCAACTTTATCTATCTGGTCGTTGATTTCATCAGATGCAATGGCATAATTGGTTGATATCATCATTATCTGATATTCGTTTCCCTTTAACTCTGAAACAAGGGAATCCGGAAGCATTTCCGTAGGCAGTTCTGCACCAACTACGGAATCAAGGCTCATTGCCGTTGATATACCGTCAAGTTTTTTTATCTCATCTATCATTGCAATAGAGTCATCTTTTGAAAGATTGGTGTCTGCAAGAATCATATATATTGAATTGGTCTTATCAAAATTTTCCGCAAGTAATTTATTAGCCTGTGAGCAATTAAGTTTATCAGGTAATGTATCAGATAAATCATAATATACTTTTGTATGGTTGTAGCCGTAAATTGCCGGATATAAAAGTCCCAGGAAGACAATGAGGAATAACCATGAATGTTTTACTATCCATCTTGCCGGCTTATCAAAATTAGGCATAATTTCTTTATGCATTGTCTTCTCAAGTGCTTTATCAAATGTAAGTATAAGTGAAGGAAGAATTGTTACGCATCCGATTACTCCGAATATAACACCCTTTGCCATTACTATACCAAGGTCAAGTCCAAGGGTAAAACTCATAAAGCAAAGTGCTATAAATCCTGCTACTGTTGTGATTGATGAACCTACAACAGAGGTAAGTGTATTTCCGATTGCAACTGCCATTGCCTCTTTATGGTCACCGGAATTCTTTTCTTTTTCTTCCTTATAGCTGTGCCACAGGAATATTGAATAGTCAAGTGTTACACCAAGCTGGAGCACCGCCGCAAGTGCTTTTGTTATGTACGATACTTCTCCGAGGAAAATATTCGTTCCTAAGTTATATACAATGGCCATTCCTATACTTACCATAAATAATACAGGTACAAGGAACGAATCCATAAATATTGCAAGAACCACACAAACAAGTAATACCGCTACAAGTACATATATAGGAGTTTCTTTTTCTGACATTGACTTGGTATCGGTAACTACCGCCGACATACCCGCTATGTAACACTGTTTATCGGTTACATCCCTTAATTCTTCAATGGCATCCATCGTTTCTGTACTTGATGTTGTATCATCAAAGAATATTGCGAAAAGTGTCGCTCCCGAATCATCATTCTCAAAATAAGACCTGAACTTATCCGGAAGTATTTCTGCCGGTACTCCGTCACCAACAATTCCATTGTATGAAATAACACTGGCTACATGGTCAACTTTTTCAACTTTTTTTACAAGCTCGGATACATTTTTCTTGTTCATTCCGTCAACCACAACCATTGCGTAGGCGCCCTTGCCGAAATCGTCAAGTAATATATCCTGACCCTTCATTGTATCAATATCACCCGGAAGGTAATATAAAATATCATAATTAACTTTAGTATTAAAGTATCCTATTGCTGCCGGAATTAAAAGCAGCACGCTAAGAATGAGAATCGGTATTCTTAGCTTTACGATAAGTTTTCCAAACTTTTTCATATAAATCCTCCTTAATTAAAAAATATGTCCATTGGTCATTTTTTTATTTCTGTTGACATTATAGCACTAAAAATTGTATAGTCAATATAGAAAATGTCCAAAAGTCAGTTTTTTATAAATTTTTAATATTTTACACGGAGGATTTTTATAATGGGAAAGGTAGACGATAATAAGCAGCAGAAACTTAATGCTCTTTTAAATGCTGCCTATGATTTATTCACTACGCAAAGCGTGGAAAAGACGACAATAGCTGAAATTTCCAAGGCTGCTGACGTTGCCAAAGGAACTTTTTATCTGTATTTTAAAGACAAATATGAAATCAGGAACCGGCTCATATCACATGAATCCAGTAAACTTTTTAAAGATGCCGTAGCGGCTCTTGAAAAAAAATCATCAACTGTCAGTGAGGAACCTGCTTTTGAGGAAAAAATGATTTTTATTATCAATTACATTGTAGATGCCCTTGAGGACAACCACTCCCTCCTTACTTTTATATCCAAAAATTTAAGTTGGGGTGTGTTTAAGGAAGCCCTTACCACAAACGTAGCTTCCAATGATATTAATTTTAAAGACATTTACTACGAAATGCTTTCCACAAGCGGTATTTCAATAGAAGAACCTGAAATTCTTCTTTTCCTTGTAGTGGAACTTGTGGGTTCAACCTGTTACAGTTCTATTCTATACAATGAACCGGCGAATATCGGAAGAATTAAACCGTACCTTTCAAGAACTGTACGGGCAATTATCAGGGAATACAGTAAATAAACAAAAAGAGGATGCCGCCTCAACGATTTTTAATCGTTAAAGTGACATCCTCATCTTATATATAGTATGCTATTATATTCTCTATACTTCTTCGTCAGAAGCATTGTTATAGGCTTCAAGGATCTTTCTCTGCAACATTCCTCTTGTGTCTGAATTAATCGGATGTGCTATATCCCTGTAGTCTCCATCACCCGTTTTTTTGCTAGGCATTGCTATAAACAATCCCTTATCTCCATCAATTACTTTAATATCATGTATTACAAACTCGTCATCTATTGTAATTGACACAACTGCTTTTAATTTACCTTCTTTTGCAATTTTTCTTACTCTGATATCCGTAATTTTCATATTCGTAACCCTTCCTTCCTAATGAACTACATTGGGAACCGCTCATTTTTCTCTATTGCAATTTTGATTTCTCCATTCTGACCGATATATTCTGTATTAGGTCTTATGGTATCTCTGCTCTCAACAATGCAATTTTCCAAATGACAATTATCACCAATATGAACATCATTAAGAATTATACAATTCTTAATATAAGTGTTACTTCCAATGTATACTTTCTTAAATATAACGGAATCTTCCACTTTGCCGTTAAAAATACATCCGCTGGCAACTATGCAGTTCTTAACTTCCGAACCCGGATTATATTTTGCCGGTGCAAGATCTTCTGTCTTTGAATATATATCTGTTGAATCCTTAAAGAAATGCTTTCTTATATCTCTGTTAAGAAAATCCATATTGGTCTTGAAATATGACTCTACCGTTGATATATTGCTCCAATATGAATCAAGCCTGTAACCGTATATTTTCTTTACATTCATATATCTTATTACAATATCTTTAACAAAATCATATCTGTCCTCATCGTAAGCCTTCTGGATAAGCTCAATAAGAAGTCTTCTTCTGATTACATATATTCCTGTGGAAACCGTCTTGCCCGATGTCGCTATCGGTTTCTCTTCAAATTCCACAATTCTTCCGTCTTCATCGCACTTAACGACACCAAATCTGCGAGCATCTTCTGAATCATCAAGGTCTTTGATTACAACCGTAATATCAGCTTTCTTCTCAATATGATACTCAATAACCTTATTGTAATCCAGCTTGTATACGCCATCACCCGATGCAATAACAACATAAGGTTCATGGCTGTTTCTTAAGAAAGTAAGATTCTGATATAATGCATCTGCTGTTCCTCTGTACCATACACTGTTTTCATTAGTTATGGTTGGATTAAAAACAAAGAGTCCGCCCTGTTTTCTGCCAAAATCCCACCACTTTGAAGAACTCAGATGTTCATTAAGCGATCTCGCATTGTACTGGGTTATTACTGCAACTTTACCAATATGTGAATTACTCATATTACTGAGTGCAAAATCAATTGTCCTGTAACTTCCTGCAACCGGCATTGCAGCAATGGCTCTCTTATTGGATAATTCACGCATCATCTTGTTATTACCGCCGGCTAAAATAATACCTATTGCTCTCATCTTTCTTCACCTGCCTTAATGATGTATCCACCGCTTTCAAGGATTCCATCTTTATAATCTTCAAGAGTCGTCACTCCTGAGACAGCAGTATTTCTGCCAATTGTAATATTATCCGGAATAACTGTATTTTCACCGATTGTTGCCAAATCAGAATTATAAATCTTAGTATCCAGCTTACTTTCAGCCATATCACCAAATCCCACATGGCAGTTATTTCCGATTGTCACATTCTCTGCAACTATTGCTTTATTTATAACAGTTCCGTTTCCGACAGTCGTATTCTGCATAATTATGGAATCTGTAACTTCCGCACCTTCTTCTATTGTGACACCACTTCCGATTACTGAATTGCGGACAGTACCATAAATCTCACTTGCTTCACCGATTATGCTTCTCTCAACCTTGGCACTGCCTGATATGTACTGTGGAGGAATTGCATCCGCTCTTGTGTATACTTTCCATAATTCCTCATAGAGATTAAATTCAGGAACTATATCAATAAGCTCCATATTAGCTTCCCAATATGAGTTCAACGTTCCTACATCCTTCCAATATCCGTTATACTCATACGCAAAAAGCCTGTTGCCGTTTTCAAAGCAATAAGGAATAATATGCTTACCGAAATCGCAGCCCTTCTGGTCTCTCATCTTAATGAGAGCTTCTTTAAGGACTTTCCAGCTGAATATATATATACCCATTGATGCAAGGTTGCTTCTAGGATTAGCCGGTTTCTCCTCAAATTCTGTTATTCTGTTGTTCTCATCTGTAATAAGTATACCGAATCTGCTTGCTTCCTCTAAAGGAACAGGCATTGCCGCAATAGTAACGTCCGCATTGCATGCCTTATGATAATCAAGCATTATCTCATAATCCATCTTGTAAATATGGTCACCCGATAAAATAAGAACATAGTCCGGATTATACATTTCCATATAATCAAGATTCTGATATATGGCATTAGCCGTACCTGTATACCATTCGCTGCTTGTACTTCTCTCGTATGGAGGAAGAACCGTAACGCCGCCGACATTTCTATCCAGATCCCAAGGAATACCTATCCCGATATGTGTATTAAGTCGTAACGGCTGATACTGTGTAAGAACGCCTACCGTATCAATCCCAGAGTTAATACAGTTGCTGAGTGGAAAATCAATAATTCTGTACTTACCGCCAAATGCTACTGCCGGCTTGGCAACCTTGGACGTAAGAACTCCGAGTCTGCTGCCTTGTCCGCCTGCTAACAACATGGCAATCATTTCTTTTTTCACCATACTAATCACCTCAAGTCTTATATTTTCTAGTCAAATTGTAAACATATTGTAACACAAACCTTATATATTTTAAAGAGTATTTCATAATATTCATTAAATTTTGACATTTTTATTTTTTATTTTTAGTAATTTCTACTAACATAATACTTGTCTCCCGTTTTTTAATATATATTCATTTCCACGATAAAAAGAACCTCTTTATTTTTATTTACTTTTAATGCCTTACTGGTATAAAATATAATAAATTAATCTATATTCAAGGAGACAGATTATTATGTCACATATTAATTATAACAGTCCTATCCATGTTCACTTCATCGGCATCGGTGGAATAAGCATGAGCGGACTTGCAGATATTCTTTTTTCAAAAGGTTTTACAATTTCAGGCTCAGACTCTAAAGAATCAGAACTGACCAGGAACCTTATATCCCAGGGCATTAAGGTTTTCATCGGACAGAAGGCAGACAACATAACTGACGATATTGACCTCGTAGTATATACCGCAGCGATTCACAATGACAATGAAGAACTTGCTGCTGCCAGGGAAAAAAATATTCCCGTAATAACGAGAGCCGAGCTGCTTGGAGAGATTATGACCAACTACAAAACAGCAGTTGGTGTGTCCGGTACCCACGGTAAGACAACAACCACTTCCATGCTTACCGAAATTCTTGTGAATGGCAGCCTTGACCCTACCGTATCCGTAGGCGGAATTCTTCCATCCATACACGGTAACTTAAGAATAGGCCATTCTGATAATTTTGTAACCGAAGCCTGTGAATATACCAACAGCTTTTTATCATTCTTTCCAACTATTGAGATTATACTTAATATAGAAGAAGATCATCTTGACTTTTTTAAAGACATTAACGATATCCGTAATTCCTTTGGACGTTATGTCAGACTTCTCCCTGAGAACGGTCTTCTGGTAATTAATAATGACATTGATAATGTTGAAGAAATTTATAAAAATGCCGCTTGTCCCGTTATAACAGTTGGAAAAACACCTGATGCTGATTATACAGCAGATAATATCTCCTTTGATGAATTCGGCTGTCCTTCTTATGACCTTATCCGTCGGGGAAACACCATCGGCAGAATAGCCCTCAGTGTTCCGGGGATTCATAATGTATATAACAGTCTTGCTGCCATTGCAGTTGCAATCCACTTAGGAATAGACATCAGTACAATTATTGACTCACTTAAAGGTTTTCACGGTACTGACAGACGTTTCCAGAAAAAAGGAACCGTAAATGGTTTTACAATAATTGATGACTATGCGCACCACCCTGCAGAGATTAATGCAACTATTAATTCAGCAATGAATTACCCTCATAAAAAGCTTGTCATCATATTCCAGCCTCACACATATACAAGAACCAAAGCTTTTCTTAAGGACTTTGCAGATGTGTTAAAGAGGGCCGACCTTGTAATACTTCCTGATATTTATGCAGCAAGGGAGACTGATACCCTCGGAATTTCGTCAAAAGATATTGCCGACCTTATAAACGCTGCAGGAACGGAATGTATTTACGAACCGGACTTTGATAAAATATGCCAAATAATACTTGACCGCTGCCAAAAAGGCGATCTTGTAATAACCATGGGTGCAGGAAATGTGGTGGATATTGCCGACCGTCTTACCAGATAATTATCCACATTATCCACACTATCCACAACTTTTGTAAAAAAGGAAGTTTGTTATTTTTTTTTAATAATTACTGTGCTATAATGACAGCATTCGCATTAAAAACAGGAGTGTCGGATTTATGAAGTATATAGCATTAACCTCATCCGTAAAAAATCAATATTCAATGGTTTCCAACGTATTTATAGATACGTTTATGCGTGATGCCAACGGTGAGTTTATTAAAGTATATTTATATCTTTTAAGATGTGAGGACGGTAATATGCCTGTTACCGTAAGTGATATAGCAGACAAGCTTAACATGACTGAGAATGATATTCTGCGGGCATTAAAGTATTGGAACAACCTTAAAGTGCTTAAGGTTGAATATGACGGCAGCACACCTGTTTCTATTTGTCTTTGTGACCTTAATCAGCCGGTCCTTGCCCCGGTGGAGGAGATAGCCGTATCAAAGGAACCTGCGGAGAACAAGAGCAGTGCAGTTAAACGTTCATATTCTCCGGCTGAAATCAGACGTCTTTGCGAACAGGAAGACATAAAGGAGCTTTTATACATAATCCAGAAATATATGGGTGCCCCTCTTACTCCTACGGAAACAAGCACCGTAATTTATATATATTCCGATCTGGCATTTTCGGCAGAGTTGATTGAATATCTGATTGAATATTGTCTGTCCGGCAATCACCGTTCTTTTAACTATATCTGTAAAGTTGCAATGAACTGGTATGACAACGGTATCACTACTGTTGCAGAAGCCAAAGAAACTTCAGGAATAAGGAGCAGCAGGAACGCTGCCGTATTCCGTTCTTTTGGAATTACGGACAGAAACGTCACACCTATTGAAAGTGAGTTTATTACCCGTTGGTTTGATGAATACAATTTTAGTACAGAACTTGTGAGTGAAGCCTGTAAAAAGACAATCCTTGCGGTAAGCAAGCCCAATTTTGCTTATGCCGAGAGTATTCTTAAGAAATGGCATAATGCAGGGATTACAACTCTCGAAGATGTTAAGAAATTAGAATCCGGTTTCAGGACAAAGATAACTGTTCCGGTTACTTCAAAAGCTGCACCTGTGCAGCAGTCTGTCAATAAATTTAATAATTTTCCACAGCGTTCTTACAATTTTGATGATTCAAAGGATGATCTTATTATCATCAATCAATAAGGGAGGATTTGGTTTTGGCATTAAGTAATTCCCAGTATGAAGAAATAATGCATGAATATAATAAAAGACAACTGAAGTCAGCAGATGAACTTAACAGACGTACCGAAGAAGTCATACGTGTGATTCCGGAATATAAAGTATGCCTCGATGAGATATCATCCCTTTCAATCAGTGCGGCAAAGGCAAGGATATCCGGCAATTCTTCCTCTCTTACTTCTCTTCATAAGGATATTGACTCTTACGTATCACGGATGTCTAAGCTTCTGTCATCTGCCGGTTATCCTGATGATTATCTTACCCCTTCTTATGTCTGTAAGGACTGCAAGGATACGGGATACATCGGTAATGAAAAGTGCCATTGTTTTAAGCAGGCAGAAATTGACCTGCTTTACAGACAGTCTAATATAAAAGATCTGCTTTCAGTACAGAACTTTGAGCATTTTAATATCAATCTGTTTTCTGACGATATCCCGGAAGGGTACAGTGTAAGTCCCCGTCAGAATATGAAAGCGGCTCTTGAAGTATGTAAATCATTTATAAAGGAGTTTCCTTCCGGCAAGAACCTTCTTTTTCTCGGTTCCACGGGTGTTGGGAAGACATACCTTACAAATTGTATAGCCAAAGAAATTCTTGACAGATACCACAGTGTAGTTTATCTGTCCGCTATTGAACTTTTTGATTATTTTTCTTCAAAAAATGATCATTACGAATATTCGGGACTTGACAATTCTGACAATTCATTGCAAATTATAAGTTGCGACCTGCTTATTATAGATGATTTGGGCACAGAATTAATTAACAATTTTACAACCTCGAAGTTATTTTATTGTATCAATCAGAGATTATTGGAAAAACGTTCAACCATAATCTCTTCTAATTTTGATAAACAGAGTTTGCTGGCCGCATACTCAGAAAGAATTTTTTCACGTATTTTCACATCATATAATATTATCAACCTTATCGGTGATGATGTGCGTAAGAGAAAATAATTATATATTATGGAGGATTTTTTATTATGCAGAACGATCGCGATCTTGAGACAATTCCTGTAGGTGCACTTGGTCTGATTAACCTTAACGGTTGTGAGGCACTTGGTCAGAAAATCAACAACTATATTGTTGACTGGCGTAATGAAAGAGAAAATGAACACAAAACAACATTAGCCTTTGCAGGATATCAGAGAGACAATTATATCGTTAAGGCTGCCGTTCCACGTTTTGGTTCAGGTGAGGCAAAGGGTGTAATCAACGAATCAGTCCGTGGTTATGACTTATACCTTTTGGTTGACGTATGTAATCACAGCCTTACTTACAATCTTTGTGGCAAGACAAATCATATGTCACCTGATGACCACTATCAGGATCTTAAGAGAATAATTGCAGCCGTAGGAGGTAAAGCAAGACGTATTACGGTTATTATGCCTTTTCTCTATGAAAGCAGACAGCATAAGCGAAGCGGAAGAGAATCCCTTGACTGTGCCCTGGCTTTAAGAGAACTCGTATCAATGGGTGTTGATAATATAATCACATTTGATGCCCATGATCCAAGAGTACAGAATGCGATTCCTTTGAATGGATTTGAAACCGTACAACCTGCATACCAGTTTATTAAAGCACTTCTTACCAATGTAAATGACCTTAAGATAGACAGCAATAATATGATGATTATAAGTCCTGATGAAGGTGCTATGGGACGTGCCGTTTATTATTCTAACGTGCTCGGACTTGATATGGGTATGTTCTATAAGAGAAGAGATTATTCCCGTATTGTAGACGGACGTAACCCAATTGTTGCCCATGAATTTTTAGGTTCTTCGGTTGAAGGCAAAGATGTGTTTATCATTGATGATATGATTTCTTCAGGTGAAAGCATGCTCGATGTTGCAAGAGAGCTTAAGAAAAGAAAAGCTAAGAGAATTTTCCTTGCCGCTACATTCGGTTTATTTACAAACGGTATGGCCAAATTCGATGAAGCCCACGAATCAGGTCTTTTTGACAAGATTCTTACAACCAACCTCGTATATCAGTCTCCTGAACTTTTAAGCAGGGATTACTATATAAGCGTAGATATGAGTAAATACATTGCGTTACTTATTGATACACTTAACCATGATGCTTCAATCAGCGACCTTCTTAATCCTGTTGAGAGAATCAACAAACGCGTAAATGCATATAAAGAATCACATAAATAATTAACATAAAAAGTCCGGAACCATCTCTTTAATATCAGATATGGTCCCGGACTTAATTCTTATAATCTATCCTCTGTAATCATAGTCTTTGTCACCCATTCCACTTACATCAACATCCTTGTCGCCTCTGCCGCTAACGTCTACTCCGTGAGGTGTATCTCCATCACTTATATTAGGTGTTCCGCCGCCATGCCATCCCGGATGTGTCTCAGTTTCTTTTTCGTCGTGGATATCTCCACTATTATTATCAACGGCATTGTCCTGATAATCCGGAAATTCTTCCAGTGGAAGTCCTTCATGTATTATTTCCATATATTTTTTCCATATATTAAGAGGGAAAGTTCCTCCTCCAAGTCCAAGCACAGATTTAGGCTGGTCGCAGCCAACCCATACAACAGTTGTATAGTATTTTGAATAACCTGCTAACCATCCGTCTTTATAATCATTGGTTGTTCCTGATTTTGCGGCTACTATCGCATTTTCAAGCTTTGCCTTTTGGAGTATTCCATGATTTACACCCCATTCCATCATTTTTGTTACCATAATCGAGGCATCTTTTGTGTATACACTGTAACCTTCGCCCGGATTATTTACTATGTTTTCTCCTTTTGAATTGGTAATTTTTGATACACATGTAGGATTTCTGTATGTTCCATTATTTTCAAGGGTCGCATATCCTGCTGCCAGTTCCACAGGCGATACTCCGTAAGTAAAACCACCTACGCTTATCGCCATATTATGCTCATCATCATTTATTTTGGCATAATTCATGGCGCGGAGATATTGTATTGCAGTCTCAGGGGTCAGGCTCTCCATTATTTTCCAGGCAGGAACATTTGTTGAATAACCAAGTGCTTCCGTAAGTGTGATAAGTCCTCTGTATGTATCATCTACATTTTTTGGCCCACCCGGCATATAAGAATCATCTATAATTTCATCCGGCATATGCCCTGCTATAAGGTACGGTGCGTACACCAGAACAGGTTTAATTGCACTTCCCGGCTGTCTGTATGCCTGATACGCCCTGTTAAACATATAACCGTCATATTCCTGCGTTCTGCCTCCGACAATAGCCGTAACCAATCCTGTCTCATTATCTATGCATACGGCCGCACCCTGTAAATCGTATATTCCGTTATCACCTGTGTCTTCCGAAAACTTAAGTTCCTGATTAAGAATGCTCTGAAGCAGTTCCTGTTTCTCCATGTCAATGGCTGTATATATTCTGTATCCGCCTGTGAACAAAGATTTCTGATGCTCGGCATATGTTGAATCATACATCTCCTTATAAGCATCCTCATCATCTTTATCCGTAAACTCTGTCCTGAATACAAAACCGTCCTGCTCCATTAACGCTCTCGTTGCACAGTAAAATACATAGGTTTCTATGTAATTATATCTGTCTGTTTTTTTGCTGTTAATCACAATGTCATATTCTATTGCTTCATAATACTCAAGACTGGTTATAAGGCCTGCCGCATACAGCTGTTTCAGAACGGAATTTCTTCTCTCCACGGCTGCGTCATAATTGGTAAATGGGTCATAGGCATTTGGTCTTCTTGGAATACCCGCAAGAAAAGCAAGCTGTGACACATTAAGTTCACTTACCGGCTTTCCGAAATATCCCTCTGATGCTGCCTCGATTCCATAATATCCGTTAGCAAAATATATATTATTGATATAAAATTCAAGAATCTGATCCTTTGAAAATCTCTTTTCAAGCTCCATTGCTATAAACATTTCAGTTATCTTACGGTTCCATGTAATACTCTGGTCAAGGAACATATTTTTCGCAAGCTGCTGTGTAATTGTACTTGCCCCCTGTTTAATTGAAGCGTGTGTTACATTGGCAAGCGCCGCCCTGATAATTGCGGACATATCAATTCCCGAATGATTGTAAAAATCCTTATCTTCTATCTGGACAAACATCTTCTTTAAAACGTCCGGAATCTCATCGGATTCAAGATAATATAATTCTTTAATTCCACTTAAAGCAGATATTTCTTTGCCGTTTTTATCATAGATAATACTCGTTTCAGTCTGTCTGAACGAGTCTAAAGACACGTTTGACATTATCTTTTTTGCATCTGACCGCAGTTTTAATATTTTGCCAAGAAATACACCTGCAACAATGAGAAGCATGCCTAAAAGCGTTATAACAACTGCCAATATAATCTTTTTAAGTGTCTTATTTTTTTTCTTTGTCTTGTCTTTCGCCATATTAAATCTCCCGGTTTATTTATGGTCATCCATATATCTGTCCCAGATTTTATTGCCTTGCAGGTCTATCACAACCCCGCCGGTATTTTTAGCAACACTGATACATTCCGATTTGTCTGTATCTATATAATAAAGTCTGCCGTAAGTATATACATAATAATATTCAGTAGTAATATCAAATTCATTGTTAATATGTACTGCGGAATCTGACGGAAATACATACTTTCCGTTCTGCCATGATGTTTTAACAGAACCTTTGACAGGCGGAATAATATATAATTCCTTCTGTCTTTCCTCAGAATTTCCTGTGTATAATTTTGCTTTTGTACTGTCTGATTCTGTATTGCTGAGAAGCCTTTCATCAGTGATATCCACCAAATTATTGTTTTCATCATAGGCAACACGCTTAATTATTATTTTGGATTCGTAAAATTCTGTTCCCGATATATAACTGTCATCATTTTCATAAGTTCTTATAATTTCCAGATTTTCATCCATAATATAAATTCCTTTCATAAGGAATTTTCCTGTCTGGGTTACAATATCTTCAGGTGCCAGTCCGTATACAATGTTATTGTCAATAAAACCGAGAACACGTATTTTCTCATTGGTTTCACATTGTATTGTACGTTTTACCCCATCCTTAAGGTCTATAATATTAATCAGATTATCAACATTTTCTGTCTGGTACACAAGGACATTATTGCCTGACGTCATACAGGTATCAGGCACAACATTGCTGTCAAGCAGCATACATTCCTTGGTCTCATAATTCAAATAATATATCGACCTGTTTCTGTAAAAATATAATATTTTTCTGTCATTAATGTAAGCTGCTTTATCCAGTTCCTCTTTTGTAACAAGATAATTTTCATCTGTAGGAATAAAAGCAAGTTCGGTTATTGTATTCGATGCAAAATTATACATATAAGCTGCGATTCCGGTATTGCCTTCGTGGCTTCCTCTGTTCATATAGCCATATACAACAAAATAAATATCTCCGTTCTTATCCACATCAAGAATCTTTATTCCGTAATTTCTGTTGTTTTCCCTGAAACCGTCCGAGGTCTCTTCATCAAAAGAAAAAACCTTGTTAAATCTATCTCTGTTAGGGTGATAACTCCACAAATTCCCATTTACTACAAAGGCTGTGACCGTTCCAGTTGAATTGCACATGGTCTGAAGAGATTTGTCCTCATTAATTCCCAGATATATATTACGTCCGGATGATATTCCGTATTCAGGTTCAAATATCTGGTTCATAAATCTGTCATAAGAATATACATAAGTAACCTTTTCGCTGACCTGGTTTATTCTGAAGAATTCCGTTACTTCATAATTATAATTTCTGTTCTCATCTTTTGTTGTAATGCAGAACTTCAAAGTTATGGATGCCACGTCACCGTCTATCTCGTCTATCTGGGGATATATTTCTCCCTGCAATTCAGGATTAAGCATTCCGTAACCTACCTGCGACAATTTACTGTGGATATTAACATGACTTAAATCGGTATTATCGCCTGTGCTGTCAGGCTCCAGCTTTGGTATAAGCTCCTTAAGCGTATTTTCATTTCTTGTATTTCCCGAAAACCATTTAACATAGCTAAGTTTTCTGTCAACATTGGCATTATCTGTCAGCTTAATTCTCGTATAGTATGATGTATCCCCATAATCTTTTGTATTAATACAGATTTTCAACATATACTCTTTACCGGTTTCAAGAAGATTACGCAATCTTGCATTTATATCTATTATGCCTGATTTATCGGTAAAATTTTCCAGCTCTGTTTTTTCAATCAGCTCTGTTCCGCTTAAATCCCTGACTTCATAAGATATGCCTGAAATATCGGTTCCGTATGTTTTAAGGGCAAAATGTATGTCTCTGGTTGTCTTAACAGGTGTTATAACTCCGTGAAGTTCTGAATAATTTATTTCAGAATTATAACCATACAGATAGTTATAGCCCGTTCCTTCTTCGGAAACCATATATACCACCGGGAGTCCCGCCTCACTCATGGTTCTGGTATCTGTTTTATCTGTTGCACCATCTGTTTTCAATAAATAAGTAATGGCAAAAGTTGCCACAAAAGCAATTATATATAAAGCAATTCTTAACCTTAATATCTTCAATGTAAATACCACCAATTCGTCATTATCTTATTATTTTACAACGTATTTCCCTAGTAATCAAGGTTGTTAATCGGTGTTGCAAGATATATGACTGTTTCATTGGCTGCTTCGTCATACGAAGACGTGACATTCACATTGATTTTTCTACCCACTGATTTTATATATTCTTCAATATTGGATGTATATGCATATATTGTAAAAATATCATTATCCCTGCTTTCTGTTACGATTTTACCGTCAAGTTTCTTTATCATCCTGTCAGCCAGATAACTTCTTTCTTCATAGTTAAGGGCGCCCCTTATTCTTCCCTCAAGATATACGCTCACATTTCCTTTAATTCCCTCTGCCGCAAAAATATTTCTGACCAGCTCTTTATAATCATATAAACATTCTGTATTCTGTTTTAAATCCACCAATATCCTCAAAAAATTATTACCGTCCCTATTGGCAAGCTGTACTTTTACGTATCCGTTATCCGATATTTTTTCACAATATACTTCTTCTTCACACGATACCATATTGTAATCGTTCATAATTCCTAAGGCATACATTATATTTTTAACGGCATATTCCTTGTCCGTTATATTTCCGTATATGCTGTATTCACCCTCTCCTATGACTTTTCCCGTCACATAATTGCAATTTGATGTTGCAAATGCCGTAAATATATCGCTTTTTTTCTCATTCGCTTCACAAATATATCTGACTGCCACCAGACTCCATATAACCATGCCTGCAATTATTCCGGCTTTTTTCATAAAAACACCTCCCAAATGGCTTTTCTAAATTATTGCCATCCGGGAGGTATTTATTCTTAATTTTTTAATGAAATTCGTATCAATGATTTCTTCAAAGCTATTTCTGCTCTCTGAAGGTCTATTCCGGACTTATCCCCGGAAATTCTTCTTTCAGCTCTTATCTTAGCTTCCCTGGCACGGTTCTCATCTATCTCATCGGGCCATTCGGCAATTTCCGCAAAAATAGAAATCTTATCTTTCATTATTTTTGCAAATCCGGAATGTAATGCCGCCTTCTTTTCGCCACCCGGTTCATGTATAACAAGAACTCCCGGGGAAAGAATTACAGCAAGGGGTATATGTTCCGGATATACACCGATATAACCTTCTGTTGTATTAAATTCGGCCATTGTTACTTCACCGGTATAAAAATTCCGGTCCGGACACATAATCTCCAGTTTCATTGTTTTATCTGCCATAGATGACCCTCCTACTTAACTTTTGCAAGTACGTCATCAATACTTCCGCAATTAAGGAAGTAGCTTTCAGGAATATCGTCATACTTTCCTTCAAGAATTTCTTTAAATCCCTGAATTGTCTCGCTTACAGGTACATATCTGCCTTCAAGTCCTGTAAACTGTGTTGCTACGAAGAAAGGCTGTGAAAGGAATCTCTGGACCTTTCTTGCTCTTGCTACTACAAGCTTATCGTCTTCTGAAAGTTCATCCATACCAAGAATTGCGATAATATCCTGAAGTTCTTTATATTTCTGAAGAATCTCCTGGACTCCTCTGGCTACCTTATAATGTTCCTCACCTACGATACGTGGGTCAAGGATTCTTGATGATGAACCAAGCGGATCAACCGCAGGATATATACCAAGTTCTACAATTGAACGGTCAAGTACGGTTGTTGCATCCAAATGGGCAAAAGTTGTTGCCGGTGCAGGGTCCGTCAAGTCATCCGCAGGTACATATACAGCCTGTACAGATGTAATTGATCCGTTCTTTGTTGAAGTAATACGCTCCTGAAGAGCACCCATTTCAGTCTGAAGTGTAGGCTGGTAACCTACTGCCGAAGGCATACGTCCGAGAAGTGCCGATACCTCTGAACCTGCCTGTGTAAATCTGAAAATATTATCAATGAAAAGAAGGACATCCTTTCCACCCTGGTCTCTGAAATACTCAGCCATTGTAAGGCCTGTAAGTCCGACTCTCATTCTTGCTCCAGGTGGTTCGTTCATCTGACCGAAAACCATTGTGGTTTTGTTGATAACGCCAGACTCCTGCATCTCGTGATAAAGGTCATTTCCTTCTCTTGTACGCTCACCAACACCGGTAAATACAGAATATCCGCCGTGTTCTGTTGCTATGTTTCTGATAAGTTCCTGAATTAACACTGTCTTACCAACTCCGGCACCTCCGAAGAGACCAATCTTACCACCCTTCTGATATGGGCAAAGTAAGTCAACCACTTTAATACCTGTTTCAAGGATTTCAGTTGATGTAGATTGTTCTTCAAATGAAGGAGCTTTTCTGTGAATTGGAAGATACTGTTCAACTTCCGGAGCCGGCTTATTGTCGATTGCTTCTCCAAGTACGTTAAAAATACGTCCAAGAGTCTTTTCGCCAACCGGTACAGAAATAGGTGCACCTGTTGACTCGGCTTCCATACCTCTTACAAGTCCGTCTGTGGTTCCCATAGCAATACAACGTACCGTATCGTCTCCAAGATGCTGTGCAACTTCAACAACAAGTTTTTCACCATTCTTGCGATATACGTTAATAGCCGTATTAATTTCCGGGAGACCGCCATTTGCGAACTTGATATCAAGTACGGCACCGATAATCTGGGTGATTTTACCAATATTTTTATCAGCCATCTTATTCTCCTTTATGATATTGCATTTGCGCCTGCAATAATTTCTGTTAATTCCTGTGTAATCGAGCTCTGACGTGCTCTGTTGTACTTCAGTGCCAGATCACTAATCATTTCTTCTGCATTGCTTGTAGCATTGTCCATAGCAGTCATTCTCGCACCGTTTTCACTTGCTACGGATTCTGTCAATGCACCATAAATAAGACTGTTAATATACTTAGGAATAATTATGTCAAGAGCTTCCTCTTCACATGGCTCATAGGTCATAAGATCATCTGCGTCCTTTGCTTCTTTGTGCTCACTGCTGTTCATAGGAAGTAATTTAATCATTTCCGGTGTATGAACCACAGTATTCTTAAAGCTTGTATATGCAAGATATATCTCTCCTACTCTGCCTTCCTCAAAATCCTTTAAGACTCTGCTTCCGATTTCCATGGCATCCGAATACATAGGCTCATTAATTACCTCGGAATAATCCTCAGCAATTTCATAATTTCTTCTTATAAAGAAATCGCGTCCCTTTGTACCAACCGCATAAATTACCATGTCTTCTTTAGGTATTCCGTAATTAGCTACAAGTTTGGTTATGCCGCTGTTATATCCTCCGGCAAGACCTCTGTTGGCAGTTATAACGATTATTGCTTTTTTATTTGTGTCACCTGCTTTGAGATAACGGTGGTTGATATCCCCCGTTCTGGCAAGCATTGTTGACACCGTTTCATACATTGCGTCGAAATAAGGCTTGGCACTTTCTGCCCTTCCTCTGGCTTTCTGGAGTTTGACAGTTGCTACCAGTTTCATGGCTTTAGTTATCTGTCCTGTACTCTGAATACTTTCTTTACGACGCTTTATATCTTTCATTGAAGCCATATATTATACCTCTATTTAAACTGCGCCTTAAATTCTTTAATTGCTTTAATTAATGTCTGCTCATTATCATCTGATAATACTTTTTCCTGTTTGATTGCTGCAGGAATTTCAGGATACTTTGTATCTATGAATGTAAAAAGTTCTTTCTCAAAATCAGCAATTCTGTCAACTGCTATATCAAGAAGATACTTATTTGTAGCAGCATAAATTATAATTACCTGATATTCTACAGGCATTGGCTTATACTGTGGCTGCTTCAATACTTCTTTGAGTCTTTCGCCCTGTGCAAGTTTTTCCTTGGTATCTGTATCAAGTTCTGAACCAAACTGTGCAAATGCTGCAAGCTCTCTGTACTGTGCAAGGTCCACACGGATAGGTGCCGCAATTTTCTTAATTGCCTTAATCTGTGCCGCACCACCTACTCTTGATACTGAAAGTCCCGCATTAACGGCAGGTCTGAAGCCCGAATTGAACATTTCTGTTTCCAGATATATCTGTCCGTCTGTAATTGAAATAACGTTAGTAGGAATGTAAGCTGATACATCGCCTGCCTGTGTTTCAATTATAGGTAATGCAGTAAGTGAACCTCCGCCAAGTTCATCCGAAAGTTTGGCTGCTCTTTCAAGAAGTCTTGAATGGAGATAGAATACATCTCCCGGATAAGCCTCACGTCCAGGTGGTCTTTTAAGGAGTAATGAAAGTGTACGATATGCTGCCGCATGCTTACTCAAGTCATCATATACAACAAGCACATCTTCTCCGCGCTCCATCCACTCTTCGCCGATTGCACATCCTGAATAAGGAGCAATGTACTGGAGAGGGGCAAGTTCACTTGCAGTAGAAGCTACAACGGTTGTATAGTCCATTGCACCGTACTCTGTAAGTGTCTGGACAATTGTTGCTACTGTAGATGCTTTCTGTCCGATTGCAACATAAATACAATGTACGCCCTGACCTTTCTGATTAATAATTGTGTCTATTGCTATAGCAGTTTTACCTGTCTGCCTGTCACCTATGATAAGTTCTCGCTGACCTCTTCCGATAGGTACCATTGTATCAATTGCCTTGATACCGGTCTGTAAAGGTGTATCAACTGACTTTCTTGAGATAACACCTGATGCCACTCTTTCAATCTGACGGTATTTATCTGTGGTAATAGGTCCCTTTCCGTCGATAGGCTGTCCAAGAGAGTTTACAACTCGTCCTGTCAACGCATCGCCTACAGGTACTTCGACAACTCGTCCTGTAGTCTTAACCGTATCACCTTCATTGATATTTCTTGAAGTTCCAAGTAAAACAGCACCTACATTATCCTCTTCGAGGTTAAGCACCATTCCATATACTTCTCCCGGGAACTCAAGAAGTTCTCCCTGCATGGCATTTTCAAGACCATGTATTCGTGCAATACCATCTGCTACCTGAATGACCGTTCCGACATTTGATACATCTAATTCTGTTTTATACCTCATAATCTGTTCTTTAATAACTGAACTGATTTCTTCCGGTCTTAAATTCATAGGGTTTTTGCACCTCTTTTCGATATAATTTGGTAATTGATTCTATAAATCAATTTTCTGAAGCTGTCTGGAAAGTTCCAGAAGCTTATGTTTTATACTGCTGTCAACTACTCTGTCACCAATCCTGATTATCATTCCTCCGATAAGTGATTCATCGACGCTGTAATGAATTTCAAACTCCTGATAGTCCGTTGTTTCCAATAATCTTTTAAGAATCTTTTCTTTGGCCGCCTTATCAGGTTCCACAGGTGTTGTAACGTATGCCGTCCCGATACCTTTATATTCTTTTACCTTGTTAAGGAAATAGTTAAGGATATCTTTTATCGCGTAAGCACGGTCTTTTTCAACCACAGTTACAAGAAAACCTGTCATTTCTTTTGATACGAACTTTTCAAAGCTGTTTATCATTACTTTGATTTTTTCGTCTTTTTCTATGTTAGGGTGACACAGGAATTCGGACAGTTCTTTATTATCTGAAAAGACCTGTAATACACACACTGCCTCATCATACAAAGCATCTGTCATATTCTGTTCAACCGCTACTTCAAACAGTGATTCGCCATAAGTTGAAGATACTAATTTCGCCATGTATTATCACCCATTTCATTAAGTGTCTCATCCACCAGTGATTCCTGTATATCGGTATCAATGGAAGCTGATACAACTTTTCCTGCCATCATTGTCGCAACAGCAATCATTTCCTTCTTCATATCGTCAGCAGCTTTTTTCTTCTCAAGCTCAATTTCATTATCGGCTCTCTTAATAATTCTTCCTGCCTCTTCTTTTGCTTCCGAAATTACTTCAGCTTCTTTCTGAAGTGCTTTCTTTCTTGCATCGGCAAGAATCTGGTCTGCTGCTGTATCGGCATTCTTTAATTTCTCATCATACTGAGCCTTTAAAGCATCTGCCTCTTCTTTACTCTTTCTGGCTGATTCAATTTCAGCCGCTACATTATCCTGTCTTTTTTTAAGAAGGTTTCTTACAGGATTAAAAAGAAGATATGAACCTAACAAGAACAATATGAAAATATTAACAGCTAAAATAATTGCATCCTGGAGTAGCTGTGGGTCCAGATTAAATATTCTTTGCAAGGTTTTGCCTCCCTTTAGTTCTCTGTCTTGTTTTTTTTAGAGCTTACCGATAAGTGGGTTGGCAAACAGAAGAATAATAGCAACCGCAAATCCGTAAAGACCTGTTGTTTCTGCTACTGCCTGTCCTAAAAGCATTGTAGATGTAATATCTGATTTTGCTCCCGGATTACGTCCTACCGCTGCTGCTGCATGTCCTGCTGCAATTCCCTGTCCGATACCAGGACCAAGACCTGCTATCATTGCAAGACCTGCACCTATTGCTGAACATGCTAATACTAAAGCTTCACTTGTGATCATCATAATTTCCTCCTGAATAAAAGTTATTAAATTTCTAATCTGCGATTTTGTCATTGACATAAACCATCGTCAACATACAAAATACATAAGTCTGGATTGCTCCGGAAAAAATATCACAATATACATGAATTACCGAAGGTATTCCAATTGTAAGTACAGTTGGAAGCAATCCATAAATCAATCCCATAAGGATTGTTCCTGACATGATATTACCGAATAACCTCAATGACAATGAAAGCGGTACTGCCACCTCGCCTATGAGATTGATAGGGAATAAAACCGGATTCGGCTTAAACAGATTGGTAAAATGCTGAATTTTTTTAGCTTTGATACCATTAATCTGAATAATCAGGAATGTAATGATTCCTAATGGAAAGGTTACACCGTAATCCGCTGTCGGTGGTCTGAGTCCGAACAGTCCCGATATGTTGCAAAAAAGAATAAACATAAAAATTGCACATATCCAGTTGCGGAATCTCTTACCGTTACTACCCATGATTGACTCTACAAGATTATCGATTGTGGAAACAAAAAGTTCCAGTACATTCTGAAGTCCCTTTGGCTTTGCCATAGGGTCAGCTTTAACGATTATCCTGTGTCCTACAATCATAAGAATGATAAGAATCACAGATACAATGAATAACCCGACATGGGTTGTCGTTATCCATAATTCCTGCCCAAACAGCTTGTACTTGACCAGACCCTTGATGTAGAAATCAACATCTTTGGCGGCCAGTACCATGCCGGAAAGCATTTCCGTCACATTCTCATCCTCCTTAATCTTTGATTTTTATTTTAAATCGTTTTTCAAGAATAGGTGCAAAATAAGCACCAAACTTAAGGCCAAGAATTCCTAAAACCATAAATATCGGGTTAGCGAATCTGGTCCAGGCTATCAAAACAATTATGCCTGCTACTGTAACAAGTCTTCCGACAGAACTCCATGCGAGGAATGCCGACTGGTGTTTTTCCATATATACTGACCTGGATATGGAAAAAGACATATGCCATGCCATAAGTATTGCCATTACACTTCCTATAAACAATCCTGCTTCACATTTGAATCTGTCTTTGGTGAAAATAAGTACGGGAACGGAAGCCACCGCAAAAAAAACGGCAATTCCGATTATTATAAGCTTTAACGTATAACGCTGTTCCTTACTCATTCCTGCCCATCCTTTCTGTTATCGTCTTTTTTCTCTTCCTTTACGGATGCCATTGCTATCCTGTAGGCATTTCTTGCGCCTGCCGCAATGCCAAGAAAAATCAAGGGAATAATGAAATTGCTGTTAAATTTCTTATCAATAAGTACACCTATAAAAATACATAATCCTATAGGAACAATTACCGATATCCCAAGCTGCGAAATAAGGGCAAAATTTCTGTACACACTCTTCTTATATTTCACTGACCTGTCTCCGTTTTACATGATAAATTTACCATGTTGATGATGATTATATCATTATTTTTCTATCATTTCAACACGTCTTATGTGTCTTTCTTCGTTACTGAATTCAGTATCTAAGAACGTATCAACTATATCCATTGCAAGTTCTTCGCTTACTACCGATGCACCAAGCGCAAGCATATTGGCGTTGTTGTGAAGTCGTGTCATTTTTGCAAGATTGGTGCTTGTGCACAGTGCACATCTGATACCCTTAACCTTATTGGCAGCTATTGATATACCGATTCCTGTTGTACATACTACAATTCCTTTATCACATGTGCCGTCTGCAACCGCTTCTGCCGCTGCACGCCCGAATACGGGATAATCACATGAATCGGTGTTGTAACAACCGTAGTCTTTGTATTCCAATCCTCTATTTTCAAGATGTTTTATAATTGCAGACTTTAATGCAAATCCGCCATGATCTGAACCTAATGCGATCATTTTAAATCCTCCTTGGTATTTAATTGATGTAATTTTATTTCAACCTGATTAACCCAGGTATGAATCGATGAATAAAACATTTCGTATACGGCATTATCGCCGCCGTATGGGTCAAAAATATCTCCGTTGCCACCGGCAAACTCCATTATGGAATATACATTACAGGCATTTTTATATTCGGATAATATTTTGTCTTTCTGTGCTCTCGTCATGGTTAATATGAGGGTGTTTTCTCCAAAATCTTTTTCTTCAAGAGGCCTTGACACTCCGTTATCCATAATTATTCCATGATTTCTTAATAACGAGTGTATTTTCATACTGTAAGGCTCTGAAAAAAGAACCACTAACCCTCTGGAGGAAACTTCAAGCCATTCATCTTTTTTTATTGAATTAAGAATGGTTACGGCTGCCGGGCTCTGACAGATATTATCCCTGCATACAAAAATCACTTTGTCATATAACATGTTCTATACCTCTATAATTTTATGTCCTGCTGCCTTAAGCAGACGGTTCATGATTGCCTGCCCGATTCCTTCCTCTGAAAAGCCTTCCGAAAAAATAATATCTATATCCATGTCGTCGAATTTTCTAAGGCATGCAAACAGATTTCTTGCAATTTCATTCTCGTCACTGCTGCTGCCCAGACATAATTTATAATCTGAACATATCTTATCAAAATTCTCCTCTGAAAGCATTATACCCGCTTTCTGTCCTTTTCTTTCTGCTTCTTTAACCAGTTCTTCTATCCGGGCAACTGTCTTTTCAGGGCTGCCCTCAATTATGGTAAGTTCTGCCTTAGGTGCATAATGTCTGTATTTCATTCCGGGAGCTTTAGGCTTCACATTTCCTTTTACTCCGGTCATCAGTGCTTTGTCAAGTCTGACTTTACCGACTGTCTCTTCAAGCATTTCAAAAGTAACATATCCCGGTCTTAAAATAACCGGAACGTCTTCTGTAAGGTCCACGATTGTTGACTCAAGCCCGATTTCTATGCTGCCGTCATCAATAATCATATCAATTCTTCCATTGAGATCATCTATTACATGTTTTGCTGTTGTAGGGCTTGGTCTTCCCGATATGTTGGCACTTGGTGCCGCAATAAAGGTTCCCGATTCTTTAATTAATTTTCTTGCCACTTTGTGGGATGGAAGCCTCACTGCCACTGTGTCAAGTCCTCCCGTTACGGTTACAGGCACGCTCTTATTTTTCTTGACAATCATGGTAAGCGGACCCGGCCAGAACTTATCTGCAAGCACTTTTGCAATTTCAGGGACTTCATCCGACAGCTTATATATGTCATCAAATTCCGAAATATGAACAATTAACGGATTATCTGACGGTCTTCCCTTAGCTGCATATATTTTTTCTGCCGCTGCCGGGTCAAAACTGTCGCCTCCCAGACCATATACCGTTTCTGTCGGAAACGCAACAAGACCGCCGCGGGAAATTATTTCCGCAGCAGTCTTAATAATTTTATCATTTTCAATTTCATTATCGGTTATTTTTTTAATAATAGTTTCCATATTTTTATCCTGTTACTTCAAAATATTCTTTAACACCATCTGTTATAGAGTCTGCTAACCGGTTCTGGTATTCATCCGATACCAGCAATTCTGCCTCGGCTGCATTACTTAAAAAACCACACTCAACTATAACACATATACATGGTGTATGTATCAGAAGATAATAACTGTCATTAGCTTTTGCTTCTCTTGTATTATCTTTATCCGCTGACTTGAGATGCTCCTGAATAAGCGATGCCATTTTTTTGCCCTTAACGGAATGCGTATAGTAAAAAGCCTGACCGCCTCTTACATTACTGTCAGAAAAGCTGTTCTGGTGGATACTTATCAGAAGGTCTGCATTTTCTTCTTCGGCAATTTCACATCTTGCCCTTAAATCAGCTGCTTTCTTATTAACATCATCTTCTTTGTAAAGACCATTATCCTCTGTTCTTGTCATTACCACTTTGAATCCTGCATTTTCTAATTCATTTGCAAGTTTTGTTGCAATTTGAAGATTTACATCTTTTTCAAGAACATTATTCCCCGAAACCTTTCCGGGATCATTGCCACCGTGTCCTGCATCAACAACTATGACCTTTTTCACTTCCTCGGTTGCATTTGCCTTTTTAAGGGGAATACCTGCAAAAAAAGATACATATGTAACCCCTGCAAGGAAGATAATTGTCAGGAGAATATCCAGTTTTCTTTTCATAATAATACCAATACTTAGTATTTACTGTATTATATGTCTTTTAAACGTAATTTAGGAATTAAATTTTTTAAATAAATTCCAGACTTCACTTTGTTCAAATCCTAATTCCCATGCAGCTACACCGCCTATATCCGCCTGTATTATCTCATCCAGCTTTATTTTCAATGACGCCGCTGTCTCAAGCCATATCTGGTATATATACCCTCCGACGGTTCCTTCGGCAAATTCCTGTTCGGTATTCTCATTCCATGATACATTAAGGTTATATTCTTTAATTATCTCCTGGGCTTTTTCCATTGAGCAGGCTGTAGAACTTACTATGGTTCCTGAAGTCTCGGTTCCGTCATAATTCCACTCTGATGAAGCATCTATCTGCCACAACCTTGTATAAAAAGGTACTGCCACAATAACTTTTTTCTTGTCAACCTCCTCAAGCGTTCCGTTCATACCATTAACGAGATATTTAAGTGAGGATGTGGAGCCTGCTTTCTCACCTCCGTTATAATGCTCATCATAACACATTACAACAACATAATCCACACATTCACCCTGGGCTTTGCGGTTATAATACCTGTTAAAATTATATGGAGGATAATTATCAACAGACAAAACCACCTCCGCCCTACGGCATTCCACGGACAGTTCTCTTATGAACTGGATATAATCCCCGCTGTAATCTGCTTTTATCTTTTCAAAATCAATATTAATGCCGTCATATCCATATAACTTTATCTCGTTCATGATATTGGTAATCAACGCACGTCTTGATTCATAGCTGCTTAAAATACTGCCTTCATCAATTTCTTCTTTCATGCCAAAATCACTTACAAGCGGCCATACTTCGTATCCAAGATTGTGTACATACGCAACATAACCGACGTCTGCCATGGATTCCAGTTCTCCTGCGTTATTCTTAACTTTGTACCATGTAGGGGAGATGACATTGGCATTTTTCACATTCTCCAGTCTTGCAGGGATGCTGTCATTATCCTTTAAATCATATATCGCATCCCATGCAAGTACAATTTTGTGGTCTCTTACCTGACTCTTATATTCAAATTCTCTTATTGACGGAGATATGTAGCTTTCTGTAGTTACCGCATCTTTCTTCACATATCCCTGTCTGCCGTCGCAGGATACTATTTCCATCCAGCCGTTATCTGTTTTGCCTGTGGAAAACCAGTCTGTTTCATCACCACCGGTTCCTATAATATGCCCCTTAATTGAGGATTTGGTACGTATTTTGGGGCTGTCTTTAAATGCTGCCTTAAGATATTGGACATCCGGTGACTCAAAAGCTATTCTGTAAGGTGCTTCAAACGCTTTGTAGACATATCCGAATTCATCATTTAAAAAATCCGCACACACATATACGCCGTCAGCATTTTTAAGAATTATGACATAGCCGGACTCAATATTCTCCTCTCCCTCCTTAATATATGTATTGTTATAAGGAATCTGCCATACAGTGTCTGCCTTGGCATACAAAACCATATCCGTATCCCTGTCTTCATAAAGCTTATCCGTAAAAAGTTCCTTAACCGCATCTGCAGGAATATAATAATGTCCATCCACAACTATCCCCTTATGCTCCGTTACTGTATGGTCATATATGATTGCTGCCTCATTATCCCCGGTTCCGTAATAATCTGTAAGATTTACCTTTTTATTGCTTGGAATAAAAAGGTATAACAATATACACACCGCCGCAATTATAAAAAATAACAGAACGGGAAGCCATTTTCTGCTATGAGGTTTCCCCGTATTATGTTTAGTATTAACCTCATCTTCTGTTTCCGTATCTTCTGTTTCCGTATCTTCAGCGTCCATATCTGCGTTAATAATCTCTATATCATCGTCTTCAAAACCGATATCATCAAATTCTTCATCGGAAAATTTTCTCTTCCCAGCCAAAAAAAACACCGCACTTTCTCTTGTGAATTATCTGCTAAAATTATAACATCGGTGGCTGCATTTGTAAACGCAAAAGAGCTGTCAGCCCTACAGGTTCAGACAGCTCTCTTTGGATAAAATGGGTCTTAATTTTTATTATGTCTTTATTAAAAGACTAATGCTTCAAAATGCCAACAGTACAGTTCGTGATATATTGACTGTCTGTTAAATAGTGTCGGACTGTCATTCTAACAATTCCTGCAAAAAGCTCATAGTCTCACCTGTGAGAAAAAACGGATCCGGCTCATAAGGAACAGGTCTTATGGCTGTCCTCATCCTCTTCCCCATATAGCGGATTGTCCGCTCAGATGACACTGTCCCAAGAAATTTCCAATGTTTTCTTGATTGTTCTTTCTCTGTTGCTGCAATAAATGCAACATAATGCTGCAGTTTCCACCATGACAGATTACCGATTACAATTTTGATACTACTCAGAAGGAAAAACGGTCTGTTGTCTGCATAATCATTTCCAAAATCAATAATAATATATTCGTAATCTGATGACATAACTTCTGAAAGTTCTTCAATGTCTGACTGCATAAAGATTGAAACATTCCTTTTAAACGCATTATATCTTCGTCTGTCCAGACTGTCCCGTATAATCCCTGCCTGCCGAAAGCAGTCATCAGAAGCTCTTTCAATAAGTGCCACACGGTATCCTCTTATCATTGAAAGATATGAAGCCATCATAAATGAAAGATGACTTACTCCGACACCTGCAGAAACTCCTATTATTCCTATTGTTGTACATGATTTACTGTTTCTGTTTATATTAACCAGTCCTTCCCGCTGTTAAAAATATCAGGTTCGTATGGCATTCTAATAGGACAAGGAAAGTCATACTTTCTGACAATCTGCTTATACTGCTTCCGGTCGGCATAATTGATAACTATTCTCTGCTTATTGTTATTAAGGGGATATAGAACATTTCTGCAGAATTCTGTAAGCTTATCAATTTCATAAGGTTCCTTACCTGTCACAATATAATTGATGTCACCTGACAAAAAGCTTTCCAGATTATTCTCATCAATGACTCCGAAATCTACAATTATCTTATGGTAATCACTGAGGAAATTCCGGTCAGCATGTCCATGATAATCCGGTACAAGATTTACATTCCTAAGCCTGAAAATTCCGTTAAAAAAACGAAAATCCTCTGATTTAATGATTTTGAAAAAATCATTGCTGTCATTATATTCACATACAATAGCAGCCTGTCCTCTCATTTCATAAATTCTGCCTAGTGAAATGGCACAATGAGTACAACCACTGTGCTTAAGTACCGTTCCAACATGGATATTCAAGGATATATTCTCTACGTTATTATGTTTAATTGATTCAAGTCTCCGGGCAAGTTCTCTGGCTGTAGATATCCTTTCCCTGCCCGAATGGCAGATACAGCCGTTAATAATCTCTCTTAACCGGCCTTTTCCTATTCTTCTGATTGCGCCTTCATCATTCATGCCGGTCAGCATATAAAGCAATACCATACCAATGGAATATACATCACTCCCGGAGTTAATTTTCTCTTTTCCATACATCTCCGGTGAAGCATATCCTATTGTGCCCATCCTGATGTCCGGCTGTTCCACATCTAATATGGCATTTCCGTAATCAACAAGCCTTATATTATTATTAAAAAAAATAATATTGTCTGGCTTGATATCAAGATGATATGTATGATTGTCATTCATATATGCAATAATATTGCAAAGCTGTATTGCATATTCCACCGCCTTGCCGGCGCATAATTTCTGTTGGGAAATTAGTTGTGTTAAAGACATTCCTTCAATATATTCCTCTATCACATATATATGTTCTGAATCCTGTTCTATATCATATATAATGGGAATCGACGGATGTCTGAGATTTTTAAGAATATCAGCTTCCCTGTAAGCTGTATCACAGTTATTCTGATATATATTGATGCACTTAACTGCACGTAACACATTAAGAGTAATGTGTCTTGTTAGGTATACGGTTCCAAAGGCACCTGTTCCAAGTACTTTAAGAATCTCGTACCTGTCAAACAGAATATCACCTGTTACTATAACGATAACCTCCTGTTACTTCCGTATGTCCTAAAATATATCCTCGTGTGGATATAATATTATTAATTATTTCCTTTTTCAAGTACTTTCAATCATATTTTATACTTTTTTTATAAAATTTATTTGTTTTTTTTATTCTCATTATTTACATTAGTAATTTAAATGCTGTATACTAATAATACTAAAGCAGACTACAGTCTGTGTATTTTTTACAGATGGGATGTGATATTAATGAAAATTGAAAAGATAAGTGATTCACAAATCCGTTGTACGCTTAACCGTTCCGACCTTCAGTCAAGGGAACTTAAGCTTAGTGAGCTTGCTTACGGTACAGAGAAAGCCAAGAACCTTTTTCACGATATGATTGAACAGGCAGCCCACCAGTTTGGATTTAAAGCAGATGACATTCCACTAATGATAGAAGCAATTCCGGTTTCCGCGGATTGTATAATTCTTAATATTACCAAGGTCGAAGACCCTGAGGAACTTGATACCAAGTTTTCAAGATTCACCCCTTCCGATGATATGGATATGGATGATGATATGGATGATGACTATGACGATTTACTTCCGGACAACATTAACCTTCCGGAGTCTCCTGATATGAACCTTTTTCACAACATCCTCAAAGAAGCAGATAATTTCTTATCTATGAAAGATACTCTGAAGAATATATCAGATGAATCTGTTCCTGACATTGAAGATGAGGCAACAGAAGCGGAGGCTCCCGGTGATGCCGAGGAAGATAATTTGATATACAGGCTTTTCTCTTTCCGATCTCTTGGTGAAGCAGATAATGCTGCCAAGCATGTCAACGCTTCTTACGAAGGAGAGAGCATTCTCTATAAGGATAATATTAAATGTCTATACTTCCTGTTATTATCATGCAGCCAGAAGCATTCTAATGACTTACTCAAAGTTTGCAACGAAATAACAGAATACGGGCATAAGGAATCTATTGTATTCGGAACATCTGCTTATCTTAATGAACATTGTGACATTATAATAAAGCATGACGCTTTATCCGTTTTGTCAAACTTATAAAAATGGGCTGCAATCTGCAGCCCATTTTTTTTACTCTATCGTAAATGATAAATCCTTTGTAAATTTATTTTTTCCATCGGTCTTAACTTCAATTATGTAATCTCCTGACGGCAGTTCGTCTTCAAAGGTAATATCTAAATAATTCCAGCCGGTATATTTATCATTATTACGCCCGCCTATGGTCATTGTTTCATAAGTACCGGTTGTTACTTTTTCTTTTTTGTTACCGTCTGTATCTGCTTTATAAATATCACATGTGCCGTTGAAATAATAGTCATAATCTGTCCAGTTAATGGCATTTAATACGATGGATTTCTTTCTTGGTGACGAATATTGTACACTTACAATCATTTTGTTTTCAAAAGAATAATCATTATTTTCAAAGAATGACTCTATCGGCATCGGATTGTAATTAATTGAGAACGCAGTAGTTTTTCCGTCCGCTTCATTTTTATATATGAGCTGCGGTACCTGCATTTTAATCTTATCGTCTTTGATTTCAAACCATATCTTCATATAAGTATTTTCATAATCTGTAATGGGAGCATCCAGCTCATATATTATTGATTTTTCACCGCTGTTATTGAGTGTCTGTTCACTAACGGTATACGCATATTCCGTAAGGTCTTCAATCCTCATCTCTTTTTCTTTATTTCTGAATTTTCTTACATCACTTAATGTCATTTTTTTGTTGGAATCGGAAGCTGCAAGATAATCAAATCCACTTTTTTTGTTGTATTCCAGACCAAAGACCTCTACACCCGAAGAAGGGTTGTAAAGTTCCATGCCTGTACCTAAAAGCATTCTGTTCAAATCTTCTTCGCTTACATATTCTATACCGGTAATATCACTGCGCAATTTTTTTAAATATTCCAACTGTTGTTCTGTCAGCTTTATCCCATTTGTAGTTGTTTCTGTCTGGATATTTTTTTCGCCACTATTGCCACATGCTGTAAAACATATTGCAAAGATTATTGCCGCAATAAAAATTATTGATTTCTTCATATAGATTCCTCCTATTACTCATACGTTACCCATACTGCAAGTCCCGGTGTCCGGTCATATACAGGAAACGCCGTAATCGCAACAGTCATCAGGCCGCTGATAATATCTTTTAATAATTTTTTTCTCATTCGCATCTGCCTTTCCAATGTTATTATTTTTTGATTTAAACATATGTTAAATACGTCCCTACAAGCTAAAATTCAATCTTCCATATATATTTGGTACTTCATCCTTACCAAATATAATTGTATATTCTCCTTTAGCGATATTATCAAGCGAAACCGGAATAATCGAAAATGAAAGGCTGTTAATCCTGACAGGCTTTGAGGTACACTCAATTGCACTTTCCGGAATTATATTTCCACTGTCATCAACCCGATACACTGTTGCTTCACCATTAAAAATATAGCTATCCTCCGTGTAATTGGTAATTCGTAATACCACAGAGCAGTCGGTTACGGATGTGTACTGGATTCCATATACTAACTTATCATTAAGGCTGTAATCATTATTTTCAAAAAAAGCTTTAATATAATCCCTGTCATACAATAAGGAAAAAGCAAGATTACTATCATTATCCGGACCGGAATATTCAATATAAGGAACTTTCATGAATACCTTATTGTCACTGACTTTAAAAAATATTGTAAGATAAGTATCAGAATAGCCGCTGATAGGTGCCTGTAATTTCCGGTATTCCCCAGCCTCGGTTATCTCATATCTGTAACCGCTAAGTGATTCTATCCGCATTTTGGTATCTTCATCTCTGAAACTGACAGCTTCATCAAATGTGATTTTCCTATCAATGTCATTGCTTTTTTGGTAGTCATACGAATTATCTACAATGTATTCCACACCGTTTATTTCCACACCTGACGTTTTATTGTAAAGTTCGAATCCTGTTCCCAGTAAATTCCAGTTAACGCTTTCTTTATTCATCAATTCCAGTGCTGCCGTACCGATACCTTTTTTATCAGACAGATAGTTCTTTTGTTCTTCTGTCAGTACAAAATCCTGACCGGACGGATTACTGTCTTTCTGACCTTTTCCCTTGTCGGAACATCCCGATATAATAACCGCAGCCAGACATATACACATCACAATCTTTATTTTTTTCATTTTATTGATTTAGCAATTTCCTCCTATATACGTTTGATTAATGTAATTGTACATATTTTAAATCTTTTTTCAATAGATTATGTTTAAGCGGTCGCTTTTCATGTATAAGCGGCAAATGTGCAAACAATTTCATTACATATTTTTTTCAACGAATAACATAAATCTGTTTTTGATTTCGTCATAATTTCTTTTTGACACATAGGCTTTGTATCTGCCGTTATTTAAATACACCGTGTCTTTAGTTATGCTTGTTACATATTTAATATTCACAAGGTAACCCCTATGGCACACGCAGAAGCTGGGAATATTTAATTTATCACTCCATTCCTGTATGGTCCCGTTTAAAATATATGTTTCTTCTTCTGTTATCATCTTTAATTTACGGCTTGCGACCTCAATCATGATAATGTCTTCCGAGTTAATCTTTTTGTATTCTCCGTCAACACATATCATTACGTTTAAATTAATTCTCGTATATACTTCTATGGCATCCTTAAGATTTCTGAACAGCCTGTCTTTATCAATTGGCTTGTTAAAATATCTGAACACGGAAAATTTCATGGCATCGTCAAGATACTCGGAAAAAGAAGTAACGATTATAACAATCGCTTTAGGATATGTTTCCTTAAGCTTGTTTCCTACATATATGCCGTTTTTACCCGGCATTTCAATATCAAGGAAAACAATATCCTTATCGCCTTTATCATTGAGTAAATCTTCTCCGAGATAATATTCAACAATTTCATAATCCGCTATTTCCAATTTTTCAAAACACTCTGTTATATTTTGTCTTAATGCTGACACAAATATTTTGTCATCATCGCATATTAGTATTCTCATTTTCAATAATGTCCTCGTAAAGTATCACAGTAATATGTAATGTTTTATCCTCGTCCTGAAAATAAATATTTATATCACCATTATATTTTTTCACCGTCTTTTTTATATTTGCGGATACATATTCCCGCGATTCCATTAACTGCTCTTTTTCACTGCTGCATGCCACGGAAATTACTATTGTGCCCGCCGGCTGCCCCTTATGTATTGTAATTTCAATATACGGATTTTCATGGTCACATACTTTCATTGCATTGTCTAGCAAATCACACAAAATTGAAGTAATGTCTATTTCCTCAATTTTTCCGATATCCACATTCCGCACGTCATACGTAAATTTTATATTTCTCGATAACGCCTCATTATAATACCTGTAGACAACCGCACTTAACAATTTATCGGAAGATATGTCAACTGTTGCCTTCAGGTTGGATTTTCTGAATAATTCATCAATATACTTTGTAACTTTTTCGCTTTCTCCGCGTTCATTTAGTGCCGCTAGGGTTTCAAGATTGTTTTTAATTTCATTGGTAAAAAACTCTAAGCCCTCGTCCTTACGGCGTATTGATCCAATGTATAACTTATCTGTTTTCCTTTTCTGTTCATGGATGTATTCCGCATTTTCTTTTTTAATGCACTTTATTAATATTGCACTGAGCACCAATGCCGTAAGCAATACCAGAATGGCACACATAAGCAGCCACTCAATAGGTTTATGTGAGTCTACAGCATAAATCATTCCAACCATTATACAGATGAGGCACATGGCACATGCCAGTATCACAGTGGTTAAACACTCCTCCGCCTTTGTCTTCACCGTTTTTTCGGGAGACTTTTTCTGAATATGAATTAAAAACATTACTATGCCCATATATGTAAATTCTGCTGCCAGCATGATAATATAATTTTTATAACTAATATCCCCATACAGAAATCCGTCATCAATGTGGGCTGATATTTCTCCAACCAGAATCTTTGAAGCATTGTTTACAATCATAAGAATTATAGAATTTTTAATTGCTGATATGACGCTGTTCTCAAACAGGAAATACATAATAAATGCTCCCGCAATCACTTCCAAAAGTACATTTCTGAAAAAAACCTCTTCCGAATATAAAGCAGTCAATACCCCGTATATAACCGTATATACTATAAGCCTCTTGTCTAGCCTTACCTTGGCTGTAAATGATTTTCTACAATATAATTCAATTATAAAAGCTTCCAGTGCAAATGATATAACTATTAATATCACCATATTAATTCCTCCTCTTGCATTTATTTATACTTCGATTATAAATATTTCTTATTACTTTTCAATAGCTTATGCGTAAGCGGTCGTTTTTCATGTATAAGCGGTTTTGAGCCATAAAAAAATAGCAGGATATCATGTATAAAACATGATACCCTGATAAATTTTGTAATATTATTTAGAGTAATACATCACTGTATATATAACATTTTCCATCCGAAACATAAATCTCAACTTCTTCTTCATTCTCAACCCACGATGAAGATGTGCCTGTTTTATATTCGTATTTTACGGTAATTGAATAAAGGTCTGAGATTACGTTTGTTTCTCCTGTATACTTTGCAATCTCCGCATTAAGATTCTCAAGTTCTGATTCAATTGTCGCTCCTTTTTTGACAACCTTAAGCTTACGGTACTTTATATCCAAAAGCTTAAGCTGCTGCTCAACAGCATTTATGTAATCAGCCTTTTCAATATTATTCTTCTTAACCAGTGCCGTCATCATAGGTTCACAAAACGAGCCGTTTACGAATTTTTCCCCGTTTCCCTCGACCATACTGTCTAACCAGCTTGTGGCTGCTTCTCTTTCTTTGGTATATCTGCCGCCTTTGAGGTTAAATACTACAAGAACCGTTGCTGCCGCAATAATAATCATAAATACAATTCCTGCAATAATCGCCCCTGCCTCATGCTTTTTCTTTTCAGGAGGTCTATTCTTAGTATCCTCCGTCATAATAATTGGTTCTTCAAATCCAAATGAATCGTTCATCCTGAGTCTCCCCGATTTCTTTATAATAATACATTAAATATACCATATCTGCATAAAAAGTAAATGGTACTTATACCATATAATTTATATAATAATTGTCCTTAATTACCATAATTTTAACAGTTTCTGATACTTTTTCCCATTCATCCTCATTAAAAATCTCATAGGAAAAAGTAATTTCATACATTGCGGTAATTTTTTCCCCGTCGGAAAGCTGTTCATTAATCCGGTAATATGAATCCTCGTCCAATGGCCTTTTCTCATCGACGGTAAGTTTTCTATATTTAAAACCGCTGTTTTCAAGCTGGTACTTTATATACTCTGTATACTCTTCTTTTGTTATGTCTTTGCTTTTAACATAGCTGTCAAGAAGTGCCTCCGTAAAGCAGCAGCCGATGCAGCCGTCCACATCTTTTTCTGTCATGGCATCAAACCACCTGGCAATAAGCTGCTCCGCTTTGCTATCAACAGAGGTTCTTTTGTTCTTCTTCATCACAACAAAAGTTACTGTACCGGCAGCCAGTGCCAATATAAGAATACCGATTATTATCTTATATACTTTTTTCATATTATTACTTTTCTTCTCCTGTGCTAGGCCAGATATAATATCCGTCATCAATGACGTAAACTTTTATACTGTCTCTTTTTTCTTCCCATCCGATAGTTGTATGCTGCACATATTTAATTGATATGCTATACATATATTTTATGACATTCTCTTTTCCAATAGCCTTATAAATACTGTCATTCATGTCATCCACATATATCTCCGGATATGCACTGTAGTCCGATATGCTTTCTTCCTTGTAAGTCAGTTCCAGCTTGTCAACCTGCTCCTTAAGGCTTTCAAGGACTTTTTCTTCCGTCATATCATTGGAAACCGCAAAACATTTCAGAATGTCTTTCTGGTAAAAAATATTGTCAAGCCTGTCCATATCCTTCTCAGCCATGGCTTCAAAATATTCTTTTACAAGTGCTTCTGCCTTGTCTTTATTATAATTTTCATAAGCCTCACCCTTGGTTACGGGGTCGTACTTCATTTCAGACTTCAGACTTCTTATTCTTATAACTGCAACGGCTGCTATTACTGCCACCAGCAATACAACTCCTATTATCCAGTATTTCTTTTTACCGTTATGTCTTCTTCTCAATATAGGTTCCTCCGTAATTTCCGCTTTGCCTCTGATTATAAATTCATACACTTATATCCGTCAAGGGTACCATTGTTAAAAAATCACAGATAAGTTATAATTCATATAATATTTTTTTGAAAGGAATTATTAAATTGGATATAGCAGCAAAAATAGCATCAGAATTACAGATAAGAAATAATCAGGCAGAAGCCGCAATCAAATTAATTGATGAAGGGAACACCATCCCGTTTATATCAAGATATCGTAAGGAAGCTACAGGCGCACTTAATGACGAACAACTCCGTAAACTCTTTGAGCGTCTTAACTATCTCCGTAATCTGGAAGACCGTAAATCAACCGTTCTTTCATCCATAGAAGAACAGGGAAAATTAACAGCCGAACTTAAAAAGCAGATAGAGTCTGCCGAGACAATGGTGGCAGTTGAGGATTTATACCGCCCTTATAAACAGAAAAAAAGAACAAGGGCGACTATTGCCAAAGAACGCGGTCTTTCAGGCCTGGCTTCAATAATAAGTCTACAGATGACCAAAAAGACCTTGGAAGATGAAGCAAAATCATATATTGACGCGGAAAAAGACGTTCCTGATACTGATACAGCCATTTCAGGTGCCCTTGATATTATCGCAGAGGAAATTTCCGATTCTGCCGATTACAGAACCAGAATCCGCAGTCTTACATTCAAGGAGGGCAATCTTACATCTATGGCAAAAGACCCTGAGGCAGAATCCGTTTATGAGATGTACTATAATTTTTCAAGCCCCGTTTCAAAACTTACAGGCTACCGTGTTCTTGCCATTAACAGAGGTGAAAAAGAAAAGGTCCTCACAGTTAAATTAGAGGCCCCCGTTGATAAAATACTTGCATATCTTGAAAAGCAGGTAATTGTAAGGGACAACCCTAACACAACCCCTTACCTTAAAACAGCCGTTGCTGACGCCTACTCAAGGCTCATTGCTCCGTCCATTGAACGTGAAATAAGAAATGAACTCACGGAAAATGCAGAAGATAATGCAATAACCGTATTCGGTAAAAATCTTGAACAGCTTCTTATGCAGCCCCCAATCGTAGGTAAAACCGTCCTCGGCTGGGACCCTGCCTTCAGAACCGGGTGTAAATTAGCGGTGGTTGACCCCACAGGCAAAGTCCTTGATACGGTTGTCATATATCCGACTGCCCCTCAGAACAAGGTTGATGAAGCTAAGACAATACTTAAAAAACTCATTAAAAAATATCATGTTGACCTTATTTCCTGCGGTAACGGAACCGCTTCAAGGGAATCCGAAGTAATAATTTCAGAGCTTATACATGAAATTCCTGAAAATGTACAATATGTAATTGTAAATGAAGCAGGTGCTTCCGTATATTCCGCAAGTGAGCTGGCAACCGAAGAATTTCCTAATTTTGATGTTGGGCAAAGAAGTGCCGCCTCCATCGCAAGACGTCTTCAGGACCCTCTTGCGGAGCTTGTCAAAATTGACCCTAAATCAATCGGCGTAGGCCAGTATCAGCATGACATGAACCAGAAAAAATTAGGTTCTGCACTTGACGGTGTCGTAGAGGACAGTGTCAACCGTGTAGGCGTGGACTTAAATACAGCCTCCGCACCATTGCTTGAACATATCTCAGGAATCAACAAATCCCTTGCCAAAAATATTGTGGCATACAGGGAGGCCAACGGAAAATTCGTGACACGAAAGGATCTCCTCAAAGTTCCAAAACTTGGTGCAAAAGCTTTTGAACAATGTTCAGGTTTTATGAGGATCCGTGACGGCGGCAACCCACTTGATTCCACAGGTGTACACCCTGAAAGTTATGATAAAGCTGTTCTTCTTCTTAACAAACTCGGCTACACCACAGAAGATATAAAATCCGGTGCCTTAAACGGAATAGGCAAGTTGATAAAAGACTTTACTGCTCTTTCAAAAGAACTTGACATTGGGGAACTTACCTTAAAAGATATTGTTAAAGAACTTGAAAAGCCGGGACGTGACCCCCGTGAAGAGATGCCAAAGCCTGTTCTTAGAAGTGATGTAATGTCCATGGAAGATTTAAAACCGGGTATGATACTTAGCGGTACCGTAAGAAACGTAATTGATTTCGGTGCCTTTGTGGATATCGGCGTACATCAGGACGGACTGGTCCACATATCACAGCTTACCAGCAAAAAATACATTAAGCACCCTATGGAAGTTGTAAGTGTGGGCGATATTGTCCAGGTCAAGGTTCTGAATGTTGACATTCCTAAAAAGAGAATCCAGTTATCAATGATATTATAATTTTCAACTAATAAAGGCTATAAGCCCTCTGATATTTAACCTGTCCGCCTGACAGGGATATATCATCAAGACTTATAGCCTTATTTTTTAATATTATCCGATTGCAAAAGTAATTTCTGCCACAGCAGCTACTTTTCCGTCAACCGTTGCCGTTGCCTTGCCCACTCCGACAGGACCTTTTCTCTTAATAATCTCGCATTCAAGTCTGAGTCTGTCTCCCGGAACAACTTTATTTTTAAATTTGCAAGCGTTGATGCCTGCAAAATAAGCTGTCCTACCTTTGTTTTCAGGAAGGCAGAGGACCGCAACCGCTCCTGTCTGTGCAAGTGCTTCAACTATTAATACACCCGGCATAACAGGCTCGTCAGGAAAATGTCCGGCAAAAAAGCTTTCATCGTATGTAAGGTTCTTATATCCCACGGCTCTTTCTCCCGGCACTAGTTCCTCTATACAGTCAACAAGCAGAAACGGATGTCTGTGAGGAAGAATCTCTTTGATTTCCTTAATTCCCATTAACATAAGCGATATTCCTCCTAGTTAAGTCTTGCAGGTGCATTTTTAAATAATGCTTCTGTCTCAGCCATGAGCTCTGTTATTATCTCTTTACATGACTGTCTCTTCTTAATCATTCCGGCAATCTGGCCTGCCATAACACTTCCGTATACAACGTCTCCGTCAACAACCGCTTTGCGGAGTGAACCTGCCGCAAATTTCTCGATTTCGTCAACTGATGCACCGCTTTCTTCAAGCTTAATATATTCTTTGGTAAGTTTGTTACGGATACAACGTACAGGATGTCCTGTGCTTCTTCCCGTAACGGCTGAATCTATGTCCTTAGATGCGATAATTTTATCCTTATAATTATCATGGACTATTGATTCATCTGCAACAACAAATCTTGTTCCCATCTGGACAGCTTCGGCTCCTAACATAAATGCTGCCGCAACACCTCTGCCGTCACCGATTCCTCCGGCTCCGATTACAGGTATTGAAACTGCATCTACAACCTGTGGCAAAAGTGCCATTGTTGTAATGTCACCGATATGTCCGCCTGACTCACAGCCTTCTGCGATAACCGCATCGGCTCCGCCTCTTTCCATAAGCTTTGCCATTGCAACTGATGCAACAACCGGCATAACCTTTACGCCTGCATCCTTCCAAAGCTTAAGATATTTGCCAGGATTGCCTGCGCCTGTTGTAACGGCTGCAACCTTCTCTTCTGCTGCCAGATGTGCAACCTCATCGGCATAAGGGCTCATAAGCATAATATTAATACCAAATGGTTTGTCTGTTGTATTCTTAATTTCTTTAATCCAGTTTTTGACAACTTCAGCCGGTGCTGTGGCAGAACCGATAATTCCAAGTCCTCCTGCTGCCGAAACCGCTGCTGCAAGATGGCTCTCAGCTACCCATGCCATACCGCCCTGAATAATAGGATACTCAATTCCAAGTAATTCTGTTACTCTTGTTTTCATTGTGTTTTACCTCTCGTTGTGTATTTAAAACACTTTTATTTTATAACGAAAAGTCATTTTTTACAATAGGTCACTGATTTCATTCTTTAAGATATTTGACAATTTCAACTCTTGTACACTTGTATGCAAACAATGTACTGAACAAAGCAGAAATCGATAACGTCAATACAGCATATAAAATTACCGACTGTCCGGACAGACAGATTACATATCTGTAGCCCTTTGCATAGAACATTATTGCTTTATAAATCACAAAAATATTAATCGAAGCCACAATGGATAAAAATATATTTATTCCCATTACAATAATGCCTTCTGTCAGGAACTGCATCATAATATCTTTTTTGCCTGCACCTATTGCCCTTTTTATTCCTATTTCGTATTTTCTTTCATTAAGTGCATTGGAAAACGCACTATAAAGATTAATACCCAGAATCACGAACAAAACTGCTGCTATTATGTACTTATTCCTTATGACAATGTTTTCTTCTTTTATAGCATTATTCTGTTCATCCATCACATTCATTATCGACATATTCATGCTTTTAAGGCAGTTTATAACCAATGATGGTTTATCGGTTCTTATTACGGTCTGATAATTTTGTATCTCATATTCGGAATCATCAATCCCTACACCACTTATGTATATCTGGTCTTCGACTCCTGTTTCCTGGGTATTCTCATACTGTTTAGGTGTATATGTTCCTACTATGTTGAACTTATATATCTTTTTATTGTTTCCTTCTTTTTCAAAAACCATGCTGATCTCAGGTTCTCTGTCAAAAGATTTCTTAAGATTCTCATACATTCTGTCAGAAACAAGTGCTTCGCCCTGTTTTAATGCAAAGCTTTTTTCACCGTTCATCTCTACACGCTCCACACCCACATCACCATATTCAAAAACCGCCCATACATAATTAGGCAGAATCTGAACCCGGCATTGATTCCCGTAAGTATCTCTTGCCAGTGTCTTTTTTATATAGTAAAAATGAGTGTCACCCATTTCTTCCAGTCTCGACGTTAATATATTTATTTTGTTGCCGGAATCAGAGTCCATACGGTTATGGGACAAGATTATCTTGTAATCATTTCCCATTAATTCTTTATATTTGTTATAAATTCCCGAATCCGTATAAATAAGAAAACCGAGTAAAAATGTAAATGTCAGAAATACCGTTATGGAAAGCATCATATAGTTTCTGAAGGTCTTTTTTATCATTGCAGCCGAGTGTTTAAGTAATTTCACGTAACACACCTTCCTCCAGACGATATCTGCGTTTTGCATTTAATGCAACCTTCATATCGTGCGTAATAACTATTATAGCCCGTCCTTTTTCATTCTCATTTTTCAGTATATTGAGAACCTCTTTTGTATTTACTTCGTCAAGATTACCTGTGGGTTCATCGGCAATTATTAATGACGGATTAAGCACAAGAGCCCTTGCAATTGCAACTCTCTGCTTTTCACCACCACTCAGATAGGCTGTCTTTTTATCTAACAAATGAGAAATATTAAGGATACCGGAGAGCAAATCTATATCCTGCGGACCGGTCCTTGAATATAATGAGGGCAATTCTATATTTTCTTTACAGGTCAATGTGGGAATCAGATTATAAGCCTGAAAAATAAACCCTATCTTTTCTCTTCTTATTTTTGCATAATCCAGTTTGTTGTTAATTAATTCTCCGTCAAATTCATACGTTCCCGAATCATACCCTTCGATAAGTCCGATTATATTCATAAGTGTGGATTTTCCGGCTCCTGACATTCCTACAATTGCAATGTAATCGCCATTTGTAATATGTAATGATATATCTTTTAATACAGGGGTCTCATAGCTTTTTGTAATATTTTTTAAGTCAATGCATACTTTTTCAACCGCCATTACCATCCTCCTGCCGGATAAATGCTTTATATCCGGAATCACATATTGTACCCTCTTCAACACCGGATATCGCCATGTATTCTTCTGTTTCAAGACTTACCTTTACTTCCTGCTCGTTAATATAATATCCGTTTTCATCAAGAACTCTTACATAATAGGAGTTGCCCTTTTTATATACACAGTTTTTATTAACAACAAGTACTTCAGAATATACCTTGTCGGTATATATCTTAATATCAGGTAATTCCTCACCATACATATATGATTTACTGTCAATATCAAATACAACTTTTACTTTATTGCCCTGTGCAATATTTGATATTTCCCTTACCGTAAGCTTTTTATTTTCATTAAACGATAATGACTTACTTTCTTTTATGTAATTCAATTTATCAATAGGAATGTTCGTCACCAATTGCAGTTTATCAAATGATAATACACGGATTCTGTTGCCTGTATCCACCGACTCCACTATTCCGTTGCATGGTGCTTTTATTATTTTCTGACCTGTGGTTATTTCTTTGTCTTTATATATTTCATTACCCGGCTGCACCAGTATATTATCACTTTCAATATCTTTTATATCTATTGTTATATATTCTGATGACGAAATTACTCCATCCGTAGTAACATAATATTCAATATCTGCCCTTGTTACCCGTATAGGTTCTCCGTATGCCGCTTCTTTATATTCGTAATAGGTATCCTGGATATAGCTTTTCTTTTCGCTTCCTGAAAGTTTATACAATATAATAATCGGAGCAAGGAAAAGTAACAGAATAACCGTAATTACCGTCAGTTTAAAAATAGTATTCTTCTTAGCCATAATGTTCCCTACCGCTTCAGATATTCTTTAAAATATTCCTGTACCTTTTCGCCTAAATTATCTTTATATATTGCATATAATAACTGTTCCGAATGTCTGGTTTCACAGTTGATTCCAACCTTTGTTGCATACAGATTACCGTTCTGCTCATATTCAACAAGAACCTCTTCATTGACTGTATAAGCTAATTTTCCTACAAATTCTTCATCTTTGAGGACTATATCCATGCCGATTGTTTCTCCTGCTTTAACAGGCAGTTCCATACCGTCTTTCCATTTCTGGCTTATGGCATTGTCATCTGCCAGGCTCTCAACTTCAATGCTGTCAATTGTTGTTCCTTCGGTTGGAGCAATGAGACTGATATTTTTAATAATTACATCATCTTTGGCATTATACTCAAGTCTAGGTGGTTTGATGGTTCCGTCCTTATTTGGCTGTATATTAACCATGCCGAAAAATATACTGCCAGCTTCCAATGCGTATTCTCCAACATCGAACTCCTCAGCCAGCTTTATCAGTCTGACATTACCTATATCAACGGTTTTCTTATTTCCTTTTATATCAACATCAATGCTGTTAATTACCTCTTCTTCTTTTATGTCATTAAACCTAACCGTTATATTTGTGACATAATAACTTGGGAAATCAGACTCTTTAAGTCTTGAATATTCCTTGGTAATCTCATCCTTCATTTTAGCAAATTCTTCCGGGTTATTTAATTCCAGTTCACTAAATTCTTTCCAGTCCGTATTATTATATATAAGGCATACATACTCATCAAATAATCCTTCACATAACTGGCTATCCGAACATGACACTTCATATCCGTTATTTGTCGCCACTTCTGCATTTACATCTTTGCTTTCAATGGGTTTGTCCGACAATACTTTGAGTCCTACACTTGTGTGAGAGCTTATTCCGTCAACTATGTTCATGTTATATGTATTTGTACATATTATATACTCGTCATCTTTTATTCTATCCGGAAGGACTTTTATATATTTATTATCTTTTAAATTATCGTCCTTTTTTCCGCAGCCCACGAGGAAAGCAACCAGTAACAGTACAGCAATTACTATTCTGCTTTTATATTTTCTCATATATTTTCTCTCCTTTTTATAGTGGATTGATACAAAATATCAATCCACTTATTCTTGATGTTTTTATCCCTTCCTCACCGTATAGTATTCATAATTTATTTTAGGAACATATGTCAATGTTGTTGTGTAAATAGTCTTCCAATCCGTCTGATTCTTAGAACACTTTTCTACAGTATACTCAACTCTTCTCCTCGGACACCCAACATAAAGATAATACACGCCATTTGGTGCGTTCTTATCAATTTGAAATGTGTAATTAATCTCATTAGTAAACTTTTCTGTTAATCCAACTTCAGCTTTCGCACCTACTTCACAAAACATGGCATTATACTTATAATCTACTGATGCTGACGCACTGAATATAACGGTATACGCTTTGGTAAGTTTTATTACCGGTGCTGGAACAGCGCTGCTTTTTTCAATCCCCGGAGCTCCCAGTTTTTTAATCTCATCCGATGGTCCTGTATAAGTGGTTACATAATGATATTGGTAACCATCACTTACTGTTTCTACTACAACTTTTGTTTTTTCAGTTGCTGCAAACGTTGTTAAACCATTAATCGACATACAGCCGACCATCCCCAGAACTCCTGCCAGTAACCTCTTTGCTTTCTTGTTTTTAATCATAGACTTTACTCCTTCCGTATTCATGGCATAAAAAAAGCCATAGTTTCTGTAACTATAGCTGAAAGTTTTATGAAATTCCCTTTAATTATCTCATACTACCTTCAACCTTTTTACAAATTTATACTATCATATAGTAAAGCCTTTGTAAACAGTTAATTATGGATTGAAAGCTTAAATTTATCAATAAAATTTTCGCTATTAAAATGTATTTTTGAATTTCATTTTCTTTCAAGTAATAATACTCATAAAGTTGTTTTATGAAATCAGCTATCTGCTCCATCAGATAGTGATTCTTCTGTGCCTTTTCATTCCAACTGCATGCATGCTCTATATTTCCCTGCCAGTGTTTCTGTCGGTTGAATCCTTGATTTTCTATTTTCCATCTGCTTCCCCCCGGTTATAACATCGACTCAGATAATAATCATTTTTTCTGCTGTAGCATCTATGATGACTTGCCACTTATTAAACACTCTGGCATCATTAAATGATTTTCCGTAACTCCATGAGGGAGAGTCCCAAGCATAGTTTTTACAGAATTGTCGATATAACTTTGGTTTCGCAGATCTTTTACTTCACTAAATTTCTTAAATAATTCCGGGTAATATTTGTTTTAAATCCTATTGCATTCAACAATCGGATTCTTTTCCAGTTTTCTTTTGGCTCTTTCCTGTTCTCTGCTCATTTTTTCTTCCTTTGCGATAAAGTTTTTTCTTTTATTTTACCTTATAGCAAAGAAATCGGCTTAAATTTTTGAACTATAAGTGCGAATTATTTTTACCTTTCAAAGCTGCCGGATTTCAATCTTGTACCACAATGAATTTGAAAAAAATTCGTGAAGTCGGTTGATTTTTTTCAAGAAATCCGGCTATAATAATATCGGATATTAAATCAGCCGAAAGGAGAGGTTTTATGGAATATATTAAACGACATGCAGAAGCAACGGTGAATACGCTTTCCAAAATGTTTGGCGCGATCCTTGTCGCCGGCCCGCGGCAGGTCGGTAAAACCACTATGCTTCAGCGCATTACAGAAGGGATGAACTATGCAACTCTCGACGATCTGATTGTCCGTGCGGCTGCACAGGAGCAAAGCGGTACCTTTTTCAAAGACAATCCGCCTCCGGTGTTTGTTGATGAAATCCAGAAGGCACCGGAATTGTTTTCTCAGATCAAGATGTTTATAGACCGGGAACATAAAAAAGGGCAGTTTTTCATGTGCGGCTCTCAGCAGTTTCAAATGATGAAGGGCGTCAGCGAATCACTATCCGGCAGAATCGGACTGGTAACTCTGCTTGGTTTTTCTTTGCGCGAGTGGTACGGTGTTTCCAATGACACACCGTTTCTGCCTACGGATGAGTATTTTGATGAGCGCAAAAAGCAGCTTGCCAACATTCCATACGAGGATGTATGGAAGATGATCCACCGCGGCTCTATGCCGGAACTCTGTGAGAATCCGGATTTTGATTGGCAGATGTTTTATGGTGCATATGTGCGAACCTATATTGAACGCGATGTTCGAGATCTGTCTGAGATCGGAGACACCGTAAAATTCACTCGCTTTATGACTGCTGCCGCAGCGTCCACCGGGCAGCTCGTCAACCTTGCCTCTATGGCGCGGGATGTCGGGATCAGTCAGCCGACGGCGGAACGATGGCTTTCGATTCTTGTGACTTCCAACATTGTTTATCTGCTGAAGCCATACTCAAACAACATCACCAAGCGTGCAGTGAAGACTCCAAAGCTGTATTTCTTGGATACCGGGCTGGCGGCCTACCTTACACGGTGGAATACGCCGGATGTTCTGAAAAACGGCGCTATGGCCGGCGCTTTCTTTGAGAGCTTCGTGATTTCCGAGATCATTAAGAGTTATTATAACAAGGGAATCGTTGAACCGCCGCTGTATTTCTATCGAGACAAAGATATGAATGAGATTGATCTTGTGATCGAAGAAAACGGAACACTGTATCCTCTCGAAATGAAAAAGCATGCGGATCCACAGAAGAAGGATATGGATGCATTCAATTTGCTCGACAAGATCCCCGGCACTGAGCGTGGCCCGGGCGGAGTGATTTGTCTTTATGACAGGCTTATCACACTGAAAAGCAATGACCGTGTTATTCCCATCAACTATCTGTGATAGACTTATGTGATTAAATTAAGGCAACCGAGTTGACCAAAACAGAACTCGGTTGCCTTTTCCGCTTATGATACGGTATTCATTATGTCAGGTTGAGTTTCACCAAACTCCTTAAAAAAGTGTCTTCGACACTCTCAACTCCCCTAGCCCCTCATTCATGAGGGGAAGGGGTTTTCTTATGTTCTTCTTTATTGTAAAATTCTATTATGAATATATTACAATCCATCTTTACCGATTATTATGAACATATCATTTACGAACTCCATCCTCGTCCTGCTGTCATTGAAAATGTCAACAAGATGATCCATTGTGGCGACCCTTCCCACGGTGGTGCTATGTATGGCTGTCCTCACTGTGGCAATCTTAAATTTGTTCCCTTTCGCTGTAAAAGCCGTTTTTGCCCTTCCTGCGGAAACAAATACAATCAGCTCCGTTCTTTCCATATGTCCTGCAAGCTCGTTGCCTGTGTTCATCGCCATTGTGTATTCACTATCCCGAAAGAACTTCGTGATTATTTTCTTAAGGACAGATCTCTCTTAAATTGTTTATTCCATTCTGTCCGCGATGTTATCCTCCGCATGTTTTCCAAAATGAATAAAGCTGAAAACTTTACCCCCGGATTCATCTGTGTCCTTCACACCTTTGGGCGTGATCTAAAATGGAATCCCCACATCCACGCCCTCATTTCCGAAGGCGGCGCCGGCTATATCATCCCATGGCGCCCTGTCAAACATTTTGATTATAACTTTCTTCGGAATGCCTTCCGTAAAGTACTGCTTGAGCAGCTTGTTTCCTGTATTGGCCCATCTTTTCGTAAAGTTAAAAATGAAATGTACACGAATCACGCGGATGGGTTTTATGTTCGTGTAAAGCCGAATCTCTGCACCCCTGATATTACCATTAAATACATCAGCCGATATCTCGGCAGACCTGTTATTGCTACATCCCGTATTGATCATTATGACGGTGAAAATGTAACTTTTTCATTACCAGACACGAAGATGACAAAACTGTTACCGAAACCATCCCTGCTTTGGACTTCATCAAAAAACTGATTGTCCATATCCCCGAAAAACATTTCAAAATGCTCCGCTACTATGGGATATATGCAAAACATCATAAGCAGGAAAAGAAGCTCCGTAAATGTGTTTCTGCTGAAAAACAACGTTTCATACGTTCTATTCAGGACTGGCGGCAGTCCATTCTGCTCTCTTTCGGATACGACCCTCTCTGTTGTTCCAAATGTGGTACCTCTATGTTGGTTTTAGAAGTTTACCACAAAAAAAACTTCATAAACAACGTCATGGCGAATCCAACACATTCGCTCTTTTGTCATGTCATTTTTTATTTCCAGTTCATTATACACCATTTCTGACGATTTGAGAAATTTCCTATAAAGTGAAAAAGGGATTATATTGTGAATATATTCACTGTTTTTTAGGTCTAAGTCGGTCATTCTCAGTCATTCTCGGTCTTTTACCGTCATCCTCGGTCATAGACGTTCACGAAAACCCCCAAAAAATACAAAATTTGCAATATTTTTACCATTTGCGCATCACCCCTTTTAAAAAAAGTTTTTTATGCTAAAATTATACTATGAAGATAATTATTAGCTCTTCACTTATTCAAAGAGAACTGTAGTAAAATCCTATCGGCATACCAAAGTATACTTATTTACTTTTTTTACTTACTACAGTTTGTGGGGTATTTGACATATAATATGGGAGCCCCTGACGTATAATATACCATACGCCAAGGGCTTCTTTTTTTTATATTACCATACTCGTAATAACTACGCTTGCAGCAACTCCTGCCATTGTTGCTATAAATGCTCCTGCAAGAGTCCATCGTGTTTTGGTAACCTTTGCCGCCGTAGCATATACACTTAAAGTATAAAATATTGTCTCCGTACAGCTCATAATGATACTCACGAGGAATCCCTCATAAGAATCCGTCCCACACCGCTCAAATAAATCCAGGCATAATGTATTTGCCGCATTTGATGAGAAAAATCTTACTATAATAATCGGAATCACATCCGCCGGTACTCCGATATGTGTAGTATATTTTCCGATGGCCTTGGCAATCCACAATAACAGACCGGATGCGCTTATAACCTTAACACCTATCATTAATCCAATAAGTGTAGGAATTATTGAAAGGACAGTCCCCAGTCCGTCCTTTGCCCCATCAATAAACTGTTCATAGACTTTCTGTTTTTTTATCAGACCATAACCCACAATAAAAATTGCAGTAATCGGAATCATAAATTCCGAAAGATATATTATTATTTTCATAAAATAACCGAAGCATAGAATTACTACTATTCTATGCTCCGGTTACTTTGATAATTATTAATTTTTATTCTTATCATCATCAGGATGAACTTTATATGACTTAAATCTGGTAAGTCTGCTTACCCTCTTTGCCTTAGCTTCTGCTCTTTCCTGAATCTCTATATGCCTGTCAAGTTCGTATTCATCATACATTTCTGTTCTGTTTCTCTTATCAAGGCCCTTTTTCACAAGTCTTCTTATAATATCATAGAGTACCGCAAAAACAGGTACACCTAAAACCATTCCGGCAAATCCCCATATACCGCCGAAAAATGTAATGGAAAAGAGTACCCAGAAACTTGAAAGTCCTGTACTGTTGCCGAGTATCTTAGGTCCGAGAATATTACCGTCAAACTGCTGGATTGCCACAATTATTATGATAAAATACAGGCACTTTATAGGGCTTATCATAAGGACAATAAGTGCCGACGGAATTGCTCCGATAAAAGGTCCGAAAAACGGAATAATATTGGTAATGCCTACAAAAACGCTTATAAGCAAAGCATATGGTATTCTGCAAAGTGATGTAACAATGAAACAGAGTATACCTATGATAATGGAATCTATTATTTTACCATTAATAAATCCACTGAACATCTTATCTGTATACTTGATTTCTTCCATAACCTTGTCCGCCCATTTTCCTTTAAAAATGCTGTATACAAGCATCTTACCCTGGACTGCGAATTTCTTACGTTCATGAAGAATGTATATACATGAAACACCACCGACAAGTATATCTTTAAGAAGTACAAGTATGCTTTTAAGGCTGTTCGTAACACCTGAAATCACAACCTCTGTTTTGCCGCCATTTATAAGGAATTCATTGAGAAATTCCACAACTTTGTCTGAGAAATTCGTAAAAAAGTCTTTAATCTGTGCCTGCATATTCGCATTATTCTTTGCAAGCTTTGTCAGCCAGTCCGAAATATTCTGAAGCCATCCCGGAACATTCTCAGATATAGTCATTACACTGTCTATTACCTCAGGAATAATGGCTGCAAAAAGAACATATACAAGTGCAACAAACAATATTGCCGTACACCCTATTGCTATATTAATCTGCAGATTTTTTGCCCGCTTTCTATTCTTTAATTTAGCAAAAGCCTTGCCAAGCCAGTTTTCAAAAATAGCACATATCGGCTTAAGCAGATATGCCAGAACCGCACCTATTATAAATGCCCTTACGCTTTGGATTGATACTTTGAAAAATCCAAACAGTGACTTATCTTCAAAAAATAAATAATAAAATAAAATACATGCTGCAACTACAATAAATGCAACCAGACCGATTGTCAGATATTTATTAGGCAGCTTAAATCTTTTTCTGCCGGATGTTCCCGTTTCTTCTGTTTTAACACAGTTGTCGTCCATATGTCACCTCTTAAATTTTATGATTTTGTATCTGCATATCCTACGTCATGTAATTATACACTAACATATTATTTTTTTCTACTTTCAAATATAATAAAACGGTCTATTGAATTAAGAATATCCGCAAAGTCTTCCCTTGGTGCAAGCTCAACATATTTTGTAAGCAATTCGGTTTCGCTGTTTTTATATCTTCCGTAAAAAATATCAAAAACATTATGTCCCCGCATATAGCGTTTTATAAGTTCCATATTATCTTTTACATCCTGTATACTTTGCAGATCATGTCCCATAATCTGTTTTAAATGTATTCCGCTCCTTATCCTGTTCAGATATTCTTTCCATTTCTGAAGAAATATTTTGTAAAAATCTGATTCTGACTTAATGACACCTAATTTTGCCATTATCGCGGGATTAAGAAAATAGTTTTCAAAAGAATAGTATTTTAATATAAGGACATTCTTCTCCGTTACTCTCGGGAGATGGTCTACGTCCCGTAAATCCTGCTCCTCGTAATACCTGCAAAGCTGTTTTCTCAATTCTTTTGGATTTTTGCCGTCACCGTCCCTTATCATCAGAAACTGGTCTCTTATATATACCTGATTCATATATTTAAGGTTGGCATAGGTCTTAATATTGGTACAACTGTTGGTAGTAATTATCGCAACCCTGCTAAGATTGCCATCTTCGTCATACATCTCACTATAATATTTTTTTAGAAGAATAGGAAGTCTGCTTTTATCCTGTTTTCCCTCAACAATAAAAACAAAGTTCACATTCATCAGATCGTTTGCCGTATATCCCAGATCTGACAAAATGACACTTATATCCGTCTTTTCCTTAACCACGGACCTTCCTTCCCTGTCACAGACCATCTGTCTTATCTGCCTGCTGTTAAAATTAGGGAGAAGATTAGGCGAATGTGTTGTAAAAATAACCTGGTGTTTTTTGGAAAGACGATAAAGAATATCCCCTGACTTTTTTTGTAATGTAGGATGTAATGACATTTCAGGTTCTTCCATCATTATGATGCATGGATAATTACTATCATCCAGATCTGCTTCCAGAAGGGACAGCATGTATATGCTTCTCATTCCCCGTCCCATATATGACACAGGTCTTGTAAATCCGCCTGCATCTGTATGAATCTCCGTGTTCACGGTAAGCATGCTTTCCAAATCATTATTCATTGAATATACAATGGTGTCCTGTCCTCCGTTTCTTCTGTATATCCTATTCACCTTTGCCGAAAACTCATCAAGATTCATCTGATATGTCTTATATTCAAGAAGCTTTGAAGTCTCAAAGGCGGTCAATTCCTCCACCGTTTTTCTGTTTATAAGGCCAATACAGGAAAAACAATGGTTGCATTTTTTTGCATGCTCAAAAATACAACATCCTGCTTTCATACATTTCATTTCCTCATTTTCCTGCAAAAAAAGCATATCCCTGGAAAATACGGTAAGGTTTCTCTCCGCATCCAAGTAATATATTTTTGGAAAAATTGTTGAAATCCACTGGTTATTTTTATGAAAACCGTCATCCCACCTTACTTTTCCTGTCCTATTGGCATAAAAGGTAAACGATAACACGCCGCCATCAGGTTCGTCAAATTCTTCTCCATCCGGAACATAGGACGGAAGCCGTTCTCCAAATTCCCTGAGCCATGGTTCATATCTCCGGCAGCGGCTGACCAATCCCATTTTTTGAAGATTGGCAAGGTCACTGTCAAAAATTCTGAGTCTTATGCTTATTTCGATATTGGCACCACTGTCATCAAAATCAGCGAATTGTATTTTGTAGTCACCACATACCGCTCTTATTGCATCTATTACCGTACTTTTTCCTGTATTATTCTGTCCTACGAGAATAAGTGCATTTTCTATATCTTTAATTTCCAGATTATCTATTGATTTAAAATTACTGATGCGGATATATTCTATTCTCATCATTTCCTCCGTATTCCGGTTACTTCACCTGATTCATCTGATTGATTGAACCTTTCTTGAAATCCATAGCATTATCAAGGGTTGTCCTGCTTATTGCTTCAAGGGCTTCTTCAGTAAAAAAAGCCTGGTGGGAGGTTATAATTACGTTAGGGAATGAAAGAAGCCTTGCTGTAATTGAAGACTCAAGAATATCTTCCTCCCTGTTCTCAAATACATTGTGTCCTTCTTCCTCGTACACATCAAGACCCACGCCGTGGAATTTTTTTGATCTTATGCCTGCAATCAGGTCTTCCGTGTCAACAAGTTCGCCTCTTGACGTATTTACAAAAATAACATTATCCTTCATAAGAGAAATAGTCTTGGCATTAATCATATGATAATTCTCCACAGTAAGCGGGCAATGTAAAGATATAAGGTCAGATTCCCGTAAAACTTCTTCTAACTCTTTGTATTCTATAAAATCAAGATTTTTGTTAGGGTACTTATCGTAAGCTATTACTTTCATCCCAAATCCGTGACAGATTCTTGCCATTGCCGCTCCTATCTTGCCTGTTCCGATTATACCCGCTGTTTTTCCGTAAAAATTAAGTCCCTTGAGTCCCACAAGGCTGAAGTTATTCTCTCTTACCTTTATATATTCTTTATGAATTCTTCTGTTAACACACATAGCAAGTGTCATGGCGTGTTCTGCTACTGCTTCAGGCGAATATCCCGGAACACGAAGCACTGTAATACCCAGATCATCGGCAGTGGCAAGGTCAACATTATTATAACCCGCGCATCTCATAAGAATAAGTGAGACGCCCTTTTCTCCCAATGTTTTTATTGTATTCTTACCAAGGTCAGAACTTACAAACGCACATATGGCATCATACCCATCCGCGAGAGATGCCGTTCTTTCATTTATATCTGTTTCTATATAGTCAACTGTGATTTCAGGATAATCTTTTAGCTGTTTGTTAAAAGATTCGATATCATATTGTTTTGCATCATAAAATAAAATTTTCATAAGATTTCCTCCTGTTGTTCATTAACATTTTTCTCCCTCATTATACCATTATCTGTTGTTTTTATGTACAATTTTATCTTTCTTTTCCATTATTTTTGCAAAAATAATTCCGGCCAGTGTGCTTACCGAAGTTGCTATTATACCGGGTATTATTATTCCCGCAGGATTAATGCTTCCATACTGTGCCCGATAAGCAATTACTGTTATCGGAATAAGCTGGATTGAGGAAATATTTATTACAAGAAAGGCGCACATGGCAGAGGACATAGATGTTATATGTTCTCCCGCCTTATCATCCTGTAAGTCCGAAAGTGCTTCCATCGCCTTAAGCCCCGCCGGAGTTGCTGCTACACCTAATCCAAGAAAATTAGAAACAAGATTAACGGTTATATATTTTCTTGCTCTATGTTCCTTAGGAACGGTGGGAAAAAGAAATGTTACAACCGGCGATAATTTTTCCTGTATACAGTTAATAAGACCGCTTTTCATGGCAATGTTCATTAACCCTGTCCAAAGTGCAACAACTCCAAACAATGTCATTGCCATATCAATCGCAGATCCACCTCCTGTAAGAAGTGCATCTGTTATTTTATCCACATTACCTGTTATCATGCCATACAAAGTCCCTGCAAGAACCATAAATGCCCATAAATAATTAAGCATAAAAAACACCTTTTTTAATAATATATTCCGGGAAGCTATTATTTATTACATTTTTATATATAAAAAGCGGCATAATCCAAAAGATCATGCCGCTTCCGTAAAAACTATCCGTATATCGTTTATTATTTGTTAGTTGATCCTAACGCGCCAAACATTTTGCTCATTGGCATTGACTGAACGTATACTTTACCAGGACCTGTTACAATCGTGTTAAAGAAACCTTCTCCACCAAATAAAGCATTCTTAACGCCGCCTGTTGACTTAATATCCATTGTACATGTTGCTTCCATTGCCGCAAGATAACCGGTATCAAGAATAATCTGCTGACCGGGTGCCAATTCATATTCTTTGCAATATCCGTCAATTTCAATAAATGCAAGTCCCTGACCTGATAATTTCTGCATAATAAATCCTTCGCCGCCAAAGAAACCTGCTCCAAGCCTTTTCTGGAAAGCTACTGAAAGTTCAATGCCCGGTGTGCATGAAAGAAATGATGATTTCTGACAGATAAGCTCTCTGCCCGGAACAATCTCAAATGGTTTGATGCTTCCCGGTAAACTTGATGCCATGGCAATCATTCCCGGACCACCCTGTGCTGTATAACGGTTCATAAATAATTTTTCACCGCTGAACATTCTTCCCATCATCTTACCAAAACCACCATTGGTAGTTGTCTCCATTAGCATATTAGGAGACATCCACGACATTGCTCCTCCTTCTGTCATAATTGTTTCGCCTGCTTCGAGGTTCAAAATAAGTGTTGGCAATGTACCGCCTTCAATTGTGTAATTCATTCTGTCCTTTTCCTCCTATTGAATGATTAGTGTGATTTATAATAATTGATTAAACAACCATCAAGTATTATCTGTCGCTCATCATCTGTCAACGGATCCATCTTAAGCTCAAATTCTTTCATTCCTTTGTTGACTACATAAGCTTTCATCGCTGAGGCTTTATCCTTAACAGCCTTGGCGATTCCCGGAATGAAAATATAATCTCCGTTAGCAAATGGCAATTCACCTTTATCAATTATGAATGGAAGCATACCCCAGTTAATAAGGTTACTTCTGTATCTCTTTGTGGCATATTCATTAGCAATGTTGGCCCATCCGCCAAGTACCTTCTGGCATGATGCTGCCTGTTCTCTTGCCGAACCGTCCCCGGGTTTAACTGCAAAAATTGTACTTCCTACACCTGTATTATCCTTACATACATCGTAGCTTTCCTTAATCTTATGCATAATTTCCCTGAGTTCAGGTACAGCTTCACCCATACACTGTCCTGCTTCTCTTGCTTTTTCTGCCTTCTGTATTTCTTTAGCTTTTCCGACATATTCAGGATCTTTTCTCGAAAGCGTAAACTCCGCAAGTCCAAGTGGGTTAGATCTGAATGAAGAAGTCTCTCCTGAAGGAATAAGTTCATCCGTTGTTGTTACAGGGTCATGAATCTCCGATACAACCTTGATTATAAGGTTTTCAGGAAGTTCTACCATCTGTGGCCAGTCCTTGATATTAGGACCAAACTGTATCTCCTGTTCAGGGTCTGCAACTCCCTTACTATCAAAAACTCTGTTTTCATATATTGTCTTATCAAAATGATATGTAGGTCCTGTGTATTCCACATCCATATCTGTTGCAGCCGTAAGGAATCCCTTGTTAGCCGCTGTTGCAGCGATTGAACGTGCATCCATAAGAGCAACCGAAGCAACCTGACCGTTCTGTATCTTAGAGCCTTCTCTGTTAGGGAAGTTTCTTGTTGAATGTCTGATAGAAAACGCGTTGTTGGCAGGTGTATCTCCGGCACCGAAACAAGGTCCGCAGAATGCTGTCTTAACAATCGCACCTGTCGCCATAAGGTCTGCAAGTCTGCCGTTTCTTGCAAGTTCAACATAAATAGGTGTACTTGCAGGATATACGCTGAGCGTAAATTCATCGGCACCGATTGATTTGCCTCTTAATATGTCTGCCGCATCACAGATATTTTCGTATCCGCCGCCGGCACAGCCTGCGATAATACCCTGGTCAACATAAAGTCTGCCGTTTTTAATCTTATTGGTAAGATTGAACTGTACCTTATCTCCAAAACTTATCTTCGCTTTCTGCTCACAGTCATGAAGAATATCTTCAAGGTTGGCATTAAGTTCTTCTATTGTGTAAGCGTTACTTGGATGGAATGGCATTGCAATCATTGGCTTAATCTTGTCAAGTTCAACAAATACTGCTCCGTCATAATAAGTAACGGCACCCGGATTAAGTTCTTTGTATGCTTCGCTTCTTCCATGGATATCATAAAAGTCTTTAATCTTATCATCTGTTCTCCAGATTGATGAAAGACAGGTTGTCTCTGTTGTCATAACATCCACACCGATTCTGAAATCGGCACTGAGGTTAGATACGCCGGGACCTACAAATTCCATTACTTTATTCTTAACATAACCGTTAGCAAATACTGCTCCGATAATGGCAATTGCAACGTCCTGCGGACCAACACCCTTCACAGGTTCTCCCGTAAGGTAAATTGCCACAACACCCGGACGGTCTATATCGTATGTCTTGCATAATAACTGTTTAACAAGTTCAGGTCCGCCTTCTCCGACTGCCATTGTACCAAGAGCTCCGTACCTTGTATGGCTGTCAGAACCAAGAATCATCTTACCGCTCTCGGCAAGCATTTCCCTTGCGAACTGGTGAATAACTGCCTGATGAGGTGGTACATAAATTCCGCCGTATTTCTTGGCGCAGGTAAGACCAAACATATGGTCATCCTCATTAATTGTACCGCCTACCGCACAAAGACTGTTATGACAGTTGGTAAGTACATAAGGAATAGGGAACTTCTCGAGTCCGCTGGCTCTTGCGGTCTGGATTATACCTACAAATGTGATATCATGAGATGTCAATTTATCAAACTTTATCTGAAGCTTGTCCATATTTCCCGATACATTGTGGGATTCAAGGATTCCGTAAGCAATAGTATTCTTCGCCGCATCTTCTTTAACCGGTACGCTTCCTGTTAATGCTTTAAGTTCATCTAAGTTGTTCTCATCAACAACCTGTGTTCCATTAACGAGATATACGCCGTTTTTACTTAATTCGATCATATCTTTCCTCCATAAAAATTATAATCACAGCTAATTTTATAATATTCGTTTTAAAAAATCAATGTTTATGATATAATGAGTTCATAAAAAATTTTGGAGGGTGTATGGTTACTAAATCAAGATTTACATACCTGTCAAGAGACGGTATACACAAATGTCAGGCATATAAGTGGCAGAATGACAACGTTCCCGTAAAGGGCATATTACAGATTATTCACGGTATGCAGGAACATATGGAACGATACGATGAATTTGCATCTTTTATGTGTGACAACGGTTTTATTGTAGTCGGCAATGACCATCTGGGACATGGTCTTACCGTATTATCCGAGGAATTGGGTTATTTTGCAAAAGATAATGCAGATGTAATTGTGGTCCGTGATGTCCACCGCCTTAAGAAGATGACTGAGAGCGAATATCCTGGGCTTCCTTATTTTATACTTGGTCACAGTATGGGTTCATTTATTGCGAGAAAATATCTTACCATGTATGGAAAAGGTATCCGTGGTGCAATTATCTGCGGAACAGGAACGAAGCCTGCCATTGTTACAGGTTTTGGTAAGATTTTATCCTCAATTTCCGGCATTTTTTCAAAGGGACATAATAAGTCCGGGCTGATTAACCGTCTTTCTTTCGGCGGCTATAATAAAAAAATAGCCAATCCCACAGGAAAGAACGACTGGGTTGTCCGTAATGACGATGTTCTAAAAAAATACAACGAAGATTCTCTTTGCGGTTTTCCATTTACCAGCAATGGTTTCAAAACGTTATTTTCAATATTACACTATGTGGACAATCCGAAGAACCTTGTATCAATTCCTAAGTCACTCCCTATTTTTGTAATTGCGGGAATGTGTGACCCTGTGGTAAATTACGGTAAAGGTCCTAAAAAAGTCTATGACACCTACAAACACATCGGAATTTCCGATGTGTCATTAAAGCTTTATCCTGACATGAGACATGAGATTCTTAACGATATTGACCGAAATATTGTTTATGAGGATGTGCTTAAGTGGATTAATAGCAGAATATAATATAAGTTCAATTCATTCCCAATTACAAAAAAGTGCAAAAAATACCGGCTTCAAACAGTCTGCTAAAAGTTCTGACCTTTTGAAGCCGGTTCAACCCATAGTCATTCTTTAACCAATATGCTACAGGCTATCCGTGGTAGAAAATCTATTCGCTCTGTTCAGCAATAACTTTTCTGAACAGCGGTACAATCTGTGCAACAACAACAGCCTTGATTAAATCCAATGGAAGGAATGGCACAAAACCGTATGTAAATGAATACTTGATTGAGTGTCCGCCAATAAATGTAAGCCAGAGCATTCCAAGAAAGTCTATTAAAAGTGCTGCGGCTACGGAAAGGATTGTAAATTTAATTCGGTTGTATTTTTTGCCTCTAACAATAGGAGCAAGTATCGCAACTACGATAAATGATAATGTATATCCGCCCCATGGTCCGATAAGGTATCCGATTCCTGTGGCACCTCCGATAAACACAGGAACGCCGACGATTCCAAGAAGCATCCATACTGCAACTACAAGTGCAGGCTGAAATGCAGGAAGCACAAAAGATATAAGTAAGACCATAAAGTTTACCAATGTAAGATGTGGTGCTCCCGGAATAGGTAATGAAATGCTGATATATGCAGACACACATAAAAGTGCAGCAAACAATGCCATTAATACGATTGATTTAGTGTTAAAATATTTTTTTGCCATTTTTTCTTTTTCCTCTTTATGAGGTTTCCTCCTATAAATTCCTTTTGAAGTATAGTAGTTAATTTTCTAATTGTCAACCATATTTTTATTTAGGTTGACAATCTATCAATTTGTCTCTGATTCTTAACGTATAATTATTGTATTAAAAGACACTTCTTCTGCATAAAATTATATACATGAATAAAGCAACCAAAACCATACCCCGGATATTAAAAGACAATATCTGTACCGTATTTAATTTATTAAACTTAATAATCGCTGTTATGCTTGCCTATGTAGGCGCTTTTAAGAACCTGTTATTCATAACTATTGTCATGACCAATACCGTTGTCGGCATAATTCAGGAAATAAAGGCAAAAAAACAGATTGAAAAGCTGTCGCTTCAGTCACGCCCCCATGCAACACTTTTAAAAGGCGGCATTGAAGAAGTGGTTACCCCTGAAAAAATCAGAACCGGTGACATATTACTTCTATACTCAGGGGCTTCTGTCTGCACTGACTGTACTGTTGTTACAGGTTCCGTGGAAGTTGATGAATCCATTGTTACGGGAGAATCCGAGCCTGTAACACATCATCCGGGCGACACGATTTTAGCGGGTTGCAGCATTATTTCAGGTAAATCAACCGCAAAAGCATTATGCGAAAGCTCTGCATGTTTTACTTCAAGGATGGTAGATGAAGTTAAAAAGACTGATGTTGCCAAATCAGAACTGATAACATCCATGAGCAAAGTCACAAAACTCACAGGTTTTATAATTGTGCCACTTGGAATACTTTTATTTATCCAGTCCTTTGCAGTCCGTCACAGTACCCTTTCGGAAGCCGTGGTGGCAACCTCTGCCGGGCTTCTCGGAATGTTGCCTAAAGGACTTGTGTTGTTAATAAGCATAGGGCTTGCCACAGGTGTAATCAATCTCTCCAGGAAACACGTTCTGGTAAGGGAATTAAATTCCATTGAAAACCTTGCCCATTGCAACATCCTTTGTCTTGATAAGACCGGAACACTTACAGAGGGAAGTCTTAAAGTAGAAAAGGTCTCAATGGAAATTGATAAGAACGAATTTAATAAACTCCTTTCGACCTACATTAAACACACCGATGATAACAATTCCACTTTTAAGGCAGTAAAGCATTACTTTACAGCCGCCTCCTCTTACGAAATTGTTTCAACAACGCCTTTTACTTCAGAGAAAAAATATTCAACCGTTGCGCTGAAAGACGGACGTACACTCGTACTCGGTGCTCCCGAAAAGCTGACCTGCAATATTTCCTCCGATGTTATGCAGTTAATGAAAAAAGGCCGGCGAATCCTCTATGTAGGTATCTGTAACACCAATGAGATAACACCCCTCAACATTACTCTTGCCGGTAAGATTGTCCTTTCCGATGTCCTTAGGAAAAATGCGTCGGAATCCGTTAAATATTTTAAAGATCAGGATGTAGAAATTAAAGTCATATCCGGTGACAATCCGGTTGCCGCTTCCTGCATCGCAGGTCAGTGTAGTATCAAAAATAATGATAATTATATAGATGTGTCCGGTTTAGATGGTGAATCCTTGGAACAGGCTGCCGTAAAATACACAATTTTTGGCAGGGTTACTCCTGAGAAAAAACGTATCATCGTCAGGGCATTGCAGAAAAATAACAATAAAGTGGCCATGACAGGCGACGGAGTCAATGATTTACTGGCATTACGTCAAGCGGATTGCTCCATTGCAATGGGAAACGGCAGTGATGCCGCCAAACAGACCGCACAGTTGGTTCTTCTGGATTCGGATTTTGGCGTGTTAAAAGACGTTATTTCAGAAGGCCGCCGTGTCATAAATAACATGACTAAATCGGCCGGTGTCTTTTTTATAAAAACAATTTATTCCGTACTGCTTTGTATTTTATGTCTGTTCTTTAACAGGGATTTTCCGTTTATTCCGATTCAGATTACATTGATAGATGCGGTAATAGAAGCTTTTCCTGCATTTTTTATGTCATTTGAAAAGAATGACCGCAAAGTCGAAGGTACCTTTTTACGGAATGCAATTACAAGTGCATTGCCTGACAGCATTGCCATATTCGCCTGCTGCCTTGTATTTCTCCTTATAAGTCCGGCACTCAGCATAAATGAATTGCAATGCAATCTTTTAATGTATCTTTCTGTAGGTTTTATAAGCCTGGCAGCCGTAGCCAAATCATGTATGCCTTTTAACAGCCTTCGTCTGTTTCTTTGTCTGTCATCCATAATTATGTTTACGGGTGCAGTAATTATTATGGCACCATTTTTACAGCTTGCTGCACTTACGGAAAGTCTGCTGTTACCTATGGCTGCGGTTATAATCCCCGGAATTATATTCTCCCTGCTTTTCAAGAAAATTTAATATCTTTTTTTCATCCATTATAAAAGGCTCTATGCGTGAATGCATAAAGCCTATGTTTAATCCTAGCCCCAGACTTCTGTGGCAATTTCTTTTACAAGTTTAAGTTTTGCCCACTGTTCTTCTTCTGTAAGTTTATTTCCGATTTCGCAGGAAGCAAAACCGCACTGTGGACTTAAATATAATCTGTCGAGAGGAATGTATTTGGCCGCATCATGAATTCTGTCAATGACAAGCTGTTTATCCTCTAACTTAGGAGACTTTGTTGTTATAAGTCCGAGAACGACTTTTTTATCTCCGGATACTTTTGCAAGAGGAGCAAATCCGCCTGATCTCTCATCATCAAATTCAAGGAAGTATGCATTTACATTTTCTTCACCGAATAAAACATCCGCAACAGAATCGTAAGCACCCTCGCTTGCATAGGTTGAATGGAAATTACCGCGGCAGACATGGGTATTAATAATCATATCCTTTGGTGCGTTGGCAATAACCCTGTTATTGATATCCTTATGTGCTTTCTGGAATTCGCTAAGTCCTTCCCTTGTTGTTCCGTAAAGTGTATGTCCTATTTTGTCCGCAAACATACCCCATGTACAGTCATCTAACTGGATATTTCTGCAGCCTGCGGCATAAAGGTCATCAATAACCTTTTTGTAAACTGCCACAATATCGTCTTCAAGCTCTTTGTCATCACTGTATACTTTTTCTGTATTTAATCTGTTAAATGGCATTGTAAACTGTGCCAGAACCTGAGCAGGCGAAGGCATGGTCTGTTTTGCTACTGTATTCTCGTCTTCTAATGCTTTAACGAATCTGAAATGTTCGACAAACGGATGCTCTTTTGATAAACCGATTCTGCCGACTATATATGTATCATCAACCATCGCTGCTTCTCCGTGGAAAGGAAGTCCTGTTTCTGTAGGTGTATGTCCTACACCATCAAATCCCCACATAAAGTCGAGATGCCATGTTGCTCTTCTGAACTCACCGTCTGTAATTACATGGTAACCGAGCTCCTTTATTTTTGCTACAAGTTCAACGATACACTCGTCTTCAACTTTTTTTAACGCAGCATAATCGGATTCTCCGTTATCAAACTTTCTTCTTGCTTCTTTTAATTTATCAGGCCTTAAAAAACTGCCTACAAAATCGTATCTGAAAGGTGTCTGTAAATTACTCATATTCAATCCTCCGTTTTCTTAACTTGTGGATAGTATATCAGTATAAATATTTTTTGAAAAATACATTAAAAATGCAGTTATTCATATTTTAAAACTATGGACAGATGCTTTTTTAATGCTTCCATATATGAAAAAGCATATTTGCTGAACATAATATTTTTCTTTCTTATCGTCCCGATTCTCATATAACAATTTACATCAAGTGGTTTGGCAATAATGCTTTCACTGTTTAACTTACGGTCAATTACACCTGAACTAACTGTAAAACCATTTAGTCCTATTACAAGATTGAAAAGTGTCGCCCTGTCCCTGACCTGTATATTCTTTGGGAAATCAAGCATGCTTAAAAATTCTTCCGCATAATAAAATGAATTTTTTTCTCCCTGTTCAAAAACAAGATACGGATATGCTTTCAACTCTTCCACTTTGATAATATCTTTTTTTGCAAGAGGATGTTCCTTGCAGATAAACACATGTGGATTTGCAATAAACAATTCCTCAAACACAAGCTCATTCTTTTTTAACATCTTACTAAGAACTTCTTCATTATTTTCCGAAAGGTATATAATTCCAATCTCACTTCTGCCCCCGGCTACGTCATCAATGATCTCACCCGTCTGTGTTTCCCGGATAATAAAACTGTACTGGTCGGCATCATATTCTTTAATAAGGTCCACAAAAGCATTAACCGCAAACGAATAATGCTGGCAGGATACCGAAAATTTCGGAGTTCTCTTTTCCCCTGTCCCAAAATGTTCCTTCATAATATCTGCCTGTTCAAGCAACATTCTTGAGAATGATAAAAGTTTTTCCCCATCTCTTGTAAGCACCACGCCTTTATTAGATCTTACAAAAGCAACTATTCCCATTTCTTTTTCCAGATTGTGAATTGCATTACTGAGACTTGGCTGTGAGATAAAAAGCTTTTCTGCCGCCTCAGTAATATTTCCACATTCGGCAGTTGTCACATAATACATAAGCTGTTGTAATGTCAAATATTTCATTTCCTTTCTACATAAAAAGTCCTCCTGAAAAAACTTCAAGAGGACTTATATATTATATTTCTCTTTCTTTTCTGTCTGCGATATCTACATAGTCAACATGATGTCCCACATACTTATATGCCGGTCTGATTATCTTGCCTTTGTTGACAAGTTCTTCAAGACGATGCGCACTCCATCCGGCAATTCTTGCAATTGCAAAGATTGGTGTAAAAAGTTCTTCAGGAATTCCAAGCATCGTATATACGAATCCGCTGTAAAAATCCACATTGGCACATATTGGCTTTAAGGTATTTCTTGACTGTGCAACAAGCTTCTTAGATATATTTTCAATTCTGTCAAGAAGCTCATACTCTTTAAGATGTCCTTTCTCCATGGCAAGCTTATAAGCATACTCTTTGAGAAGAACTTCTCTCGGATCCGAAAGGGTATATACCGCATGTCCTATTCCATAAATAAGTCCTGCCTTATCAAAAGCCTGCTTATCAAGTATCTTCTGGAGATAGCCTGTGAGAGCCTTTTCATCCTCCCAATCAGTAACATGGCACTTAATATCTTCTATCATTTTCTGAACCTTAAGGTTGGCACCACCATGCTTAGGTCCCTTTAATGATGCTATTGAAGATGCTATTGTTGAATAAGTATCTGTTCCCGAAGACGTAACAACATGTGTCGTAAAAGTAGAGTTATTACCACCACCGTGTTCCGCATGAAGAACAAGTGCAACATCAAGCACTTTGGCTTCAAGTTCTGTATATTTACCGTCAGGTCTTAACATTCTTAAAATATTCTCGGCTGTAGAACACTCAGGGTCCGGATTACGGATAATCAACACATCATTCTTCTTGAAGTGCATATAAGACTGATATGCAAAAACTGAAATTACCGGCACCTTTGAAATAAGCTGGAGCGACTGGCGTAAAACATTTTCAACAGAGATATCCTCAGGATTCTCATCATAAGAATAAAGTGTAACTATACTCTTCTCAAGTGCATTCATAATATTAGCGGAAGGTGCTTTCATAATTACATCACGTACAAACTGTCCCGAAAGTTCACGAAGACCGCCTAAAATATTAATAAACTGCTTCAACTGATGTTCTGTAGGAAGACTTCCGAAAAGCAGAAGATACGTTGTCTCTTCAAAAAGGAATCTCCTGTTGTGTGCCTTTCTTACAAGATTATTCACATTCTGACCCTGAAAGTAAAGTCTGCCGTCACAAGGTACCGGTTCCCCATCAATAATATCAAAAGCCACTACATCGGATATCTCAGTAAGTCCTGTCAGCACGCCTTTACCGTTGCTGTCTCGAAGACCTCTCTTAACGTCATATTCCATATATAGACTCTGATCTATTGTACCTGATTTCTTACAATACTGTACCAATTCCTCATACTGACTATCGAGTTCAGGTAACAGCTGCATCATTTCCTGATTGTTCACGGGTGTGCCTCCTAACGCCATTTCAACTAGCCTAAAAATATTATCCTATATTTTACAACAAGAAAACGTATTTTTCAAGATTTTCTATTCAAAAACCCGTTTAATACTGTCATAATGTAAAAAATTACCGTTTTTCGCAAACTCTTTTATCTGTTCATGGCTGGCTAACATAAAACCATTGGTCTCCGTCTCCTGTGGAATAACATCATTTTCATCAAAATCCATTACAAAATGGTAAACATCCACGAAATAGTTGTCACCTTTACCCGGATTCTCTCTGTGATATGTAAAAACAAAGCCTCCATCCGCATTGCTTACATCAAGCCCTGTTTCTTCAAGAACCTCTCTCTTAACAGCATCGTAGGACTCTTCACCTGCCATACAGGCACCGCCTGAAACTTCCCATGCCCCCGGTGCCCACACCTTGTCCATTGCACGTCTGGTTATAAGATACTTTCCGTCCGGTCTTGACACTACCCCAAGAACCGTAAGATGATACTCATCATCCTTAAGGCAGAAATCGTTGCGCCTCATAGTTCTTCCCGTAACCTTTTTATTTACATCATAAATATCCCAGCGTTCATCTTTTTCCATCGTTATTTTCCTCAATAAGCTTTTCTAATACTTCATAATAGTTCTCAAAAGTTTTCCTGCAGCACATCGGATTATCTATTACCATTCCGCCTGTCACAAGTCCCGTAACGGTAAATGCCATCGCTACCCTATGGTCATCATAAGTCTCTATTTCTGCACCGTGGGCTGCTCCGGATGATATAAAAATATCGTCTCCCGATATATGACAGGCAACACCGCATTTTGTCAGCTCATTAATTATGGCTGCCATTCTGTCACATTCCTGACCTCTTATGTGTCCTACATTCCTGATAACCGTATCTCCGTCAGCAAATGGTGCTATTGCCGCAAGTGTCAATGCCTGATCCGAAAAATTATTCATATTGACATCTATGCCCTTCAAACCGCCTGTCCTGCTGACTGTAATTCCATCTTTTGTCTCTGTAACTTCACATCCCATTTCTGCCAAAACATTAAGAAATTTCATATCTCCCTGAACTGAAGATTCAAAGACATTTCTTACAGTAATTTTGCCGCCCGTAACTGCCGCCATTGCATAAAAATAGCAGGCTGCCGACACATCAGGTTCAATGTAGTAGTCACCTATAACAGCTTTCTGATTACCATCTACGATATATTCTTCACCATCAAAAGTAACGTTAATGCCAAATTCTCTCAACATATCCATAGTAATCTCAATGTAGGCGCCTGTCTTTTTTTCACTTGTAATCCTGATTCTGATACCGCTTCTGGTCACAGGAGTTACCATAAGCATTGCACTAAGGAACTGTGTGCTGCGGCTTATGTCCATGGTTATATCCTTGCAGACTCCGCCATTGCCAATAACCTTTGCGGGAAGGTGACCCTCGTTCTTAAGATATTCAAACCTCGCACCCATTTCTGTGAGAACATTGAATAGCTCTGCCATAGGTCTTTTTTCCATCTGCTCTGAGCACATCACGGTATATTCGCCGTCAGAAAGTGCCAACATCGCAGTCAGAAACCTTGCTGCCGTTCCCGCACTTCCCACGTCTATTGTTCCTGTCTTATATGGAATTCTGCCGCCTGTTCCTTTGATTTTAACAACTTTTTCATTTTCATCAATTTCAAGTAAAAATCCAAGACTTTGAAGACAAGCTAAAAAATGTCTGGAATCATCACTGAAAAGTACGCCTCTTAATACGGACTCCTCTTCTGACAATGTCGCAAGCAAAAGTGCACGGTTCGTCATGCTCTTAGACCCCGGAACAGTCACCACTCCCTCTAAAGGGGTGTCAATTTTGGGTACAAAATATTTTTCCATATTACATAATCTCTTTCAAATATCTGGCTACGGCGTCCTGCCATGTTGGTAATGGCTTAAATCCGTTTTCCACAAGCTTGCTCTTATCAAGTCTGCTGTTAAAAGGTCTTGCCGCCTTAGATATTCCATATTCAGCCGTTGTTACGGGAACTACCTCGGTATCATATCCTGCCTGTTTAAAAATCTCGCAGGTAAAATCATACCAGCTTATATATCCGCCTTCATTAGTTGCATGATAATATCCATATTTTTCTGTCTCAATCATATCCACAAGAAGTCTTGCAAGGTCAAGCGTATATGTCGGCGTACCAATCTGGTCGCTCACAACCCTCACCTGTGGATGGGTCTTGCCGACGTTAAGCATTGTCTTGATAAAATTCTTACCATTGACACCGAACACCCATGCAATTCTGACAATAAAATATTTATCAAGAATACCACTTACTGCCTGTTCTCCCATAAGCTTAGTAGCACCATAAACATTGAGAGGCTTATAATCTTTGCAGTCCGGTTCCCATGGTGTCTCTCCCTGTCCGTCAAAGACATAATCTGTTGATATATACATCATCTTGCAATCATATTTCTTACAAGCCCTGGCAATATTTTCTGTTCCGTCTGCATTAATTGCCTTGACTTTATCTTTCTTATCCTCATCTTCTGCCAGATCAACCGCAGTCCAGGCTGCGCAGTGAATTACCGCATCCGGTTTTACTTCGCCTATAACCTTGTCCACGCTTTCTTTATCCGTTATATCAAGCGATATATACTCGGCTTTAGTCACATAAGAACCATCCCCGACTCCCTGATATTGCTCTGCGATATCACTTCCGATTCCCACATGTCCTCTCTTGTTAAGCTCATTCATGACGTCATGACCCAACTGTCCTGCAACGCCTGTCACAAAAATTCTCATACTTGCATCTCCTACTATTCTGCTTATTCTAATACATACTTTATATTTTTGATGTTGGGATGTCAAGGAAATAAGAAAACCGGAGACATATTAATATTTTATAATAATTTAAGCCTTAATAATGTCCTTTACAGATTCTTCCGATATGTTGAGCTTTACGGCTATTTCCGGTATTGTGTTTCCAAGTTCGTATAACATCTTGATACGACCAACCTGTTCACCCCTTGCAGCACCATCAAGTTCACCTTCTTCATACGCTATCTGCTTTATCACCTTTTCGTGTTCTTCTACATCAAATTCAAATAAACTCATTGACCTGACCTCATTTCTGTTATTAGTGAGAAAATCCTTAAGAATACCGTTTCCGATACAATAATCAATGGCTGAATCCACTGCCTCTCCCTTATCCATTGTTTTGAGATTGCTTCTGATGCATCCGATAAACTCTGAATATTCCTTAAGGGGTTCACATCTGTCCATTAAGGTGCAATCCACCAGGTTATTGATATTGTACAAGGATAGTTATTATGATATCGTTTTCATCGGATTTTCGTAACGATTATCATGTGTATTTTCCAAAACATTTAATTATTCAGTGAATTTCCATCTGATTGTTCAATAACCTTTTTCACTTCTTTCAAATCTAATCCGCAAAAATCAGAAATCTGTTCCGGTGTCTTACCGGAATTAAACATCGATAATATAAGTTCAGCTCTGCCTCTGATAGCACCTGCCTCTTCTCCTTTATCATAGCCCGCAAGTTCACCTTTGTTATAGCCCTCAAGTTCACCTTTATCATAGCCATCTTCATACGCTATCTGCTTTATCGCCTTTTCGTGTTCTTCCGCATCAAATTCAAATAAACTCATTGACCTGACCTCATTTCTGTTATTAGTGAGAAAATCCTTAAGAATACCGTTTCCGATACAATAATCAATGGCTGAATCCACTGCCTCTCCCTTATCCATTGTTTTGAGATTGCTTCTGATGCATCCGATAAACTCTGAATATTCCTTAAGTGGTTCACATCTGTCCATTAAGGTGCAATCCCCCAGGTTATTGATATTGTACTGGATAACCACAAGTTCAAGATTAGGTATCTCGTCCTTGTGGGCATATAAATCGGACAGACGCATTACCCTGATTGGCGGCTGCTCATTAACACCATTATAAAATACAACAAACTTAGGATTAGGTAAGGTAAGGGCTTTGCCGGTATATATATCAAAATTACCAACATATCTTTTAAAACACTTTGTCACATATTCAAGGTTGCGGTATGGCATATTCGGGTTGACTGTTGACTGGTGTTCAAAAAGGTTAAGCTTCATATCTATGATACAGGAAATATCATTCTTGCTCGTCATATATATGGCATTTTCAAGGGTAGTTATCTTGATATCGTTTTCATCGGAAAAGTCGGTGTCGTTAACCGCATTAAAGAGTGAGAGAAGATTAGACTTATCTTTGAATAAAAGCCTGAATACGGTATCCTTGTATTTTCTGTTTACAGTTTCATTATTCATATGTTCTCCTTCCAGGCAGAAAAAGCCATTAATTCTAAATAAAAACTTCCTGCCTTATAAAATTAGATTGGGTATAAAGCATTGATTTCAATTTAGAAATTAGAAATGACTTACGTCATAGAAAAAAGAATATGAATGCTTTAATCGTATGTTAGCACAAGACTATAGAAAAATAAAGAGGATTATTATTAAAATTTTATAAATATATCTGTTCATCAGTTTCCACGCAATAGCAAGACATAGCACCACCTTTTTCTACAAATGATGCTCCGGTATCAATACACATATAACCGGTTGCTCTGCAGATATGGTTACTTTCATCATCATTTAGATTCATTACCGGAACATGTCCTACAATCAAAAACTTATCTAAACGGTTAAGGTCATATTCTTCCATACGGTGGATATCATCGGATAATAAAAAATCGTATAAATTTATGTCCGCCGCTGCCTCAATCGATTTTACAACATTAATTGTTTTATCCTTATTAAATATTATGCAATTTGCAGAAAATCCGGAATGAGTAACAACTGTTTCACCATATTTTGTCCGGATTTCCTCATAAATAGGCAGATTTTTAAGGAAAATAGACAGATTTTCTTTCGATTCTTTCGTCATCTTATTAAGACTTTTTATTGTGCCTGCGCCACCAAATAATTTATAAGTAAAATCATCCAGTTTTCCATCAAGATAGTTCAGACAAAACATTTCATGATTTCCCATAAGTATTTTCATTGAACCTGTTTCAATGTACGGTTCTATATATTTAATCAGTTCAATTCCATAATTACCACGGTCAAGAACGTCGCCTGCTATTATCATTTTATCACGGATTCCGTCAAAATCTATTTTTTCAAGCAGGTTTTTAAACTCTGTGATTTGCCCATGTATATCTGAAATAACGTAATGCATAGTGAGTCTCCTTTAATATGGAATTATTATAACATATACGGATTGTGAATTTAAAGCAGATAGCGTATGAAGATGGCTATTATAAAGGTGAAGCTACAGGCAGAGCTGAATTTGTATTGTCAATGTATAATTCCGGTAAAACTCCGGAGCAGATTTCCGACTTCTGCGGATTGGACTTAGATTATGTTGAGGACATTATTAAATCATATTAATTAATTGATGTAACCTCAAAATGTATTTTTCATAAAAATAAAAAAGATATAGGCGTATGCCCTTGCTTGGGGCATACGCCTGTGTGCTATATTCTAATAGTAATATTTAATATCACAATATGAATATGTTGTATAGTTTCTGCTATATGTATAGATTTTTTTATAAGGGCGGCGGTTATATATATAGTTTTTCTCACGCCAATATCCAGTCCAATTCCAATGACATTTATGTACATTTACTGAAAGGGAATATCCAAGACCTCGTCCTCCCTTGTCTGTTATATCAGAAGATTGTATTCCTTCTTCAGTGCTATAAAAATCACACATACCAAATGTGTTAATAGGAATAGAATCAATATGAGACCCATTATCATATTTATTATGATAATGCCAATAATGATAATCTGTATGATCTAACTGCCATTCAGCATCTCCTGTATCTGATGGCATTTCGGTATCCCGTCTATGTCCAGATTCCCATTCTCCTGTATAAACCTTACGTTCACCAGTTCTTGTCCATCCATTAAGTGAAGCACTTTCACTTTCTGTGGTATCAGTTTTACTCCTTGTATGGACATGTCGTGTATCACTTTCAGCAACATAATTTTCTGACTCTCCACTCCAGCTACCATACTCTATCCGTAAAGTTCGGGTTGCCTTATATGTGCGGCCTTTATAATTATAAGATGCTGTTATGACTGTATTGGCATTTGAGCCTTTGTTCTTGTTAAAAGCAACATATCCATTATTAACGGTTGCAACAGATGTATCTGATGATGACCAGTTAATAGATATGTTTTCCTGATTTCCGACATCATAAGAGGCGGTTAATTGTGATGTACGATTGCCATTTGTACCACCATTAATTGATATGCTTGGCGTTTTTACACTAATCAGGTATGAATAATTTTTTCCACCAAATGACAAAGTAACATTTTTATTTCCTGCCGAATTCATATCAGGGTAGTTTTTACCAACTCTGCTATCAGCAGCTGAAATTTCAGCGGTACTTCCATCATTATAGGTTGCAGTTATTACGGCACCCGCAACTTTGACTGTATCGCCAATATAATACGTTGTTTCGTTAGCATTTTTGCTTAATGTAATATTGGTTACATATATTTCAGCCCATCTCGCATACAAAGTAGCATCCTTTTCATCCTTGCAGACAGAGGATTCTGTAACCCTGTCACCGCCGGAAGCACTGGTATACCAGCCTTCAAAAGTGTATCCTTTTCTTTCAGGAGTAGGCAGTGTGCCATATTCTTTGTCATATTCCGCCTTTATCGAACGCTCACTAAGAGTACCGCTTCGTGGGTCTAATGTAATTGTAATTGCCTTATTTGACCAATATGCATACAATGTATGTTCTTTTGCATCTGTTACTATATCAGTTTCAAGAACTTTTGTACCACTTCCATTTGCTTTAGTATACCAGCCCATAAATGTGTAACCAGTTCTCGTTGCCAGTTTTTTGCCATACTCTGTTCCAAGATTATACTTAACATTTGTATCTCCTGTAACGTTTCCGCTACCTGCGTCATAGGTAACAGTTACACTTTTAACTGTCCAATGTGCGTATAATGTGTGCCTTTCACCGGTTGACATTACATCACTTGACGTTACTTTAGTGCCACCATTTTTATCTGTATACCAGCCATCAAAAGAATAATATTTTCTTTCAGGAGTTGGGAGACTGTATTTTTCACCCATAGCAATATTGGTAGAAGAAGTTCCTACTTTTCCTCCATTTGCGTCAAAAGCTACTCGCACATAAATTCTTTCCCATCTTGCATAAAGTGTCTGGGAATTTACATTATTTACTTTAGTATCAGCTTCTACCTGTGAACCTGATTTTTCCGCTGTATACCAGCCAAGGAACTTATGATACTGCATTGTTGGTACAGGAAGTTCACCGTAGGTTTCTGTATAATATACCGTTCTTTCTGATTCCGGACAAGTTCCGCCTAAAGAATTAAATTTAACGGTTACAGGCTGTTTTCCAAGGCTCACTGTAAGAAGTATCTTAGTACCTCCCTTTTGTGAACTGCCTGCCTGTGGTGTCTGTGATATTACTAAACCTGCTGCAACATTGTTGTCGTAGATTTCATTTTTCTCAACTTTGAGGTTTGCTGATGTAATCATTTCAGTTGCTTCATCAAAATCCTTGCCAACAACGTCAGGTACATTAATAAGTGCTTCATCCGATACTACAGTTATTGTAATTTCATATCCTTTATATACTTTTGCACCTTTTTCTTCACTCTGTTTGATTACTGTTCCAAGTTCATAATTTTCGTCATAAATATAATCAACTGTCACAACCAATCCAAGTTCATGAAGTTTCTCTTCTGCATCTTTATGCTGTTCGCCTACAACATCAATCATATCAAATTTAGGCGGACCAGAAGATACAACAAGTGAAATTACATCTCCTGCTTTCGCCTGTGTTCCGGCTGCCACACTTTGGCTTACGACACAACCTTCTGCGACATTTTCATCTTCTTTATAAGTTATATCACAATCCAGACCGCGTTCTTTTACTATGTTAATTGCTTCCTCTTCTTCAAAGTAAACAACATCCGGAACAATATATGACTGCTTTCCTTTAGATAAAACAATTTCTACTGTCGCATCTTTCTGTATTGCTTCACCTTCTTTAACGCCCTGTGCAAGAACGTACATTGCATCATAATCTGCGTTATATTGATATTCCGAAACAATAAGAATAATTCCCTGTTTTTCACAAAGTTTTTTCGCCTCATCAAGAGAAATACCTACTATATCAGGCATAACATCTTCATCAAAACTGTAGTCTACGTCAGGATCTCTTCCCAATGACACTGTAAGGGTTACTACTGTTCCGATACTTGTTTCTGTTCCTCCCGCTATACTCTGGGCACATATGTATCCTTCAGGAAAAACACTGTCATAATCTTCTATTATTTCGTAAGATAATTCCATATCTTCGAGATTTTTTATTGCTGTATCTTTGTCAAAGCCCACAACAAATGGCATTGAAACGCTTCGTTCTCCCGCACTTATTACAACACCTAAATTGTAATTTATAGGAACAACGGAACCTACTGTCAGTTCCTGCATAAGAATACAGTCCTCTGCAATCTGGCTGTCATATTGTTTACCGCTCACAACAAGATTAAGGTTTTTCTCTACAAGTGTAGCCTGCGCCTCATCCTCAAGCATACTTACTATACGCGGCACTCTTGTCATTCCATCAGGTATATAAATATCTCGCGGTGTATGCTTTTTGAAGCCTATAACTCCTGTTAAAAATAATACAATAAGGGTTATTATTGACACTAATGCAGTCGGAACGGCAATTTTTACACCTAAAGGCCATTTTAATATATCTATCTTCTTGATTTTACCGTTTCTTCTGACTACTTCTTCCTCAGTTGTTAATTCCTCAATAAGCGTAGGCATATCCGGAGTTCTGTCTTCAATTCGCACATTCATTGCATTAAGTAATGCATTTTCGACATTTTTGGATATTGTCTTGCAATACTTACTAGGCGGTTCAAGCATATCTTTTTTTCCATTTTCAAAATATGCTCTTCGTTCCATTGCGTCAGGTGGTGTTTTTCCTGTAATCATTTTATATAACACGGCACCTACTGCATAGACATCTGTATGTGGTCCCTGGTCTCCACGACTTCTGTACTGTTCCTCTGGAGAATATCCCGGTTTAATTATTACCGTAAGACTTCTGCTGTGACTTGTTGTCGCATATCTCGCAGCACCAAAATCTATCAGTTTAATCTGACTGTCTGTGGATATCATTATATTATCAGGTGCAATATCTCTGTGTATAATGCCTGCCTGATGAACCGTCTTAAGAGACTTCATAATTGGCATCATCATCTGGATTGCAACTTTTTCAGGCAATGTTCCGTTTTCCTTTAAAAATTCTCCGAGAGTTACACCCTCAAGATATTCCATTATGATATAGGCGGTACCATTTTCTTCAAAGCAATCATATATTTTAACAATACCCTGCTCATCCTGAAATTTCGCCAGCCTTCTTGCTTCATCCAAAAACTTTTTCAAACCATCATTAAACTGCTGTGCTTTATCACCATTAAATACTGTCAGATGTGGTTTACCTGGCATTCTTGTTGAAAATTCACTTGGAAGATATTCTTTAATTGCTACTCGTTTTTCAAGGACACTGTCCCATGCTATATATGTAACACCAAATCCTCCGTAGCCGACTACTTTACCAACAATATACTGTCCGTGCAAAATTGTTCCCGGTATCATATGGATGGCCTCTTCGGGCATAGAATTTTCTACATACCCACAATGAGGACATATATTTAATTCATCACTGTATGTTTCCATACATCCTAAACATCTTTTCATCATCATTCTCCTTTGTATCCAAAGTTATCTATTTCGCTAAGAATGTTCTTATAAAACTGTGCATCATCACCAATAAGTGTTTCAATAGCACCTTTATTAACCGGTAATTTAGTTTTATCTCCCAAATCACCTTGCATATACAAATAATCCTGTGCGGTAGGGTCCTCTATAAGATATGCTAAAAGCCTTTCAGCAACTTTTATCTCATCTTTTCCTGATATACCTGAGATACTCCAGTCACATCCTGCACGACATTGTACCTCATCACCTTCAAGTGTAATATGTTTACACTTACCGGTCATAGTCTCATATATTCCTTCAATGTCTTTGCTGCTGCCAAAATATATTGCACTTTGTCCCGAAACAAATGCTTCTTTGCCATCTTCTATTTCTCTGTATTTGCCAAAATCCACTTTATCGTTGTAATACTCTATCCAATCATCATCTATTGAATAGGTAATTTCTTTATCATCCGATACTATTTCATTAATATCTTTCAGAAAATCTCCGTCAAATTCTGCTTTAGTTGTGTTAATAAATACTACAGGCATTACAAAGGATGTAGGTATCTGTTTTTCCGATTTATAATATTCTTCATAATTATTCAGAAAATATAATTTGTCGGTATCAACTTCCGAAATAACATTTCCAAGAGTTTCAGCATTAGATAATACAGCTTCGTCAATACCGGTACTTTCAAATAAATCCGGCAGATTATTTTCTTCTGCCGCCGCCTTTAATCTCTCCGAATATTCTTCTTTCGGAATTGCTTCATAGTTAATTTCCACATTGGAGTACATTTCTGTGAAGTCATTTAATGCCTGTGTTATACCTTTTGCCTTATGGCTTTCTTCCATGTTATCCGCATCATCCATCACATACCATACATTTATCTTTGCATCCGGGAGGGTTGCTTCTCCTTTCTGTTTATTCCAATTTCTTGAAAAGTATGTGACAAGTCCGGCAACAATCAGTACCGAACTTGCAATCCCTATCCATCTGAAATTCTTTCTTCTTTTTCTTACACTTTCCACAGAACGGACTTTTTTCTCGGATGTGATTGCTGCCATAAATTCATCAATAGTCTGATATCTTAAATGAATTTCAACAGACATTGCTCTCATTATCGCATTACTCAGATTTTCAGAAATTTCAGGAATCAGTTCATGTGGAGGTTGTACCTTATCCTCCATTTTTCTGTTGGTGGATTCATCCGGTTTCACTCCTACAACCATCCTGTACATGGTTGCTCCAAGCGCATATATATCCGTCCATGGTCCCTGTTTATTGACAGAATCGTACTGTTCTGCAGGTGCATAACCCGGCTTTAATACGATCGATAATGTTTCGTTAGCTGAAAAACGTGCTGCGCCAAAGTCGAACAGTTTAATTTTTCCGTTACTTAACATATATATGTTATCCGGTGCTACATCCCTATGAATATATCCGGCTTTATGAATATCTTTTAATGCACCGCCAACAGAAAGTGCTATTGCTACCGCTGATTCGCCATCAATTCGGCCTCCATTTTCTTTAAGGAATTCATCCAGCGTAACCCCTACGAATAATTCCATAACAAAATATGCTGTGCTGTTTTCTTCAAAAAATTCCATAACATCAACAATATATGGGTTATCAAGAAATTTTGTAGCATTACGCGCTTCATCAAGGAATCTTTTTAATCCATCGGCATAGTCTTTATATCGTTTCCCTTTAAACACAACAACATCCTTTGTTCCAGGTGTTCTATATACCAGTCCCGCCGGATAGTATTCTTTTATCGCAACCATTCTCTCCAATTTGGTATCATACGCTTTGTATGTAATTCCAAATCCACCGAATCCAAGAACTTTACCTACAATATATCTTGATTGGAGCACAGTTCCTGCAAATAACATATACAATTCTTTTGGTGGTTGTCCCTCTGTATATCCGCAATATGGACATACCCCAAGGTCTTCATCATATTCTTCAAAACAATTATTGCATCTCATCATAAGCCTCTGATTTCGTCTATTTTCCTATATAGTCATCCCATGTAAACTCAGGACCGCAAAATGGATAAAACATAAACATAGCTTCCCCAAGCTGAATAATATCTCTTGATTTTATTTCTGAAAAAGTCATAAGAAGTTCATCGTTAAGATATACCATTCCGTTACCGTCACCAGGCTGTATCAGAAAAATTCTTTTCTTTGGTTCATATGTAATAACTGCATGCTTATCCCTTGAAACTGTTGGCTCCGGTATCATTACATCCATTCCGGCTCCTCTTCCTATCATGTTTTTGCCTGCTTTAAGATTAAAACTTTCTCCCTGACATTCGTCTCCTTTAATACAAACAAGCCAGCCAACAACAGGTTCTGTCTCTGCATCTGCGTAAATACCCACAGTTTTTGCCGAGTCATAAGCGGCTGCCGAGTTGTATACCGGCTTCTGTATTACAGGCTCAGCATGTGGCACCAATTGTGGAATAGGTGTTTCATTCTGAAAAGCACTGCTTGAGTTTTTCTGGGTATATTCAACACTATGTATTTTTTCTTCGCTCTCTTTAACCGGCTCCATTGCAATAGTCTCAACTCCTGTTGAAGTTCTGACGCCCGTTGTTATATGGTTGTCATCAAGCTTAACCGAATTAGATATTACGTCTGTCATTGCCTGAGTCGCACACTCATCATTATTAATTACAGGTTCATAATTTTCTTCTTTCTTAACATTTCCAAACGGCCATTTTTTCTTTTCTTTATGCTGTTTTTTTTCTGCTGCATTCTGCATCAATAACTTCTCATCATCTTCTTTAGTTGCTGCGGGATAACCGCAAACCGGACACACACTATATTTTTCTCCATCGAAAAAGTGTAAATCCGGTCCTGAACATCTTGTCATTTTCATATTTTTATCTCCTTTTTTATCTTATTCTGCATATTGCTACTGTTGTATTATCCTGATTTTTTCCTTTGGCAAATAAAGCGGCTTTATGTATCAGTTGCTCTGCCATACTCTTTACATCCCTGTTTTTCAGTAAAATATCTTTTATCTCATTAATATTGAGGGATTTATACAAACCGTCTGTTACCGCCACTAATATGTCATTTTTATTCAGCTCATACAATTCCTTATTCAGGTCGTAAATTTCAATTCCACCCAGTCCGAAATAACTGCAAAGTGTGGACTTATCTTCGCTTAGTTTTAAATATTCATCATAGGATATTTTTTCTAGTCTATAATCATTTTCTGCCTTTAGAGCCACTGTATGATCTCTTGTTAATTGGGCAATGGCATTATTCCTTAAAAGATATAACCGGCTGTCGCCTACCGACAGGCAATACATTCCTCTCTTTTGCAATGCCAGCATTACACAGGTACTTCCTGCATGCATTTTCTTTCCGTCTTCGTTATGTAGATTGGAAATTCTAATATCAACTGAATCCATTGCATATATAAGAAAATCTTCATCAATTTTTTTCTGATTAATTCTCTGCCTATATAACCTGATTAACTCATTTACAGCTATACCGCTTGCAAGTTTACCGCTTTCAAATCCACCCATGCCGTCGCATACAACCACTGCCGCATTTTCTTCCGATACATCAATCCCGTAAGCATCTTCATTTTCTTTTCGCTCACCGATATCACTTACAATTGCTATTTCGTAATATTTATTTTTTTGGTATTCCATATTACCCAATCCATATTCCTATTGCGGAGTTGTTGTCCATATTCTTGTCTTTACCATTTTCATGTACAACCTCTGCCATTTTTTCAATCCATTCCTGTACGGTATTGCTTTTTTTAAGTATTTTACACATTTCTTTTTCTGTAATAAGTTCCCAAAAACCGTCGGAGCACATAAGAATGGCCTGACACTCATCAGTCCTCAATGGTTCTTCTATCTTGAATGCCGGTTCTTCCCATTCAATTCCCATTACCTTAAGCAATCTGTTTCTGTCAGGATGATTGCGAATATCCTTTTCTTTTATTTCCCTTGCCATTACAAGCATCTGCGGAACGCTGTGATCCAATGTGCGCTCCTTTACTTTATTCTTTTTGAAAACATAAATTCTGGAATCTCCGATATATCCTCTATATACGGTATCTTCTGAAATCAACACTGCTGTTGCAGTTGTCTTCATTTCATCCTGTGCTTTCTGTGCTATCTGTTCGGAAAGGAGCATACTCTGTGCAACCATAAGTGTATCTGCGATAAACTGGTCAGGTTTACTGACTCCCGTGTGGTAACACTGATCAAATACTTCCGTAACCATACCAGAGGCAACCTCCCCTTTTCCGTGTCCTCCAAGACCATCACACAACACATAGCATTTTTCTTTTCCATCCTCCAGTGTAATGCAGGAATCTTCATTTACTTTTCTTCCACCTATATTGGTGTACATATAACTGGTTATCATTGATTTTCTTCCCCTTTGCGTTTTTCTTCCATATAAGTATCTTTAATCTCAAACAGTTTTTCTATTCCTTCAAAGTCATCATCTCTGTAACCTTCAAAAACAACCTGTTCTATGTCGCTTCTCTGAAATCCAAAGTGTGCTCTTAAATCTATATTTCCTTCAGGATAAGGTACTCCGACATAATCAAAACAGACATCCGGATGTGCACCGTGGCTTTGAAGATAACCAAATATCATCATGTATTTTTTTAGATTTTTAACCTTAACTACTGAACCTATTGGTAATATTTTTTCCATCTAATGTACCTACTTTCCTAATCACTTCTGAAATATTGATTTGAACCCATCAACCATCAGTTCTACCCCTTCCATGTAGAAGTTACCAAATCCGCCGCTTTTTTTAACAGCCTCCTTAACTTCATCTACGGTCTGTCTGCCTATATCATAATATGCAGCTGCACCGGTTTTTCCGTTGGTATTTTCACGGTAATAATCCGTTACCACTTTCCCTCCCGGAATTTTATCGATTATATCAAATCCCGTATCAAACCCAACATCAAATGCTGCTTTAAATGTAGAACTGTAAATTAATTTCCCCAAGTTTTTTATATTAGGGTTATTCCAATATTCTCCATAGTTATCTGCAAAATTGTTTACCATATTTTTACCAAGGTCTTTAACCAGGCCTGCACCCGGTACAGAGCCCGCTGTTGCTGCAATCAAAACATCTTCCGCCATATCGATTCCTGTCTCTGCCGCCTTTTCGTAATTTCCTTGCTCCAAAGCATCTATATATTCAACTGTAGAATTAATATACTTAATTGTCTTTTGCAACGGCTTACTTATTCCTATTTTTTTTACTAATATGTCTAAAGGTCCGTCTTCTTCTGTTATTCCCAAAATTTGTGTTATATCGTTTAAATCTCCGTAAGCATTTACAGCATTGAGCCACTTATCATTTAAAAATCCGACACCATTTTTCAATGTTCCTGAAATAAAGGAAAAAGGAGATTTGCTAAATGCCAATTCATTTTTGGATACTATACCGCCAGTTCCTATTCCTGTTGCTAATGGAACATCCGACAAGTGTTCCTTCAAAATTTTTTTTACATTGCCTTCTGCTTCCGAAATATTATTTTCCACTGAAATTATATACAGTCCCAGTTTTTGCATGGTATTTTCAAGTCCCGTAAGACGTTCAACTACTTTTCTCAGCCTGTATTCAATTGAATTTTTATTTAAAACATTTACATCAAGTCTATTAATGTTTTGACTTACAACATTTTTTGCCTGACTGAAATAGTCACTTTTGATAATGTTTATTTCTTTTTCTGTTTCACTAATTAATCCCAAATCAATATCAATACCTGACATTTCTGATTTCCCTCCTTATGTTTCTTTTACTGCAATAAGGACATTTGCCATATTCGGCTTCATATTTGTTGTCGCATCTGGAGCAAAATACTACTCCGCTTATATTCTCTTTACGTCTGTTTTTCTTAAAAAATGAAATCAAAAACAAAACTAACGTTATTAAAACAATCATTGCCACAATTATTACAGCTATCCAAAGAACAATTTTACCGGCTCCTGATTTTGTACTCTCTTCTGATGCCTTAGTAACATAATCATAATCAAATCCCATTAGTCGGCAGCTCCTTTCACCGTAAGATAAAATTTATACATTTTGTCTGCGAATTTAACCTGCATGCCATTATGCAATTCAACAGGAATCCCTCTCTCCAGTTCTTCCCCATCTATATATGTATGATTTGTGGACCCCATATCTACCAGATAATAGATTCCGTCAACATATGATATGTATGCATGATGTCTGCTTATATGTGTACTGTTCACTACCAGATCGCAATCTTCATTTTTTCCTATAACATATTTTTGAGAAACTATATCAATTTTTTCTCCTGTATCCATATCCAGTAACTGAGCGAATTTTAATTTTTTCTCTTTAATATTTCCATATTCCTGCACTCTCTCTTTTTTTTCTGTTGATGATATCTTTTTTATCAATTCCTTAAATTCATACATGGAGAAATTAATTTTCTCTTTAAAATAAGACAAGTATTTCGTCACATAGTCTGCATTTTCTGACCTTGTAAATACAACGTAATAAGGAAGGTTTCTTAAAAAATCTAAAGTTTCATCCTTTTTTTCAATTTGTATTAACGGCAGGTAAATGTATTTAATTTTTTTAACCTTGGGATTATAAAATACGTAATTCATATTCAAAACAAGATTATTTTTCTGCATATATTTTGACTCTAACTTGTCAATTAATATCGGTAAATCCAATGCTATGTTAGTAAAATCTTTTTTCTTAATGCCTACTGATATTGCATCCATAAAAGGTACATATCCGGTTAAGTCATAAAACAACTTAACCTTATTACCTACTGTAGTTATGGTTGGTGTTATCAATTCCTGCAATTCACCGGAATTAAGTATTTCGATTTCTCTTCTGTTTAGCTTTATATTTTTCTGGCACATAACTATTACTTTGTCATTCTTTCGATATACCTTAAATTTACCTGCCATAATAAAATACCTTTCCTATTTTCTTTTACTTTTTTTACTTTTCTTATTTACTTTAGTAGATTTCTTATTGGATACTTTCTTTTGAATTTCTTGCTGCGAGGCTTTTAATCTTGCTTCCTGCTCAAGTCTTTCCTGTTCTTCCCGCTCCTGCTGTGCTTTTAATTCAGCTTCTTTCTTCCTTTGAATTTCTTCCTGACGCTTCTTTTCAGTCTCCTGACGTTTAATTTCCGAAGCCGTACTGTCTATGAGCGATGCTATATCCATTATCTCCTGATATATACTTTGAATTTCACCGTTTAAATTGCCGAGCATATTATTGACACCCGGCAATGACGGTGACTTAACGCCTTCTTTTATATCTTCTTTAATTTGATTAATTTTTCTCTGAGACTCAACAAATTCAGAAGCTTCCTGCCTTAATGCTGATGCTATATTTTTTGCCGCTGTATCATTAAAATCCATCTTGTCACCTTTTCTATTCAATAACATTAACAGAACATACTGCCCTGTACTTACCGTCTGATGTCTGGGCAACAATGCTGACTGTTCCTTCCGATATTCCCTTTACTTTTCCATTTGTGACTGTCGCGATTGAACTATCCTCTGAACTCCATTCAATATCCTTTTCTTCATATCCTTCAGGAATATTTTCAACTTTTATTGTTACTGTTTTTCCTGCGTCTACTTTCTGTGCAATATGATCTAATGAAAGATAGTTTCCGATTCCCGATTCATCCTCGGTCTTGTCAGGTTTTTTAACTCTGTATGTTATTGTATAAATATTAAAGTCATCACTGTACAGCTCCTGTTTAGCACATAAATTTCCAAATCCGCTGCCGCTTTCTTTTCCTTTATCAATGCTGTCCTTATCTGAAATTATGAATTCACCTGAGATAAACTTTCCAAGTAAGCATTTCTTTGTTTTATTAAACTCTATTTTTATGACAGGCATATATGCGTAAACCTTTATATCCATATCTGCCTTTTCTTCACAAACAAGTTCATCACCATCCATATACGCGTTGGTATTAAAAGTTTCTTTTGCTGAGGCATCAACTAATGCACCTGCTTTTAATCTTAATGAGATTATATCTATTCCAAGAGCCTTTACTGCTACAGCTACTGCTGCTCCTGCCTCTATTGATGCCTTAACCTCTGCGTCTGTAGTAACCTTGCAATCATTACTTTTCTTTACATCTTTTTTCTCATTTACTTCTAATTTACTATTGACATTTATTGTTGTTTTAACTGATACTTCACCGTTTAAATCAGCGTATAAATACAAGTCAAGATCAACTGATGCTATTCCTACAGTTACAATTGGAATCGTGGCAATTTTGACTTCGGTATTTAGTTTTCCGGTTATAGATAAACTATTTACAATTTCTCCTGATACGCTGACGGACGCACGTTTAAGTTTTAAAATCTTATCGATTTTTACATCCGGCGTTACCTTAAAATTTTTGACTTCAATACTGCCTTTTATTGTATATCCTGAACTAAATGGCTTGGATGGGGCAATAGCATTATCACTTGATTCCTTTAACTTTTCCAATATTGCATCATCTTTTATAAGTCCATTTGAAAAATTTTTAAGCATATCTGCAACATTAGTATTTGTAAGGTCTTTTCCCGTAATATTCATATCTTTAAAGGCATCTGCAACTTCCTGTCCCACATCTGCCATTTCAAAATCCGCTTCTATACGTGGATCACCTGTTACGGCTTCTTTGTGACTAAATGACGGATAACCATTGCTGTCAATTACAACACCTACACTGTTTCCATCTTCATCCTCAAGTGTCTTATTTGCCGATGCCGTTGCTTTAGGCGGTTTATCCGAGCTTAATTCAACCTCGAACTTAAATCCTTTTTTTGTTTTTTTCTTTATTGCATCATTTTGTATATATGAATATTCGTCCTGACTATTTATAATACAATTTGAATAATCAGCTTCAGGTAAGTTAAAATATGTTGTTTCCGCCGAATTATCATCTTCGATTGGAGTTACTTTTATACCATCTTCCGGAATTATGTTCTCGTAATCAGGGCAGTATGTTCCTTCTATATCAACTGATTCAATTACATCCTCTGCATCCGGAATTTCTGTAACAATCGTATAAGTTCCGTCTCCATTGTCTTTTTTAGATACAACTTTAAGTGCAACCTGTCCACCTGTTCCATTTTCAGAATCTATTATAAATACATCACTTTGTTCTAATTCATCTGCAACTTTTTCACTAACTGTATATGTACTGTCATTTACTAATGTGATATTATCTTCTTTACTGTAATCCTTAATATTTTCAACTAAATCTATATCACATACCTGATTGGCATTATCTGAAAAGTATAATGCCTGCGTTAAGGCAATAATATTATCCGCTTCTTCCGGAGTTATTCCCTGCCTTAATTTTTCCTCTGTATTATCCTCTTCATTAAGGATTTTATATTCTACCGCCTTATTTAATATTTCTTCATTAGTCATATCCACATCAGCGGCACTTAAAATCATTGTTGCTGAACTTACCGCAAATCCTAATGTGGCTACCTCATCTTTTTTAAACTCTTTTTTATCTGTTGAAATTACATTCCATTCGTAACACGACTGGACATAAGGAAATATCTCTGAATCAGATGGAACATCAGTAAAATAAGGAACTTTTTCATTATATTCATCCATTCCCCAGATTGTACCGATTGCTTCTACCCACGCACCTCTGGTAATGTACTTAGATGTGTCGTCATCAGTATTAACCTTTTTTGTACCACATCCTGAAAATGCAGATACCACCATTATCATTGTGATTATTAGTGATACAATCTTTTTTAACTTCTTCATAACGTACCTCCTGAATTCTTTCTAATACTTTGAAGTAAGCTTGCCTGCTCCGCTTTGTGCCGTATCCTGTGCAACATCATATGCCTCTGCTGCCTTTGCAAGGAAATTTACATAAGAAATAAAATTGTTATATAGATTCTTGAAATTATCCCTAAATCCCTGAATTTTTTCGTTATATTTACGTGCATCTTTTCCAAGCCATTGTTCGTAACCAAATAAATCGTCTACAATGCTGTATATTTTTTCATATATTGTCTTGTAATTTTCTGCTTCCTGTTTGATGGATTTACTGACTTTCTCAATGGAAGCTGATTCGACACTGATTTTTGTTGCCATATTAATACCCTTCTTTCCTTGTATTGTTTACCTGCCCTATTCAGGCAGGTAAACATATTATAATAACGTTATTTAAAATTAAGCTCATTCGTTGCTTCATTAATAGACTCTTCTGTTCTGCTATATCTATCTGCCGTTGTTGACAAAAATTTGCTATAATCATTTACAATGCTTTCAAATCTTTCAAATACAGGAGTCATTTTATTCATAATTGATAACATATTACTGGATGCATCACTCTGCCATGATTTTTCAAGGCTATTAACCTGTCTCTGTATACTATCCACAGCACTTCTAAGATTACCTGCTTCTGTTTTTATTTCTCCACTCTTTAAATTGAGTTCATTCCAATCAACATTAATATTAGCTGCCATAATTTTCTTCTTCCTTTCAATTAATAATCCGTTGTTAATTTACCGGCCTCGGTTGTTATGTCATCCTGTGCCGCATCGTAGGCCTTTTTAGCACTGTTTAAAAAGGTAATATACTTTGTAATATTTTCATCAAGGTCATCAAAGTCACCTCTAAATTCCTTTAACTGGCCTGAAAACTTATCACTGTCAACACCTTTCCAAGTATTATTCAGTTCTTCATCAATGTCATACAACCTATGGTATGCTCCTTGATATGCCTGCTGATATTCCTCAATTCGACTTTTGACACTTTCTATTTTTTCAGTGTCAACCATAATTTTAGTTCCCATAACTAAAGTCTCCTTTCTTTTTTTATATTAATAACAGTTCAGTACCGTCTGTAATCCCGGCCTGTTTTACTGTTAAATTAATATCAATGAGTTCTCCTGTTGTTCCGTAACACAAAATTGCCCCTGATGGATTGAAATCCTCATCAACAAGCGTATCAACCGCCTGTATAAGTAAGTTGGTCAACTTAAAAACCGGTATTTTTTCAGGTATTTTTACTTCGTAATGCGTACCGGCTCCCGGAACATTTACATCTACAATTATTCTTTGCATACTACACGCCTTTCGCTTTCTCGTATTGCCTTACTGGTTTGATTATTATGTATTCGTCAGAACTTACCACAACTGCATTGTCTTTCTTAACTTTCTTAACCTCTCTGTAATTAATTGGATTATTGAAAACAGACTGCTCATCGATTCCCATTCCTACCCATACATAATCCGAGCTGTCAGCCCGCATTACATACCAATTGCTTCGGTTATACTTTTTAACCGATTCGGCTATATCACATAAAATGAAAGTAACGCTGTACTCCAATTCACAATGCTTAATAAGACACTCCAATTTGTCTTTTCCGTCTGTGCTAAGATTGTCTATAATACTCTGCCAGTTCATAATGAAAATAACTTTGCGGTCAAATGTTAAAGTATTATCATCTTTATAACTGTTATTTCTTTCAACCATCATGTTATATATCTCAACGATTTTCGATTCTTCTGTTTCCGAATCAAGAATCGTAACTTCACAATTATCAATTCTTGAGACAAGCTCAGCTATTCCTCTGCCTGTTGCAATAACTTCATCAATATTTTTTCCTGTAATAACATTGACTACTGATTTTTTCAAATTAACAACCACAGGTTTTACTAAATCAAGATCCACCCCGATCTGAACATTTTCCAATGTCTGAGTTATTTTAATATCCTCAGGTGTCAGTTTTTCCGGAACCTCAGGTACTTTTATTACATTATCATCTGAATAATTTGCATTAAGTTCACTAGTCAATCCTGTAACATAAGCCTGTAATTCTTCGTCTTTACATATATGTGCGGTCTGAAATTCATAAACACTGTTTTTTAATATCAATCCTCGTCCAATTAATTTTGATGGATATACACCTTTGACGTTTCCAAAAACAGATGAATAATCTGACTTATCATTCATTTGAAGGACATATTGTTTTCCAAAATTTTGCGAAATCTTATACTTAACTTCATTAACCGCGGTTGCAGTTATTATAAAGTAGATTTTGTATTTGCTTCCTTCTCTCGACAGGTATGCAATTTCATCAACAAGATTTTCATACAATTCATTGAAAGCTGCATAGTTATCTATTATTGTTACTATTGTTGTTAAAGACCTTCCTGTTGCTTTTTCATACAAATCAGGATTCCCACTATATTCGGCTAATAATTTTTTTCTTTCGTAAATCTGCTCCTTAAGAATTTTCATAAGCCTTATAAGCTTTTCTTCATCCGATGACAGCAACACATTTCCTACATGAGGTGCTTTCGCATACATTTGCAATGCTTCAGAACCAAAATCAATGAGAAACAGGTTAATATCAGAAGGGGCAAAATTCTCTATCAATCCACAGACCAGAGTATTAACTAATAACTCTTTTCCGCTTCCCATAGCCCCATATATTATGGTATTTCCACATTCAGATACATTATGGATAACTATATTCTGCTGTTGGTTAAATGGGTCATCATATTCTCCGATAACAACTTCCAGCCCATCTTTCTGTAACGGACCATATTTATTAATTAATGAATTAACTGTAATAAATTCAGGAATTTCATCCATCCAAAGCTTTCTTACCGATATATGATCCTCATCCGCTATTTCAGAAAGATAATTTACAATGCCCACAATCTGTTTAATATTGTTTACGTTTTCTTCATTTTCCTTTTTAGAATCTTTTACTTCCTTAACAATACGTCCAAGGTTATCTATTATCTGGACGCTGTCTTCTTCTTTTGATTCAACTTCTTCTGTCGGAACATATGGAGCTCCACACCATGCTGATTGTCCAATGTCAAAAAACTCATTATATCCGACTTGCAGATAAAATCTTCCTGTTGCTGACAGTTCTGCTGCATCAGGACGTTTAATCATATCCATACTATCCTGCTTTTCCTGAACCTTTAAACATACTCGGAATCGGCTGTTACTCCATATCTGGTCATTTACGACACCGTTAGGTTTCTGTGTCGCAAGAATAAGATGCACTCCAAGGCTTCGTCCGATTCTTGCTGTACTTATAAGCTGGTCCATAAATTCGGGCTGTTGTGTTTTTAATTCCGCAAACTCGTCAGAAATTATAAATAAGTGAGGTACGGGTTCGGTCACAATACCTTCTCTGTACAGCTTTTGATATTTATAAATATCCATGGTTCCTTCATTGGATATTTGTTTTGCTTCATTAAATATTGATTGTCTCTTTCTTAATTCGCTTTGTATTGATACAAGAGATCGGTTAATTGACGCTCCGTCCAGATTGGTAATTGTTCCCGCAAGATGCGGAAGTTTAATTCCCTTCTTCTTATTTTCAAAGGCTCCGGCAAGTCCCCCGCCTTTATAGTCAATTAATATAAATGCAACTTCATCCGGATGATAATTGACTGCCATCGATAAGATATATGTAATTATAAATTCACTTTTACCAGAACCTGTCATACCGGCTACTAAACCGTGAGGTCCCTGATACTTTTCATGTAAATCCAGATAAAACAGATTTCCGAGTGTATCAACACCGACAGGTGCTTTCAGCGTTACCGTAGGGTTATTTTCTTTCCATCTGGTTCTGATATTAAGATGCTCAATTTTAGATACATTGTACATCTCAAGAAATGTAAGCATTGACGGCAGCACTTCACTCGTTGATGATAAATCAAGCTTAATTCCGCTTAATTTCCTTACAAGACTGTTTATACTATGCACTAATTTTGTGTCTGCCTTAAAGGATTGGCAATTTCCGCTTATATCATGCTTATCATAAATTTTTGATTCGTTCTCTGAAATTTCAATTATTTCACTACACTCTTTAGGCAGATTTCTTATTTCATCTGTAATACAAAAAACAGAAAAACCATACTGTTCTCCATCTGTATATATTTTTTTCATGGTTTCACTCTTTTTTGTAAGTTCTTTACTTGCATTAAATATGATATAGTACTGACCTATCTCAGTTTCTCTATCCGCATTATTGTATCCTTCAATTATTTTATCTATATACGCAAACATTTCATTTGCATCATTTTCATTTGATACAAAGAATCTCATGTTCTTTGAATTATCCCAGATATGCGGAATCCATTTAATATAATCCCAATTTTTCTGGTCATCAGAATCAGCTATTACCATTATCTTTACTTCATCATAACTGTAATCCGATGCTATTCTTATAACCAGACATTTAATAAAGTCATATACAATATTTAAGTCTTTTCCAACAATACCGCTTACACTGTTTTTAATAAGTGAATACGTAATCGGAACATTTTTCAGTATCCTCGGTGTATTGGAAAGAGCCTGTAAATCATCCCATAAATTATCTTCTTCAATCGTAAATCCTCTTTCCGGAAAATCTATTTCTGCATCAAGTGGCTTATCTCCGATACCAATTCTTACTTCCAGAAAATCATCCTGACCGATTGTTCTTTCCCATAAATTTCTTTTTGCCAACATGATAATATCTTCACATTCCGTTAAAGAAACATTGTTGCTTTGTAAAATTTCCGACTGTTCTCTTATTGCTTTAATTATCCTGTCTTTGGTTTCTGTAAGGTATTCTCTGTATTTGCTTTGTCTCTTATTTTCTAATCTGCTTTTTTGTCTCTTTTCATACTTTTTAGTAATTGTAGGCCATAAAACCGTACCACTCATCATAGCGACAGCCATTATAAGAGTAGGAGCTATTGATGATATTGAAGCATTTCTTCCTACAGCGTTAATTACCGAAAATGCTGCTGTACTGGCAGAGCCCATACCCATTGTAAGTGATGGACCTATCATCATTGCCATAGGCGTTTTTTCCGTATCCTGTTGTGCAATTGGAGGCGACACCCTGAATTTTAAAGTATCTATACGACTTGTCAGTCTGGGAGATCTGTAAAAGAAATTATCTGTTTCTGACTCATCATCTTTAATTAAGAACAATTTAGTTTCTGACTCAAACATTTTTTTCAAAACATTTTCATCACACACAACATTTTTGTTAGGATTATTAATACTGATAAAATCGTTTCCTATAATTATTCTTAATCCCATAATATAAATAGTGTCACCCGGTACCAGAGTATCCAACCCAATTCTGGTATTATTGACATAAGTACCATTAGTGCTGTTATTATCCTGAATTGTCCACACATCATTGTTTCTTCTGATTATCGTATGGTTTGCAGATACAAATTTATTATTGTAAACAATTGTATTTCCTGTTTCTCTTCCAATTGTAATATCGGTATTAACAGGAATGTAATATCTTACAAATTCGCTTCCCGATGATGTGTATGTATCCGCAAAAAGAAGTGTCTTTTCATCCTCCCTGGTCTTAAGAATATGTGCCATTCCGTTTATAATTTCAACTGAATCCACTGTTTCATTATCGTAATTATAAAAAGTTGCATTTTTATTACTTTTAGCAATCCACTTTCCATTACTTGCTTCTACACATATTAAGTTCCTCATTCTCCCGTTAAAATCATCTTTAAGCCAATATCTTCCTGCGACCTTCTCAGGCAGAACGGTTTTATACATATATTTATTATTGCTTAATATAACTATCATTCATTAATCCTCCGGCAACACCAATACTTTGTAGTCACTTCTTCCTATTCTGAAAACATCTTCTTTTTTTAATATTCTTTTTCTTTTTAATAATTCATTATTGAAGTATGTAACAGTACCAGCAGAAGGTAATATTGAGAATCTTTTTTTTGTTTCGTCATATATTATTGAGCAGTGATTATCATATGTTACCTGTAAATCATTTTCTATTCTCACATCCATCTGATAGCTGCTCCCAACTCTGTTAACTCCTTTGTGAAGCATATATTGTTTACCTTTGCTATTTCCAAATACACATTTAACTATTCCAACCACTTGTTGAGCATCTATCTCTAATGGTGTTTTACTATCGCAAAACGGACACGTTTCAAATACATCTTCATCATAAAAATGTCTATTTAGGCATTGCTTCAATTTCATCCTAAACCTCCGATTAACTCATCTGAATATAATTCCTTACATTATTGTTTATCTCTTTACTCTTACTTCTGCTGATAGGCACAAATTTATCATTAAATAGTATGAATCCCTGTTTAATAAATTTTTTTATTTTATCTGAATTTACAATAAAACTTCTGTGACACCGCAGAAAATTGTTCTTTAGTTTATTCTGTATTTCATCTAACGTCATATATGTTGTATATAAATTATCAATTGTATAAATATGTGCAACCCTAAGTTCGCTTTCAATATAATAAATATCCCTTGTTTTTATTGTTACTAATCTTCCTTTATTCTCAGCACTTTTAATCGTTATTAAGTCCGTCTGTTCTTCTTGAATTATATTCATTAATTTATATATAGAATCTCTTACATAATCGCTTGAATAAGGTTTTACTAAAAAATAGACAGGATCTATTGTAAATATATCAACGGCATCCTTAAGTAGTGAAGATGTAAAAATAACCTTAATATTGGGAACTTCCTCAAGAACATGTTTTGCGATTTCTATTCCATTTTGCTTTTTACCCATATCGACATTAATATATAATGCATCTACATTCCCTTTTGCATCGTCAATAACATAAGTCATAAGAGAAAATGGGTTGTTATGCTTGGAAATTATAACTTTACCATTCAAAATTTCCTTAATTGTATATTCAAGTTGGGACATATCTTCTGTGTTTTTATCGCATAAAACTATATGTAACATTGTGAGTACTTTTCCTCATCATTTGATAATCTGAATATATCAGAACATTTTTGATTTATGTACGATATGTAATAAATGGTCATTATATTGTAACTTTTGGTAAAAAATAGTCCAAACAGGATACTTTTCCTATTTGGACTATATCTTAATCTTTAATTTTGCACACACCCCAGCATCCGTTATATCTGACCCATGCACAGCCATTATATGCGCTTGTTGCTTCCTCAAAAATATATGGAATAACAAGTTTTCCTGTTGTGTCAATATAACCCGCTTTACCGTCTTTGTAGACTACTGCCAGCCCATCTCTGAAGCATCTGGCAAAATCATACGTTCCCGGCACTATCTGTTTGCCATTTTCATCTATAAATATGTACTTTCCATTCTTTTTAACGCTTATACATTCCGAATTTCCGATTTTACCTGCCACATAATAATCATCAACCGTATCAACAATTCTGCCGGTTGATAAATTATATATCGTATATGTATCAAGATAACTTACATTGCCATTAACTTCATACCAGCCACCGGTATTTTTATAATCGCCATCATAGTATATATTAGACAATATGCAAATGTTATCTTCGCCATCATATTTTGAAACTAAATCAAAAATATATAAGACTTCACTCCATGACCAGAATTTACCGTCATATGTATTATAATACAAGTGCGGTCTTTCCCCTATTCCGCCTGCCCATGCACCCGTCTTATTACCATTGATATCAATAACTGAACCACTATCATCACCGTGACCTATATAAGCATGTCCATGTGGTTCACTTACTTCTATTTCATAGGAATAGTCTATAACGACATTTCCATTAAAATCTACTAACCCATATTTATGCGGCTGATATTTTTTTAAATCCGTATTATTTCCTTCAATAAATCCATAATATGCCCTGCTCCACCAGTCACCCCCATCAGAAAACCTCATGTCTGAATTTTCTCCAACAACTTCACTTAACGGAATTACAGTATCACAACTAAGGTATGGTTCTTTAATCCATTTTACATCATCTATCGAAAACGGTTTTGATTCAGGTACCGTGGGTTTCTCCGTTGGGGGAACCGTTGTCGTAGATTCTGTTGTTGGAGCCTGGGTTGTAGGGGTTTCCGAAGTTGTTTCCTTAACGGATGTAGTATTTTCAGTTGTTTCCTTTGTTAGAGAGGTTTCTTCAGTTTTACTTGTTGTTTCTGTTTCTTTCTGAACATATTTATTGTCATTTACAGGTTTCTTTTTTAAAGCATTATTAATAACCATAGCTGTTACCACAGATATAACCGATAACACCAAAATACCGATTCCTGCCCTGATACAGTTTTTTATTTTAAGTGTATTATCCTTTACGCTGTCAAGGCTTTTGTGGCATACACAACAACTGTTTTTTTTATAATTTTGTACTGTCCCACAGTATGGGCATATCAATTTGGTTTTCTTAAAAATTGTTTTAAAGGAGTATATTATCGTTTTTTTATCCATTAAAATATTCCTCATTCATAGTCATCTATCAGGTCAAAAACTGTATCATCAAGGACGTACCATCGTCCGCCTGTTTTATACATCGGAATTTCTTCTTTCTCTATGCTTCCATCCCAATGATATTCAACAATTATTACACATGAATCAGTGATATTTATGCCACTGTCCAACTCAGACAACATAGAATAAGCATAACGTTCAACTTCACTATTAGACTCTGTTTTTTCCACAATAGTGAAACTATCTATATCATAATCAGAAATTTCATATTCCACACCGGCAGCTATTCTTTTTCTTGTCATTCCAGTTTTACTGCATATCTTACCAACCATTTTCTTTGGAACTGTCACGGAAATAAAATCATCACCATTTTCAGTCATTAATGCTTTAATATATTTTTCAGCCACTTTCTTTGGTGAGGAAACATTTAACTTAATAACTATAAATACAATGACAAATATAGCCAATAAAGACACTACTATATAAATTCGCTTCTTTCCTTCTTTCCTACCATAAGAATTTATTTCTTTATATTCACCTTTGTAACTTTCTATTCTATTAAAAGTTGCTTTTAAATTTTCTACTTCTTCATCTCTTTCATTCTCTTTTGTATTAATCTTAGCTCTGTAAGCCGTCTGTGAGTTAAATATTCCCTCTATTTTGTGCCCACATTCGGTACAAAAGTTGCCATCCGTTCTTGTAACCTTTCCGCAAAAAGGACATATTTCCTGCTGTACATTACTCATATAATTTCCTCCTAGATTTCTTTTATATTTAATTATTAAGGTGCATTATCACCATAGGCATCATGCTTAATTAATACCCTGTCTTCCGATATATCTATGACAATCCTGTTACACTTCTTGTGTTCCGGACATTTTAATACAATTTCATTACCGTAAGCATCGGATATCTCTTTAATTAGAGCTTTTGTTTTTACTTCATCCGATGATTGAATTATTGAAGGATTACTTAAATCTATGGTATCGGAATTATATTCTATGGATGAATACAAACCATAATATCCTCCTGTATTTATTTTTTCCTGTATTATTGCTCTGACATTTTCTAATTCATTTCCTTCCTCGCAATATCCCATACACCAATAAATGCTATCAACAACCCAATAATTATCTTTTTTAACGGTACTCATTTCAAATCTAAAATTCATTACTGACTTGTCGCCCTGTATTCTGAAATCCCCCATGACAATCGTCGTATTCAAATCAACATCGCCATATTGTCCAAATTCCGATGGATTACAGGAGTATCTTTCATTAAAAGACACATTTGTAATATTTCCTATATTACTCCTTTCATTATTTATACTTTCATATAAAACCTTAAGCGACTTGTCATCACTATTCCTGCCTTCCCTGATTGCCGTACAAAGCTTATTTACAACACCGTTAACAGTTTCATCCTTTAATTTTGTTACATTCTGCTTAATAGGCACAGGTGTGGTTGGTTCTTCGGTTGGTTTTTGTAATTCTGTGGTTGGCATTTCAGCAGCCTTAGTCTCCGGTACTATTGGAGTTTCCGTAGTCACTTGTTCTGTGGTTGAAGCTTCCGTAGTTGCCTTCGTTACCTCAGGTGATGTTTCATTATCAGACTTTTTTGTTGTCATTGGTTCTGATGTTTTGTCTACTAAAGAGCTTGTCTTATTTTCAACATAAACAGTATTGTCCGTTGTTGAACCTTTTCTCATAGAATTATTAATAATAATCGCTGCAACTACAGCTACTAATGATAAAAAAACAATTCCTATACCCACTCTTATACAATTCTTGATTTTGAGAGTATTATCTTTTAAGCCATCAAGGCTTTGATTACATTTACTGCATTTTATATTCTTATAGTCCTGTATTGTTCCACAATTTGGACATATTATTTTTGTCTTTTTAAATACATTTTTTAAAGCATATCTAATTATATTTTTATCCATTGTTTGTCTCCTTAAATGTAAAGTGATTATACATCATAACATTCTTGCCAAACTGTAAATGTAATAAAATGACGTTTTTTTGTAACTTTTGGTATTGATTTTCCTGTCATACCAATTATTACATTTAAACTGCTGTTCATTACATATTGCTACATTTCTCTAAACTTTATGTTATGTTGATTTTAATAAAATATAAGGAGGTAACAACTATGTTTTGTTATAAATGCGGTAATAAATTACCAGACAATTCAAAATTCTGCCCTAACTGTGGAGCAAACCAGAATACCGCCGATAATAGCCAGCCGGTTGCATCATTCGCTTCCCCAACGCCTGTTAATTCCACTTCTGATTCTGGCTTTGGAGCGAAACTCCATATTCCAAGTTTGTTTAAATCAGATGAATTCTTTGAAAAAGTGCGTAAAATATTTATGGGAATATTCTTATTAACATGTTTAATACAGTTTTTAGGATTTGTCCTCAAATTCCGGGGCGGAATAGCTATTGAGTTTGATACAGCCAATTTGTTAGTAGATGGTACCGAAGTGTTATGTTCCGAATTAGGAAACAGCCTATACATTCTGCTTACTGTATTCATTATGATTGTCATTTTTATATTAATCGTTGTCATTTTATCTAGCAAATTAAGAACATTAAATGCTTCCATATCTATTTTTGTATTTTCAATTATTAATTGTATATTATGTTCTAAATTTACATCTGCTTTCTTGGATGCAATTTCTCTTGATTATTATGTAGACGGTTATAATATGGAATATATAAAAAGATATTTCCTTGGTTCCTTTTCTTCTGCTCTTTCAATGGTTAAGTTTGCTAAGATATTTCTTATCATTATGTCCGCCATATATGTAGCATTTCAGGTATACAAAAAATATACCCAGCCTGCCACTCCTATTTCTAACAAAACAAATGAATATTAGAAACGGACTGCTAAAACTACATAACATAAAAAGGTCACCCCAAAACCTGAGGTGACCTTTTATAATAATTGTTTATATAATTTTACATCCACAAACAAAATAAAAGCCCTAAACCAGCGCACAGCTTAGCTTGGGACTTCCGAGTGCGCCTTCAGGGGTTCGAACCCTGGACACCCTGATTAAGAGTCAGGTGCT